>Ga0208117_100028_pt1 | contig 167022 bp, 146 predicted proteins | sample LakWasMet26_LOW6_2_FD_183870 | JGI IMG/M metagenome (GOLD analysis project Ga0208117, IMG submission 183870) | Freshwater sediment methanotrophic microbial communities from Lake Washington under simulated oxygen tension - Sediment Metagenome... | ecosystem: Environmental > Aquatic > Freshwater...
CTTGTCCATCCCAATGCATGAAATTTTTCAGTAGCTGCAAGCCGACGGCCTGGCTTTTTTCGGGGTGAAATTGTACGGCAAAGATATTGTCTTGTGCCAAAGCGCAGGTAAATGCATTCGGGTATTGTGCAGTCGCCGCCATTATCGCTGCATCATCCGGCTGCGCATAATAACTATGAACAAAATAAAAGCGGCTGTCTTGGGGGATATTTTCCCATAACGGATGGTGTTGCAGTTGATGGACCTGATTCCAGCCCATGTGCGGAATTTTGAGCGAATTGCCGTCGCTGTCTTTTAGCGATTCAGGGAAATGTGCAACGTGCCCGGGAAAAACGTCCAGGCATTTTATACCGCCGTTTTCTTCGCTATCGGTCAATAAAGCCTGCATGCCTAAGCAAATTCCCAGCAAAGGTTTGCTTTTGGCAACCTGCTGGATAACATCGGATAAGCCCGATTGATTGAGTGCCTGCATACAATCCCGTATTGCACCGACACCGGGAAAAACCACCCGGTCAGCACGGAGGATAGAGTCGGCATCGGACACGCACGCAACATCGACTTCAGGCGCTGCATGTTGCAGGGCCTTTACGATGGAGTGCAGGTTGCCCATTCCATAATCAATTACAGCGACAGAAGACATAAGAAATACAGGCTAAAAGTTAGAGGTTAAAGAGTGCCCTTGGTAGATGGCATCATGCCTGCCATACGCGGGTCGGCGGTAATCGCCATACGTATGGCTCGGCCCATGGCCTTAAAGATGGTTTCTGCAACATGGTGGGCATTTGCGCCTTTCAAATTGTCGATATGTAAACTCACTCCGGCATGATTGACAAAGCCCTGGAAAAATTCGCGAAACAAATCCACGTCAAAACTGCCGATCATGGCCTTTGGGTATTTGACTTCATAAAATAATCCGGGGCGTCCGGAAAAATCAATCACGACTCGCGATAAGGCTTCATCCAACGGCACATAGGCATGGCCGTAGCGGTAAATGCCTTTTTTGTCTTGCATGGCCTTGGCAAACGCCTGGCCTAAGGTAATGCCGATGTCTTCAACAGTATGGTGGTCATCAATATCCAAATCGCCTTTGGCTTCAATGTCCATGTCAATCAGGCCATGTCTGGCGATCTGGTCGAGCATGTGTTCAAGAAAAGGTACGCCGGTTGAAAACGAGGATTTACCCGAACCATCCAGATTAATTTTGATTTTAATTTGAGTTTCAAGCGTATTTCGCTCTACTTCTGCTGTACGTTGATCCATGTTTGTATTACTTATATTAAAGACTGGCAATATATTACTATGCCAAGCAAGATTTTGCAGCGTTTGTTATTTGCACTGTCGAACTTACTCGGCCCTTGATGCATATGTAATTTTGAGCGTACATCATATTCAGCTTTGGCTGGCTTTTTTTATGGTTATTTTCTGAGACAATAGCCATGTCACCAAAAGAGAAGATGGATTTTAAGAAAGTTCAACAAGATGTTGCCAAGGAAGGAATAAAGTGCCAACCAAGCAGGTGACTTTTAGTCCCAGCACATACCCTTGTGTTCTGGGACTTTTTTTTGAATAAAAGCCCATCATACCCATCGTACAATCGACTCCCCGCATATTGCGGACAAGTTTATCCTTTGCCTTTTCTGCTATTAAATGTGGTTTTTTAATAGTGTGCTACCTTAAAGTTAGGGTATTTGGTTAAGTTAAACATAAAGCGCTTCTTATTGGTGCTGATAATCAGATAATTAAAAACGGCTGGTTTCTTAATATTTTTATTCTTGAAGGCCGAAATAATTCTCCAAGGAGCACGCTGTGAATGATGAGTCGCCTACAGATGTTCTGACATTTAAGCTTGTCGATGACGGCAAGTTGCTTGCAATATTTGAAGCGTGCGAGTGCAAGCCTCAGCTGGATGAAGCAATAATCAAAGATGCGCTGGCTAAACAAGGTTTGTCCAGCTTGTTTTTGTATGAAAACTTCCTCCCGGATTTGATAAAAAAGTATAGCGAGGCTACTGAAGGCTTTGTGCTGGAAATCGGTGGGCGCAGAGATGGTATATGTATACTTAAAATCGATGACGATAAAATGGCCGCCAAGCTTACTTTAATCCCTCCCTATGGCGGAACTCCAGCCGGTCTGCTTCAAATTCAGCAAGCTTTACAGGAAAAAGGGGTAGTCAAGGGCATCATAAAGAATGAAATCGAGGCCGCCTTAAAAGAAGGCTACGCCATAGAACGTGTCATCGCCCAAGGAGCGCAGCCTGTACGAGGCATTGACGCACGGTTTCAAAGTTTGATACCGCAAATAAGAGAACGGAAGCCCCGAATAGACGAGCGCGGTATCGTCAATTACCGCGATCTTGGGCATCTGATTGTCGTAAAGCCTGGCGATCCGTTGATGTGCCGTACTCCGCCCACCGAGGGCGAAAAAGGCTGGGACATTACCGGGCAAGTAGTTATGCCTCAGCCCGGACAGGACATACCATTTGCCTCGGGGCTGCAAGGTGTAAAGTTGGATTCGGATGGCGAGCTTGATCCTGATAATAACAGTCTGCTGTTGGCAGCTATCGCCGGTCAGCCAAAGTTGGTTCCTAATGGTGTTGTGGTGGAACCTACTATCGCGCTACCGCAGGTGGATATTTCAACCGGCAATATGCGTTTCGATGGCACCATCAATATTAAAGGCGACGTCAAGGAAGGGATGAAAATTCACGTGACGGGAGATGTGTTCGTGGGAGGTACCGTCGAAGCGGCAGAAATTGAAGCGGGTGGGAATGTCGTTATAAAAGGCGGTGTAATCGGCCATAGTGAACAAAGTGGCGATCCAAACGAAGCTCTTATCTTTAACGCGAAAATTATCAGCAAAGGTTCAATCAGTGCGCGGTTTGCCGAAAATGTCTCTATGGATGCGGGCATCGATATCATCATTGATGAATTCTCCATGCATAACCATTTGACCGCTCTTAATCGGATCTTGGTGGGGAAATCCGGCAGGAAAAAAGGCCGAATTATCGGCGGCATTACCTGTGCATCCGTTTTGGTAAAAACAGCGATAATTGGTTCAAGCGCCGGCTTTATAACCAAAGTCAGAGCGGGTTTCAACCCTTACCTTCAGGCGAAGATAGACAAGTTTAAGCTCAAGATTGATGCGAACGAAAAAGAGCAGGAGGACATCAGAAAAATTATTGCTTTTATTTCGATGCATCCCGAAAAGGACAAGAATGGTTTACTGAATAAGCTCTTTCACACCCGGGAAAAACTCGAAGTTGACTGCGCTCAGCTTCATGCCGATCGTATCCATCTGCTGTCGGAAATGACCCTTGCCGAGCATGTTCAAGTAATTGTGGAAGAAACCGTCCATTGCGGCGCCGAAATCCAGATTGGAAATTCTATTTGGAAAAATAATGAAGAACGTGGCAAAGGTGTTTTTAGAATCGTTGAGGGCGAAATTGATTTTGACAATACCATGTTGAGCATCAACGGATCAAACTGAGATAGAAAATTTATAGCCGGGCGCGATTATTGATAAGGGATGTAACTGCTTATTTTCGGTGTGGTAAAATTCCTGGAATATTCAAAGTGGGCAGCTTATTTTAGTTTGCCTGCTATTTATCATTATGAACAGGCTATAACATTAGAGGAAATACCATGAAATTCAGTCCATGCGTTGATAAATGTACTTACGAAGGAACTCACTGTGAAGGCTGCGGTCGAACACACAAAGAAATAGCCGAAACTAAAAAGTTGGTCATGGCGGTAGTGAATTTTGCCCAAGAGCAGGAGTATGAAAATATTGAGGATTTTGCTAACGCTATCGGTCAAAGCGTACTGAAAAAACTAAAGAAATCTGCGGCGGTAAAATAGTAGCGTTACGTCCAAACATTTATGATATTTACTCCTGAAATTATCGGCTATTTAGCCGCAACTCTCACTACCGCCTCATTCGTACCGCAGGCCGTATTGACGATAAAAACAAGAGATACCGAATCCCTTTCTCTGGGCATGTACAGCACCTTTACGTTGGGCGTGTTATGTTGGCTGATTTACGGTATTCATCTCGGCGATAAGGCCATCATCATTGCAAACTCAATAACGCTGTTGTTGGCCGCATTAATACTAAGCTTCAAAATCTACAATTTAATACGCAACAAAAAGGCCTAGGCAAATTATAGCTGCTGAAGAATCTCCAGCGCATTGCCGTCCGGATCACGGCAAAATAGCGCTTTCCGGCCGGATTTGCTCAGGGTGTAGGTGATACCGTTTCGTTCCAGCACTTCCCGGACCGGTTCCAAGTCCGGCACGCTTAAGGCAATATGCCGGTCGCGCCCGCCATGCTCGGGGCGGCCGGTTGTCGGGTCGGGGTTTTCCAGTTCCAGCAAATGAATCTGCTGAGCGCCCAATTGTAACCAAGCACCGGGAAAGCCCAGATCCGGCCGGGCGGTCTGTTGCATGTCAAGAATGTCGCAGTAAAACTTCAACGATGCCGCCGTATCAGCAACAACGAGACTGGCATGATGCATAGTGAAATTAAATTTTGACATTAGACCATCCAAAAACAGTTGCCATGAATTACAAGTTTTTTACTTTTCCCAATACTTCCTGGGCGTGACCTTCGGGTGTGACGCCATAAGCCACATTAACCAATTCGCCTTGTTTGTTGATAATGAACGTGGAGCGAAGAATCGCCATGCTTTTAACGCCGTTCTTTTCCCGTTCTTGCCATACGCCATAGCTTTCGCAGAGTTTGCCGTCTTCGTCGGACAGCAAATCCACTTTCAATCCGTATTTGTTAATGAAATCTGTATGGCTGGCGCAAGTATCCTTGCTGACACCGATAACCACGGTGTCCGCCTTGGCAAATTCCTCCGCAAGCTGGGTGAACTGGTTGGCTTCTATGGTGCAGCCGGGGGTGTCATCCTTGGGATAAAAATACAAAACCACATTCTTTTTGCCCAGATAATCGGACAAATTGACCGTTTCATTAAATTGATTTTTTGCACTGAACTGCGGGGCTTGCTGGTGTTGTTCTAACATGGGAATCTCCTTGCGAGTTCACGGATAGTTAAAAGCCTGAAGCCGCAGTGTAAGCGCAATCAAAGTTTCACTGCAAGCCTCATAAAACCTGGATATATGTACGTTATTTAGACTGGAACGTGGAAAAATCTCTTTTATTCACCACGAAGGCACGAAGGACGCGAAGTTTTATTTCTTCGCGTCCTTCGTGCCTTCGTGGTGAGATATTTAGATGGAAACTGCAATCACGCCTTATTCTCGCCGCCGAACAGCTCCAGCAAACGCGGGAAGAAGTTTGACAGTTCCAGCGACATGATCGAAAAATCCACATCGAACTGCTCGGCTTCAGAGCCTGATTCAGTATCGGCCACCTGATCCTGAATCAAATCAAGAAACTTCAGGCGTTTAATGGCCAGATTCTCATCGATAATGAAAGCAATGCGATCGGCCCAATTTACGGCCAGTTTGATGACTTCCTTGCCGGTATCCAGATGGTTTTTGATTTCCGGCAAGCTCAGGTCATGGCGCTTGCAGCGAATAATGCCGCCTTCCTCTTCCGGCGAGCGCAATTCGCACTCGTCTTCAATCGTGATATCGTCCGGCGCCTGATTATTAACAAGCCACTCAGTCATGACTTTAACCGGTTTTTCGATAGTATTAAGCGGAACGGCCGGCAACGAACCCAGGCATTTGCGCAAACTGCTCAGCAAATCTTCGGCTTTTTTTGCAGAAGCCGCATCGACAATCAGCCAGCCGCCTTTAGGGTCGATATAGGCGTAAGTCTTGTTCGAGAACGTGAATGCTCTGGGCAACAACTCAAAGATCAGCTCATCCTTGAGGGCCGTACGTTCTTTTTTGGCTAACTTGCGACCTTGTTGTTCCTCCGTTTCAAGAATTTTTTCCTGCAACATTTCATTGACGACAGACGCAGGCAGGACTCTTTCCTCTTTTTTTCCGCACAGCATCAAAAAGCCGTTCGCGCTATGCACCAGTTGCTCAGACGATTTTCCCAGCGGTGACGTCCAGCCAAAAGTGAATTCCTCATGACTGCCGCAGGGGCGAAAAGCCATTTGTTCAAGTTTTTGTTCCAGGTCTGCTGGAGCTAGAGTGAAATCTTCAGTGAGACGGAAAATGCTTAGATTCTTAAACCACATGTGCAACGGATACCTTGTAAATAAAATGACTGCGCATTATCGCAAATTTGACGGCATAAAAATAAAGTAAATTTTAAGAATGGGGGGAATTTAAGCAGTTTCAAAACCATATCAACTTAGCGGCCATCACAAACAACAGCAGCGAAAAATAGCGTTTTAATTCTTCCGCAGGCAGTTTATGGGCCAGTTTGGCGCCTATCGGAGCGGTATAGATGCTGGTCAGTATGATGCCCAGAAAAGCAGGCAGGTAGATATAGCCTAAACTCCACTCCGGCAATTGCAATGCATCCCGACCCAACAGGGCATAACTCACTGTTCCTGCCAAGGCTATCGGCAAGCCGCAGGCGCTGGCTATCGCGACTGCGTTTCGCATAGGCGTTTGGAAATGGACTAAAAATGGCACTGTCAGTGTGCCGCCGCCTATGCCGAGTAATGATGACAGCACTCCCATGATGATTGCCGCACCGAAATCCAGCCCTTTGGATGGTTGTTCTCGTCCGGGTTTGGGCTTCCATTTCAAAGCCATTTGCACACCTACGGAAACTAAGTAGATGATGAATATAGAGCGTAACAGGTCAGCGTCTATATGATCCGCGACCACGGCTCCGATAGTCGAACCGACCATAATTCCTGGGGCCAGGGCCTGAACTCTATACCACAAAACGGAATTCAATCGATGATGCGCCAACACTGAAGCAATCGAGGTGAAAATAATGGTCGCCAGCGAGGTTGCCACCGACATGATCATGATCAGTTCGGAGGAAAACCCTTGCCCCGCAAATAATACGGCTAAAACCGGCACAATAATAAGGCCGCCACCTATTCCGAAAAGGCCTGCCATGAGCCCAGAAACAGCGCCCAGTACAAGGCTGGCTAAAAAAATTGCTATCATTTTGTTTCCCTGATTATAGGTTGGGTGATGCGTCGGACGCACGGCCATTATGCCTTTTTTCGAATGCAGCTGTGTTATTCTAGGGCATTGTTAAACGGCTTGAGCGACTAAGTGGAAATATACCTTGTTGGCGGCGCAGTACGCGATCAATTACTGGGGCTTCCGGTCAAGGAGAAGGACTGGGTGGTGATCGGCGAGACCCCGGAATCTATGGTAAAACAGGGCTTTCGGCCGGTGGGCAAGGATTTTCCGGTGTTTTTGCATCCGCAAAGCCAGGAAGAATACGCGCTGGCCAGAACCGAAAGAAAAACCGCGCCCGGCTATAAAGGCTTTACGGTGCATGCAGCGCCCGATGTCAGTCTGGAGCAGGATTTAATCCGCCGCGACCTGACTATCAATGCGATGGCAATGACGCCGGAAGGCCGGCTTGTTGATCCTTTTGGCGGGCAGGGCGATCTTGAAAAACGCATTTTCCGGCATATCTCTCCGGCCTTTGCCGAAGACCCGGTGCGGATATTGCGCATCGCCCGTTTTGCGGCAAGGTATCAGCATCTCGGTTTTACGCTGGCCGAGGAAACCAAGGGCTTGATGCAAGCCATAGTGACGGCAGGGGAGGTGGATCATCTGGTTCCCGAGCGGGTATGGGCGGAACTGTTTAAGGCGCTGAACGAAAAATCGCCCAGCGCTTTTTTCTATACCTTAAAAGATTGCTTGGCGCTGGACAAAATCTTCCCAGAAATAGCTTGCTTATTCGGCGTGCCGCAGCCGGAAAAATATCACCCGGAAATCGATACCGGCATTCACGTCATGCTCTGTTTGGAGCAGGCGGCGCTTTTGTCACCCAACCCCGAAGTCCGGTTTGCGGCGTTAGTTCATGATCTGGGCAAGGGCGTGTCGCCTAAAGAACATTTGCCGCATCATCGAGGCCACGAAACTCAAGGACTGCCGATTCTGGAACAAATGTGCAGCCGTTTGCGTGTGCCCAATGCGTTTAAAGCGTTGGCCTTGCAGGTCATGCAATACCATAGCCATTGTCATCGGGCTTTTGAATTACGCGCTTCAACGTTAACCGATACGCTGACCGCTCTGGGGGCATTCAAGCCGGTCAATAAATTGCCTGAGTTTTTGCTGGCCTGCGAGGCGGATGCCAAAGGCCGGGCCGGGCTTGAAAATGTTCCTTATCCTCAAGCCGAACTGTTAAGCGGTGCAGCCAGGGCGGGAGCATCGATCGATACTTCGTCTATTCTGAACGGCGAATTTAAAGGCGCACAGATCGGCGAAGCGATTCGGCGCTTGCGGATCAAGGCCGTCAGCGAGTTTATTAGAGCGTCTGCATCGGCTAGGGGTGTTGAATAATGCCGCAAAGATTATTATAGTTAAGCTCCTTTTATTATCCTGACATCATAATCATGCCTTCTTTCGACATCATTTCAGAATTCGATAAACACGAGCTTACTAACGCCGTTGACCAAGCCAATAAGGAAGTCAGCACGCGCTTTGATTTTAAGGGCACCGATTCAAGCTTTGAACTGAATGACGATAAAGTGATTATGATCTCCCAATCGACGTTCCAGTTACAGCAAATGTTCAGTGTTATCTGCGCAAAACTCACACGGCGCGGCATTGATATAGCTTGCATGGAGACAGGCGATGCAAAGCCTAGCGGTAAGGGGATGCGTCAGGAAATCACTATGAAGCAGGGGTTGGATAAGGAGATGGCTAAAAAAATCGTTAAATTGATTAAAGATAAAAAGCTGAAAGTTCAGGCCGCCATTCAGGGCGACCAGGTCAGGGTGACCGGCAAAAGCCGCGATGATCTGCAAGACGTAATTAAAATGCTCAGGGAAGAGAAGCTGGACATGCCGTTGCAGTTTGAAAATTTCAGGGATTGAGATTTATCCCCGAACCTTTTTGTAAACAAAATAGCCGATGAGGGCGAGGCTGAGCCAGCCGGTAACCAATGGGCCGATGACACCATCATAGCTGCTGACCAGATACAGATATTCCGAGCTGGAATCAGTATTAAATAAACTCTTGCTCATCTTGATTTGCCACACCCAGCAGGTATGGCAGCCGATACATAAGCCCAGGCTTTGTTTGATGTTTGTCCTGAGCACGCCAAGAAAGATACCCACCATCAGCAAAGCTAAAAATGCCGACAGGATTTCCGGGTTCATTAAATTGGCAAAGGCTTCGCCTAGCAAGGTAAAGCCGCTGAATAAGTCGGCTTGTTGCAAAGGTATTTCGGTTTTGCTGTCCAGGAAATGTAGTGCGGCATAATAAGCTGAGCTGATAATAATTGCCGCAATGACCGGCAAGTTCTTTTTTAAACCGGCGAAGAGAATGCCCCGGAAAATAGGCTCTTCAATCATCGAAATCAACAACGCAAGCAACAACGAGATAAGCGCTTTTTCAGCCAGTAAACCGGCAGTCCAATGCTGCGTCTGATCAATGATATGGATGCCAAGCGCATACTCGGTGATAAACACCGGCATCAATGTTGCAAATCCCAAGCTGAAACCCAGCAATACTTGCTTAAAAAATACCGCTTTTGCAGCAAAACCTAAATCGCCCTTATTCAATTTCAGATAAGCCATGGCCGGAAAAATACTCAGCACTAAAAACAACTGGGTCGATTTGGTAATTACTTTGGATAAAGGAAACCGGCCATCTATACTCTGAAAAACAAAATAGCCTACGATGCAGGCTAACGATGAAGCTGCCAGCAACACCAGCAGCGGCACTAATGAATAAACGATTTTTCTAGTCATCCGTTATTCCCTTTTCCAAAATCGCCCCATAACAACTGCACAGCAGCTAAGGCGGCAATGGATGCGGTTTCTGTTCTTAATATACGGGCGCCCAAGCGGACCGGTATAAAGCCGGAGGCTTTGGCTATGTCCCGTTCCTGACTGGAAAAACCGCCTTCGGGACCGGTGAGCAAGGTGACTGTCATTGCGTCGGGTTTTAAATCCATTAATGTCGTTTCCGCGTAGGGGTCGAGAAATACTTTCAGTCCCTGTTGGATGTTCACCCAGTCTTGCAGCCGCTCAACTTCCGGCATTGCGGGCAGGGCGGTTCTGCCGCTTTGTTCGGCGGCATGTTGGACGATTTTTTGCCAGTGCAGCAGGCGTTGCGGTTTTTTTTCGCCTTTGAATTGCACAACGCAGCGCTCGGTCAATAACGGCGTGATGTGGTTGACGCCCAGTTCCACGGCTTTTTGCACAGTCAAATCCATCCTGTCGCCCCGCGAGATGCCCAGACCCAAGATGACCTGCAACGGCGATTCCACACTGCGGTCATCCCATTGTCCGACAGTAATCAGAACCGCTTTTCGGCTGACTTCGGCAACGGTACCCAAATACTCGCCGCCGTGCCCGTTAAATAGAATGATCGGGTCGTCTTTTTTTAACCGCAACACCGTTCTGACATAATGCCCGTTGTCATCATCCAGTTCGATCAGGTTGCCCGTGGCCAGCGGCGCCGGCGTATATAATCTGGAAACTCGCATAATCAGTCCTTAACTGCCTGTTGTATGCCTTGCCATGCAACTTCAGCAATCAATAATAGTTCATCCTCGGTGACAATATAGGGCGGCATGAAATAAATAACGTTGCCCAAGGGGCGCAGTAATACGCCTTTGGACAGTGCGTACTGATAGACTTTGAGTCCGCGGCGCTCTTGCCAGGGATAGGGTTCGCGGGTATGTTTGTTTTTGACCAGTTCAATCGCCAGGATCATGCCGGTTTGCCTGACTTCGGCGACATGCGGATGGTCATGGAAACGTAGCGCTGCCTTGGCCATGCTGTCAGCCAACGAGCGGTTTTTTTCGATAATGTTGTGTTGCCGGAAAATATCGATGGTCGCAATGCCTGCCCTGCAAGCCAGAGCATTGCCGGTATAGCTGTGCGAATGCAAAAACGCGCTCATCGTTTGATAATCGGCATAAAAGGCCTGATAGACCTGATCGGTGGTCAACACTGCCGACAACGGTAAATAGCCGCCGGTTAAGCCTTTGGACAGGCACATGAAATCGGGGCTGGTTGCCGCCTGTTCGCAGGCAAACAAGGTCCCGGTGCGCCCGAAGCCGACCGCGACTTCATCGGCGATCAAATGCACTTGGTATTTGTCGCAAGCGGCGCGAAGTAATTGCAAATAGACTGGGTCATACATGCGCATATTGCCGGCGCATTGCACCAAGGGTTCGATGATAACCGCACACACCGTATTGCTGTGTTGTTGCAGCGTCTCCTCCATCAGCGTGAAGCGGCGGGTGGAATAATCTTCCCATGATTCGCCGGGTTCGCGGTGGTAACAGTCCGGACCGGGTACGGTGATGACGTCCATTAATAACGGTGCGTAGGTTTCCTTATAGAGCGACACGTTGCCGACGGCCAGCGCGCCCAAGGTTTCGCCGTGATAGCTGTTTTCCAGGGTGATGAATTTGGTTTTTTGGGTTTGCCCGAGGTTGCGCCAATAATGAAAGCTCATCTTGAGCGCGACTTCTACCGCCGCAGAACCATTGTCGGCATAAAAACAGCGGCTTAGTCCTGGCGGGGTTATTTCGATTAGTTTTTCCGCCAATTCGACGGCGGACGCATGGGTGAATCCGGCGAAAATCACATGCTCCAGGGTATCGAGTTGGTCTTTTAATGCCGCATTAATGGCAGGATTGGCATGGCCGAATAGATTCACCCACCATGAGCTGATCGCATCGAGATAGCGGTTGCCGTCAAAATCCTCCAGCCAAACGCCTTGCCCTTTTTTGATCGGTATAAGCGGGAAAGTTTCGTGATCTTTCATTTGCGTGCAAGGATGCCACACTACGGAAAGGTCACGGTTGGAAAGGGATTGGTTGGACGACATAAGCTAGTTGCGCTCAGGTTTGGTGGACGTTCCCAATCGGGCTTGGGAACGGTGTAATTCTTGCTGCAAATACGGGTTGGGAGCGCGGCCTTGTGTTTAGTCTTTGGGTTTGATATGCAAATTTTCCAAAATCGCCAGGGTGGGCGCAGCCTGGTTCATTGTATAAAAATGCAGTCCCGGCGCGCCGCCTTCCAGTAAGCGTTGGCACAGGCTGCTGACCACGTCCAGGCCGAATTTCTGTATTGACTCCCGATCATCGCCAAAGCTTTCCAGGCGTTTTCTGAGCCAGCGGGGGATGTCCGCGCCGCACATTTCCGAAAAGCGGAACAATTGCGTGTATTGGGTAATCGGCATAATACCGGGTACGATGGGGATGGTTATGCCATTTTTTTCGCAGCTATCAACAAAATAAAAATACGCTTCAGCATTGTAAAAATACTGGGTAATGGCCGCGTTGGCGCCCGCTGTCGCCTTGCGCTTGAAGTTGTTAAAGTCTTCTGCACCGCTGGCAGCTTGCGGATGCACTTCGGGATAGGCGGCAATATGAATCTGGAAATGGTCGCCGGTTTCCTGGCGGATAAATTCGACCAGCTCATTAGCGTAGCGAAATTCTCCGGCTGACATGGTGCCGGATGGCAAATCGCCTCTTAATGCGACAATTTTAGTGATGCCATGATCCTGGTAGTCTTTCAGGATCGCCCGGATATTGGCTTTGGTTGAGGCAACACAGGATAAATGCGGTGCAGCAGCTATGCCTTTGGATTGAATATCAATGACCGTAGCGAAGGTTTTGTCGCGGGTCGAGCCGCCTGCGCCAAAGGTAACGGAAAAAAAGTCCGGATTGAGTTTTGCCAGTTTGCTATGAACAACTTGCAGGTTTACAGCGCCTTCTTCGGTCTTCGGCGGGTAAAATTCGAAACTAAATAGTTGGGGATGCTTTTGCATTTTTACGGTCTCACTGCCGGGAATCAAACGACTGTAGCTACAGATGTCTGTCGAAATGTATCGTTCCCGCGGTTTCTGTCGAGATACCACTGTGGACGCATTGCAGTCCGCATCGCCGAAGCGACACGGGCCGCATTCCCACGGAGGCCGTGGGAACGATGATTAATCAATAACGGTAATGATCGGCTTTAAACGGTCCTTCTACCGGAACATTGATATATTTGGCTTGTGCTTCAGTTAACACAGTCAAATTCACGCCCAGCTGTTTAAGATGCGATCTGGCGACTTTTTCGTCCAGTTTCTTAGGCAGGATGTAAACCTTGTTCTCATACTGCGCAGAGTTTTTCCAAAGTTCAATTTGTGCCAGAACCTGGTTGCAGAATGAGTTAGACATCACAAAGCTTGGATGCCCGGTGGCACAGCCCAGGTTAACCAAACGGCCTTCTGCCAGAATGATCAAGCGCTTGCCGTCAGGGAAAATGACATGATCAACTTGAGGCTTGATGTTTTCCCATTTGTATTGACGCAATGAGGAAATTTCAATTTCAGCATCGAAATGGCCGATATTGCAAACAATCGCCTGGTCTCTCATCGCTAGCATGTGCTGATGAGTGATGATATTGAAGTTGCCGGTTGCGGTAACAAAAATATTGGCCAGCGGGGCGGCGTCTTCCATTGTGACTACGCGATAACCTTCCATCGCAGCCTGCAAGGCGCAAATCGGGTCGATTTCGGTGATCCATACGGTTGCGCCAAGGCCGCGCAACGATTGAGCGCAACCTTTGCCGACATCACCGTAACCGCAAACGACAGCGATTTTACCGGCGATCATCACATCGGTAGCGCGCTTGATGCCGTCAACCAGTGATTCTCGGCAACCGTACAGATTGTCGAATTTTGATTTAGTGACCGAGTCGTTAACATTGAAAGCAGGGACTTTTAAAGTGCCTTTAGCAACCATTTCATACAGACGCAATACACCGGTAGTGGTTTCTTCGGACAAGCCTTTAATATCGGCCATTAATTCAGGGTATTTTTCATGCATCATGACGGTTAAGTCGCCGCCATCATCCAGAATCATGTTCGGGCGCCAGCCGTCAAGACCGTCGATTGTTTGCGCGATACACCATTCGGCTTCTACTTCGGTTTCGCCTTTCCAGGCAAAAACCGGAATGCCCGCAGCGGCCATTGCCGCAGCGGCATGATCTTGGGTAGAGAAAATGTTGCAAGAAGACCAGCGAACTTCTGCGCCTAATGCAGTCAGGGTTTCAATCAATACCGCTGTTTGAATGGTCATATGCAAACAGCCGGCAATACGTGCGCCTTTTAAAGGTTGTTCTGCGCCGAATTCTTCACGCAGGGCCATTAAGCCCGGCATTTCAGTTTCGGCGATATTGATTTCCTTGCGGCCCCATTCTGCCAATGAAATATCGGCGACTTTATAATCTGGTTTATTCATTACTGTTCCTTTGTTTTTATTTAAGGCCAGCCGCATCTTTCAATGCGTCAACTTTGTCGGTTTTTTCCCAGCTAAAGGACTCTTCGGTACGACCGAAGTGGCCATATGCTGCTGTCGGTTGGTAGATAGGCTTTAACAAGTCCAGCATCGCAATCAAGCCTTTGGGCCTTAAATCAAAAATATCCCTGATAATTTGTACCATCCTGTCTTCGCTGATTTTACCGGTGCCAAAAGTTTCAACAGTGATAGATGTAGGTTCCGCAACCCCGATCGCATAAGAAACCTGAATTTCACAGCGCTCGGCCAATCCGGCCGCAACAATGTTTTTAGCTACATAGCGCGCCATATAGGCAGCAGAACGGTCAACTTTTGAAGGATCTTTGCCTGAAAACGCGCCGCCGCCGTGTCTTGCCATGCCGCCGTAAGAATCGACGATAATTTTACGCCCTGTTAAGCCGCAGTCGCCGACAGGGCCGCCGATAACGAATTGACCGGTTGGGTTAATGAAATATTTGGTATCTTTATGCAGCCATTCTTTAGGCAGAACCGGCAGGATAATTTCATCCATGACCGCTTCATGCAATGCTTTGGTAGCAATTTCAGGCGAGTGCTGTGTAGACAAAACCACCGCATCGATAGCTACGGGCTTGTTGTTTTCGTAACGGAAAGTAATCTGGCTTTTGGCGTCAGGACGTAGCCACGGCAAGGTTTTATTTTTACGTACTTCGGATTGACGTTTGACCAGCAGATGGGAATAAGTGATCGGAGCCGGCATCAGCACATCGGTTTCATTGCTGGCGTAACCAAACATCAAGCCTTGGTCGCCTGCGCCTTGTTCGTGATTTTCGGCTTCATCGACGCCCATCGCAATATCGGCCGATTGTTTACCGATAGCATTTAAAACCGCGCAACTTTGACCGTCGAATCCAATGTCGCCATGATCATAGCCGATGTCACAAACAACTTTTCGAACCAGCGCTTCAAGATCAACCCAGGCATCGGTAGTGACTTCGCCGGCCAGAATGACCATGCCGGTTTTTACCAGTGTCTCGCAAGCGACGCGCGAGCGAGGGTCTTGTGCCAATAAGGCATCAAGTACTGCATCTGAAATTTGATCAGCAACTTTGTCAGGATGACCTTCTGAAACCGATTCTGATGTGAAAGTATAATTATTGCTCACGATACCACCTTGTTAAAATGTAAAACCCAGATATACAAAAGGCTGCCGAGGCAGCCTTCTTGCGTATGGTGGGCCCTGTAGGACTTGAACCTACGACCTGCCGATTATGAGTCGGACGCTCTAACCAACTGAGCTAAGGGCCCTTATATATTATTTACTCGCCATCCAGAAAGCACCTTAATTGCTCTGATCTTGAAGGATGTCTAAGTTTTCTCAATGCTTTGGCTTCAATTTGACGAATCCGCTCACGCGTCACATCGAATTGTTTGCCCACTTCTTCCAGCGTATGGTCGGTATTCATGTTAATACCAAAGCGCATGCGCAGGACCTTTGCTTCTCTTGCGGTTAATCCAGCTAACACATTTTGTGTTGATTCACGTAAACCGGCAATTGTTGCCGCCTCAACCGGGGACAATACTTTAGCATCTTCTATGAAATCTCCCAAATGAGAATCTTCATCGTCACCGATAGGCGTTTCCATTGAGATAGGTTCTTTGGCAATTTTCAATACCTTGCGAACCTTGTCTTCCGGCATTTCCATGCGTTCCGCCAATTCTTCCGGTGTCGCTTCCCGTCCTAATTCCTGAAGAATCTGTCTGGAAATCCGGTTTAATTTATTGATCGTTTCGATCATATGCACCGGAATACGAATAGTTCTAGCCTGGTCTGCGATTGACCGGGTGATAGCCTGTCTAATCCACCACGTGGCATAGGTCGAAAACTTGTAACCGCGGCGATATTCGAATTTATCGACTGCTTTCATTAGGCCGATATTGCCTTCTTGAATTAAGTCCAGGAATTGCAGTCCACGATTAGTATATTTTTTAGCTATTGAAATAACCAGCCTTAAATTGGCCTCGATCATTTCTTTTTTCGCCCGCCTTGCCTTAGCTTCGCCGATAGACATGCGCCGGTTAATATCTTTTAAGCCGCTAATGGTCAGGCCGTAGTCGGCCTCAATATCAGCCAATACTTTTTGGGCTTTTCTTATTTCTTTCTCGCGTTCTTTCAGTGATGCTGCATACTTACTGGCTGAGTTCAAATATTGGTCCAGCCATTCTGAATTGGTCTCGTGCTCAGGAAAGGAGGCAATAAACTCTTTGCGCGGCATTTTTGCATGATTAACGCAAATATCCATAATGAGTTTTTCCTGCTCCCGCACAGCGGTAACACCATTAGGAATAATAGCCGTCAATTTCTTTAAGTATTGCGGAGTCCATTTAAACTCCATGAACAAGTCGGCTAATGCCTCAAATTCATTTTCGGTTTTATCGCTTGAGTAGCCATGCTTTTTAATTGCTGCGGCGGCTGTTTTCAGTTGCTTTCTGAGAGCCTCAACTTTCTCTTTGACTTCTTCGTAATTCAGTCCTTTTGGCTCTTCTTCGGCTGGAGTCTCTTCGACATCCTCGCTCACGGGCAGGACGTTAACAAAATCTTCGGGTTCCGTTAAATCTACAAAGCCGGAAACCAAATCGGTAAGACGAATACCGCCTTCTTCGCCGGAAATATTGTCGAATGATTGTAAAAAATCTTCAACAACGATGCAGGAGCGAGCGATAGCTTTGACTAATTGTTGTTGGCCTTCTTCAATGCGCTTGGCAATTTTTAATTCATCTGCCCGAGTCAGCAATTCCACTGAACCCATTTCCCGCATGTACATGCGTACTGGATCCGTGGTTCTGCCAAATTCGCTATCAACAGAAGCTAAAGCCGCAACTTCTTCGGCGTCTTCATCGTCTGTAGTAACAGCCGCTGAGTCGGTGATAAGGGAGTCTTCATCAGGCGCAACTTCGTAAACCTGAATCCCCATATCATTGATCATGCCAATAATATCTTCAATTTGCTCAGGATCAACAATATCACTCGGCAAGTGATCATTAACCTCGGCATAGGTCAGGTAACCCTGGACTTTGCCTTTGGCTATCAATTGTTTAAGTTGGGACTGCTGTTGTTCTTGGTTCATCATTTACTCACGGAAGACTCTGCTTCGGCCTAACTTCGCCGAACCAATGATTATACTACGAATTCCTATTATTTGGCACCAAAATTTTGGGCTGTTAGCATTTTTCGTAACAGCTCTTTCTCCTGTGCATCCAGTCCTTCTGTCTTGCCTTTATTCAATAATCTAGTTAAAACGGTTTCCCTGGCTTGAGTTAATAACCTGTCCAGGGAGTCGCAAAATACAGTTTCTATCTGGTCATCCGAAACTTGCACATCTAGTAAAGCTAATGCCTTTATAAATTTTTCTTCGGCGGTGTCTCGGTAGCATTCCATTAAAACCGCTGTATTTGACGGATTCTTGTCTGCAATGACTTGCAGGATATTTTTAAAAAGGGCTGCACCTGAAAAGTCCAGCCCGTTCCAGTCAATTTCCCGCTGCTCAATCAGGTCGGCCAGGCGGGGGTTCTGGACCAGCAAGGCAATAGCGGCTCGCGCCGACGATAATCTGCCACTATCCTGAGGTCGATTCCTGGCTGTATTCCTATATCGCTTTGGGTCTTGCTTGGAGACAAGTGTAGCTGTACTCTCCAAAACATCCAGATTGGCCCATCCAGATAATTCTTTTAATCGTGCAAACATCATCTCTTTAAAAATACTCTCCGGTAATTTATCCAGATACGGTTTGGCTTTAGTTACTAATTGTGCTCGTCCTTCCATTTCGGATAGATTCAGCTCTTTCGAAAAATGCTCGAAAAAATACTCCGACAAGGTTTCGGCGGTCTGTACGCGGCCAATAAATCCATCAACGCCTTCTTCACGCACCAGCGAATCTGGGTCATGATTTTGCGGTAGCAGCATGATGCGAATTTGTCGTCCGTCCTTTAAGCTGGAAAAAGCCGGCTCCATGGCTCTCCATGCTGCTTCGCGCCCCGCCTTGTCGCCATCAAAACAAAACACCAATTCCGAAGAAAACCGGAATAATAAATCAAGATGTGTTTGCGATGCTGCGGTTCCTAATGCGGCAACTGCGTAATGAATGCCAAACTGAGCCAAAGTAATAACATCCATATAGCCCTCTACAATCAAGATCCTTTGAGGTTTGGCATTCTTTTGCAGAAGCTCATGTAAGCCGTAAACTTCTTTGCCTTTATGAAATAGGGGCGTTTCTGGAGAATTCAAGTATTTGGGTAAAGAATTGTCGAGTACTCGTCCGCCAAAGCCTATAATTCGTGCTCGTTTATCCCTGATAGGGAACATGATTCGGCCGCGAAATCGGTCATAGGGCTGACCGTTCTCTTTGCTGACCAGTAATCCGGCTTCGAGCAATAATTTCTGGTCGAAGCGGGTCGCCAAGGCTTTCCATTCGTCAGGCGCGTAGCCCAGCATGAAATCGCTGGCGCAATCGCCACTGACACCTCGATTTTTTAAATACTTAGCTGCTTTTTTCCCTTCGTTGCCGGTCCTTAGTTGCTCGGTATAAAAGGCGGCTACCTGTTCCATTAGCGCATATAGACTGATTAGGTCTTCTTTCTGCTGCCTTGGTTGATGTTCGATAGATTCTCTGGGTACTGCGATCCCGGCAAATCCTGCCAGGTCTTCAACGGCTTCAACAAAATCGAGATGGCTGAAGTTCATTAGAAAGCTGATGGCGTTACCGCTGGCTCCGCAGCCAAAACAGTGAAAAAATTGTTTTTTTCGGTTTACGGAAAAGCTGGGAGTTTTTTCGGTGTGAAAAGGGCAGCGGGCTACAAAGTTAGCGCCCGTTTTTTTTAGAGGAACGTGCGAATCGATTAAGTCGACAATATCAACCCGCACCAAAAGCTCATCAATAAACTCGCGAGGAATTCTACCGGACACAGCTACGCTCCGACAACTGCGTGGATGTAAGGCAGCGAGGGAAGCGGTTGCCGACAAAAACCGGTAAAAACAATCTACCCAGCTAGAGCTGCCTTGATCTTGTTGCTCACAACGGACATGTCGGCGCGCCCTTGCATTTTTGCCTTAAGCAAAGCCATGACTTTGCCCATATCCTTGATGGATTCAGCGCCGGATTCAGTGACAGCATCTTTGACCATTAAGTCGATTTCGATTTCAGTCAAAGCCTGAGGCAAGAAATCCTGGATCACCGGGATTTCGGCCTCTTCAATGTCTACCAAGTCTTGTCGACCGGCTTCGGCAAATTGGCGTATAGATTCGCGGCGTTGTTTGAGCATCTTATCGAGTACCTGGATAACGCGTTCGTTATCCAAAGTGATGCGCTCGTCGACCTCGACCTGCTTAATGGAGGCCAAAATCAAGCGAATTACGCCTAATCGTGCTTTGTCGCCGCCTTTCATGGCGGCTTTCATATCTTCCTTGATACGATCTGTTAACAAATCCATCGTATTGACCTTGGTTTTACAGTGCAGGACGGCCGCGACGTAAGTTTTTCAATGCATAACGCTCGCGCGCTAATTTTTTCAAGTGACGCTTAACAGCAGCAGCGCCTTTGCGTTTACGCTCTGCGGTTGGTTTTTCGTAAAACTCACGGCGACGTACTTCAGCTAATACACCCGCTTTTTCACAAGCGCGTTTAAAACGGCGAATTGCAATATCAAATGGTTCGTTTTCTTTGATTTTTACTGACGGCATTATAATGACCCGAATATGTTAATATTTAAAAAGTTAGGATTTTTTAATCCACTGCACAAACAGAACCCTTAATTATACCTTTACTTTTAAAAATTTCAAAAATCAATGTACGTTTTAGGCATAGAGACCTCATGCGATGAAACCGGTGTCGCAATTTATCACTCCAAAAAAGGCTTATGCAGCCATCTTTTATACAGCCAGGTTGATATGCACAGCGAATACGGCGGGGTTGTTCCGGAGCTTGCCTCGCGCGATCACATTCGAAAATTAGTACCGCTGATCAAGCAATGTTTAAAAGAAAGTCAATTGACCAGCAATGATATTGGCGGTATTGCCTACACAGCAGGGCCCGGGTTGATGGGGGCATTGCTGGTCGGTGCGGCAACAGCCAGAAGTCTGGCTTGGACATGGCAAGTCCCGGCGCTTGCCGTTCATCATATGGAAGGACATTTGCTGGCGCCTATGTTGGAGGAAAATCCGCCGGAATTTCCTTTTGTCGCATTGCTGATCTCCGGAGGGCATACCCTGCTTGTGCAGGTTGAAGGTATCGGTCGCTACCAACTGTTAGGGGAGTCTCTGGATGATGCCGCAGGTGAGGCTTTTGATAAGACCGCGAAAATGCTGGGTTTGGGTTACCCCGGCGGCCCAAGATTGTCCGCGCTAGCTGAACAAGGTAAACCGCAGATTAAATTTCCTCGTCCGATGACCGACCGCCCTGGGTTGGACTTTAGCTTTAGCGGCTTAAAAACATTCACGCTGAATATCATTAACGCTTCTGAAAAAACTGATCAGGATAAAGCTGATGTTGCCGCCGCGTTTCAACAGGCGGTTGCCGAAACACTTAGCATTAAATGCAGGCGAGCCTTGCAACAAACCGGCCTGAAAAGACTGGTTGTTGCCGGAGGCGTCAGCGCCAACAAGCAAATCAGAGCCTGCTTGACGGAGATGGTGGTCAAGGAAAACGCCCAGCTCTATTTTCCGAGACTTCAGTTCTGTACCGATAACGGCGCGATGATCGCCTATGCCGGTTGCCAGCGTTTAATGGCAGGGCAGCAACAAGGGCTGGAGATTTATGCTCGTCCGCGCTGGCCGATTAGTGAGTTATCGGGCAGCTGATCCGCCTTCCTGTCCGGCCAACAATCGCTGAATATTGCTTTTATGCCGCCATAGCAAGAAGACTGTCATGACCGTGGAAGCTGCAACAATAGTCTCATCACCAAGTATGAACCAGGCAAAGATCGGCGACAGGGTCGAGGCGACTAATGCGGACAGAGACGAAATTTTGCCCAATTTGTAAATCAGATACCACGTTGCCATGAACGCAAGACCCAGCGCCCAGAAAAAGCCGAGCAAAACGCCAACCGATGTCGCAACACCCTTGCCGCCTTTAAAGCCAAAAAACACCGGATAGAGATGGCCTATAAAGGCTGCCAATCCGGTAGCGGCAATCAGCTCGTTCTGTATTCCCATTGCATTCGCGGCATAAACCGGGATTAAACCTTTTAGCGAATCGCCCAGCAGCGTAATTGCGGCCGCTTTTTTTCCCCCGATACGCATTACATTAGTCGCGCCGGGATTGCCCGAACCCTGTTCGCGGGGATCCGGCAAGCCCATCAGGCGACAAATAATAATTGCGCTGGAAATTGAGCCTATCAGATAGGCAGCCGGAACAAACAACCATTCAATCATTGCATAACCTTTTAACATTCAGAACTTGTAAGCGCAGTGTGTTTCCCTGATACTTACCGCTTTTTAAAAAACACGCATCATAACCGGAAATCACAATGGATATCATATTTTTAGGCGGGCTGGAAATCGAAACGATCATCGGCATTTATGACTGGGAAAGAGTGGCCAAACAAACCGTCATTCTTGATATTGAGATGGCTTTTGATATTCAAAAAGCTGCTGAAACCGATGATATTCAATATGCGCTTGATTACAAAACGGTTTCTCAGCGCATTGTTTCTTTTGTCGAAGCCAGCCAGTTTCTTCTGGTGGAAAAGTTAATCTCGGAAATTGCCGATATTATACGCAGCGAGTTTAATGTGCCTTGGGTCAGGATCACTCTGAATAAAAAAGGCGCGATCAGTGCCGCTAAGGATGTCGGCATTATCATTGAGCGGGGAGAGAGAAAATCGTGACCCGAGGCTACATCAGCGTAGGCAGCAACATAAACAAGGATGCACATATTCCTGCTAGCCTCAGGGCGCTTGAGCAAGCCTTTGGCGAGCTGACGGTTTCAAGTATTTATGAATCCGAGCCTGTGGGCTTTACGGGCGATGTTTTCTACAATCTTGTGGTCGGGTTCGATTCCGATTTGGAGGTGAAGGCAGTTGCCAAACAGCTTAGGCAAATTGAGCTTGATAATGGTCGAACTCCCGATAGCCGAAAATTTGCTGCGCGCACCCTCGATCTGGATCTAATCTTATATGGCGACCTGATCGTCAACGATGGACGCCTGCGGATACCTCGGGACGAGATTGAGCACTACGCTTTTGTGCTTGAGCCTTTAGCGGAAATTGCCCCGACCCTAAAGCATCCGATCAGCCATTTGAGCTATGCCGAGCTTTGGGACAGGTTCGATAAGACCGGCCTCAGGCAAAAGCGCGTCATACCGTCCTGGACATTAAGAAAATAAAGTACGTCCGCCATCGACTGTCAGTATTTGGCCGGTGATATAGTCGGCATCCTTAACCAGAAAAAGCACCGCCTTGGCGATATCCATCGGCTCGCCGCTACGCTTTAGCATTACCCGTTGAAGTATCTCCAGTTTGGCCGATTCGGACAAGTCGTTATCGGGCCAGAGTATGGCTCCCGGAGCTACGCCGTTGACCCTGACGGCAGGCCCCAATTCCTTGGCTAAAACCCGGGTCATGGCGGCCAGCCCCGCTTTTGAAATACTGTACACGGGATAACCGTTCAGCCCGCGTTCGGCGTGGATGTCGACAATATTGACGATGCAGCCCTTATTGTCGGCTAAGGTCTTTGCCAAGGCTTTAGACAGAAAAAACGGCGCTTTTAAATTACTGCCCAATAACTCGTCCCATTGCCGCTCGGTTACATCGGATATGGCCGTTGGATAAAAAGATGAGGCATTATTCACCAGCACATCTATACCGCCCCAGACCCTGCCGGCGTCACGGGCAACCGCCTCCAGCTCGGCCATATCCAGCAAATCCGCTTGAATAAGTTTTGCCGAATCGGGGCGCTGTTGATTCAGCTCATCGCAAAGCTGCTGCGCCTCGGCTCTTGACGACCGGTAATGCAAAAAAACATTGCAACCTTCACTATGCAGCAAGCGGGCGCAAGCCGCCCCTATCCGCTTGGCGGCGCCGGTAATCAACACATTTTTGGCAAGATCGTTCATTGGGGTTTTATAACGGCGTCATAGTGATTTCCGATTAAAAACGGGTAAATCTTGTTAACAACAAAAAAAATTATCGCCAACGAAGGCTTTAAGGTTACGCTTGCTGAGCCAGGCTTTTGCTTGCCACTTCGTAAACATCTTTGGAAATCGCTTCTGTCGATATAATCCGTTCCAGCTGCGCTTTCATCAGCGCCTGCCTGCTTTCGTCATATCTACGCCATGCCGTCAATGCACCGACCATGCGCGATGCAACCTGCGGATTCAACGTGTTCAGTGCGATAATTTGGTCGGCGAGAAATTGATAGCCTTGGCCATTGGCGGCATGAAAATGCCGTGGATTAGACTGGCTGAATGCGCCAATCAATGACCTGACGCGGTTTGGATTTTTCAAATCAAATGCCGGATGCCGCATTAACGCCTGCACTGTCGCAAAGGTATCCGGCATGCTGCTGGAGGCTTGCAGCGCAAACCATTTATCGATAACCAGCGCTTCCGCTTTCCATTGATAGTAAAAGCTGTCCAGGCACTGCTGTTTGGCGGGATGTGGGTTATCGACAATGACCGTTAACGCCGCTATCTGGTCGGTCATGTTTTTAGCGGCATTAAATTGCTGCTGAGACAATTGATGAATGTTGTGGTTTTCCAGTTTGCTTAAATAACTTAAACAGGTGTTTTTAATCCGTCTGCGGCCGATGGCGCCGGCGTCGAATTTTCCGGATTCATCCCGATGATTATTCTTGTATAAAGCCTGGAACTGCGGTTGTAGCTGTTCGGCCAAGGTCAGCATGACAAATTCGCGCGCGGCATGGATGGCTTCCACATCCACAACCTGCATTTGTTCGGCCAGATAGGTTTCCGAAGGCAGGCTTAACAGCAGGGAAAAATACGACACGTCGTCCCAGGGTTGCTCCAGCACTTGCTTAATGGCGGCGACCATAATGGGGTTGACGTGCATCTCCCGGCCGTTTTGCAGGTCGGCGATTAATCCGGTAATTATCTGCCCGGCCAGTTGTTGTCCCGCTTCCCAGCGATTAAAGGTGTCGCTGTCGTGGCTCAATAAGAACGCGAGCTCATCCAGGCTACGTTCCATGACCAGTTTGACCGGCGCTGAAAAACCTCTCAGGATAGAAACGACCGGTTGCTCGGCCAAGCCTTCAAAGGTAAAGGCCTGTTCCGTCTGGGTCAGTTGCAAAATGACTTCATCGCAGGCTTGGTCGCTGCCGTGCAGCTTGCAAGGCGCGACGGAGCCGTCCTTGTTAAGCAAGCCCATCGTCACCGGAATATGCAACGGCTCTTTAACGGCCTGTCCCGGAGTCGGCGGGCAGTTTTGGTTGATGGTCAAGGTCAGGGTTTGCGCGGATGGATCATAGTGCTGTTGAACCGTTAATACCGGCGTTCCGGCCTGGGTGTACCAGCGGCGGAATTGGCTCAGGTCAATGCCGTTGGCATCCTCCATGGCGCTGACGAAATCATCGCAGGTAACCGCTTGTCCGTCATGACGCTCAAAATATAAATCGCTGCCTTTACGAAAGCCTTCAGCGCCGAGCAGGGTGCGGATCATGCGCACCACTTCCGCGCCTTTTTCGTATACGGTCAAGGTGTAAAAATTGTTGATCTCTATATAGGAATCAGGGCGTATCGGATGCGCCAAGGGTCCGGCATCCTCAGCAAACTGGCGGGTACGCAGCATGTTGACATCTTCGATGCGTTTAACGGCTTTGGAAGTGCGGTCGCCGGTAAATTCCTGGTCGCGAAATACCGTAAAGCCTTCTTTCAGGCTGAGCTGGAACCAGTCCCGGCAGGTGATGCGGTTGCCGGTCCAGTTATGGAAATATTCATGGCCGATGACGCCTTCGATATGTTCGTAATCCGAGTCGGTCGCGGTATCGGGCCGCGCCAGTACAAATTTGGTATTGAAGACATTAAGCCCCTTGTTTTCCATCGCGCCCATGTTGAAATGGCCCACTGCGACGATCATGTACAAATCCAGGTCGTACTCGCGGCCATACACTTGTTCATCCCAGCGCATCGCGTTTTTTAAGGACTGCATGGCATGGTCGCATTTATCCAGGTCGTGTTTTTCGACAAAGATTTGCAGGTCGATGTCGCGGCCGGATTGCGTGGTAAAACGGTCAGCGATGCATTCGAGCTGCCCTGCCACCAGCGCGAACAAGTAGCACGGCTTGTTAAACGGGTCTTCCCAGGTTACCCAGTGACGGTTATCCGGCAGCTCTCCTTGAGCGACTTTATTGCCGTTGGATAATAGAACCGGGTAGCGGTCTTTGTCGCCGACCAGCGTGGTGGTGAATAGGGTCATCACATCGGGTCGATCCAGAAAGTAAGTGATTTTCCTGAAACCTTCCGCCTCGCATTGGGTGCAGAGCATGCCGTTGGATAAATACAGCCCTTCCAGGGCGGTATTGGCTTTCGGGTTAATGGTATTTTCGATGGTCAGGGCAAAACGCTGCTGCTGCGGAACATTATGAATGATCAGCGCATCCTGGGTTTGCAGGTATTGATCCTGGCTTAAGTCGTTGCCGTCATCCAGATTAACCCGGATAAGTTTCAGGTTCTCGCCCGATAAAATCAGCGATGTGTTGCTTGACCGGCTGGCCGGGTTGCGGCTCAGGATGAGTCTTGAACTGATCAGGGTGTCTTCATCATCCAGAGCGAAATTTAAAGCAACGCTGTGAACCAGGTATTCAGGTACAGTGTAATCTTTTAGATAGATGGTTTGTGGGTTGGCGTCACGCATTATTTATACCTGCTGTTGTGATCGGAAGATCTGATGATTGGGGCGGCGGATAGTGTGATTAATAGCCAGGCCGCTAAAAAACAAACGCCGCCGAAAGGAGTGATCATGCCTAGCCAAGTATGGTTAAGCAATGACAGAGCATACAGGCTGCCGGAGAACAGCAAGATGCCCGCAAACATTAACCAGCCTGCCCAGTGCAATAATTTGGAGTCGGGCGCTTGCTGGCGGATCAGGGCGACGCCGATCAATCCCAACGCATGCCACATTTGATAAGTCACGCCGGTCTGGTAGACGGTTAGCATCTCCGGGCTGATAACTGTTTTTAAACCATGAGCGCCGAATGCGCCCATGCCGACGCCGATCAATGCGCTTAACGCGCCGAGCAGTAAAAAAGTTGATTTCATCATTTTTCCAGTAATCTGGGCATGAGCTGTACTAAATTACAGGGGCGGGTGCGGTGATCCAGTTGTTCCTTAATCAAGGCGTCCCAAGCGGTGCGGCAGGCTCCCGATGAGCCGGGCAGGCAAAAAATATAAGTCGCATTGGCAACCCCGGCAATCGCCCTGGACTGAATGGTCGAGGTTTTAATATCCTGATAGGAAAGCATTCTGAAGACCTCGCCGAAACCGTCCAGCATTTTGTCCAGCAACGGCGCCACCGCCTCAGGCGTGCCGTCCCTGCCGGTTACGCCGGTGCCGCCGGTGCTGATTACGGCATTAACGTCATCTGCGGCAATCCAGTTTGAAACAGCCGCCCTGATTTGATAAATGTCATCGGGCACTATTTTCTTTTCGATAACTTGATGCCCGGCATCGGTTACACGTTCCGCCAGCGTTTTGCCGGATACATCGTCGGCATCGGTGCGGCTGTCGGAAACGACCAGTATCGCAATGTTTAAGGGGATGAAATTTCTATCTGTAGGCATGTTTTTTTAGAGGCAAAGGGCAAAGGGCTAAAGGCGAAGGTGCAATATTTGAAAGTTGTACCTTTCGCCTTTAGCCCTTCGTCTTTCATCTGATTACTTTAACACAACAAAGAAGCCTTCCTGTCCTCGTTGGATGTTCATCAATAATGGGCCATTCGGATTAGCCACCTGTTTCAATTCTTCAATATTTCGAACGCGATAGCGATTTGCCGACACGATAACATCCCCGGGACGCAGGCCCGCACGCCATGCATCGGACGCTGTGTCGATTTTTTCAATTAAAACGCCTTCAATCTGGTTTCTTTGCGAGTTGCTTAGCAGTGCGCCCTTTAGCGAGCGGTGCAGTTGGCTTCCTGCCAGTCGAGGCAACTCCTGTTTGCCGACTGATGCGGTAACCTGTCTTTTCTCGTTGCCGCGGAAATATTCCAGCTCAACTTTATCGCCGATTTGCAGCATGCCGATGATGTTGCGTATGTCATGGCTGTTTTTAATGGGGTGGCCGTTAGCCGAAACGATAATGTCGCCTGGCTCCAATCCGGCTTTGGCCGCGGGTGAGTTGGCTTCAACCCGGCTAATTGCGGCGCCCTGTAAGTTTTGCAGGTTAAAGGCCTTAACCAGCTCAGGCGTCAGATCCTGGGTGGTTACGCCCAGCAAGCCGCGCCGGACTTCTCCGTGCTTGACCAGCGATTCCTTGATGGTCATGATCATATTGGAGGGTATGGCAAAGCCGATACCGACGTTGCCGCCGGTCGGCGCCAGGATTGCGGTATTCATGCCGACCAGTTCGCCGCGCAGGTTAACCAGCGCACCGCCTGAATTGCCAGGATTGATTGATGCGTCGGTCTGGATAAAATCTTCGTAGCCTTCTATGCCCAGACCGGAGCGGCCCAAGGCGCTGACTATGCCGGAAGTGACGGTCTGTCCTAAGCCGAACGGATTGCCGATGGCAACCACGAAATCGCCGACTTTAAGTTGCGTGGAATCGGCAATGGGTAGCATAGTTAAGTTATCGGCAGGAATCTGGATGACTGCGACATCGGCTTCAGGGTCGGTGCCGATTAATTTTGCGGCAAGCTGGCGGCCGTCATTCAGGGTCACCGTGATGGTGTCCGCTTTGTCGATAACATGGTTGTTGGTTAGAACCAATCCCTGTTTGCTGTCGATAATAACGCCGGAGCCCAAGCTGTTTTTTTGCTGCCGTCGCAGTTGCTGGTCGGGGATATTAAAAAATTGGCGAAAAACCGGGTCCTGCATCAGCGGGTTTTCACTGATCGTGATGTTGGTCGAGGTTGAGATATTGACTACCGCCGGCATGCTGCGTTCAAGCATGGGGGCCAGAGACGGCAATGCCTGGCCTTCTACGTAAGCCGGCAAAGCTGCTGTTGCAGGGGCAGATATACAAATGGATAAGAAAGTTATAAATAGCAGCTGCTTTACAGTTTTAGTATTCATTATGTTTTCCAGGCGTTTGTGAACATACATGGTCTACAATATATGCGTAAAAATGTTTAATACAAGGTGTGTTAAAGTAGTTTTTTTAAAGATCAACACTGTCATTTGGCTATTATCTTGCTTAAAATATTTGAATGGCTATAGACGGCAATTCTGAAGATGGGCTGGTTATTCGTAAGCTAATCCCGCTTGCAACATTGCCGGGGGCCCAGTTTAATGCGTTATGCGCTGAAATAACGGTCGAAGAGATACAAGACGGCTTTTTGTTTAAAAAAGACGATATATCCCCCGAACTTGTTTATCTGATAACTGGAGAGGTTACGCTTCAGGCGGCCGGACTGGTCGTCGAGGTTATTGCTGCAAACAGTGATTCTGCCAAGTTTGCCCTGGCGCATCAGATCCCACGAAAAATTGATGCAGTCGCGAACGGAAGGGTACGTTTTTTGCGACTGAATGCCGATATTATTAATAATTCACTCTCCCTTGCTTATAAAGAGGACAACAGTTACATGGTCATTGACGAGACTGAAGGCGATTCAAATGACTGGATGACAGCATTATTGCGGTCGCCAATTTTTCAACGTCTCCCTCCCGCTAATTTACAAAAAATCTTAATGACTTTGGAGGCCGTTCATTTCAAAACAGGCGAAACCATAATCGAACAAGGGAGCGTTGGAGATTATTATTATCTGATTAAAAACGGGCAATGCCTGTTAACGCGCAAGCCAACACCCAATGCAAAAGAAATTAAATTAGCCCAACTAACAAACGGCGACACCTTTGGGGAAGATGCATTGCTTTCCGGTGCACCCAGGAACGTAACTATTACGGCGCTGACGGATATTGTTTTATTGCGTTTGGATAAACAACAATTTATATCCTTAATAAAAGAGCCTTCTTTGAAGTTTGTTGATTATGAAGGCGTGCAGGAAACAATAAAAAAAGGGGCGCTTTTGTTGGATGTGCGTACCCCGGATGAGTATGAAAATCATCATCTTGAAGGCAGTATGAATGCGCCTTTTTTCTCGTTAAGGATGCAACTTAAGACATTAAGCCCGGAAAAGCCTGTTGTTGTTGTTTGTCAGGATGGTAAGGTCAGTGAAGCGGCTGCATTTTTGTTGCTCAGGAATAAAATTGACGCAATGATTTTGAGAAATGGGATGGAAGGCCTTGCGGCAAGCGCTTCATCCCTGGAGATAAAGCCGGATATTACGCCCGAGACGGAAAATAAAGCTTCTCCTTTCAATCATTCAAAAAGTGAGAATGTTGCTGAAAATAGTGACAGGAAACTGCCGGCAGATAATTCGGCGACTGTCGCTACCAATATATTGGAAGACCAGTTAAGAGTCCTTAAGCTTGAAAATGAAGCCCTCAAAAATGCCAACCAGCAGCTCAATGATAAGTGCATGAAGCTGGAGTTTGACAAGCAACATGCTGAGAAGCAATGTCGAATACTGCATAAGCAGATGGAGAAGCTGACCCAGGTACTGGATAAGTTAAAAGGAGGATAAGTTCGAGTGGCCTGTGGGCCATAAAAGCGGAGTTGTAGCCCGGCAGTCAGATTGCAGATGCCGGGCTACGATATGCTGGGTTTGTGCCTATGAAGCAGATGCCGGGAGCGCCAAAAACAGGCGCTTTAGGAACACAAACCGAAAAGAAGTTTAAGTCAAATAGTTATTTGATTTTTGCTTCTTTGTAAATAACGTGTTTACGGACAACAGGATCAAATTTTTTGATCTCCATTTTTTCGGGCATAGTCCGTTTGTTTTTGGTTGTCGTATAAAAGTGCCCGGTTCCTTCAGTCGAAATCAATTTAATTTTATCGCGCATTTTTTTATCCTCTTAAGAGATGTCGCCGGCTTTACGCAAATCGGCAAGAACAGCATCGATGCCTCTCTTGTCAATGATACGCATGCCTTTGGTGGAAATTCTGAGGCGAACCCAGCGGTTTTCGCTTTCTACCCAGAACCTGTGGTGTTGCAGATTTGGACAAAAGCGTCTTTTAGTTTTGTTGTTAGCGTGTGAAACGTTGTTACCTGTAACCGGGCGCTTGCCTGTTACTTGACATACTCTGGACATGATTAACCCCTAATGCGTGCCTAAATTCAAAAGTTAGCCGAGCTTTATACCAAAAAATCTTTTCAAGGTAAATAACAAACTATAAAATAAGACGAAAGGTGAAGGGTGAAAGGCGAAAGGCGCAATAGGTTTTTACCCTTTCGCCCTTTGTCTTTCGCCTTTCGGCTAACATAATCATTAGGAAAAAAATAATGCCCATTAAGCTCGGCATGGTCATGGATTCCATCGATCATATCAACATAAAGAAAGACACCAGTTTTGCCATGTTACTTGAAGCGCAGTCCAGGGGCTGGGAACTGCATTATATGGAACTCAATGATTTATTTCTAAGAAATGGCAGAGCCTATGCCAGAACACGGACGATTAAAGTTCAGCGGGATGAAAAAAAATGGCACGAGTTTACGGCGGAGCAGGACATTCCCCTGGATCAGCTGGATGTGATCATGATGCGCAAGGATCCGCCTTTCGACCAGGAGTATATTTACGCAACCTATTTACTGGAACGCGCAGAAAGTATGGGCGCTTATGTAATCAACAAGCCGCAGTCATTGCGCGATGCCAATGAAAAGCTTTTTACCGCGTGGTTTCCGCAATGCTGCGCAGAAACCCTGGTTGCACGGGAACCGCACCGAATCAGGGACTTTTTGCTGGAGCAGGGCGAAATCATTTTAAAGCCGCTGGACGGAATGGGGGGCACCTCTATTTTCCATCTGCGCCAGGGCGATCCCAATCTCAGCGTGATTCTGGAAACCATGACCCAGTACAATACCCGCTATGTCATGGCGCAAAAATATTTGCCGCAAATTGTCGACGGCGATAAACGTATCTTGCTGGTGAATGGCGAAGTCATACCTTATGCGTTGGCACGCATCCCCGCCCAGGGCGAAACCCGCGGCAATTTAGCGGCGGGCGGGCGGGCCGAAGGCCGGCCATTAACCGAACGGGATCGCTGGATTGCCGGCCAAGTCGGGCCTACATTACGGGAAAAAGGCCTGGTTTTTGTCGGCATTGACGTGATCGGCGATACGCTGACCGAAATTAATGTCACCAGCCCTACCTGCGTTCAGGAATTGGATCGCCAGTTCGGCTTGAATATTTGCGGCCAATTAATGGATCATATTGAAACGACGCTTGCCGCACCTGCTTCCGGCAGGTTTGCGTCGAACACTCCATCCATGGCATAAATGAGAACACGTCAGGTAATATTTGATCCGCCTACGCCGCTGTCTAATAACGACTCATTACTGATCGCCTTATTTTTAGCGGCTGTCATTCATGTTGTCATTGGGTTGGGGATTGATTTCACTGCGCCGCAGCCGGAGCAAGTCAGCCGAGCCATTGATATAACTTTGGTCAATATGCCGGCCCCAAAAGCACCTGAAAAAGCGCAGCTTTTGGCCCAGGAAAACCAGATTGGCGCCGGCGAACAAAGCGTAAAGCCGGAACCGCCTCCACAGCAACTGCCCAGTCAAGGCAATAGCCAGACCAAGCAGATAAAAAAAAGCGCACCCGAACAGAGTGAGCCCAAAGCGGAAAAAAAACTGATCACCCAGAAAAAGGCAGAGAAAAAGATTGCTGCCGCAAGCAAGCCTGATAACTACCACCATGCTGAAAAAAAGCACCCGCAATTGACGGCGGAGATGCTACAGCAACAAATTGCGCAATTGGGTACCGAAATCAGGCTCAACCAGCAAACTGCCGAGCAGAGCAAGATAAAATTTGTTGATTCGGTGAGCGCCCATAAATACGTCGCCGCTCAATATATGAAAGATTGGGAAGATAAAGTGGAGCGTACCGGTAATCTTAATTATCCGGAAGTTGCGGCCAAGAAAAACTTTTCCGGCACCTTAACCATGGATGTCGGGATTAAGGCAGACGGCAGTATCTACAGCATACGCATCAACCAGTCTTCGGGAAATCCGGCATTGGATGAGGCGGCTAAAAACATTGTCCGTATGAGTGCGCCGTTTGCGCCGTTGCCAATGGAATTGCTGAAAGAACTGGATGTCCTGGTGATTACCCGGGTTTGGAAGTTTTCTGATGAATCCGGCATGACCGCCCGATAATATCGTAGACCGGAACAAGCGAGTTCGGGCAATGGCGAGAACAGATATTTGCCAAGGCTTGGATATTTTGGGGCAGCCAGGCCACGGCCTCGCGATAAACAGTTGCTTAAGTCATCATAAACTTTGATACTAATATCCATGAATCAAGCTACTTATTTAACCAACCAGTTTATTATCGCCATGCCCAATCTGGCGGATCCTAATTTTTCCCATACCGTTGCCTTTTTGTGCCAGCACAATGAAGACGGCGCCTTAGGCATCGTCATCAACAGGCCGACGGACATGAAACTGGGCGAAATTTTCAAACAGATGGATATCACTGTCACTGCGCCCGCAGCGGCCGAAACGCCTGTTTTTGCGGGCGGTCCGGTGCAACAGGAACGCGGCTTCGTAGTGCATACTTCCGGAGGAGACTGGAACGCCACCATGGCTGTTTCAGAGACCATTTCCCTGACCACGTCCCGGGATGTGCTTGAAGCCATCGCCGCCGGCAAAGGCCCGGAGCAGTATTTGATCGCTTTAGGTTATGCCGGCTGGGGAGCGGGGCAATTGGAAAAAGAAATCATGGATAATTCGTGGCTCAATACGCCTTGCGGCAAACAGATTTTGTTTGATACGCCGGTTAACTTGCGCTGGAGCGCGGCAGCCAGCCAAATCGGCATTGATATTAATCAGTTAACGACTCCGGCAGGACATGGCTGATTCCAGGCAATATTCGTTTGAACACAAACCAGAAGACACCATGCAAGACCCATTACTAGCCAAAAGCAACGCCGATACCTATTTAGGCTTTGATTTCGGTACCAAAAAAATAGGTACAGCCGTTGGCCAGACAACAACAGCGACGGCAAGTCCGCTACAGACCATTCGCTCGATCAACCAAAATCCCAACTGGGAAATAATCGGCAAACTGATAAAAGAATGGCGACCGGCCGGTTTAGTGGTCGGCATATCAAAGCAGGCCGACGGCTCGGACAATCCGGTAACACCCCGTATGTTAAAATTTTGCAGACAACTGGAAGGGCGTTATCAACTGCCGGTTTTTCAGCAAGACGAGACCCTGTCGACATTCGAAGCCAAACAAATGTTGTTTGATGAAGTCAGTGTCAGCGCAAGCAAGCTTTGGGAAGTACAAGACCAGCTTGCCGCCCAGCTTATCCTGCAAACTTGGCTAAACGACCGTAAAAGAAAGGACCATTAAGTGTTAAAGATTTCCGAATTATTAGATAACCTGGAAGACGAGCTAAAGCGCATTATCGACGAGAGACAGCTGGTTAACCCATTGATGATAGGCATTCGCACTGGCGGCGTTTGGATTGCCGAGCAAATGCACCTGCGCTTAAATATCAGTGAGCCTTTGGGCCTGTTGGATATTTCATTTTACCGGGACGATTTCTCGCAAATCGGCGTCAATCCCAACGTCAAGCCCAGCCAGCTGCCGACGCACATTGAAGGCCGCGACATTATCCTGATCGATGACGTGTTTTATACCGGCAGAACGATACGCGCGGCAATGAATGAAATTTTCGATTACGGCAGGCCGAATCAGATCGTGTTGGCGGTTTTGATAGAGCGCGACGGCAGGCAAATCCCGCTTAGCCCTGACTGCGTCGGCGTGAGGATTACCTTGGATGCCAATCAGCGGATTAAACTGACCGGCCCCGACCCCCTGGCCGTTCACCTGGAAACCATTGACGCGGTGGCATAAGCAATGACGGATAACCTGCAATTAAATGCGGAAGGCAAGCTTAAACACTTTCTGACCATCGAAGGCCTGAGCAAGAGCTTATTGACGGAAATCCTCGATACCGCCGAGTCATTCGCCGGCATGTCCGAGCACCAGGTTAAAAAAGTGCCTTTGTTGCGCGGCAAAACCATCGTCAACCTGTTTTTTGAAAACAGCACCCGCACCCGGACGACTTTCGAGCTGGCCGCCACGCGCCTGTCCGCCGACGTGATCAACATGAATATCGCGACCTCGGCCACGTCAAAAGGCGAAAGTCTGCTCGACACCATACGCAACTTGGAAGCGATGTTTGTCGATATGTTCGTAGTGCGCCATGCGCTCAGCGGCGCAGCGCATTTTATCGCCCAACAGACCGCGCCGCATATCAGCGTTATCAATGCCGGCGACGGCCAGCACGCCCACCCGACCCAGGCTATGCTGGACATGTTTACCATACGCCAGCTCAAGCCGGATTTTTCCAGCCTGAGAGTCGCCATTATCGGCGACATACTGCATTCCAGAGTGGCGCGCTCGGAGATCCATGCCTTAAATACGCTGGGCGCGGCCGAGGTCAGAGTGATTGCGCCCAAAACCTTGCTGCCCGCGCATGTGGAAAGCTTAGGCGTGACGGTTTCGCATAACCTGACCGAAGGGCTTAAAGACATTGATGTCGTGATGATGCTGCGCTTGCAGAAAGAACGCATGAGCTCGGCGTTATTGCCCAGCGAAAGCGAATATTTCAAATGTTTCGGGCTGACCGAAGAAAAACTGAAAATCGCCAAGCCCGATGCCATCGTCATGCATCCGGGGCCTATCAACCGGGGCGTGGAAATCGACTCCAAAGTCGCAGACGGCCCGCAGTCGGTGATACTCAAGCAAGTCAGCAACGGCGTCGCCGTGCGAATGGCGGTCATGGCGATGGCCATGCAAAAACACGGAGCGATGCAATGAGCCGGATACGCATAGACCACGGTAGAGTCATTGACCCGGCCAACAACATAGACCGAGTCGGTCCCGTTTATATCGAAGGCGGCAAGATCGTTTCAGTGATTGACGAACTGCCCGGATTCAAGCCGGATACCGTCATCAATGCCGAAAATCAAGTCGTCTGCCCCGGTTTTATCGATTTAAGCACCCGCTTGCGGGATATGGGGCACAGCCGCAAAGCAACATTTAAAAGCGAAGTGATTGCCGCTGCTGCCGCAGGTATCACTACCCTGTGCCTGCAACCGGATACCGCACCGGTTATCGATACGCCCGCCGTTGCCGAACTGATCAAGGATCTGGCGGAAAAAGCCGATTATCCGCAAATCTACGCGGTGGGTGCACTCACCCAGAAACTGGAAGGCATGGAACTGAGTTCCATGCTGTCGCTTAAACAGGCCGGATGCATCGCCGTCGGTAATGCCAATCAGCCGGTGAAAAATCTGTTGATATTAAGACGGGCTATGGAATATGCGGCCAGTCATGACTTATTGATGATGTTCCGCCCCAATGATTTCTGGCTGAGCAATAACGGTTGCGCTCATGAAGGCGTCGTCGCCACTCGCTACGGCTTGCCCAGCACGCCGGAAGCGGCCGAAACCATAGCCCTGGCGCAATGCCTGGAACTGGCCGAGCTGACCGGCTGCCGGGTGCATTTTGGCCAGTTAAGCTGCAAGCGTTCGGTGATTAAGATACATCAGGCCAAAAAATACGGCTTGAAGGTCAGCGCCGATGTCGCGATTCATCAGCTGCATTTGACTGAAGATGACATGACGCCTTTTGACAGCGCCTACCATGTCATGCCGCCGTTGCGCACCGAAGCCGATAAACAGTATTTAAGAAAAGGCTTGTCCGCCAGCACCCTGAACAGCATCTGTTCCGATCATCAGCCGCATGACCTGGACGCCAAATTGGGCGCGTTCCCGGAGACGGAACCAGGGATGTCATCGATGGAAACCCTGCTGCCGCTAATGCTCAAGCTGGTCAAGGAAGACGTCATCACATTGGAGCAAGGTATTGCCTGCTTAAGCGCAAATCCGGCGCGAGTTCTGCGTTTAAAGAGCGGCGCATTAACGCCGGGCTTTTCAGCCGATGTCTGTATTTTCGACCCGGAACTCGACTGGCAGGTGAATTCGGAAAACTGGAAAAGCCAGGGCATTAACACGCCGTTTTGGGGACAAACCCTGAAAGGGCGAGTAACCCATACCTTGCAGGCAGGCAAAATCATTCACCGGTTGTAAAATTCAGCACCCTCGTATTACAACTAAACGATTAACAATCTTTTATTCACCACGAAGGCACGAAGGACACGAAGTTTTATTTCTTCGTGTCCTTCGTGCCTCGGCAACTGCTCCATGCGTTGCTCTACCTCCTGCATCCTTGCAGTCGTTCGTGGTGACAATCTCTTGATTTTTTAAAATAACGGAAAGACCGCAACATGATGCAAAAAAGAACAGCTCACCAGATCGCCGATGTGCTGATTGAGGCTCTGCCCTATATCCAGCGCTTTAAAGGCAAAACCATCGTGGTTAAATTCGGCGGCAACGCCATGGTCGATGAAGAGCTCAAACACAGTTTCGCACGCGACATCGTGTTGATGAAACTGGTCGGTTTGAATCCGATAGTGGTTCACGGCGGCGGCCCGCAAATCGGCCGGCTGTTGGAAAAACTGGGCAAAACCACAGGCTTTATCGACGGCATGCGCATCACCGACAGCGAAACCATGGACGTGGTTGAGATGGTGCTGGGCGGACTGGTGAACAAGGAGATCGTCAATTTAATCAACATGCACGGCGGCAAAGCGGTCGGCTTGACCGGCAAAGACGGTAATTTCATTCGCGCCAAAAAACTCCATCTTGCTCCGCGCGACAACTTGCCGTCGGAGATTATCGATCTGGGCCATGTCGGCGAAGTGGACAGCATAGACCCGTCGGTACTCGATATGCTGGGCGGCAGCGATTTTATCCCGGTTATTGCACCGATCGGCGTCGGTGAAGACGGCCACTCCTACAACATCAATGCCGATCTGGTTGCCGGAAAAATCGCCGAACAGTTGAAAGCTGAGAAACTGATTTTACTGACCAACATACCGGGCATACTGGACAAGCAGGGTGAGCTACTGACCGGCTTGTCGATCAAAAAGACCGAGGAGCTTATAGCTGACGGCACCATTTCCGGCGGCATGATCCCTAAAACCCGCTGCGCGACCGATGCGATAAAAGGCGGCGTCACCAGCGTGCATATTATCGACGGTCGTGTCGATCATGCAGTGCTGTTGGAGCTGTTTACCGATCAGGGTGTTGGAACGCTATTGCTCAAAGGGTAAGAAATTTTCACCACGAACGACTGCAAGGATGCAGGAGGTAGAGCAACGCATGGAGCGGTTGCCGAGACACGAAGAACACGAAGGAAAAAGCTAAAGTAAAATCTCGTGTTTATGTGTAGGATGTGCTGAACGCAGTGAAACGCATCAATATCAAGCATTCCATTACGCGAGCGATGCGCTTCGTACCTCAGCGCATCTTACGGCCCTGTAGATACAAGGATGGGTAGAGCAACGCGAAACCCATCAGATAGACGTCATGTCAATTAAGATGGGTTTCGGCTACAGCCTCTACCCATCCTACGCTATTCAAAATCCAGGAAACTGGAATTTTTAAATAAATGTTCGAAAGTTTGATAAACGGTCTCCCTTTTCTCAATAATTGCAATTAACAGTAATTTATCCTGAAGCGTATAAATAAGCCTGAATTTACCAACTCGAATTTTTTTAAACTTACTGTAACCTTGCAAGCTTTCGCCACCGATTAAGTCATTTCTTAAATCTTCTATGACTTCTTTTAGCTTTTTTGCTGTTTTCGGGTCATTTTTTGCCAGAGCGGTTAACGTTTTAAAGGCTTGTTTCGTTAATCTATACGCTCGCATTTTTACAGGCTATCAAGCAAATCTTGAGCTTCTTTATCGGAGGCGAATCCTTCTTTAATAGCCAGTTCTGCCGCCTTGGCATATAAAATATCTTCCAGTCTTGCTAATTCCTTATATCTGGCCGACGATAGAATTACGGCAATACTTTTATCTTGTTTTAAGATAGTGACAGGCTCTTCATCTACTGTCGAAATAATAGAGCTAAAATTCTGTCTGGCTTCTGTTGATGAGATAGTTTTCATGATAAGTGACCCTTTGTTGCAAATAATGTACAAAACCAGGAAGGTTTTGTACATTTATTCTAGGGTGTTTTTTATCTATGTCAAATTAGGCATGTAGAGCGGGCAAATTTTTTCTGCCTACCATATCAGTAAATCTTCGTGTCCTTCGTGTCTCGGCAACCGCTCCATGCGTTGCTCTACCTCCTGCATCCATGCAGTCGTTCGTGGTGAATTTATGCGTCCAGCTACTTACCCACCGCAGCCTCAATAAACGGCCTGAACGCCGACCTTATATCGCGCACTTTCTGGCTGTCGCAGAGTTCGGTGCCCAGCGATGATTCCCGGCAGTGAATATCGAGGAAAAGCTGATGCTTTTTGTTTTCATCGTCCAGTTTTGAAACCGACAAACTCAGGTCGCTGTCGGTTGCGGGCGCGCGGCCCATGATCAGTTTGTCGGTATCGGTATCAATCGGCGTTGTGGCATTGGCTTTGATAAACTCATGTGCGCTTGCCCAAGCCTTGGCGCAAAGCGCATCGGTTTCGCAGGCGTACAGGCCGATCTCACCGGCGGCTTTGGCTTGTGCGGCCGGGTCGGACGCTTTTGATGGGTCTGCGTTTTGTTGAGTTAAAAACTTAAAGCGCTCAATGTTGGCTTCAAACTCGGATTTGGCGCGATTCTTTTTTTCGATCTGTTTATTTATTTCGGCATAAGCGACCTGGATCTGCGCTTCTGTTTGATTGATTTCGTCCAGCAAAGGTTGCGGAACTTTTTTGCCGTTACGTTCGAGTTCTGCGGCCTTTTTTTGTTGGGATGCCAGTTGATCTTCCACGCGCTTTAAGTTGCCTTGGGCTACATTGCGCTGGGCATCGAGCGATTGCAAAGTTGCGTAAAGGCTCGCTTCCATGTCTTTGGCATTGCGGAAAGTGCTGAGCAGCACTTTGTCGTTAGCCGCTTGCTGGGCGATGATTTTTTCCTGGGCTTTTTTCAGTGCATTCAACTTGGCGTCAACAGCTTGCTGTTCTTTGGTTTTAGCTTCTTCGGTGACTTCAACAACCCGGCCTTTTTCGTTTAGCGATTCCCGGCGGTATTGGGAATGTTCCGGTGGCACTTGATCGGAAAAAATGGTTTCGCCGTTCTCGTTGACCCACTTGTACATCTTTTTGGCGAACGCAGGCTGGCTGCTAAGGCAAAGTAAACAAACTAGAAGAAAACTGGTTGAAAAAAGTCGTGTTTGCATGGCGATGTGTGATTCTTTCAAGAAAAATAAATTATAAAGATAGCAAAGATGAAATTTTTCGCGTTGCAACGCGATTACAAGACAACATCAAAGTGCAATGCATCCGGCAGGGTCGGAAGCTTTTTGGGCGAACTGATGGCGATACGCTTTTCCCGTCCGGATTCGCCCGAAATGAGCTTGCAGGCCGACTTGCTGACCCCAAACTCATCGGCTATAAATGCAATCAAATGCTGATTGGCTTTGCCGTCGATCGGCGCGGCCTTGATTCGCAGCTTTAAGCGGTCGCCGTGCAATCCCGCCCATTCATCCTTGCTGGCCTTGGGTTGAACATGGAGATTCAGCGTCAAAACCCCACGTTCCCATTGGTACCAGCTCAACCGATCAAACTGGCTAATTGATGCAACGGCGGCAGTAGCACCATTTTTGCCAGTTGCAGCAGCATTAACGCGGCCAAGGGTGACAAGTCTATGCCGCCCAGGTCGGGAATGAATTTGCGGCAGGTGTCGAGCAAAGGCTCGGTCAGGCTGTGCAGAATAGACGATGCGGAATTAAACGTGCCGGGATTGATCCAGCTGAGTATGGCTCTGGCGAATACGGCGTAGATGAAAATATTGATCAGCAACGAAACCAGCTGGGTCAGCGATAAAATAGTCAATGCGCCGATGCTGATAGCGACGCCTTTGAGCAGCAGTATCGAAAAATCGGCCAGCATTTGCAGGGCGAGTACCAGCACCAGCGAAGAAGTATCGATCTTGCCGATAGACGGCACAAAGCGGCGCAGCAGTTTTAACGGCGGATGCGTCGCCTTGACCAGGAATTGGGAGATGGGGTTGTAAAAGTCGGCGCCGCACCATTGCAATAAAAAGCGCAGCATCACCGCCAGAATATACAGTGAAAACAGCGAGTCGATGATAAAAATAGCCGGGTCGGTCATGTAGCTGGAATCCATTATGAATTCTCCATTTGTTTAGACATTTCAATTGAGCGGTCTCGTGCCGCGTGTAAGGCTTTTGAAACCAGCTCGGTAAAACCGCCTTGCTCAAAAGTTTCTATAGCCTGTTGCGTAGTGCCGCCGGGCGAGGTCACGCGCTTGCGCAGCTGTTCCGGCGATTCGGCCGATTCCAGCGCTATCTTGGCAGCGCCCAACGCCGTTTGCTGCACCAGTAAACGCGCGGTTTCCCTACCCAAGCCCAGTTCCAGGGCGGCTTTTTCCATGGCTTCCATCAGCAGGAAAAAATAGGCGGGGCCGCTGCCGGAAACCGCGGTCACCGCGTCCAGCTCGGCTTCATCGTCAACCCACAGTGCAATGCCGACCGCGCGTAAAATATTTTCCGCCAGATCGCATTGCTCAGCGGACACCTTGGCGTTGGCATGCAGAGCGGTAGCGCCGGTCAACACCAGCGCCGGGGTGTTGGGCATGCAGCGCACGATGGCGGTATCCGTGCCTAGCCAACGGCTCAGGCTGTTTTGATTAATGCCGGCTGCGATCGATACCACCAGCGATTTTTTTTGCTGAATCGGCGCGGCGATGCTTTGCGCTACAGCGCCCAGCGTTTGCGGCTTGACGGCCAGAACCACGACATCAACGGCATTGACGACCTCATCATTGTTTGCCGATGTGTTCACGTTGAGCTGTTTTTTCAGATCGGCTAGCGCGTCCGGGTTAATATCCGACACCCAAATTTGCTCAGGAGCATGGCCGCTGGCAATCAATCCGCTGATCAGGCTGGACGCCATATTGCCGCCGCCGATAAAACCTATTTTATTTGTTTTCATGGTTGTTGAAGTATTTGTTGAGTTGAAAGTATTTTACCCTATATAGGGTCAGTGTGATAAATCACAAGCCTTTTGAGCGGGCAAGCTGTGCTACATTAGGCGTTTCAAACGATAAAGCTAAAACCCGCAGTCCACGAAAAGCACGAAAGCCAAAAGTAGGCGCTTTAGGCGAAGCTTCCGCTTCCTGCTCACGCCCCTTACCTACATCCATGTAGGCAACGCAGGAGCATGTGCCGAGGCGACACGAACAAGTCAGTATGTTCAGGTGATTTAGCCACTCACCCTTTGGATAACGGGCTACAGTTTCGTATTTCTTTGAAAGTTTCGTGCTTTTCGTGGACGAAATGATTTTTTAAACAGAGCTTATGATTGAAACCATTTATATAGAAGAAGCCATCCTGCAACACCCGCGTGTTTTGGACATCGTGGCGCGATTCTCGCAAGCCAGGAAAATAACCTGCGGCCGTTACGGCGAAGTGTTTAACCCCAAAGCGCAAAACTTTCGCCTGCAAAAGCAACAGCCCGCCCTGATACTGGCCGAAAAATATAAAAACTTTGCGCTGCCTGCGCCTGCGGGTTACGGCATCGGTGCGACAAGAAACTACTATTTCTCGCACATGCTTAACTGCCTGTACGATTGCCGGTACTGTTTTTTGCAGGGCATGTACCAGTCGGCCAATTATGTGCTGTTTGTCAATTACGAGGATTTCCAGCAAGACATCCGGCAACTGTGCCTGGAGTCACCTGATGAAAACCTGCATTTTTTTTCCGGTTACGATTGCGACAGCCTGGCCTTGGAACCGGTCACCGGCTTTGCCGAGCAGTTTTTGCCGTTTTTTGCCACATTGCCCAATGCCTGGCTGGAATTAAGAACCAAAAGCACCCAAGTCAGAAGCCTGTTAAACCGCGAACCGCTGCCCCGCTGCATCGTGGCGTTCAGCTTGTCGCCTGACCAAATAGCCGCCAAAGTCGAAGCCAAGGCACCGTCGGTCGAGCGGCGTCTGGATGCCTTGGTCAAATTGCAGCAACAGGGCTGGCAAATCGGCCTGCGCTTCGATCCGCTGATTTATCAATCCGGCTACCAACAGCAGTACCGGGAATTGTTTGAGCAGGTTTTTTCCCGTATCGACCTAAACCGACTGCATTCGGTCAGCCTCGGCGTGTTCAGGTTGCCGGAGAGTTTTTTTAAAAAAGTGCATAAGCTTTATCCGGACGAAAAACTCTTCGCCAGTCCCTTGGTCAGTCAGCAGGGCATGATGTCTTACCAGCAGGAACTCGAGCAGGAAATGATGCAGTATTGCAGCGAACTATTATTAAGCTACATTACAGACAGCAAATTTTTCCCATGCACACTATAAAACGCACCGTTCTGGTCACAGGAGCCAGTTCCGGCATAGGCCGCGCCATCGCCAGAAACCTGTTGCAGCAAGGCCACCATGTCATCGGCGTGTCCCGTGATAGCGGCAAGTTTATCCGGCAGATGGATAACTTCAGTCCGGTGCAGATGGATTTAAGCCGACTAAGCGACATTCCGCAAAAAATCCGCGAGCTGGAGCAAGCCTTTCCAAAAATCGATGCCGTGGTTTTTTGTGCAGGCATGGGCCAGTTTGGCTCGGTGGAAGAGTTTTCCTATGCGCAAATCGAAGACCTGATGACCCTGAATTTTACCAGCCAGGCCTTTTTGGTTAAGGCGCTGCTGCCTGCGTTAAAGCGTAAGAATCACGGTGATCTTATTTTTATCGGCTCCGAAGCGGCATTGAAAGGCAGTCGCAAAGGCGCGATATATTGTGCGGCCAAGTTTGCGGTGCGCGGCTTTACCCAAGCCTTGCGCGAAGAGTGCGGCAAAAGCAACGTGCGGGTTTGTTTGATTAATCCCGGCATGGTCAAAACGGCATTTTTTGAACAGTTGTCTTTTGAGCCGGGCGATGATCAAAGTAATTTCATAGAGCCGGAAGATGTCGCCGAGGCGGTGTCTTATGTGCTTAATTCACGGGCGCAGATAGTGATCGATGAAATCAACCTGAGCCCATTGAACAAGGTGGTGAAGTTTAAAAAGCCTTGATTGAAAAATGGGCTCAACGTGAAGATGTTACGCATGTGATAAAAAAGCGTAGTCCACGAAAGGCACGAAAGGCACGAAAAGCACGAAAAGCACGAAAAGCACGAAAAGCACGAAAAGCACGAAAAGCACGAAAAAAGCGGAGTACAAGGAAATAAGGAGGCCATCAGCAGTGCGTATCCAGTTACAGACCTGTCCGTCATCGTCATACATAAGCTTGGTATGAATACTGGAATGGCTCGGATGTAGGCCGGAATAAGCCCGCCCGGCGCTAGCAAGGGAGGGTGTTTCCGGCAATCGGAATGCCGGAAAAGCTTCCGCTCCCTGCTCACGCTCCTTACCTACATCCATGTAGGCAACACCGGTTTTCGCTGTCGCTCAAACCAGCTTATTCCGGCCTACGTCGGTGTAACGGCGAGGGCCTGCTCAGGGAATCGTAGGACAAGAATGAATGCTAAAGTATCACGGCGCAAGCGACCAACAACCTACGGCTGATGTTTTTTTCGTGTTTTTCGTGCCTTTCGTGGACAGTATGCAACATCAGCCATGGCTGATATTCGTTATGTGGTTATTACCGGCAGGTCAACTACGGCCGGGCCTTCGATGACTTGGCCATTGGTTTTAAATCGGCTGCCATGACAAGGGCAATCCCATGATTTTTCTGAAGGGTTCCAATTAACCGTGCATTTCAAGTGCGTACAGACGGCTGAACAAACATGATTGACTCCGTTTTCATCTTTGTAGACCGCCAGCTTTTCTCCCTCTTTTTCAATGACCTTTCCTTCGCCTGGCGGTACTTCTTCCATTGAATCGGCCTCCGCATCCGAAGGGGCGCCTTTTAAGTACTGGACGAGATTATCGGCGTTCTCTTTGAAAAATTCGGTAAAAGATTTTACAGGCGTGAACCGGCTTAACTTATAAATATCTTGCCATTTGTTTGCCTTGCCGATGATCATGTCACTAACAATCATCGATGCAAGCGTACCGTAAACAAGCCCATCACTAGCAAAGCCGGTCAGGAAATACATAAAGTCGCCATGCTTTCCAATATAGGGGAGATTATCTGCCGGACGGTATTGTTGTCCTGCCCAAACATGAGTAACCGGGCCAATGTTGAAGTGCGATGTTAAATAACTTTCGAGCCTTTGGATATATTCAGAGGTATCGTCTCCGTGCCCGGTCTTGTACTTATCGCCGATCACCAGCACATAGTCTTTGTCTCCGTCTTTAAAACACCTTACCGAACGTTTCGGGTGATTCAGGCTCCAGAAAATTCCCCTCGGCATTTCACCGGATAGCAACTCGGCTGCCACGCCATATTCTCTGTACGGGCCGAGAACAGTGTGCACCCCATAAACACCTTTGGGGGTGTGCGTAGCCATGATCACATGCGCGGCTTTTACCGATCCGTCCTTGGTTTTAACGATGCCTTCGTCTTCATCAAAGTCAATGACCTGGCTGTTCTCATGAATCTCGCAAGTATCTTTTACTATCTCCGCAAGCCCGCGTACGTATTTGAGCGGATGGAATTGTGCCTGCCCTTCAACGGTGAGTGACTTTACAACTTCAAAAGGAAGCCCCGGATTGCCTCCTATGCTTACCGCGGCTCCCGCTTCTGTTAACGCTTGGAGTTCTTCTTCGATAAATTCTTCAATATCCTTATCAAGGTCTTCAGCAAAAAGATTAAACGAGGTCCTGTAAAAATCGCAGTCAAGATTGTACTTAGTGATGTTTGCCTCAATCAGGTTAATCGCTTCTTTCCGCGAGTGGGCCACGGCTTTCATAACCTCGGTGCCCCATTTCTTTTTGATGACCGATAGATATTCGTCGACTGTTATATAAAGGTTCCCGGTTGAATTTCCGGTAGTGCCCAGGCCGATCTGCAACGCTTCCAGCACAATGACCTTTTTGCCCGCCTCGCTTAATAGCATTGCCGAGGTTAGTCCGGTAATGCCACCGCCGATGATCACTACGTCAGCCTCTTTGTGGCCTGTGAGAGAAGAAAATATGCCGCCTTGCTTAGCGGTGCCTTCCCAAATAGAAATTGTCTTTTCCATACTTAATTCCTAAGGTGATTACTTGCTTTTCGGAAAATAATAACTTAGCACCAGTGGCGGCAAGTGATCCATAAGTAGCAATGCATAAGTATTTTATCCTTATGGCGTAGCGGCATTGGTCTCGCTGGATGCAGACTTTTAACCTGTTGATGAGAACTCGCCGGATAGGGCAAAACGCTACATTTTTTAACACTGAAATTGCGTGCCCCCCAAACCGTTACCGCGGCTGTAGTACAGAAAAATAACCGCATTTTTGTTTACAAACATTCAGAGGAACTTGCTTCGGTGAAGAGCAACGCTAATATCGAGAAGAGTTTGTGCCGCATGAGATTCGTCTTACCCTATTGGGCGTTGTAAAATGCGCTGCGAGCTTCAGGAATACATTGTCTATAAAGTACGGTTATGGCATACGCACCAAGATCGATAGTCATGCCGTTCGATAATCTGTATAACTTCACCAAAAATTATTCCTTTCCTACACCAGCCGGCAATAGGGAGATGGTGAGCGGCTGGTTGAGCATTAAAATTTCAGGAAAAATAGAACCAAGGACAGATAAACCCAATAATGAATAACAATATCCTTCAATACGAATCAAAAATTTGGGCAACTGCCGATCTACTACGCGGTTGCGGCATTAAAGAATCCGAATGGCCGTCATTCATGATGCCGTTCTTTGCTTTAGCAATGATTGAAAGCCGCCTGATCCGCATGTTCGATAAGCTCAAGGCCGACATTGGCGAACAAGCTTTTGCCAATATTGCCAAAGACGATCTTTACAACATGATTAAAGACGAAGGCCAAGGCTATAACATTTTCATTTTCGAAAAAAACCAGTCGTTAACCGATATCTGTAAAAACGACAAGTCGTTCGAGATTGATTTTGACGCCTACCTCAAAGGCTTCGATGGCGAGACCAAAGACCTGCTTGGCGTGGATGCTTCCGACGGCGAAAAATTTCTCGACATTAAAGGCGTAACCAACAAGCTCAAAGCCAAAAAAGTCTTGTTGGGCTACACCAAATTATGGGCGGAGATTGACCTTAAACCGTTCAACAACTCCGAAATCACCACGCTGGAAGAGCACATCAAACGCAAATGGGCGGACATCTCGGCTGAAACCGCCGGGGAGCAATACACGCCCGACGATGTGATCGCGCTGATTGCCGAAATCATCGCCTCCAAAATTGAAGAATCTGACACCTTGCTCAAAATCTACGATTGCAGCTGCGGCGGCGGCAACCTGTTGTTTGGAGTCGAAGATCGCATTAACCAAAAATTCAAACGCCTGACCCAAACCTTCGGCCAAGACTGGAACGATGCGCTCTACGCGCTCGCCAAAATTGAAAGCCGCTTTCGCCCAGATTCCAAAATCGAACACGGCAACACCCTGGTGGAAGACAAGTTTTATAACGACGAATTTGACGTAGTCATCGCCAATCCGCCGTATGGCGTCAGCTGGCAAGGTTATAGAAATGACATCACCCACGACAAAACCGGACGTTTTAAATTCATACCGTCGATCTCGGATGGGCAACTGCTGTTTATGCAGCACCTTATCTCCAAGCTCGACAGCGTCGGCATGGGCGTCGTGGTACACAACGGCTCGACGCTGTTTAGCGGCGATGCGGGATCGAGCGAGAGCAATATCCGCAAATGGATGTTGGACAGCGATGTGGTCGAAGCGGTGATACAACTGCCGACCGATGAATTTTTCAACACCGGCATTTACACCTATTTGTGGGTGCTGAATAAAAACAAACAGCCGCACCACAAAGACAAAGTGATGCTGATTAACGCCAGCGACAAATTCAAAGCTCTGAAAAAGAGCAAAGGCTCCAAGCGCAAGGAAGTCGATGAGACCAACCGTCTTGAGATTGTCGCCACGCTCACAGCATTCCAGGATAACGATTACGCCAAAGTGTTTGATAAAGAGTTTTTCTACTTCAACAAACAAGCCATCTTGCTCACCAACGTCGATGAGTACGGCAACAGCTTTGCAGTGAAGCTAAAAGAAGGCAAAAGCAGCGAAAAACTGACGCCTTTAAGTTTAAGCAATGGTGAACGTGAAATGACTGAATTTGTCATAACCCACGTCGAGAGCGATAACTATCGCAAGGTAGGCGAGCGGCACGGCTACATAAAGGTCTGCGAACAAAATGCCGAGTACGTAAGCCCTTTGATGTCCATCAACGCGGGCTCTGTCAATCCTATGTCACTTACCGAATACTTTGAGCAAGACATCAAGCCCTTCATTGCCAGCCTGAATTACAAAGAACAACCGTTGGTTATAACTACCAGCCAAGGGCGATATTATTTTGATGTAAGCCAAGAAACCTTGATTAAGGAAAGCGCCGGAAAAAAAGAAGCCTTAGGCTGCGGCAAAATCATAGTGAAATCCTCTCTAAAAAAATCCAGCAAAACTCAGCCGGAGCGCATTGAAATCAGCGTAGAGCTCACGCCCGACACTCAGAAAGATTACGAGATCATTCCTTTCCATAAAGACCAAGCCATCAATCGAGCGGCCATCGAAGCCTTTATGGCGAAATACATCAGCAAGCCGTTTGAATATCTGGAAAGCGTCGTCGGCGTGGAAATCAACTTCAACAAGATTTTCTACAAGCCGGAAAAGCTGCGCGAAGTGGGCGAGATTCTGGACGAAATCGCCGCGCTGGATAATGAGTTAAAGGCGCTGGAAGCGGGGTTGGTGCTATGACGATGACAAACGCATCAACGGCATTGATTGAAGAAATAAAAACCATACTCACGGTTGCCAGGCAAAAGGCAGCAACGGCGATTAATTTCGCCATGGTTGAAGCTTATTGGCTTATCGGAAAACGTATTGTCGAAGAAGAGCAACACGGGAAAGGAAGAGCAGGTTACGGACAATTTTTATTAAAAGAATTGTCACAAAAATTGATTGTCGATGTAGGTAAAGGATTTGATGAAAGAGAACTACGACGGATTAGGCAGTTTTATCAATGTTTTCCAATATGGGACGCAGTGTGTCCCGAATTGTCTTGGTCACATTATCGGTTATTGATTAGGATTGAAAACATAGAAACAAGACGGTTTTATATGACCGAAACAATACAGCAGCACTGGAGTACACGAAAATTGGATAGAAACATTAGCACCCAATATTTTCAACGTATTTTAGCCAATCAATCGCCAAAAGAAATAGGCGCAGTGACAAACGCAAATTTAGATTTTATTAAAAATCCCTATGTGCTCGAGTTTTTAAATCTGCCTGCTAACTTTACCTATAAAGAAAAAGATTTAGAAGCAGCGATTATTAAACATCTGCAACAATTTTTATTAGAGTTAGGTAAGGGATTTGCTTTTGTGGCACAGCAAAAACTTATTCGCACCGAAACCTCGGATTTTTTTATAGACCTTGTTTTTTATAATTATCTGCTCAAATGCTTTGTAGTCATTGATATAAAAGCAGGTAAATTAGCGCATAAAGATATTGGGCAATTGGATATGTATGTACGAATGTTTGACGACCTTGAAAAACAGGCGACCGACAATCCTACTATCGGCATTTTGCTGTGTGCTGATACAGACGATGTCGTGGCTAAATACTCTGTACTTAACGACAAAAACAATCTCTTTGCCTCAAAATACCAACTCTATTTACCAAGCGAAACCGAGTTAAAACAATTGCTGGAAAGTGACCGCATTGCGTTTGCACTGAATCAGGCGGATCAGGGAAATCAGCCATGAATAAAATTGCATATGCTCAAGATTTTGCCCGTGTTTTAACGCATATCCAACAAGCGCGGCAAAAAGCCTACGCCCAAGTCAACACCACACTGATTGAGTTGTATTGGCACATTGGCGGCATCATCAGTCAAAAGGTGGGCGAGCAAGCATGGGGCAAAAGTGTGGTGAGTGAGTTGGCTCAGTTTATTGCCAATAATGACCCGACCGCCAAGGGTTTTAGCGATAAAAACTTATGGCGCATGAAGCAGCTTTATGAAACGTATCAAGGTGATGAAAAACTCTCATCACTGGTGAGAGAATTGCCATGGACGCACAATACAATTATCTTTTCGCGCTGTAAAACCGCCGAAGCACGCGCGTTTTACTTACATTTAACCATCCAAGACAAGTATTCATCACGTGAGCTTGAAAGGCAAATTGACGCTTGCATTTTTGAGCGCACTACCATCGGCAATCAAAAACTCTCAGCAGTGCTGAGAGAATTGCACCCCCGCATAGATAGCACTTTTAAAGATAACTACGTTTTAGAATTCTTGGGGCTACCGCAAACACACAGCGAAACGCACTTGCAAGCCGCGCTCGTGCAAAACATGAAACAATTTATTTTAGAGCTTGGGCGCGATTTTATATTTATCGGCGAAGAATATCGTTTGCAAGTGGGCAACCAAGATTTTTATATTGATTTATTGTTCTTTCATCGCGGCTTATCGGCGTTAGTGGCGATTGAACTCAAAATTGGCAAATTTGAACCTGAGCATATCGGACAGCTTAACTTTTATTTAGAAGCCTTAGACCGCGACGTAAAAAAGCCGCACGAAAACCCCAGTATAGGCGTGCTGCTGTGCAGTGATAAAGACGATGAAGTGGTGGAGTACGCGCTCAGTCGGACACTGTCCCCCACGCTGATTGCCCAATATCAAACCCAATTACCCGATAAAAAGCTGATACAAGCCAAGCTGCATGAGCTTTATGCCCTGAGCATAGAAGCACAGGAAATGCAGCCATGAAGTTACGCTATGAGGCTTATAAAGACAGCGGGGTTGAGTGGTTGGGAGATGTGCCAGCGCATTGGGATATTCTTAGAGTCAAAGATACCGTTATAAAAATTGGTAATGGCGTTACTCCGAAAGGCGGCAGCGAGGTATATACAGATACAGGCATTCCATTTTTGCGAAGTCAAAATGTTTATGACGATGGATTAAGGATTGCAAACGTATCTTTTATTTCGAAAGAAATTTACGATTGCATGAAGGGCTCTCAGTTAAAAGCAGGAGATATTTTAATCAATATTACCGGCGCATCTATAGGTAGAACATGTGTTGTGCCAATTGAGCTTGGCGCTGCAAATATTAACCAGCACATTGCTTTTTTGAGAACCAAGTTTTGGTTTAATATCGGTTATATTTCTCTTTTCCTTAAATCGCCTTTTACTAAAAATTATATTCAATTTGAACAGAATGGCGCGTCCAAAGAAGCTTTCAATCTTAATCAAATTGCCAACATTCCTCTTGTATTGCCAAAGCATGCTGAACAACAAGCTATTGCCGCTTACCTAGACACCAAAACCGCACAGATTGACCGCAAAATAGAGCTGCTCAGCCAAAAGGCTGTACAGTACGGCAAGCTCAAACAATCCCTGATCAACGAAACCGTCACTCGCGGGTTGGATAAAACCGTGCCGATGAAAGACAGTGGGGTTGAGTGGATAGGTGATGTTCCAGCAAATTGGACTCTGAATAGACATAAGGATAACTTTAATTTTGTTTCTGATAGATGTGTAAACTCGTCATTAGCGAAAGTTGGCCTTGAAAACATCGAAGGAAAAACTGGGCGTTTTATATCGACAGATAGTGAGTTTGATGGTGACGGTGTCAAGTTCAAAAAAAATGACATTTTGTTTGGTAAGTTAAGACCGTATCTAGCTAAAGTATATTTGGCAGAATTTAATGGAAATGCTGTTGGTGATATATTTGTTTATCGGCCTAAAAGAAACATCACTTCAAATTTTGCACAGTATCTAATGCTATCTGATAAATATATTGATGTAATAAATAGCTCTACTGCGGGAGCAAAAATGCCGCGTGTTAGTTCAAATTTCATCGCAAACTTACCTATATCAACACCACCAATTGCCGAACAAATCGCCATCGTCGCTTACCTCGACGAAAAAACCGCCCACATCGACCGTATTGTAGCCACCATCAACAGCCAAATCGACAAACTCAAGGAACTGCGCCTTACCCTGATTAACGATGTGGTGACCGGGAAAATCAAGGTGGCCTGATGCAAAAAGAATGGCAAGAATCCAACCGTATCGAACTCAAACGCGAACTGACCGACACGCTCGAAAAAGAGGTGATTGCTTTTCTTAATTATCGCGACGGCGGCGTGATTTATATCGGCATTGACGACAAAATACAGAAAGTCATAGGCGTTACCGATGCCGATACTTTGCAGCTGAAAATCAAGGATCGCATTAAAAACAATATCAGCCCTTCGACGATGGGTTTGTTTGATGTGATTGCCGAAACCCGTGATGAAAAAAAGATCGTCAAAATTACCGTAGCCGGCGGTTCTGAAAAACCGTACTACTTGTCCAAAATGGGCATGTCGGCTAAGGGTTGCTACATCCGGATTGGCAGCGCTTCGGAACCTATGCCGGTCAGGATGATCGAGGATTTGTTCGCAGGCAGGATTCGCAACTCCATCGGCACCATTAAATCGCGCAAGCAAGCGCTGAGCTTCGAACAGCTGAAAATTTATTACAGCGAAACGCCGTTAAAACTGAATGACCGGTTCGCGCGTAATCTGGAACTGCTCACCGAAGATGGCGCTTACAACTACGCCGCTTATTTGCTTTCGGACGTTAATGGCTTGTCGATTAAGGTTGCCAAGTATGCAGGCGCCGACCGGGTGAACCTGATCGAAAATGAAGAGTACGGTTATTGCTCGCTGGTGAAAGCGACTAAAGCGGTGCTGGAAAAACTCAAGGTCGAGAATAAAACCTTTGCCCGCATTACGCCAAACCGGCGGGAAGAACGTAAGTTATTGAATCCCGTCGCGCTGCGCGAGGCGGTTATCAACGCCATCATCCACAATAATTACAGCAATGAAGTGCCGCCCAAATTCGAGCTTTTCGCGGATCGTTTGGAGATTACTTCTGCCGGCGGCTTGCCTTCGGGATTCGATGAAGAAGAGTTTTTTATGGGTTATTCGGTTCCGCAAAATAAAGAGCTGATGCGAGTTTTTCGTGACCTGGATATGGTCGAACAGCTGGGCTCCGGCGTGCCGCGCATTCTTGAGTATTATCCCCGTAGCGTTTACCGTTTTACCCCCAATTTTATTCGGCTGGTGTTGCCTTATGCCGAAGGTTTCGAACAAGCTACCGGACAGGCTACCGGACAGGCTACCGGACAGGTTACCGATCAAGCTGACGAGCTGTTACAGTTTTGCGCAGTTCCCCGTTCAACCAAAGAAATGATGCAGCATCTCGGCTTAAGCCATCGTGAGCATTTTCGCGATACCTTTTTACGGCCCCTTATTGCCTCCGGCAAACTGGTACCAACCATTCCCGACAAGCCTTCCAGCCCCAATCAACGTTACATTACCGTCAAGCCAGAGGTCAGTAAGCCTAATGAATGAACTCCATCTGCAAGATAAGTTTTTAATCCCATTCTTTCGGGAGGGCTTGGGCTATAAGGAAGTCAAAGCCAATACCGTCACTCAAGCGCTGATTATTGAAGAGGATTTGCAGGCGTTTATTTCCGGCACCGAGTTGAACAAAAAGCCCTATGAAACCCTGTTGAAAAAATACCGGGGCAATGAAAAGCTATTGCTGCAAGAGTTGATTGTACTGATCCAGGAGCGTATCGCCAGCAGCCGTAATATGGCTTTGTTTATCAATGTTAATAAGTCCATCAGCTTGCAGGGCATCAAGCTGCATCTGTTTTACACCGGCGACAGCGTGATTCACGACAATGCGCTGTTCGATGAGAACATTTTTTCCGTGGTGCAGGAACTGCCCTATAAATACAGCTACCAGGGCAAGCAGGTGTTCTCTTTCCGCCCGGATATTGTGTTGTTTGTGAACGGCATTTATTTGGCTTACAGCGAATTAAAAAACAACTACACCAACCAGAACGCTACCAAAAACGGCCGTGGCAAGGTGATTAAAGATTACTTCGACGCGATAAAAGTTTATCACCAGCATATCGACAGCAATACGATGTTGAGCGATTATGAAAAGCAGGTTGAGCGCAAAGACTTCCTGAAGATTTTTGAAAAAGCCATTCACATCACCACCACTGACGTTGGCGAGACCTTTGCCATCCGCACGATTGCGGATTATTTTGACGAAATTTTAGCGACCTGCCGCGAAGGAAAATATGATCGCGAAGAGCTTGAGAAAAAAGCCCGCGGAGTATTTAAGCCTTATCCGCTGCTGAGGCCGGACGCCGAGAAGAAAGACAAGTTGAAAGAGTTGTTTACCGCGCTGTATGGCAAATTCTTTATCGAGAAAGAAATCTTGTATTACAACTTTATTGAGCGCGATGTGTACGTTAACAAGGGCGTGAAAGAAGTTAAAAACGAAACGGGGCATTTAATTTCGCCACGGCCCAAGCAGAAATTCGGCACCGATAAAATCATGGCCAAGATTGATGAGTTTTTGGCGCACGAGCAAGAGCCTGATTATTTTGAAAAGCTGCTGGAAAAACAGTTGGCGGGCGTAGGCGAAGCCAAGAAAAAAGAGCTGCTGGAAAAGCGCAAAGCCTATTCGAATAACAAAAACGTGTATTCCTTGCTGATGCAATACGCGGCAGGGTTCGGCAAATCCAATATCATCGGCTGGTCTGCATTGCAGTTGAAAGACTTGCGCCGTGAAGGAGAATACGTTTACGACAAAATCATGATCGTGGTGGACAGGCTGCAACTGCGTAGCCAGATTGATTCGCTGATGTTGAATATGAACATCGATAATCGCATGTACGTCGAAGCTACCAATAAAAAAACCTTTCAACAGGCGCTGGCATCGGATACCCGCCTGGTGATTGTGAACTTGCAAAAATTCGGCTCGGTGCGCGAGATGCTTGATGCTGATGTACTGCAAAAACTTGCCACGCTGCGTATTGTGTTTTTGATTGACGAGATTCACCGCTCCAACAGCGGCGACCAGCATGAAGAAATGGTCAGTATTTTCGACGAACTGCAAAGGCCGTTCGATAATGCCGCGTATGCCGAGGTCAGTACCAAAAAGAACCTGATTATCGGCTTTACCGCCACTCCCGATGACCATACGCTGGCGCGATTCGGCGAATTCAGCGGTTATGCCGAAAGCGAAAAACTTTGGCGTCCTTTCGATAGTTACACGATGAAAGAGGCGATTGAGGATGGTTTTATCCTGAATCCGCTGAAAAACATTGTGCCGGTAGCGTCCAAAATGTTGTTCGATTTGCCAGGCAATCTGCTGGAAGGTTTCACCGAAAAAGAATACAAAGACGCTCAGAAAAAACAGGTCTATGAAAACCGTGAACGCATTGATGCCATCGCCAAGTATGTGGCGGACTTATTGGTGAAAGATGTATATCGCCAAATTCGTGGCACGGGCAAGGCTATGCTGGCGGTGCATTCTATTAATGCGGCAATTGCCTATAGCCAAGCAGTGAGGAAGTATTTCAACGTTTTGGTTCAACAGCCAAAATATGCCAAGTATGCCGAAGCCCCGATTCATGTGGTGTATTCAGCCAATCAGGACGAGCAAAGCGCTACCGGGCTAAATGGCGGTATGACGGAAGAAAAGGTCTTGGAAAATTTTGCGCGGCCTACTAATAATGGGTTGATGATTGTGGTGGCAAAGCTGCAAACCGGCTTTGATGAGAAAAGATTACATACCTTGTTTCTGGATAAAGAGATTAAAGGCATCAGCGCCATTCAAACCATTTCCCGCGTCAATCGCACGGCTAAATATAAGAACGACTGCAAGATTGTCGATTTCTCCTACAACAATGTGAATGTGCAAAACATCAAAGACGCGTTCGAACATTTTTCCGATGTGGTGGTGAGCGATTTTGACCCGTTTGGCGACAAGAAGGTATTGGATATTCTGCTGATAGAGCTGAAAAAAATCGGATACCTTTACTAAGTTTTTTACAGCATTTATAGCGACTTACAAAGACCAAGCCAAGCGTGAAGACCCGGAAAGCTACCTGGACTTTGAAAGCAGCTTGAAAGAATACATCGACGCTAACTCTCAACACACTGCGGACATCAAAGCCAAGGCGGCGCAGTATTTCACTATTCTCAATCGCATTGAATATGTGATCGAGCTTGAGGCCAAATATAGCGAGCCGGGCTTTTTGTTTTTCTGGCGCAAGTTTAATACGCTCTATAACATGATGCACCGTTCTGACGATGTAAAAGACCCGATTGAAGTGTATTTTGACAATCAGATTGGGATTATCGAAGTCGTCACTTATGAGCCGACAGAAAAGAAAAAGAAGCCGCTGAAGGTGGCTGAGGGGGCCGAGTATGGCGGTGGTTCTCAGTTTGATATTCTAAAGATCATTGCCGCACGCAATGAGCAAGAGGCTCTGGTTGGGTCGATGATTCTGGATTTTGACTCAAAGATTAAAGATTTTTTTGGCTATGTCCATACCGCCAATGAGGGCGAACGTTTAATCGTCAAAATTAAGTCGCAGGCATCGGAAGCGGAAATCTACGATGACTTTGCCAAGCTATATCGTCGCTACAGAGCGCTAAACCGCCAGAAAGTGGGAGATTATTTTTTCAAGGAAATGGATGACCTGGTTGATAAGCTGTGTGACGATTTTGAGGCGACAATATGTTTAGACAACTGATTGTTAAGTACGCCAAGGTATTATCGACGGAATGCTTTGCCGATTGCTGCGATTATCGTCGTCTTTCAGTTGCTGGTTATTCGCAGACTGTTAGCGCATCTCAAAAGAAATGCTGGTCGGTATTGCATGCTTTCCAAAAAGCACTGGAAATAGTACTGTTCCCGTTGGGTCGACTGATTAAGCCAGAGTTTTAGATATAAATCCCGGTCAGATTCAAGTTGAAAAGGCGCGCACGGCGCTCCCTACCAGCCGCTTTCCCTGATCAATATCGCCATCGCCGAACGCACCAGGCGCCCGGCCAGACTTTCCGGCGGCGTGCTCAACGCCAGTCGGCCGCGCACGGTAATGGGCTGCGCGGATACGGTATTTGCGGCTTGCAACAGCAGGCGGTAAACGCCTTGTTCAGGAATCAACCGGTGCTGCTCATCTTCGCGGACCGCGATGGCTCCCCCATAACGGGAGGCGAGTTCCACCAGCGTCAGTTGCCGGGCGCCGGCCCGGTCAATGCTGAGCACCCGCACCGGGAATGTCGGCAGGTCAGCCCCGTCCGGGTAAAACAGGCCTTCCGCGCCCGGCTGCAAGCGGCTCAAGTCGGCTTCTTCGGCATAAGCCACGGCCAGAGTGCCGGCGCCGACAACCATTCCCAGCGGTTCATCCTTAGCCAGCCATTCGCCGGGGCGTAACGCATCCGATAAGTCCCGGATATAGCCGTCGAACGTCGCGCGCAAAGTCAGTTGCTCGTGCGCGCCACGCAGGCCTTCCAACTCGGCCAGCGTCGATTGCAAGGCTTCCAGATCCATCGGATTATGCCGCGCTAAGGCAAGGTCGAGGCTTTGCGATGCCAGCTGTTGGGTTAACTCCAGCCAATGCCGCTCGGCGCTGGCAATCTTAAAATCAAGGTCGGGCGAAGCCAGTTCGACCAGGACTTGTCCGGCTTCAACAGTTTGCCCTTCATGCACCAGTACGCGCTCGACCCGTGCCGGTTGCGTGCTGTACAAAGTAAATTCGGCTTCGGCGCGCAGCAGTCCCGGAACCAGTAAATGCGCTTGCCAGGGGATGAACAGCAAGGCCGGAACGATGATGGGCAGCAGCCATGCCGGACAAGGCCGCATGGCTTTACCGTGGCTGGCGAACAGCTCTCGCCAGACCGCAACTTCCTTGGTCATCGGGCGCAGGATGAACCAGATGATTTCCACCGCGAACAGCGCCAAGCCCAGTGCCTTGAAAAAAAAGTGATAAACCGCCCAGGCGATACCGGCAAACAGCAGCAAGCGATAAACCCAGGTTGCGTAAGCGTAGGCAATCAGCAGACGGCGGCGGTTTTGCGGCCAGACTTCCGGCGGCGGCAGATCGAAGCGAAACAGGTTTTCGCGCAGATGCCAGCGCGCGAGCGCAAAAGAGCGGTCTTGCAGGTTGGCAACATCCAGGTAATCGGCAAATAAGTAATAGCCGTCGAAGCGCATGAACGGGTTGAGATTAATCGCCAGTGTTATCAGCCAGGTCGTGCTGGCCAGCACATAAACGCCGCTACGCAATGACCCGTCCGGCAGCACTACCCATAACAGTGTTGCCAGCACGGCCAGCGCCAGCTCGGCTAGCATCCCGGCAGCATCGATCAGCAAGCGGTCGTGGCGGCGCGGCAGGCGCCAGGCATCGGTCACATCCGTCCACAGCACCGGCAACCCCATCATCAGCGCGATGCCCATGCTGGGCACCCGGCATCCGGCTCGGCTGGCGGTGAAAGCGTGTCCCAGTTCGTGGAGCAGTTTGGACAAGGACAGCATTGCCGCCGAGATCAGTATTCCCTCCGGCGTTAATACGTAGAGAAAACTATGGCTGAATGAACTCCATTGCTGGGCGACCAGATAGACCGCCACGCAGGCCATGACCAGCAACAATACAATAGACCGCCGTTGAAAAAGCCAGTTTAGCGAAGGCAGAGCTTTCTTTAAATAAGGATCGGGGCGCAGCAACGGAACGCGCATAAACAGGTAATTGTGCAATAGCCAGAGCCAGAATCCGGTACGCGAAGCTTTCTTGACCTCTGCCAAACGGCGGCTCGCTGCCGGGCCGCGCGGCTTGGCTAATTGGTGTTTGTCCAGGAACAGGGCGAATTCCGTGATCTCGGCAGCGTCGGTATTGAGCGGCGTATTGTGCTCAATGGCCTCTGCAATGGCTTGCGCATCGGCCAAGCCCCAATGTTGCAGGCATTCGAACTCCAGCCAGCCCAGCCGGTAATACCGATGCGCAGCCGGATCATGCAAGGTCCAGGTCGGCGCGCCGTCGGAGGCCCTGGGGCCGGAAGACAGCGCCAAATCTTCACGCAGTTCCGGCCAGTCGGTTTTCCCAGGTTCTACCACGGCAGCCATGACCGTGCGGTGCGTAACGGCTTACGCAACAACCAAAGCAGGAACGGCCGCCGTGTACCGTAGAGCTTGGCGGTGCCGTGATAGCCCAGGCGCGGCAGATTGGCGGTATCCGAAAAATCGGCTTTGAGCCGGTAGGCCATCACCTCGGCCGGGGTGGGGGTGGTGCGATAGCTGAAATAAGTCAGGCTGGCCGGTAATGGGTGATGCGGGGCAACGTTGGGGAAAAACAGCACCTCGTCGCCCGCTTTCAGCACGATTAAATCATCCATCGGCAGGCGGATTTCCAGTTCGACAGTTTGGGGATTGGCGACGGCGAGGATTTTTTCGCCCTGCGTGACCGGTCGGCCCAGCCAATCGTTCGGATCGTCGAATACCGTCACCCCGGCCTGATTAGCCGTGACCACGCAACGTTCGAGCAGGCTGCGCACATAATCGACTTCCGCCGCCTGTTGATCCCATTTGCTTTTCAGGCCGGCCAGCTTGGATTTTACCGTAGGGTCCAGCAGCGCCTGTTGCGTCATTTGCATATATTCGGTTTGGGCGATGTCGCGGGTTTCCTCGGCCACTTTGAGACGGCTTTGCAATTGGGTCGTATCCAGCGAGAACAGCTTTTGTCCGGCACTGACTTCTTCGTTCGGTTGGACGAAGAAACTTTCTACCACGCCTTCCAGCGGCGCGCGCACCAGATTGGGCTGGTGCGGAATCACTTCCGCTTCGGCCAGAACCGATTGCCGAACCGGGAAAAAAGCGGCGGCAAGCACCAGGCCGCCGATAATAAACGGCCGTTTGCGGTCCTGAATCCGTTCTTTCCAAGGCTTGTGCGGCTTGGCTGCCTCAGACAAGGCCAGTGCAAAACCATAGGTTTCGGTCAGGTAAGAGAGTAAATGGATCTCGGCCTCGTTCCAGGGCGTTTCCCTGAAAAACGCCAGTATATGAGTTCCACCCGATGGCGTCGGCAACGGCACCCACAAGCCGAATTCGGGCGCCCATTCATGCCAGTCGCGGGCCAGTTCCGACGGCAGATCGTCAGCGGCGAACTCAGTAATCAGCTCGGCGCGCGAGTCCCTGGAAAAATGTTGCATCATCGGCATTGCCCAGAGTGCGTAAGGGCTGTTTTTTTCCAGGCTCACCACCCCGGACGCCGCAATCAGGCTAGCGGGCTCCTTACGCCAAAGCAGCGCCTGCCGGTAAGGAAACAGCTCGCTGGTCTCATTGACCATCACATAAGGCAATTCCTCGGCCGGGGCTAGCCGGGCGCGGGATTCCAGTTGCAGTAAGAGCGTTAGCCGGAGTAAATGCTGACCGGGATAGTCGTTCACTGGTTGGCCGGAAATTCGATGGCGCCGCTCATGCCGGGTAACAACTCGTCGGCCTTGTCGGTAATGCGGCCGTAAACTTTAATGGTTTGGCTGACCGGATCGACTTTGCCGCCGACGCGGGTTATTTCGGCTTGGTAAGTTTTTGCAACTTCATCCAGCGTAACCCGGAAATGCTTGCCGGGGGACAGGTTGGGCATTGCGCGTGAGGATGCCATGAACTCAACTTCCAGATCCTTGTCGTCGAGGATTTCCAGTAGCGGATCTCCTGGGCGCACCGACTGATAAGGACGGGCGATAGCTTCCGACACTTTGCCGGAGAATGGCGCCCGTATCGAGCAACGATCGACCATAGCCTGGGCAATGCGCAGGTCGGCCCTGGCTTCTTCCGCTTCGGCTTTGGAGACGGCAAGTTCCAACGCGCCGATCGAGCGCCGGGTTTCCAGCTGTTGATTCACCTCGAAGGTTTTAACCTTTTTCCCCAGCGTTGCCTGGGCCTTGCTTAATTGCGCTTCTTCAAGCGTGCAGTGAAAGCCGACCAGCACTTGCCCCGCCGAAAAGCGTTCACCGTCATGCAGCTTAAGCTGGCTGATTCGGGCGCTGATTTCGCTGGCAATCATCGTGCTTTGCCGGGCTTTGAGCTGGGCGCGAAGGTGCAGTTCGGCTGGAGCAGGCGGCTCAGCCAAGGCTGGAGCCTGCGCCAACGCCAGCGCCAGCGCCAGGATCATCGTTGAACGTTTCATTGAGTGTTCAGCCCGGTCTGGAGCGGCGCGGCTTCATTCGGCAATTTTGGCAATTCGCCGGCATACCAGCGGCTTAAGGTTTTTTCCAGCTGGACGGACAATGTACGCACAGTAACATGCTCGATCATGCCGGTGACCGGATCCAGGCCGATCGATGAATAGATATTACCCAGCGCTGTGTAAACTTCGGACATGCTTTGCTCTTTCTCCAATTGCGAGGCAAGCGCGGCTGTCGCGGCATGGATGCGATCAAGCTCGGAGCCCGCATCAACCTCGGCATTATCGGTGACGGCTTTAAACAGGCTTTCGTCGATCTTGCTCAAGTCATTGGCGCTTTGATAACCGTCCAGCGCTTTAAGATATTGCTGATAACCGATATTGATTTGCACCAGCGCCGCGACGCTGAGCGCTTTGCGGCGGGTTCGGGAAACTTCGATCTGCGTCTCGGCCGTTTTCCATACCTTCGGCGCCGCAAGCAGGTTAACCAGGTTGAACGTGGTGCGAGCTCCTGCTTCCAGCCACATCGAATGCACCAGAAAGGAATTGCTGTCCCAGTTTGCCGATAATGGCAGGGTGACGCCCGGCATTACTTTCAACATTTCTTTCCAGGCCTCATTGCGGTTGATTCGTTCCTGATAAATTTCTTCACGTAATTCCGGCCTAAAAAATAGTCCCAGATTTTCCAATTCGGCCGGTGTCGCTTTAAGCACCGGCGGCACCGGGGTTTGGGCCGGTTTCGCCAGCACAAAGTCCGAGTGCATCGGCGCATTGATCAGGCCGGCAAGTTTAGGCTTGGCCATGGAAAGATCGGCTTTTAGCTTTTTCAATTGGGCAATAGTACGCAACAGACTGCGCTGGTATTCAAGTACACCGACAACCGGTTGCAGCCGGTCTTCGCCAATGGTTTTACTCAGTTTTAAGGCTTCTTCGGCTTCGGCAAGTACGGGTGTCAGTCTGGGGAGCACGCGGTCGGCAATATTGGCGCTCCAATAGGCGGACAGAACTTCTTTAATTAGATTGTTGATGACCTTGCGACGGCGTTCTTGTGCAATTAACACCCGGTCGGCCTGCTGCTTGGCCTGAAAATAACTCACACCGAAATCAAGCAGATTCCAGGTAAAAGCCAGATCGGCTACGCCGCGTGAAGTATCTTGGGAGGTTGATGCTTCCAGCGATTGATTTCGAGTCGTGATCGATTGGCTGGAAGATGCCAGCTCTTCTTGTCGCCCCTGATAACCGGCGCTGATAGCCAGACGCGGCAGCATATTGACAGTAGCGACTTCAAGTTGGCTATCTTGCAACACCGCCTCCATCAGGGTCAGGCGATGATCGAAGTTGTATTTTAGTGCCCGCGCCAAGGCATCGTAGAACGTCAGTGGTTGGTTGATAGGTTCCTGATGGTTATACATTTCTTCCCGGTCGCCCAGCATAGAAGCCAAGCGAGCTTGAGAATTAATAGGTTCAGGGGCGATGGAACAGCTTGCCAGTGCGGCGACTGCCAACAGGGCAGTACCGAAGGTTTGGTAATAATGCATGATTAAGAGTTTAAGAGTGGTCTAAAATAGAAAGTTTATAATTGTTTCAAGCTGTCGAGCAGTGCGCGGCTTTCCTGTAATCTGCTCAGCTTGCCGGCGGCATGTACCTGCTCGGTCAAACCCGGTTTACCGGGGATACTATTAAAGCGTTTAGTCATTCCGGCTAACGGTTGCTCTTTATTAGGTTGATTAACGGTTTTCTCGGTTGAGATACCTTGAGTAACATCTTCCTTATTAACCCCAATAGTAAAGCTGGTGCGGACTTCCCTTCCGTTGGTGTCCCTTACAATCACTAGAACGGTCACGGCCTTTGCGCCTACCGGTGGTACGCCGGAAAACGTCTTGGCGTTAGGGTCGAAATGAACCCATGAGGGCAGAGGTCCGCCAGATGGGGAAGTTGCTTTAAAATCCAAAACTTCCGATGAATTGGTGTGCCTGAACACGCCGGCTGGAATTCTGAATGAAAATTCCTTATTTTCCAGTATTAATTGGTTTTTTATAGTGCCGGTTAAAGTCAATTCATAATGCAGGGGATCGCTTTGAGAGCCGAACATTTTTGCCGATGAATCAGAAATGGTCCCCCCGTTAGCCGCGGAGATGAACCCTGAATAATTTGAATCGGAATTGTCGGTTGACGCGTAAGCCGATGCAGTCTCATTATTGACTTGCGTTGTATCGGTAGGTGTAAGTAAAGGAGGAAGGTTAGCCAACTGAACTATTGAACCTGACGGCGCATCGGAGACCCCGTTGATAGTTATCACCACCTCATGAAGGGCGCCGTCGCCGGCCATGACTGTAAAAGTCTCGGTTTTGGTTTCGCCAGTGGTGAGATATTGCACCGCATCATTAGGCACCGTATAGATCCATGCCCCGGCGCTGGTAATGCTCAAGCTGCCTAAAGTGCCGGCACCAGCGGTAACCCTGCTAGCCTGAAACACCGCTTCTCCGGTGTCGCTATCGCTGATCGACAAGGTGCCGGTGCTGCTTAGGTTGCCGCTGGTCACGTTCAGGTCTTCGGTGACCGCGCCGGTATCGCCGCCGCCAATTACCGCCGCGTCGTTGATGCCGATGATCGTTATCACCACCTCATGGCTTGTGCCGTCGGCGGATTTAACCGTAAAGGTCTCGGTTTTAGTCTGGCCGGCGTTCAAGTATTGCACGTCGGCATTGGCTACCGTATAAGTCCAGACTCCGTCGCTGGTGATACTCAAACTGCCCAGAGCTCCAGCGCCGGCAGTAATGCCGCCGGTCCGGAACATGGCCTCCCCGGTATCGGGATCGCTGATCGTCAATCTGCCGGTATTGCTCAGCATGCCGTGGACCGCGTTCATATCCTCGGTAACCGAGCCGGTATCGACACCGCCGATCACCGCCGCATCGCTGACTGCCGTCACATTCAACGTCACCGTGGCGGTGCTGGCGGACTCGTCGGTGCCGTCGCTTACCGTGTAAGTGAAGCTATCGCCGGTAGTGCTGTTGAGCGCGGGCTTGTACTCGGTGCTGCCGTCCTGCTTGATGGACAGGGTGCCGTTGGTCAGGCTGACTTGCTTCCAGCCGTTAGCCGATAGATGGCCGGCGTCGGTGCCGCCGGTCAGGCCGGCCCAGGCCGTGCCGTTGACTTTGGCGATGGTCAGGGACGCGGTGGCGGTCTCGACGTCGCTGTCGGTACCGGCGGTGCCGTCGGTGTCGGTGATGATGTTCTTGCCGGTCAGCAGCGTATCTTCGGTCGCGGTATAGCTGTTGTCCTTGGCTAACGGCACATCGTTCACCGCCGTCACGTTGACGGTCAAGGTGTAAGCGCCGGCGCTGTAGTCGGTGCCGTCGCTGACTTTGAAGCCGATGGTCGCGTAAGGGCTGCCGTTCTCGTTGGCGTCCGGCACGAAGCGCAGTTTATTGGCGGTGATGTCGGCCGCGCTGATTTCCTGGTTCAAGGTCACCGCGACCCAGTCGGTGCCGTTGTGGTATTCCAGGCTGCCGTCGCTTTCCAGCGTGGTGATTTTGACCGACGCAATGGCGGTGTTTTCGGTATCGCTGTAACTGCCGAAATCGGTCAGGGCCAGCAGTTTGGCGGTGTCTTCGGCGGTGGTGACGCTGTCGTCGCTGCTGGTTGGCGCATCGTTCACCGTCGTCACGTTGACGGTCAAGGTGTAAGCGCCGGCGCTGTAGTCGGTGCCGTCGCTGACTTTGAAGCCGATGGTCGCGTAAGAACTGCCGTTCTCGTTGGCGTCCGGCACGAAGCGCAGTTTATTGGCGGCGATGTCGGCGGCGCTGATTTCCTGGTTCAAGGTCACCGCAACCCAGTCGGTGCCGTTGTGGTATTCCAGGCTGCCGTCGCTTTCCAGCGTGGTGATCTTGACCGACGCAATGGCGGTGTTTTCGGTGTCGCTGTAACTGCCGAAGTCGCTGATCGCGAGCAGTTTGGCGGTGTCTTCGGCGGTGGTGACGCTGTCGTCGCTGCTGGTCGGCGCGTCGTTCACCGCCGTCACGTTGACGGTCAAGGTGTAAGCGCCGGCGCTGTAGTCGGTGCCGTCGCTGACTTTGAAGCCGATGGTCGCGTAAGGACTGCCGTTCTCGTTGGCGTCCGGCACGAAGCGCAGTTTATTGGCGGCGATGTCGGCGGCGCTGATTTCCTGGTTCAGGGTCACCGCGACCCAGTCGGTGCCGTTGTGGTATTCCAGGCTGCCGTCGCTTTCCAGCGTGGTGATTTTGACCGATGCAATGGCAGTGTTTTCGGTGTCGCTGTAACTGCCGAAGTCGCTGATCGCGAGCAGTTTGGCGGTGTCTTCGGCGGTGGTGACGCTGTCGTCGCTGCTGGTCGGCGCGTCGTTCACCGCCGTCACGTTGACGGTCAAGGTGTAAGCGCCGGCGCTATAGTCGGTGCCGTCGCTGACTTTGAAGCCGATGGTCGCGTAAGGACTGCCGTTCTCGTTGGCGTCCGGCACGAAGCGCAGTTTATTGGCGGTGATGTCGGCGGCGCTGATTTCCTGGTTCAGGGTCACCGCGACCCAGTCGGTGCCGTTGTGGTATTCCAGGCTGCCGTCGCTTTCCAGCGTGGTGATTTTGACCGATGCAATGGCGGTGTTTTCGGTGTCGCTGTAACTGCCGAAGTCGCTGATCGCGAGCAGTTTGGCGGTGTCTTCGGCGGTGGTGACGCTGTCGTCGCTGCTGGTTGGCGCGTCGTTCACTGCCGTCACATTGAAGCTGACGGTGGCGCTGGCGGACTCGTCGGTGCCGTCGCTCACCGTGTAGGTGAAGCTGTCGCCGGTGGTGCTGTTCAGCGCGGGCTTGTACTCGGTGCTGCCGTCTTGTTTGATGAACAGGGTGCCGTTGGTCAGGCTGACTTGCTTCCAGCCGTTGGCCGCCAGATGGTCTGCGTCGGTGCCGCCGGTCAGGCCGGCCCAGGCCGTACCGTTGACTTTGGCGATGGTCAGGGACGCGGTGGCGGTCTCGATATCGCTGTCGGTACCGGCGGTGCCGTCGGTGTCGGTGATGATGTTCTTGCCGGTCAGCAAGGTATCTTCGGTCGCGGTGTAGCTGTTGGCTTGGGCCAGCGGCACATCGTTGACGGCGGTGACAGTCAGCGTCAAAGTCGCCGTGGTGGTGGCGGTGCCGTCGCTGAGCGTGTAAGTGGCGACCGGAACGCTGCCGTTGTAATTAGCCGCCGGGGTAAACTCATAGCTGCCGTTGCTGTTGATAGTCAGGCTGCCTTTGCCGGCGATGGTGGCGGTTTGCCCGGCGGTATAAATGGTGGCGTCTCCGGCCACGGTGAATTGGGTGATGCTCAAGCTATCGCCGACGTCGGCATCGCTGTCGACGCCGCCGGATACCAAAGTACTGGTGATCAGGCCATTGGCGGCGCTGACCGTCAAGGTGGTGTCTTCGGCGGTGCTGCCGGTATCGTTCTGCGCTACAGGAGTATGATTCGAGGGTGAATCATTATCTGTAATAGTGGCTGTGCCGATAACTGCCGTGCTGCTGGTAAGAGCGCCGGTGACCGTTCCTGTAGACAGAGTAAAAGTCTCCGAACTCTCTATAGCCGTGTCGTCTGTGATCGCTAAGCGTAGTTGCACCGAGGTCTGGCCGGCGGCAATGGTTACCGCGCCGCTAACAGTGCTCCATGAGGTGCCGCCGTTGGTGGAGACTTCCAATGTATTGGCTGCGGCCGTGTCGGTAGCAAGTGTGGCCGTAACATTGCTAAGGCTGGGCGTGAAGCTGATATTTGTGGTTGAGGCATGATCGATGCTGACAGTAAAGACCGCGTAGCCGTCGCCTTCAGATACTGTTGGGCTGGAAACCGTGAGCGTCGGGGTATCGTTGTCCAAGCTACTGTTGTTGCTGGTAGGCGTACCTGAGGTAATGGTGCCGTCGTATTTGCTTCCGGTGCCGTTGTCTATGATGGTGCTTGTCGCGTATGCGGATTGGGTTAAGGTTGTACCTGTTGCGATCGTGGTAGCGATTAAGTCAAAAGTTTCAGCTCCTTCATGGATTGTGTCGGTCTCGCTGGCAATGGTGACGCGGACATAGAACGTGCCGTTACCCGAGCTGCCGGGAGCTGTCGGTTTGTTACCCGTCGTACCATCCCATGTATAAGTCGTCCAGTTTGAACCGTCATCCGAATATTCGATTTTTGCATAATTGTTTTGAGCACTGTCGAACTCCAATGCTGTGCTGCGGTTATTCAACGACAGCTCCAGCGGCACGCCGGCCGTTCCGGTCACTGTGAACATCGCGAAGGTCGAGCCTTCATTGACCGGGCCGAATGCGGTAACCGATACCGCTGAGTCGTAGTCCAGGCCCGTTGGGCTGAGATCTTTGGTGCCGGTCGTGTTATCTGGATAAATATCACCGGTTCCATCATCGAGAATAACCGCTGTTCCGGAGAAGCTGCGGCCACCGACATTGCTTGCCACCAGGCCGAATGTTTCGGCGCCTTCGTAAACCGGTGTTGCTGTGTCATTGTTAATGGTGGTGCGCACCAGGAGTTTGCCGGTGCCATCCAGTGTGATCGAGGGCGAATAGGCTGTCCAGGTATTAGTGCCACTGTTGAAGTATTCGAATGAGGTTCCGTAATCGGAACCGCCCTGAGCCGTGCCATCAACCAAGGCCAGGGATGCAACCTTTTGCCCCGCTACGCCGGTCACTTCGAACACCGCGTAAGGCGAGGCTTCATTGACGATGATGTTGTTGACGGCCAGGGGCCGGTCGTCATCCTTGGTTGCGCCGTTGTCGGTAGCGCCTGTGGTATTGTCGGGGTAAATATCCCCTTGACCATCATCGCGAATCGTAGCGATTCCGCCGGCCGCATTGGCAACGCCGGCGGTATTGGTGGCGGTTAATTTAAACGTTTCGGAACCTTCGTTCACGGTATCTTGCAGGATCGGGGTGCGTACCAACAATACCGTGCCGCCGGCAGGAATGGCGACCGGCGAGCCGGTGTAAGCCGTCCAGCTTGTGCCGTTGAAATATTCCAGGCTTGGCAAGAAGTCGCTGCCGCTGACCGCATAGCCAGTGCCGGTACCGGTTACATCAAGCGCTAAAAACACTTTTTGCCCGGTGGCGCCACCCACGCTGAAAACCGCGTAAGGCGAGGCTTCGCTGACGGTTGGGCTGGACACTGTCAACGCCCGGTTGTCCGCATTGACCGTGATCGCTACGTAATCGGTATCGCTCAGTCCGCCTGCGTCGGTTGTAACCATGCGCAGGGTGTCGGCGCCGGAAAAACCGCCGTCCGGCGTGTACACCAGCGACGCAAGCATGGCGTTGATTTCGGCCTTGGTGCCGGTCAACACGAGTGGGCTGCTTGTCGTACCGCTGCCGCTTTGTACTCCAGTACCATTCTGGTTGTCGAGCGTGGTACTCAGAGTACCGTTGGCGACCGAAAGATTGACTGTCAGGCTGACATCATCAATATCCGCAACGGACAGGCCGCTGGTGAATGTCAGGGTTTGGTAATCGGAGAGCGTTTGTGCTCCAGGTACGGTGTTAATCGGCGCATCGTTGACTGGCGTGACATTGAGGGTCAGTGTGTAAGCGCTGGCGCTGTAGTCCGTGCCGTCGCTGACTTTGAAGCCCACGGTGGTGTAAGGGCTGCCGTTAGCGTCGGCAGCCGGAACAAAGCGAAGCTTGCCGGCGCTGATGTCGGCAACGGAGATTTCCTGGTCCTGCGTGACCGGAATCCAACTGGCGCCGTTGTTATATTCAAGTGATCCGCTGGTTTCCAGTGTGGTAATTTTGATCGTCGCCAGCGCCGTATTTTCAATGTCGCTGTAGGCGCCGAAATCCGACAATGCAAGAATAACGGTGGTGTCTTCCAGCGTAGTGACCGTGTCGTTAGATGCCGTTGGCGCGTCGTTGGCTGGAGTAATGCTAATGGATAGCGTGGCCGATGCCGCGTAAGTGCCGTCGGTGGCTGTGTAGGTGACGGAAGGGACTGTGCCGGTATAGTTGTCTTCAGGATTAAAGCTGAATGTTCCGTCCGAGTTAACCGTCAATACGCCAATGCCGGAGACAGTGATGCTGTTGCCGGCCGCTGCCGTTTGCCCATTCCAGGAAAAGCCGGTGATGGATGTTGCATTGGTATCGTTGCTCAGAAGATTGGACGCACCGCTGATGTAGGCGCCGCTATCTTCGGAAACGGTAACGCTATCGTCCGCCAATGTCGTGGTGGTGGTTCCGCTGACCGTAATATAAAGGATAGCGTCGTCTGTAGCGCCGCCGGTATCGCTCAGGCGGTAACTGAATTGCTCGGTGAAGGATTGGCCGTTATTCAGTACGTTGCTGGTCAAGTTGTAAGTGTACGAACCGGTGGAATTTAAAGTCAGCGTACCGTAGCGCCCGGTCAGGGTTGTTGAAGCCGGCGCGCTGAAGGTCAGGTTGGCTGCGCTCCAGGCTACGGCGGTATTGACGGTGATTTGGGTAATATTGCCGCTGCCGTCGTAAGTTACGCCGGTCACTGTTCTGGTATCGGTGCCGTTGGTGACGGACATGCCGATGCTGATGGCCTGGGTAATGTTGCTGACGCCGATGGATGTAGCGGAAGGCGCGCTGGTAGAGGAATAGGTTGCGGTTTTATAGTTGCCGCTGATCGGGTAGCTGCCATTGAAGCCGATGATGTCGCTGTTTATGAAGACATGGCCTTGATCGTTTGATGATAACGCGGTTTGATTATCCAGCGTGATTGTGCCGTTGCTGCTGGTAGCCACTTTCACCGCCGTACCGTTATTGACAGTCAGTAATGTTTTGGCGCCGTTGTTATCCCAATAAACATAATCGCCTGCCGAGATAGAGTTAAGTCCGCTTCCTGTTAAGGTGATGCTCGTTGTGCCGACACTGCTCCCCGTCGCGCCTGCGTAAGAACCGCTGACCGTTTTGCTATCGCCGGCGTCCACGTCGGTATCGTTCGGCAATACATTGCCGGAGGTGGAGCCGTAATTGCCACCGCTCAGCGCTGTTTCCTGAAGCGCATCGTAATCGTTCACAGCAACCGGGGCATCGTTCGAACCTTTGATGACCACGGTCAGCGTACTGCTTGCGGTCGCGCCGGAAGCGTCGGCCATCGTGTAGGTGAACGTTTCGGTCAGCTTGTTTGACGTGGTGCGTAACGCCTGAACCGTCAGGTTGCTGTTGTCGACTTCGTATATATAGCTGCCGTCAGCGCCGATTTTCAGCGTACCGTAAAGTCCGCCGATGCTGGCAGGCGAGGAGCTCGAGGTTGCGCCGTCGGCGACCGCTCCGGAGGTGTTGGCGCTTGCATTGCCGGCCAAGGTTACTTTATGAGTCGTTCCTGCCGTGATGGCGGTATCGGCGTCGCTGTCATTGCTCAGCACATTACCGGCGGGATTGGTGCCGGTGATGTTATAGCCGGCTTCCACGGCATCCGGCGCGGTATCGGCATTGGCGACCGGCGTTGCGTTGCCTGCATTGACGTTGACTGTCAGGGTGTAGGCACCGGCGCTGTATGCGCTGCCGTCACTGACCTTGAAGCCGATAGTGGTGTAGGACGCCCCGCTTTCGCCCGAAGCCGGCGTATAGCGGAGCTTGCCGGCATTAATATCCGCCGCGGTGATTTCCTGGTTCAACGGGACGTCTACCCAACTGCTGCCGTTGAAATATTCCAGCCTTCCTTTGGACTCAAGCGTAGTAATCTGAATTTTTGCCAGCGGCGAGTTTTCGATGTCGCTGTAGCTGCCGAAGTCGGAGATGCCCAAAATAACAGGAGTATCTTTAGTTGTAGTTACCGAATCATCCGTGCCGGTCGGCGCATCGTTGACCGGCGTGATGCTGATGGACAGTGTGGCGGTGCTCGTTGCGCTGCCGTCGGAGACGGTATAGGTTATCAAAGGAACCGGGCCGGCATAGTTGGCGGCAGGGGTGAAGGTAAAACTGCCGCTGCTGTTCAGCGTCAGGCTGCCAACGCCGGAAATACTGTAAGGAGTCCCTGTAACGAAAGGGCCTGCCGATCCGGCGATCGTAAATGCGCTGACGGCCAAGCTATCGAGGTTTACATCCGTGTCATTGGTCAGCACATTGCCGGTGATTGAACTGTCTTCGCTTACTGTCGCAATATCGTTGTTCGCCACCGGCGCGCTGTTCGGAACGATGAGGGCGTTCATCTTGGTGTCGACCGGGTCGCTACTGGTGCTGTAATAAGAATGTCCGTCGGTGAATTTGCTCGGGTCGATGCAGAGGATGTAGGAAGTTTCAGCGGCATCGGTAGCACCGTCGCCAATCGTTGTCGTATTGCCCCAGGCATAGAAGAACAAGCCTTCGACAGTGCTGCCGGTCTTGAACAAACGGCTGACCACCCCGTCAATCGATTGGGCTACCCCTAAGTTGTCGGTATAAGTCAATGTTCCGGAAACGTTGTTGCCGGAAAAATACGGAGCGTTCGGGTCGAGGGAGGTAAATTTGAAATTGCTGCCGGTAACGGTGGCAACGTTCTGAATCCGCTGGGCTTCTTGGCTCCACGAGCTTGGCGTGCCTTTATAGACGGCTGAAAAGGTGAGCGCGGCGTCTTCAACTTCATAAGTTTGCCCGTCCAGATAGACAGTCGAATGATCGTCCTCAACGGCGATCCGGGCCCGGTCGGCATCGTTCAGGTCGGAATGCAGCACCGACGCGGCAAAAGCTTCGCCCTCGTCGCCGGCGGTATCGCGGCTTCCGTTCAGAGCGTGGTCCAGGCTGTGGCCAAGCTCTTCAATCAGGACGCGGCTGACAGTTTCCCGGCTTGGGCTTCTATCCAGCCAATCCTGGTTGATGAAGATCGTAGCTTCGCCGCTCGGGCCTTGCCCGCTATAGGCTGCGAATATGCCGCCGATCTGCGCATTGCCGATTGCTTCAACGCGAACCGTGTAGCGCCCCTCCACAATATCCTGGGACAGGGATTGGGCGGTATCGAGCCATTCCTGGGAAGCGACGTCTTGTTGGCCGCCGAACAAGGTGAAAAGCTGATTCTGTGCATCAGGCTGTTGCAGGAATTCGGATATGAGCCGTAAAGCCTCGGCCTGGGCGTCAGCCAGTGAAAAAGCGGGGGAGGTCTCCGCCAGGGGCCGGGATTCGGCGGCTTGCGCTTCAATCGGAAGCGATGCGTCGGAACTCGCATCAGGCGCGGGGTCGGCGGCAGCCTGGGCATCAATGACGTCTGCAACCGAGCCATCAAAAACCATGCGAGGTTCCAAGACTAAGCGCAAGGAACGTGACGAGTTTTGGCGTGCTTTTGACCAGGAGCGCGGGCTGTGCTTCATGTTATTGACCCTTAAGGTTAAGAGAATCAGCGATAATCCTATACGTAGTTGTACGTATAGGATTACGCATTCTCCATAATCCTTACAGGAAATGTCAAATAACGAGGTATACCGAAAACTCACAAAAACTAACAAAATGACACAATTTGTTGCCACGCATGACCAATTTGAATTTCAGCAGAGGGCGCGGGTTATAATTGGTTGAAGTAAGGTATGTCTGCGTGAAGGTCGGAATTTGATAAAGCAAAAGCGGCTTTAGCCGAGCCAGAACCCGATTTGGCAGCTAATTTAGAGTATATCTTCATGTTGGCGGGATGCGGCCAAAATGGGCTAACGGTTCGACTTAACGGGACGGATAAAACAATGAAGATGACCAAAGATATGAGTAAATGAAAAAGCGGCGGAGCTATCCATCTTGGATACAGGCCATGTTGGTCGGCTGCTGGCTTTTGTCCGGCCTCAGTTATGCGCCGGCTGCGGCTTGCGATGATTCGGCGCGGTTGCAGCAGGTGATGCTGGCCGAGGATGTATCGGCCAGAGTGGGGCTTGATGAGGTTTTAGCCGGGCAATTGCCGTTCCACCCTATCAATGCGGAGTTGCCGGTCAACTTGGGGTCTACCGACTCGGTGTTTTGGCTGCGCATTCGCTTGGAAAATCCCGGAGATCAAACTGTTACGCGCTGGCTGGCGATAGGGCCGGCGAGGCTGCGTCACGTCAGCCTGTTTGAGCCTAAAGACGGACGGTGGCAGGAAACCCGAGGCGGCATGGCGGAACCGTTTTCAAACCGTGCAATTCCAACCTTGAGCCAAACCTTTGAGCTTGATTTGCCGCCGCATTCGACGCGGGAGGTGCTGGCACGGGTGGCCAGTGAAACGACGATAATGATCAAGCCCGGTTTGTGGAAAGCTGAACAGTTTATGCTGATGGAACAAAAAAATGAGCGAATGACCTATTTTATTTCCGGAATGCTGTTGCTGACGCTAGTGCTCGGATTGCTATTGGCCTTGCTCGCGCACGAGCTTGCCTTTCTTGTGTTTGGCCTGTCGGCACTATGCTATACGCTGTTTTTCTGGGGTTTCAGTGGTTTGGCCTACCGTGAGCTGTGGCCGGATTCGCCGGAATGGGCACTGCATTCGATCAGCTTTTTCGAAACGCTCAGTGCGGTTCTGCTATTGGTTTTGCACCGCATATTGCTGAAAACTCCCCGTTATTTGCCGCGCCTGGATCGTGTCGTAGTGCTGCTGATAGCTTGCTTCCTGTTGCTGGCGGCATTGATGGTGTTGACCCCCTACTATAGTATTTTGGTGTTGCTGATGAAGTTGGCTGGACTTGTGATAGCTGTCGGCAGCCCGGTGCTGGGATATTATGCTTCGCGGCAGGGAGTGCCGCTCAGCGGCTATGGCTACGCTTTGTATACGCTGCCTTGGCAGGTGTCTTCGGTGTATTATTTTGCTTCGATCAATTGGTTGCCGCCGCTTCCTATATGGCCAGGCCTTTACGGAGTGCCCTCTGCGCTGCTACTCAGTACCGTATTCATACTTTACGGGCTGGCGGATCAGCTGAATCAGGCGCGGCGCGCGCATGAGCGGCTGGAGCAGCGGCAGCGGGAGCTGCTTGAAGGTTTGGTCATGGAGCGGACTATTGAGTTGCAGCTGGCCAAAACCTTGGCAGAACAGGCTTTGGAAGATCAACACCATTTTCTGGCTATGGTGTCGCATGAGGTGCGATCGCCTCTTGCCAACATCAAAACGGCTGCACAATTACTTGAGCTACGCGCCAAGGATCACGACTCTATAGATATTCTGGGGCGTATTCTGCGAGGGGCTCACCGGTTGGCGAAATTTTTCGATAACTATCTTACTTTTGACCGGCTGAATACCCAGCAATGGGTTTTGTCCGAGACGCGTGTCGATTTACCTGTTCTATTGCAAACGCTGTGCGAACATTATGCGCAGGTCGCGGCTCACCAAGTATATCTTTCGTTGCGCCCTGAAGTGGTCAAGCTGCGCTGGTTACGGGCTGACGCCCAGCTGCTGCGGGTGCTGTTGGACAACCTGATTGAAAATGCTCTTAAATATTCACCAGGAGACAGCACTATCGTACTGTCGGCACGCATAGGCGAAGATGATGATTTACAGTTAGCGGTGTCCGATCAAGGCATAGGCATCGCCGCGGATGAACTGGATTTGGTGTTTAATAAATTTTTCCGCAGTACCCAGGTCGGTCGTGTGGTCGGTGCCGGGCTGGGATTGTACTTGGTCAGGCAAATTGCCGGTTTGCATGGCGGCTCCATTAAGCTGAACAGCCGACCGGGGAAAGGAACGACAGCTGTTCTTACATTGCCGCAACAACGGTGGATACATGAGTGATAACATTAATAGAGCAATGCCCCGAATCGCCGTTGTGGAGGACGAGGATGATTTACGCCTTTCAATGATGGGCTATCTTACTTCCAGCGGTTATTCTGTATGGGGGGCGGATAGCGCCGAGGCCTTTTATAAGCAACTGCTGGCGGCGCCCGTGGAGGTCGTGATTCTGGATGTGGGACTGCCGGGGGAAAGCGGATTACAAGCGGCTCGTCATTTGAGTAAATTGGGCGGTATTGAAATTATTATTTTGAGCGGACGCGGTTCGGTGGATGACCGTGTGGAAGGGTTGAGTCAAGGCGCGAGCCGCTATCTGGTAAAACCGGTCGATATGCGCGAACTGGTTGCCAACATTCAGTCCGCTACCCGTGCCAGGCTGCACGCTGCAATCACAGTAAGCAGCGCCAACGCGGCAATCTGGAGTTTTTTACGCGCTGATTGGGTTCTACAAACTCCCGATGGCGCGCAAATCGCTTTGACTACCCGCGAGTTTGCCTTTATGGACTGCCTGTTACGGGGCGAACGGCAGGCCGCGAGCCGGGTTGAATTGGCATTGGCCTTGACCGGCGGGAATACGGATGGCTTTGATTTCCATCGTATTGATATGGTCGTAACCCGTTTGCGCCAGAAAATTGCGGCAGTGACTCGTATAAAAGCACCGATCAAGACTGAGCAGGGCATTGGTTTTGTATTTACCGCGGAATGCCGGGTACAGTAAGGATTGAATTACCGGAAAATATGATTAAATAAGCGCCTGAGTATAAGTTTCGAGCTTGCATTCCAAAGCGCCTGAAAATTGTTGCGATGCCGGATTTGCAGTAAAACCCTTAAAAGCCAGATAAAGAGATTGAATGTCTAACAACCCATTTATTAAGCAACTGTTCAGCGGTTTTTTAGACCTGGCGCCTATTCTTGCGGTTGTCTTGGTATTCCAGGTGTTGATTATCCGGCAACCTATTCCCGACGTCGGCAGTTTAATCGGTGGCGCTCTGTTCGTTATTCTTGGTCTTACTCTATTTATTCAAGGGCTTGAGCAAAGCTTATTCCCGCTCGGAGAGTCGATGGCTTATGCGTTTGCCCGCAAAGGCAGTTTATTTTGGCTGTTGACCTTCGCTTTCTGCCTGGGATTTGGCGCTGCAATCGCCGAACCGGCGCTGATCGCGGTTGCCGAAAAAGCCGCAACCATCGCCAGTAATGGCAAGCTGATAGAACAAACCGATGCGGCAAAGGCCGGTTATGCGCTAGGGCTGCGCATCACCGTTGCGTTGTCTATCGGTCTGGCTATTCTGGTCGGCGTTTTGAGAATTATCCGGGGCTGGCCGGTGTATTACCCGGTTTTCTTCGCTTATGTTTGTATCGCCGTCATGACGCCTTTCGCGCCTGTCGAGATCATCGGCATTGCTTATGATTCCGGCGGCATCGCTACGTCGAGCATTACCGTTCCGCTGGTGACTGCGCTGGGCGTCGGTTTGGCGACCTCAATCAAAGGCCGCAACCCGATAACCGACGGTTTCGGTCTTGTGGTCTTGGCGTCTTTGATGCCGGCGATTTTTGTGATGGCTTACGGAATGGCGATATGATCGACTGGCTAACGCATTTTGCACTGGAGCTGTTGGCAATCGGTCGCGATGTTTTTCCAGTTGTCGTCATTATGTTCGACTGGTTAATGCATTTTGCGCTGAAGTTGTTGGAAACCTGTCGAGATATTTTACCGATCGTCGGCACTATCATTGGATTCCAGCTGTTGGTAATCCGCAAGCCTTTGCCTCACCCCAGAAAAACTATTATCGGTTTCTTCTATGTCTTGCTGGGTATTGTTTTCTTTCTGGAAGGGCTGGATTTAGCATTGTTTCCGCTGGGAAGTCTGATGGCATCGCAGTTGACCACGCCTGATTTTTTGGGTATCGATCCTGTTGCACAGGCGGTCGCCTGGCAATCGTATTGCTGGGTCTATATTTTTGCCGCCAGCATTGGCTTTGCAACCGCGTTGGCCGAACCCTCCCTGCTTGCTGTCGCCCTTAAAGCCGAACAAATTTCAGCCGGCACGATCCGGGCTTGGGGCTTAAGAATTTCTGTTGCGATCGGCGTGGGTTTCGGTCTCGCTCTCGGCACCTTTCGGATCGTTACCGGTTCGGAACTTTATTTATATATTATCGGAGGCTATATCATCGTCATGATACAAACCCGGTTCGCGCCTAAACTGATTATCGGTCTGGCCTATGATTCGGGCGCGGTAACAACATCGATGGTTACCGTGCCGCTGGTTACCGCATTGGGCTTGGGGCTGGCCGCTGCCGTGCCCGGCCGCAACCCGTTACTGGATGGCTTCGGTTTGATCGCCTTTGCCAGTTTATTTCCCGTCATTGCCGTTTTGGGCTACGCGCAAATTGCACAATGGCGTAACAAAGACAGTCTTCCACCCAAAACCTGAGGAACACCATGCATTTCAAATTAATTATCGTATTTGTCGAGGATGACAAGACTGACCTGGTGCTGGAGACTGCGCGGGAGAACGGCGCTAAAGGCGCAACCGTAGTCAATAATGCCCGTGGCGAAGGCATGAAACAATCGAAGACTTTTTTCGGCTTGACCTTGGAAGTTCAGCGCGATGTGTTGATGTTGCTGGTCGAAGAACACCTCAGCCGGCATATTCTGGAAGCTATCGCCAAGGTCGCGCAATTCGATGACAAGCCCGGTACCGGCATTGCGATTCAGATTGATGTTGAGGATGCCGTTGGCGTTATGCATCAGGTTGAAAAATTAACCCAGGAAATTGAGGATAAAATATGATTGAACCACGCATTTTAATTCGGGTCAGGGATGTGATGAAAAGCGACTTCGCTACTATCGACGGCATTGCAACCGTAGAAGATGCCCTGAAAAAGATGAAATCGTTTAAAACATCTGTGCTTATCGTCAATAAGCGCCATGACGACGACGAATACGGCATGATTAATTCCGGCGATATTGCACGGCATGTATTGGCGAAAGATCGTGCGCCGGATCGGATTAACGTTTATGAAATTATGAATAAACCGGTGATTTCGGTGCACCCCGATATGGACATCCGCTATTGTTCGCGCTTGTTTGCCGACTATAATCTGGTCAGGGCGCCGGTGATTGAGAATAACAAGATTATCGGTGTGGTCAGCCCGAATTCGCTGGTGTTGGATGGGATGTACAGGCTTGTCAATAATCGGTAGATAGAATAATAGCTTTTATAAAGGCAGTGTACGCGAGTCCCCAAGCTCCTGTTTGGGGGCCAGGTAGAAGCCGGGGAGACTGTGAAAGTATTATCCAAATCAAGCTGAGAGAATTATTTAGCACAGAGAACACGAAAGACGCTGTATCCTCCGTGGTAAGTCTCTTAAACCGAATACTTTCACAGCCTCAGGCGCTTGGGAACTACAAGCTTATATGGATTGGTTTTGAAGAATACGGATAAACAGGCTTTCGTCTGTTGCCTTTCAGTCTTCGCCTCGAACCAGCCGTGTTCTATTAATTTAGTTCAATAGATACAATAAATTTTTTATAAAGGCAGTCAATCATGTTGGAATTGTTAAAATTTAATTCGCGAATCTGGTTTTTCCTGGGCTTTCTCGGTTGCGTGTTTTTGTTGTCGATGGGTGCTTACTTTCAATTCGTTCAAGGTCTTGATCCTTGTCCCTTATGCATTTCCCAGCGCATCGCCATTCTGCTGACGGGTCTGGTTTTTTTAAGCGCGGTCCTCCACAATCCGGGGCCGGCCGGCACCAAGGCTTATGCCGTTTTAGGCGCAGTAACGGCTTTGTGCGGCGCGGCAATTTCAACCCGGCATGTCTGGATACAGCATTTGCCCGCCGATAAGGTGCCGGAATGCGGTCCCGGCCTGGACTATGTGATGCAAAACTTCCCCTTGTCTGAAACAGTCAAGTTAATGCTCAGCGGTACCGGCGATTGCGCCAAGGTGGATTGGACTCTGCTGGGTTTCAGCATGCCCGCCTGGACATTGCTGGCCTTTTTGATGCTGGCAACGCTAAGCCTGCTGCAAATCTGGAATTATAAAGAGACGGATCGCTAAGGCATTGGTGTTGGGATACCCCATTATTTACCAAAGCATACGGGCGTTAAGGCCATCCGGAAAATCCACTTCATCCCATACCTGATACATGCAATCACTGATCGACCTTTTGGGCCTTAAAGGCCTGATTCCGCATGGCTATTGCCTGTCGTGGAGCCCCGTATTACTTTGGTTAAACGTCATCACAGACCTGCTGATGACGCTTTCTTTTTATTCCATTCCAATGATGCTGGTTTATTTTATACGGCAGCGTAAAGATGTGCCTTATTCATGGTTGATTGCCATGATTGCCGGCTTTATTGTTGCTTGCGGCACCATGCATTTGCTGGCGGTTATCATGATCTGGGTACCGCTATATTGGCTGGATGGTTGGTTTAAAGGGTTTACGGCGATTTTTTCGGTTGCCACCGCGGTGTCGATGTGGAGGATTATTCCCCGCGCCTTATCATTACCCAGTGCTGCCCAGCTGCAAGCGGAGATACAACAAAGAAAAACGGCCGAGGAAGCATTGCGCGCCGCTAATGTTGCGTTACAAGAAAATGTCGAGCGTACGCAGATGCTGGTGGATTCAGCGCTGGATGGAATGATTGGCATGGACCGAAACGGCAACATAACAGCCTGGAATAGTCGAGCCGAGCATATTTTCGGGTATTCCGCCGAGCAGGCACTAGGACGCGAATTGGCAGGTTTAATCATTCCTTCGGCTTATCGGGAGCAACATCGGCGAGGTTTATCGCGATTTATGGCGACCGGCACAGCGAACATTATCGGCACGCGTTTGGAGACCATGGCCTTGCATGCCAACGCTTCGGAACTCCCGATAGAGCTGACTGTCAATGCATTGGAACGGCAGGGGGAATATTCTTTTAGCGCCTATGTTCGCGACATTACTGAGCGCAAGCAGATGGAAGAAAAACTTCGCAACAGCGATGCCTTTAACGCCAGCATACTTAATTCGTTGAGTTCGCATATCGCCGTGCTGGATGCGCAAGGCGTCATCGTTGCCGTCAACGACGCATGGTGCCAGTTTGCCAGAGAAAATGGCTTGTCGGAGTCCGGTCACGATATGGTAGGGTGTAATTATCTGGACGTCTGCATGTGTCAATCCTGCGGCGCTGAGGCAAATGACTCTTTAGCCGGCGTAATGGAAGTGCTTGGGGGAGAACGGGAGATATTCCATCTGGAGTACCCGTGCCACTCGCTCATGGAGAAACGTTGGTTCCAGATGACGGCATTGCCGTTACAAGGTTCGCAACCGGGCGTGGTAATCAGCCATAAAAACATCACCGAGCGCAAAAAAGCGGAAGAAACTGCCCAAGCCGCCTCTCAATACGCTCGCAGCCTGATTGAAGCGAGCTTGGATCCGCTGATGACGATCAGTGCAACCGGCAAGATCACCGATGGCAACACCGCCGCCGAGCAGGTGACGGGCATTAGCCGGGACAGCATGGTCGGCAGCGATTTTGCAGCTTATTTCACCGATCCTGAAAAAGCGCGCGCCGGCTATCAGCAAGTGTTTTCGCAAGGGTTTGTGACTGACTATCCGCTGGCTATTCGCCATGTGTCCGGCAAGGTCACCGACGTGCTCTATAACGCCAGCGTCTACCGTGACGATAATGGCAATGTACTTGGCATGTTCGCCGCCGCACGCGACATCACCGAGCACAAGGCCATGGAAGATGAGCTAAAAAACAGCGAGGCGAAATTTCGTCTGATTATCGATGTTTCACCGGTGCCGATGGCATTGAATGATGGGCAGTTCAACATTACCTTCCTGAATCAAGAGTTTGTGCAAACCTTTGGCTACACCGTAGATGATATTCCAACGCTGGCAGACTGGTGGGCGAAAGCCTGCCCGGCCCCGGATTACCGGCATTGGGCCGAGTCTAATTGGCAAAAGACGCTGGCAAAAGCCAAGCAGTTACAGGCTGGCTCCCCGCCTATGGAAGTGGCTATTCGTTGTAAGGACAATAGCATTAAAACCGTGCTGTTGGCTGCGGCGGTGATTAATCATAATGGTGAAAGATTATATTTGGCCGTGCTGTACGATATTACCCTGCGCAAACAAATCGAGGCCGAACTCACCCGATCCAACGCAGAGCTGGAGCAATTCGCTTATGCGGTATCCCATGACATGCGCCAGCCGTTACGCATGGTCACCAGCTATTTATCCCTGATCGAAAACGCATTGATCGGGCAGCTGGATGAAGAAACGCAGCAGTTTCTTGATTTTGCGGTTAGCGGTGCAAAACGCATGGACGCGATGATTTTATCTTTGCTGGATTATTCTCGGGTAGGGCGAAAATTTGAAGCTAAAACACTGCTGAGCAGTAGAGACGCTTTAGACGAAGCACTGGCTTTTCTTAATCCTGAGCTCAATGCCTGCGGCGGGGACATCCAAGTGACGGGCGATTGGCCCGAATTGTTTGCCAGCGGTGACGAATTAACGCGCCTGTTGCAAAACCTGATCGGCAATGCGCTTAAATATCATGAAGATCATCAACCGCCCAAGGTCCAGGTTCATGGAACGGTCAGCGCCGGATTATTACGGGTTGAAGTGCGCGATCACGGCATCGGTATCGAGCCGAGCCAAATGAATCGGCTGTTCAAGGTGTTTTCGCGTTTGCAGGCGCGCAGCCGCTTTGAAGGCACCGGCGTCGGTTTGGCTTTGTGCCGCAAGATTGTCGAGCATCATGGCGGCACTATCGGCGTGGAATCGGCGGGCGAAGGGCAGGGCTGTCTGTTCTGGTTTGAATTGCCCGCTGTGAATGCGGTAAATACGGCTTAGAAATATGGTCAATCCTATGGAATTAGTCGCCAAACACTATGCGCGAATCATACTGCCCTGGGCGGTGTTGTTAATCAGTCTGCTCGGAACGGGGGTGGCTGGCTATTGGATAAAGCTCGACATAGAGCGGGATGAATATCGCAAGTTTACTTTTTATTGTGATGAAGCCCAGCTAAAAATAGCGGCGCGGCTGGATGCGCATAAGCAAACATTGTTGGGCGCCGCAGCGCTGTTCGATTCATCAGAAGACGTAACGCGCAGCGAGTGGCGTAATTATGTCCGGCGCCTAAGCAGCGATGAACATTTTAACGGCATTCAGGGCTTGGGTTTTTCAGCCTGGATTCCGGCCAAGACATTGTCCGCACACCAAGCGCAACTACGCGCCGAAGGTTTTCCTGAGTACGCGGTGCGCCCGGAAGGTAAGCGCGACGCTTACACCTCTATCGTCTATCTGGAACCGTTTACCGGGCTTAATTTACGCGCTTTTGGCTTTGACATGTATTCCGAACCGGTGCGCCGTGCGGCAATGGAACAGGCGCGGGACGAAAATCGGGTCAGATTGTCGGGGAAAGTGACCCTGGTTCAGGAAATGACTGAGAATGTGCAGGCGGGAACCTTGATGTATGTGCCTGTTTATCAAAAAAACCGGCCTGTCGATACGGTTGAGCAGCGTCGGGCTGCATTGCTGGGTTGGGTGTACAGTCCTTTTCGCATGGGCGATTTGCTCGACAAGCTGGTGCCGGATTTTGACGGCAAGACACAAACGCATGCGCATTTCCGCGTTTATGACGGACCCACTGTGCAAGCGGACAAGTTGCTTTATAGCAATACTGAACAGTCTTATGTTGAGACCTCCAAGCCCTCGTCCATCAGGGAAATAACAACCGACTTTAATGGTACGGTGTGGACATTGCAGTTCGAGCAGATTACCGGCACGCAGGGCAATACTGATTACAGCAAGGCGTGGATCATTCTGAGTGCCGGAGTCTTTAGCAGTTTGCTGCTGTTTTTGCTGTTGCGCTCCTATCTCAACATGCGTGTCAACGCTGCTAAAATGGCTGAAGACCTGACTGCGCGCGTGCGTGAGAGCGAACAACGCTTCCGTAAGCTGGCGGACTCTGCGCCGGTGCTGATCTGGCAGTCGGGCACCGATAAGCTCTGTTATTACTTCAATAAGGTTTGGCTGGAATTTACCGGCCACACTCTGGAGCAGGAGCAAGGCAGCGGTTGGGCTGAATACGTACATCCTGATGATCATCAGTATTGTCTTGATGTGTATGAAACGGCCTTCGACCGGCGGGCAAGCTTTTCGATGGAATACCGTTTGCGCCGCTATGACGGCGAATACCGCTGGTTGTTCGATACCGGCGTTCCCTGCTTTGCCGATGATAAGAACTTTCTCGGCTATATAGGCTCGTGTGTGGACATCACAGAGCGCAAGCAAATAGAAAATAAGCTGGCGCGTGCCCATGAAGAATTGCATCAATTTACGCATATTGCCGCACACCATCTGCAAGAACCCGCGCGGCGGCTGATGAGTTTTGTGCAAAGCTTGCAAGCGCAGATACCAACAGAACAGTTAAGCGAAGAGGCCATAGCTTCATTGCACTTCATTCAACAAGGCGCGGGGCGGCAGAGCGCGCTGGTACGCGACATTCAACTGTATCTTGCCGCCGATCAGCCGCGCAGCCCCACCATAAAAATTGCTGTATCGGAGGTTGTTGCCAATCTGCTGAAGCAACGGGCATCGCTAATGCGTGAAACGGGGGCGCAGGTGGATTACAATGGCATACCTCCGGTTTGTATTGACCGTCCCCGCCTGAAAGATATTTTCAATATTTTGTTGGATAATGCCTTGAGCTATCGTCATCCTGAGCTTGCACCGCATGTACGGATCAGCGGAAAATTGAAAGCGGGGCGGGTGATCTATCGCGTTGCGGATAACGGTATCGGTATTCCGGAAGAATATCGGGAGCGTGTTTTTGGGGTATTTGAGCGCTTGCAGGTGCATGAAGATCAAAATTCTACCGGCATCGGCCTGGCTATTGTCCGACGTATTGTTGAAAGTTGCGGCGGTTCGGTGACATTGCACGAAACGCCGGGCGGCGGCACTACCGTTTTATTTGATTTGCCTGGATAAATGCCAGGTTATGCGATCGTTCTGTGCATGCAGCCGTGAACCAATTTACAAGAGATGTTTCTAATGAACGACCCTGTTAACGCTCATTCTGCTGAGATTTTGCTGTTGGAAGATGAGCCCTCGGATGCCTATTTGGTCAGGATGGCGTTAAAAGAAGGCAAGGTGCCGGCGAATCTGCATCATGTTGTTGATGGGCGCGAGGGACTGGATTTTTTAAACAGGACAGAAAAATATGCCGATGCGCCGCGCCCTGATTTGATTTTTCTCGACCTGAATATGCCGCGCATGAACGGCAGCGAATTTTTGGCTGTTATCAAGGCCGATGAACGCTATAAAAGCATTCCTGTCGTGGTGCTGACGACATCCAATGTTGAAAAAGACGTAGCCTGTTCTTATCAGCTCGGCGCGGCCAGTTATGTTACCAAGCCGGTGGATATGCCGCAGTATTTTAAAGCTATCCGGCAGATTGGCGAGTATTGGTTTGGTCTGGTGCGGTTGCCGCAGGATTGCAAGCCATGAACCGCGCTGAAGGGATTCGGGTGCTGCTGGTCGAAGACGAGGCCGGCGATGCGCATCTGGTAAAAATGAAATTGAAACAAGCGCAGTGCGCGCGTTTTGATGTGACTTGGGCTCAATCACTGATTGAAGCGCAGCAATGTTTGGCTACCTTGCCTTTTGATGTGATGCTGCTGGATCTGTCATTACCTGATTCAGAGGGCTTGGCGACCGTTCATAGCGCGCGAGTCATGGCGAGAGGCGTTCCTATCGTGGTGCTTAGCGGGCGCGGAGATACCGATTTTGCGCTGAGCGCGCTGGAGGCGGGAGCCCTGGATTACATGGTCAAGGGTGATTTTGGCTATGATGGCTTAGGGCGAGTGGTTCGTTATGCGCTGCTCAGAACCGAAATGGAGGCGCGTAACAATTTGCTGATAGCCGCATTGGAAGCCGCGGCCAACGGTATTGTTATTACCGATAGGGAGACAACCGTTATCTGGGCTAATTCCGCTTTTGGCAGATTAACCGGTTACAGTCCGCAAGAAGCGGTGGGCAGCAAACCGAATGAATTAATCAAATCCGGCTTACAAGATAAACCCTTCTATGAAGACATGTGGGCAAATCTTATGGCCGGCCGGCATTGGCGCGGAGAACTGATTAATAAGCGCAAGGATGGCAGTTTGTATCATGAGGAACTGAGCATTGCATCGGTAAAAAACGGCGCAGGCGAAATCACTCATTTTATCGGCATTAAAGAAGATATTACCGAGCGCAAGGCGATGGAAGCGCAGTTACAAAAGCTCGCCAGTACCGATCCATTAACAGGATTATTCAACCGTCGCGTGTTTTTGGAGCGGCTGGAGCAAGAAAGAGCGAAGGTGGCGCGATTACCTCATTATGTAGCCGTGGTGTTAATGCTGGACCTGGATTTTTTCAAGCGAGTTAATGACAGTTACGGTCACGCCACCGGCGATGAGGTATTAAAGACCTTCGCCAACATTGTGCGTAATAACTCACGGGCCATTGATGTTCCGGCACGACTGGGCGGAGAAGAGTTTGCTATCTTGTTGACAGGGGCGGACAAGAACGACGCCATGACCATGGCGGAACGCCTGCGTCAGCAAGTTGCTGCGATCCTTATCGACCATAAAGCAGGACAGGTGAAGATTACGGTCAGCATTGGCGCCGCCGCGCTATCGGCCGGGGACATTAATGCGGAAATGGTGTTGCATCGCGCTGACGCCGCTTTGTATGAAGCTAAGGACAGAGGGCGCAATCAGACGTATTGGGCTTCTTTTTAGCCGCAAGGGCAAGTTGCTCCGCCCGGATAATAACCGCTAAGCGTCGTCATCGGCGCGAATTGTCTCCCCTACAAAAAGTTACCTAATTGGAATAAATAACATGAACAAGATTTTATTGGCATTTTTGATGGTCAGCAGTTTTTCCTTGTCGTACGCTGCCGAAAAGCCAAACGCCTTATCTCGGGCAATCGACGGAAAGCAGCGTTCTGCCGAGCATAAGAACAGGGATAAATATCGGCATCCTCAGCAAACGCTGGAGTTTTTTGACGTCAAGGACAACATGACGGTGATCGAAATTTGGCCGGGCGAAGGGTGGTACATGGAAATTTTAGCGCCTTATCTGAAAGCTCACGGCAAACTGTATGCGGCGCATTTTTCAGCCGATGCCGATGAGCCGTATTTTAGAAAGAACCTGCATGAGTTTGTTAACAAGTTGAAAATGCAGCCGAAAGTGTACGGCAAAGTTGAGTTAAGCGTATTGCAGCCGCCAAAATTTATGCAAATAGCGCCGGATGGTTCGGTTGACCGGGTTTTAACATTTCGGAACGTGCATAATTGGATGAAAGACGATCAAGCCGCAGCCGTATTTAATGCGATGTATAAAGCATTAAAGCCCGGCGGGATTTTGGGCGTCGTGGAGCATAGAAACTCAACGTTAAAACCGCAGGATACCAAGGCCCTATCCGGTTATGTCAGCGAGGATTATGTGATTGCGCTGGCCAGAAATGCGGGCTTTGAGTTTCTTGATAAATCTGAAATCAATGCCAACAGCAAAGATAGCAAGGATTATCCCGAAGGCGTCTGGACGTTGCCCCCTGCTTTAAAACTCAAGGATAAAGACAGGAAAAAATATCAGGCTATCGGCGAAAGCGACCGGATGACCATTAAATTCATTAAGCCTCGGTAAATTTAATTCGTCTTTGTGGGGTTGTGCACCCAAATTTTCAATTTAAATCCACATATTGGATTGGCATTAAGTCAAGACAAAATTTAAATAGCAGGACAGCTGATATTTACTGTGCCACGCAATGCTAAGTATTTGAAATACAAGTAATAATTATTCGTGCGTAAAAAATGTTCAAGTTAAAAAAACTTTAATAAAAACCGGTAGTAAGGACGGCTGAAAACTATTTTTACACAGAGTTATCCACAGCTTCTGTGGGTAACTCGAATAGTCGAATACGTATAAATACTTAGGCGTAAAACCTCATAAATTATTCAAACATTATGGCTAAGTGGCAAAACGAGAATGAGCTTATTTTCAGGGTTGCAATTGCGGTACCTGTCTATCGATTATTTGATTATCTAGCTCCGGAACAGCTTGAGCCAATCCATATCAAACCGGGCACCCGCCTGGAAGTGCCTTTTGGAAAAGCCAAAAAAATCGCTTTTTTGATCGAGTGCGTCCAGCATAGCGATATAGACATCGGTAAATTAAAACGCATCGAACGGATACTGGACGAAAAGCCGCTGTTGTCGGCAAAAGACCTGGCGCTGCTGCATTGGGCCAGCCGTTATTACCATCACCCGTTAGGGGAAGTTTTCAGCGCCGCTTTTCCGGTGGCGCTACGGCAGGGCAAATCGGCCGTTATTCAGACGGAAAAACGTTATGTGCTGACAGAACTGGGCAAGGCTGCCGATAGTGGGCAGCTCAAGCGCTCGCCCAAGCAAAAAAGCGTACTGGAGAAGTTTCAGGCGCATCAAAACAGTTTGTCCGAAGCGGAGCTGTCCGCATGGAATGCGAATTGGCGCGCTTCGGTAAAGCAACTGGTAGAGAAGCAATTGCTACAGCTTGCGGCATCGGAACTCGGGATAAAGAGCAATGAACCGATAATCAAGAATAATGCCCTGCTGTGTAATCCCCAACAGCAAGCAGCGATAACGGCCGTATGCGACAGCCTGGGGCAGTTTGATGTTTTTTTGCTGGAGGGCGTGACCGGCAGCGGCAAAACCGAAGTGTATATGCAGATTATTCGGACTGTGCTGGAACGGGGGCAGCAGGTTTTGGTGTTGTTGCCGGAAATTACCCTGACGCCCCAGCTCGAAGACCGTTTCCGGCAGCGGTTTAACGCCAGTATCGCCATTTCCCATTCCAAACTGACTGATCGGCAACGGGCTTGCGCCTGGATTGCCATGCAGCGGGGCGAGTGTTCGATTTTGTTGGGCACGCGGTCCGCGCTGTTCACGCCGTTGAAAAATCCGGGCTTGATTATTCTCGATGAGGAACACGATGCCTCATTCAAGCAACAGGAAGGTTTCCGTTTTTCCGCCCGCGATGTCGCTGTGGTGCGCGGCAAGCTGTTGAATATTCCGGTATTGCTGGGTTCTGCGACGCCTGCGCTGGAAAGTCTGCAAAATGTCGAGAACAAGCGTTACCGTTTGCTGCATTTACCGGAAAGGGCAGGAAATGCCATAGCGCCGGCGTTGCAGCTGTTGGATATCAGGAACAAACGCATGCAGGAGGGGCTGTCCGAAGCGCTGATTGCAGAGATGCGCCTTACCCTGGCAAAAAATGAACAGGTGTTATTGTTCCTGAACCGGCGCGGCTTTGCGCCGACCTTGATCTGTCATGGCTGCGGCTGGGTTGCGCGCTGCCGGCGTTGCGACGCCAATCTGGTGATTCATTATGATGAAGGGATATTACGCTGCCATCATTGCGGACAGGAGCGGCGCCTGATTAAACAATGTCCAGCCTGCAAAACCGGGGAACTGACGCCGTTGGGATTGGGCACCGAACGCGTGGAAAAAGTGTTGGCGGAATTATTTGCCGACAAAGTGATTGTGCGCCTGGACCGGGACTCCACCCAGCGCAAAGGTTCATTGGAAGATTATTTGCAGCAAATCAATCAGGGCGCAGTGGATATTATTTTAGGTACGCAAATGCTGGCGAAAGGCCACCATTTCCCGAATGTGACGCTGGTGGCGATACTGGATGTGGATAGCGGCCTGTTCAGCATTGATTTTCATGCCCCGGAAAAGCTGGCGCAAATGATCGTGCAGGTTTCAGGCCGCGCCGGGCGCGCGGAAAAAACCGGCCGGGTCATTATGCAAACACGGCAGCCGGAGCATCCCTTATTAACAACGTTGATCAGACAAGGGTACAACAGCTTTGCCAAAACCGCGCTGGCGGAGCGCAAAGAAGCGTCCTTGCCGCCGTTCAGCTACCAGGCGTTATTAAGAGTGCAGGCTACCGATGCCGAAATGCCGCAGCTGTTTTTGCAAGCGGTGGTGGAGTTAGCGCAGGGACATAGCAATGGCTATGTCCAGATTTTAGGGCCGGTTGCCGCCCCGATGGCCCGCCGGGCAGGGCTTTACCGTTACCAATTGCTGCTCCAGAGCAATAAGCGTCCGGAACTGCATGCGTTGCTCAATCTATTGATGCCGCTTATTGAAAAGCTCAAGCCGGCGAAGAAAGTGCGTTGGTCGCTGGATGTCGATCCGGTGGATTTGTATTGAAATTTAAGGTGAAAGGTGAAGGGCGAAGGGCTAAGGACGAAAAAAAGCTTGCATTGGGATTTAAGGGGCGCTGCAATTTTTAGCCTTTAGCCTTTAGCCTTTAGCCTTTAGCCTTTAGCCTTTAGCCTTTAGCCTTTAGCCTTTAGCCTTTAGCCTTTAGCCCTTCCTATTTCTCCAAGCCGATAAAATCCCAAACCTTGTGCGAAAACGTCGAATCTTTATGTTCGGGTACCGGCGGACCGTTCGGATAGTTTAACTCGTAGACTCGGGCGGTATCTTTGGCAAGATCCGGCAGTTCAAGTTTAGTGTAGGCTTCCTGCATGATTTGCAGCGCATACGGAACGGCAGGTGTGCGCTGGTATTTGTCAACGACGGTAGACGCCCGGTTGACGGCGGCAACATAGGCTTTGCGTTTCATGTAAAAACGGGCGACGTGGACTTCATACATCGCCAGATTGTTTTTGAGCGCAATCATGCGTTGTTGGGCGTCGGCGACATATTTGCTGTTCGGGAACCTGCGGATCAGTTCGGCAAAATTATCATAGGCGTCGCGCGCAGTGCCGGGATCGCGCTGCGACGTGTCGGTCGGCAGGAAGCGGTCGATAAAGCCTATGCCCCGATTGTAATTAACCAGGCCTTTTAAATAGTAGGCATAATCGACGCTGGAGCTGCGCGGGTTGATTTTGATAAAGCGGTCGGCGGCGGCAAGTGCGGCCTCAGGATCACCGTTTTTATAATAAGCGTAAGCAACATCCAGCTGCGTTTGAGCGGATTCGTCGCCGAAAGGGTAACGTGATTCAAGCGCTTCATAGAGCTTGATGGCCTTGTCATAATTGCCGCTGTCCAGCGCCGTTTTGGCTTGATCGCGAAACTTTCCGGCGTTCCAGTCGGCATACTCGTCTTCGGTGTCCGAATCGTCGCCGGAGCCGAGGCCAAGGCTTTGAAGCGTCTCGCAGCCTTGAAGAGACAGGCCTAAACAACAGATAAATAAGAATTTAATTAAAATTAATCGCATAGTGTTAACGACACGCTGTAATATAAGGGGTTTTCTCGCTGGATTTAACTGCGATACTTGAGATGGCTTGAGAATCCCGCGAGTATAACTTATCAATGGGTTAATCAGAAGAACTTGTTATGACAAGATTGACGGCGGAAGTGCCATTTGAAATGGCCGGCATGCGATTAGATCAAGTGCTGGCGGAGCTGTTTGCAGATTATTCACGCAGTAAACTGCAAACGTGGGTTAAGGCCGGTCGGGTGCTGGTCAACGGTTTGGCGCTGAAGCCAAAGGACAAGCTGGACGGCGGTGAAGTAATAACACTGGATGCCGAGCCGGAAGTCGTGGTGACATCTGAAGCCGAAGAAATCCCGCTGGATGTTATTTTTGAAGATGAAAGTATCTTGATTGTGAACAAACCGGCAGGCTTGGTTGTGCATCCGGCGGTAGGGAATTGGAACGGTACGCTGCTGAATGCGCTGCTGAATCATGATCCCAATCTGGAAACATTACCCAGAGCCGGTATTGTGCACCGGATCGATAAGGAAACCAGCGGACTGCTGATGATTGCAAAAACCTTGCAAGCCCATAACAGCCTGACCGAGCAGTTGCAGGAGAGGGCGATTACCCGCGAATATCTGGCGATTACCCGTAGCCGTATGACGGCTGGCGGTACCGTCGATGAGCCTATCGGCAGGCATCCTACCGACCGTAAGCGTTATACAGTCAGGGAGAACGGCAAGCATGCCGTGACGCATTACCGGGTTGCTCAGCGCTTTACCCGCCATACGTTGGTTCAGGTTAAGCTGGAAACCGGTCGTACCCACCAGATCCGGGTGCATATGGCGCATATTCGTTTTCCGCTGCTGGGCGACCAGGTTTATGGCGGGCGTTTCCAAATGCCGCCGGATTGCAGTGAGCGTCTGGAAAAAGAATTGCGCAGTTTCAAACGGCAAGCCTTGCATGCGGCTAAATTGGGTTTAAAGCATCCCGTTACCGATGAATATCTTGAGTGGGAACAACCCTTGCCTGAGGATATGGTCCGGCTGCTGGAAGCCTTGGCGGAAAATGAGCGGGATTAAAGCTGAGTTGAGCAGCTTGCCTGCTCATACGAAACTTATGCCCTCTGAGTATAAACACTGGCTGACACCGAGCTGGCCTGCGCCGGCCAATGTTCACGCGGCGACTACATTGCGTACCGGCGGGGTCAGTTGCGGGGCTTATGCCAGTCTGAATCCGGCCATGCATGTAGGCGATGACGCTGATCTGGTTAAGCAAAATCGGCGGATTATTAAGGAATTGCTGGGTTTGCCTGGCGACCCGGTTTGGCTGGAGCAAATCCACAGCAATCGTGCAGTGCAGGCGATAGCAACCGAACCCTTGCAGCAAGCCGATGCCAGCTATGCGACTGAGTCCGGAGTTGTCTGTGCGGTGCTAACGGCGGACTGTTTGCCACTGCTGGTTTGCGCGACCGACGGAAGTGAGGTGGCCGCTATTCATGCAGGCTGGCGAGGCTTGCTGGCAGGGGTGATCGGCAATACGCTGACGGCAATGCAAAACAGCGATTTTCTGGTTTGGCTGGGGCCTGCAATCGGCCCGGACTGTTTTGAAGTTGGCGCTGAAGTGCGTAATGCTTTTCTGGAAAAATCGGCTGCATTCCTGACGGCCTTTAAACAAAAGAGCAACGGCAAGTGGCTGGCGGACATTTATCAGTTGGCTCGAACCGATCTGGCTATGCGGGGTATCGATAAGGTTTACGGTGGCGGTTTTTGTACAGTCACCGAACAGGAGCGCTTTTATTCCTATCGTCGGGATAAGCAAACAGGGCGTATGGCTACGCTAATTTGGAGAGAATAAAGTAGTGGATTTACTGATATTAATTATCATCTTTACAGCGGTTGGCGGCGTGCTAAGCGTTATGGCTGCCGCAGTTTTTCTATTGCTGTCTGAACAGCGCAGGGCCGCGATATTGCCGCACGGGATCAGTTTTGCGATTGGCGCATTATTGGCGGTTGCCTTTTGGGGTTTGATCCCCGAAGCCTTCTCAGAAGTCAAACCTGAGCAGTTTCAATCATTATCCGGGACAATTTTGGCGGGTGTGCTCGGTTTTTTCGTGCTGGAAAAGTTGTTGATTTGGCGCCATTGTCATTCCGGCAACTGCGAGGCGCATGGCGATGAAGAGGATCACGGACATGCTCACGGGCATAGCCACAGCCACGGTATAGCCAAGTCGGCCGGCGCATTGATTGTTCTTGGAGACGGCATCCATAATTTTGTTGATGGGGTTTTAATCGCTGCCGCGTTTTTGACCGATGCGCATTTGGGCATAGTGACCAGTTTGGCTGTTGCCGCGCATGAAATTCCCCAGGAAGTCGGCGATTTTGCGATCTTGCTGCACAGCGGCTATTCCAAAAGCAAAGCGCTTTTCTACAACGTGCTTGCCAGCTTAGCCACGGTTTTGGGCGGTGTGCTGGCGTATTTCGGTTTGGCGGATTTGCATGACAGCTTGCCGTATTTTCTGGCGTTGGCGGCCTCAAGCTTTATCTATATCGCCGTAGCCGATTTGATCCCGTCATTGCACAAAAAGACCGACATGAAGACGTCATTGCAGCAGATTGCGCTGATTGCTATGGGGGTGTTGTTGATCTGTTCATTGCACGGCATTGCTCATAATATTGAGGTTTAGCCGAAAGGCTTTTTGCTCAATACTAAGCAGGTTAATTCACCACGAAGATGCGAAGAAAAAGTTTAGATAAAAACTTCGTGTCCTTCGTGTCTTCGTGGTGAATATTCATATCAGATCATTAAGTGGTCACGTTAGGCTCAATCCTGCCCGTACGTTTTTTAACTTCACAAAACTGTTCGGCAAGGTCGATCAACTCAGCTAAGGCTGCTTGGGCATCCTGATCATGTTTGGAGGCATCCGCCTCAAAGCGCTCCAGGTAAATCCTTAAGGTTGCTCCGACGGTTCCGGTTCCGGATAAACGGAAAATTATGCGAGAACCGTTCTCAAAGCCGATGCGTATGCCTTGGTTGCTGCTGACGCTGCCGTCGACTGAGTCTTCGTAACTGAATTCATCGGCATATTTAACCGTATATTCGCCGAAAGTTTGCCCCTGCAATGTTGGTAACAGGCTACGCAGGTGCTCGACAATACCGTTGGCAATATCCATATCCACGGCTTCGTAGTCATGCCGGCAATATATATCCCGGCCGAATTTTTGCCAGTGTTCATGCACAATATCCGCAACAGACTGGCGTTTTCTGGCGATTAAGTTCAGCCAAAACAGCACTGCCCATAAACCGTCTTTTTCGCGGACATGATCCGAGCCGGTACCGAAACTTTCTTCCCCGCATAAGGTGATTTTGCCAGCATCGAGAAGATTGCCGAAAAATTTCCAGCCGGTCGGCGTTTCGTAGCAGGGAATGTTGTAGCGAACTGCAACCCGGTCAACCGCCTGGCTGGTGGGCATGGAACGAGCCACGCCGCGCAAGCCTTGGGCATAAGCCGGAATTAAATGCGCGTTGGCCGCCATAATGGCCAGGCTGTCGCTGGGCGTTACGAAAAAGTTGCTGCCGGTGATCATGTTGCGGTCGCCGTCGCCGTCGGATGCTGCGCCAAAAACCGGGGCTGCCGGGCTGAACATGCGCTCGGCAAGTTCCTGGGCATGTGCTAAATTGGGGTCGGGGTGATGGCCGCCGAAATCTTCCAACGGTTCGGCATTGATGATCGAATCCGGCGTAGCGCCCAACATATCTACCAATATTCTTTTTGCATAAGGGCCGGTAATGGCATGCATCGCATCGAAAAGCAGCGAGATGTAATCAGAGCTGATGCTTTGCTTGAGTAAGTTGAAGTCGAAAATCGACTGCATCAGCTCCGCATAATCAGTGACCGGATCGATGATAGTGATGGTGAGGCCGTCTATTTGTTGAGTGCCGATGCGATCCAGGTCTATATCTTCGATTTGGGCTATTTTGTAACTGTCGATGGTAAGGCTGCGCTGATAAAATGCGTTGGTGTACTTTTCCGGGGCAGGTCCGCCATTGCCGACATTGTATTTAATACCGAAATCTTCGTCAGGCCCGCCGGGATTGTGGCTGGCAGAAAGGATCAGGCCGCCGAAGGCATTATTTTTTCTTATGATATGTGATGCCGCCGGGGTAGACAACAGCCCACCTTGACCTATAATAAGTTCACCGAAACCGTTGGCTGCGGCCATTTTGATAATGGTTTGTATGGCCGGTCTATTAAAATACCGGCCGTCCCCGCCCAGTACCAGCGTTTTTCCGGTAAAGTCATGCAAAGAATCGAAAATTGACTGAACAAAATTTTCCAAATAACCGGATTGTTGAAATACTTTAACTTTTTTTCTGAGCCCTGATGTGCCCGGGTTTTGGTCGTGGTATGGATGCGTTGTGATGGTTTCTATTTGCATGCGGGATCCTTTCAATAATTAACTTAATAACTAACGTACACCAAAATTCTTAATCTATTGTAGATCATTTATGCCGCGAATATATTTATTGCTGTGTTGTAGTTTGTTTTCTTTTTCCGTAGCCGCGGATGATGATGTTTGGCTTTTAGTTGACACGAAAGCGCTCACCATTGAAGTAAAAAAAGGCCAGCAGACGCTTGAGACCATAAATGATATTGCTATTGGTCGGGGCGGTGCCGGATTTAAAAGTCATCAGGGTGATAACGTTACGCCTTATGGAGATTACAGGATAGGTTGGGTTGGACAGAACAGTTCTTTTCGAAAATTTTTCGGTTTAACTTATCCCTCCGCAGAGGATGCCCAAAAGGCTTTGCAAGAAGGCGTTATTAATCAGGTAGCCTATAATAGTATTGTCAATGCTCATCGCTTCCATCAAGTGCCGCCTCAAAATACACCTTTAGGAGGGCGAATCGGCATTCATGGCCTAGGAAGAGCGGATGAAAAAATTCATAAATCGATGAATTGGACACATGGCTGTATCGCGCTAACTAACGGCCAGATTGATCATTTAAGTCATTGGCTGGATAAAGGGATGGTAGTAAGAATAAAATAAAACTGGAAAATAATTTAAAAACAGTGCAGAATTAAAGCTAGTAAGCGTTTTTTGTTGTAATCACTTTAAGAAGGAAAAATAATATGAAAAAAGTAATGAAATTATCAATGGTTGCTCTGGTTGCTAGCTTGGTTGTTGGTTGTGCAAGCACTTCAGATGTTGAAAACTTACAATCACAAGTTGACGGTTTGAAAACTTCTGTAGCACAAGCATCTGCTGACGCTGCTAGTGCAAAAAGCGCTGCTGATTCTGCTTCTTCACAAGCTGCTTCTGCTGAAGCTGCTGCTAACCGTGCAGCTCAATACGCTCAAGACACAAACAGCAAATTGGACAGCATGTTCAAAAAATCAATGATGAAATAAATCATCTCTGATTTGAGAATAAAAAGCCCGGTGGGATTTCCACCGGGCTTTTTTTTTGAGTGTAGTATTCAGTGATCATGATTTGGAACCAAGTCATGCGTGCACATGGTAGAATAAAGGTTTTTTAATTCATCACATTCATGCGTCTAATTAGGGGATTATCTCACTTAGAACCGTTAGTCGACGGTTGTGTATTGACGATTGGAAATTTTGACGGCTTGCATTTAGGGCATAAAGCGGTGATAGAAAAGCTGGCTGAGCGAGGCAAGGCACTAGCGATACCTGTTGTTGCCATGACTTTTGAGCCTCAGCCGCTGGAGTATTTTCTGGGAGAAAATGCGCCGTCACGGCTGATGCGCTTGCGCGAAAAAGTGCTCCGGTTTTGTAGATTGCCCGTTGATGATTTATTGATAGTGCGATTTAATCAATACCTTGCCGACTATGATGCTGAGCAGTTTATTGAGGATGTTTTAGTAAAGAAATTAAATATAAAGCATCTGGTAGTTGGTGATGATTTTCATTTTGGTAAGGCTAGGCGCGGCAATTTTGCGATGCTCAAGGACAAGGGCAAGCTATTCGGTTTTGATGTTGAAGACACCGGGTCTTACCAAATAGACGGACTTCGGGTCAGCAGCACCCTGATCAGGGATGCATTGGGCAGCGGCGATTTGGCTCTGGCTGAAAAAATGCTGGGTTGCTGCTATTCTGTTTGCGGACGTGTGGCGCATGGCGATAAACGCGGAAGAACCATCGGCTATCCCACCGCCAATATACAGATGTTTAGAAGAAATACCCCGGTTAATGGCGTGTTTGCTGTGACTATGACCGGTATTGACGGTCGCGAGATTGAAGGCGTTGCGAATGTAGGCACCCGGCCTACAGTTGATGGTAGTTCAAAGGTTATATTGGAAGCGCACTTATTTGATTTTGATAAAGAAATTTACGGGCGTTATGTGGAAGTACATTTCAAACAAAAGATCAGGGATGAAATGCGTTTTCAGTCATTAGATGAGCTTAAAGCTCAGATTGTAAAAGATGTGGCTGAGGCCAAAGCTGCGCTTTGCTCCCGGCACGATTGCAACACATACCTTCCTGGTGATCGCCGCGCAGGTTCCTGACTGGCTAGCGGTATATGCGCCATCCCTGGTGATAGAGATTTTTGCCGAGTTTAATTGTTATGACGATGGATTATAAAAAAACACTGAATTTACCCAACACTGCATTTCCAATGAAGGGCAATCTGGCTCAGCGTGAACCGGAGCGATTGAAAAAATGGAACGAAGCGGACCTGTATAAGAAAATCAGGCAGGAATTCGCTGGAAGGCCCAAGTTTATCCTGCACGACGGCCCTCCCTATGCCAATGGCGAAATTCATATCGGCCATGCGGTTAATAAGGTGTTAAAAGACTTTATCATTAAATCCAAATCGTTAAGCGGTTTCGATGCGCCTTATGTGCCGGGCTGGGATTGTCACGGCTTGCCGATTGAATTACAGGTAGAGAAGAAAATCGGTAAAGCCGGGGTTAAAGTTTCCCCCGCCGTTTTTCGCAAAGCTTGCCGGGAATATGCCGGAAAACAAGTCAATATACAAAAAGAGGCCTTTATTCGGCTGGGCATTTTAGGCGACTGGGAGCATCCGTACTTAACGATGGATTTTGCGTTTGAAGCAGACATCGTGCGTTCATTGGGTAAAATCAACCAGAATGGCCATATAGCAAAAGGCGCCAAGCCCGTGCATTGGTGCACTGATTGCGGCTCGGCGCTGGCTGAAGCGGAAGTTGAGTATGAAGATAAGCACTCGCCTGCGGTCGATGTGCGTTTTCAGGTCGTTGATGAAGCCGGATTTTTGAGCCATTGCCATCATGTGCCTGAGCATGATGGTTCCGGGCCGTTGTCGGTCGTCATCTGGACGACCACGCCGTGGACTTTGCCGGCAAACCAAGGTGTTGCATTAAATCCCGATCTTGAATACGCCGTAGTGCAATGCGAAAAAGACGGCAACAAAGAGCGCCTGGTCGTTGCGGAAGCCCTGCTTAAAGATGCAATGTTGCGTTACGACATTGAGAACTATCATGTGATTGCCTACTGCAAAGGCGCGGCGCTGGAGCGTCAGTTGTTGCAACACCCTTTTTATGATCGGCAAGTGCCGATCATTCTGGGCGATCATGTCACCACCGAGGCCGGTACCGGTGCGGTGCATACGGCACCGGGACACGGCCAGGACGATTACGTGGTCGGCTTGAAATACGGCTTGCCGGTTGATAATCCGGTCGGCAATGACGGCGTTTTTCTGCCGAACACGGAAATTTTTGCCGGTGAACATGTGTTCAGCGCCAATGACCATGTATTGGAAGTGCTTGAGCAGCAAGGCAAACTACTGCATCACGTCGCGATACTGCACAGCTATCCACATTGCTGGCGGCATAAAACCCCGATTATTTTCCGGGCCACGCCGCAGTGGTTCATCTCGATGGATAAAAATAAACTGCGCGAGCAGGCGTTGAGTGAAGTCAAGCGTGTCGCCTGGATTCCCGAATGGGGTCAAGCGCGCATCGAAAGCATGATGGAAGGCCGCCCCGACTGGTGTATCTCCCGTCAACGCACTTGGGGCGTACCGATCACGTTCTTTGTCCACAAAGAAACCGGCGAATTGCATCCGCGCACGGCTGAATTGGTCGAGCAAGTGGCCCAGCGCATCGAACAACAAGGCATAGAAGCCTGGTTTGAGCTGGACGCAGCTGAATTATTAGGCGATGAAGCCGAGCATTACGAAAAAATGACCGATACCCTGGATGTCTGGTTCGATTCCGGCGTGACCCATGCCTGCGTCTTGGAAAAGCGCGAGCAGCTGCATTTTCCGGCCGATTTGTATCTGGAAGGCTCCGACCAGCATCGCGGCTGGTTCCAGTCATCATTGCTGGCCTCGGTTGCAATGAATGAGGTTGCGCCTTATAGGGCCGTGTTGACGCACGGGTTTACCGTCGATGCCGACGGCAAAAAAATGTCCAAGTCAAAAGGCAATGTGGTTGCGCCGCAATCGGTCATGAAGGACCTGGGCGCGGATGTGTTGCGCTTATGGGTTGCGTCGACGGATTATCGCGGCGAAATGTCTGTGTCGGATGAAATTTTAAGGCGTACTTCTGACGGCTACAGGCGTCTTAGAAATACCGCGCGGTTTTTATTGTCCAACTTGGACGATTTCGATCCAGCGCAGGATCTAGTCGAGACTAAGGATTTGTTGGCATTGGATCGCTGGGTTATGGACAGGGCATTCACGTTGCAGGAAGAAGTCAAAACCGCTTACGAAACGTATCAGTTTCAGCATATCTACCAGAAAGTGCATCATTTTTGCGTGATCGATTTGGGCGGGTTTTACCTGGATATCATCAAGGATAGGCAATACACTGCAAAGGCCGACGGCTTGGCGCGGCGTTCGGCGCAAACAGCGATGTATCATGTGCTGGAAGCGCTGACACGTTGGCTGGCACCGATCATCAGCTATACTGCTGATGAAATCTGGCAATACATGCCGGGTCAACGTAGCGAATCGGTGTTTTTGGAAACCTGGTATCAGGGGCTGGTCAAGCTGGATGACAATGCGGCATTGAATCGCGAGTTCTGGCAAAAAGTCATGACTGTCCGCGCTGCTGTCGGCAAGGAACTGGAAAAAAGCCGAGCCAAGGGCGATATCGGTTCCTCGCTGAATGCGGAACTTGAACTGTTCTGTAATGCCGAGTTTTTTGATGCCTTAAGCCAGTTGTCGGATGAATTACGATTTATATTCATTACCTCCAACGCCACGGTCATGGCTGAACAAAATGCTCCTGAGGAAGCGATTCAGACGGAAGTTGAAGGCGTTAAATTAAACGTCGTCGTTTCAGAGCACGGTAAATGTGTGCGTTGCTGGCACCAGCGGCCCGATGTGGGGCAACAGGCGGAGCATCCCGAACTGTGCGGCCGTTGCGTCGAGAACGTAGCGGGCGAAGGCGAACACAGACACTATGCGTAGTTTTGTTATGTTGAAATGGTTATGGCTGTCGTTGCTGGCGGTAATTCTGGATCAAGCCAGCAAGCTTGCGATAGCGGACAGCATGCAGCTTTACGAATCCATTGAGATCATGCCGTTTTTTAAGCTGACTTATGTGCACAATACCGGCGCGGCTTTCAGCTTCTTAAGCGAAGCCGGCGGTTGGCAGCGCTGGTTTTTTGCCGGGTTGGCGGTGGCGATCAGTACGGCCATTGCGGTTTGGCTGACTCGATTGAAAAAGCATGAGACTTTGTTGGCGGTGGCCTTGGCATTGATTCTGGGCGGTGCTGTCGGCAATTTGATCGATCGGCTGGCTTACGGCTATGTGATCGACTTTCTGGATGTTTATTACGCGTCCTGGCACTGGCCCGCTTTTAATATCGCGGACTCCGCTATTACCTTGGGTGTGGTTTTAATGCTGCTGGAGTCATTTGGTTTGGGGCATTCGAAAGAGCCTATTTAACAAAACTTAAAAGATTCTCACCACGAAGGACACGAAGAAATAAACTTCGTGTCTCGGCAACCGCTCCTACGGTGCCTACATGGATGTGGGCACTTAGCGTGAGCACGACTGCAAGGATGCAGGAGGTAGAGCAACGCAGGAGCAGTTGCCGAGGAGCGGAAGCTGCGCCTAGAGCGCCTACTTTTGGTGCTCTACCTCCCCCGTCCGTGGGGTCGTCCGTGGCGAAAAAATCATTTGTGGATAAGGCTATTTCAACAGTTCTTCAAGCCTCCGCCAGTCAAAAGATGCGCCTGGGTCGGTTTTTCGTCCAGGCGCAATATCACTATGCCCTGTAATGCGTTTCGTTGACAGCTTAGGGTAAGTTTCAAGCAAAGCACGAGTAACCGTAACCAGTTGTTGGTATTGCCTGTCGGTATAGTCGACCGACTCGGTGCCTTCAAGTTCTATGCCAATAGAAAAGTTATTACACTGTTCCCGGTCTTCATAGGTTGACTTCCCCGCATGCCACGCGCGTTTGTCGAACGGCACATATTGAACACATTCCCCATCGCGCTTAATCAGTAAATGTGCGGATACGGTAAGTTGATGAATCTCTTGAAAGTAAGGATGATCAGCAGGATTGAGCTGATTGCAAAACAACCGGTCTATATGATGATTATCAAATTCGCCGGGAGGAAGGCTGATGCAGTGGATAACCAATAATGAGATATCCGCAGGATCGGGCCTGTCATCAAAGTTAGGTGAAGGAGTTCGGGTAATATCGGTTAACCAGTGCTGGTTTATTTTCATGGTCTAGTTAAAAAGTAAAAGCGGAAACAAAGCACAGTATTCAAAATAAATAGTTCTATTATTAGTCAAAACACTATAGGGATACTAGGCTATGACTAATTTATCTTTTAATAACAGTAGATATACCGCAATGAATAACCGGCAGCAAACAAATTCAGGCTTGGATGAGTCCAATAGAGATGAGCTTTTAGGTAAACTTAAGACGGTTTTTTTTCAGCATTTTAAACAATCGGTCGATGACTGCTGCAGGCGGATTGATGTTGAATTCGGCTTACAGTTGGGCAAAAACCGGGAGAAAATAACTAAAGAACACTACATAAAATCGCTGGAATATCTTCGTGCAGTTCGGGATGATATTGAACACAATTATTTATCCAAAGTTAACCAGAGTTTTGACGGCGATTATCAGAACGCAGTAAATAGCCAGAAAGAGCAATTAGATTTTACTAAAGTCGCACTAGTTAGTGATGATGCGGTAAAAGAAAACCATGCAATTACAGCGATTATTCGCCTGTGCGAGCAAGCATTTCAACAAGAACTGGGCGGCTTGAACAAATATCTTGCAACCCAGCAAGGCAAACAAGTTATTGCTAACAGTCAGAATCCGATGTCTCCGGAAAGATTGGTTCGTGCCTTGGTTGAAGTCGTTAAACCGCTGAGATTGAATGCAAATGGCCGGATTGCGCTGTATAAAGCCTTTGCCGCCCATGTCTTTAACCAGCTCGGATTGATTTATCGTGAGCTGATCAAGGAATGCGAAATCGCCAATTCCAAGCAATTGTATGTAGTGGAAGATATCAAGGAAAGGGTTGAGCCGGCTTATACAAACGCTGAGCAGCCAAGTGCGGCGTTCGAGTTGTTGCAGAAAAAGCTGGAGTTGTGGCGGCTGGCTCATTTTCCTTCTATTTACGATTCAATTTCAGCTACCGGAAGTAGCTTCTACGAGCATTTTGAAATACAAAATGCCTTGCAAGTTCTTCAGTTGGACGGTGATGATTCGGGATCGGGAGAAAAAAAGCAGTCGTTAAAATGGCAGGTGCTCAAGAAATTGGAAAAACTGAGTTTTAGCGTGGACGTCAAAAGCTTGGCCAAACATGATGAAGACCTGCTGGATTTGGTCGCGTTAATTTTTGACGAAATAAAGCGGGATAAAGTGCTTGAGGACGCGATAAAAGCAACTGTTTTACGGTTGGAAATTCCGATGGCATCGGCCTCTTTGGGGAAATACAGTGTTTTTACAGGCGAAAACAGTCCTGTTAGGCAGTTGCTTGACGACTTGTTTGCAGCCGGCATGTTTTTAAATGCGGATGAGCATGATGACCGGTTAATTCAGGAGCGTATCGAAAGCGCAGTTAAAAAGCTGACCAAGAGCAGTGGATTCGAATTTTCCGGCTGGGTGGTAGAAGCGAGTGAGTTTTCGGATTATCTGAACAAGCAAAAACAGCGCACTCAGGATACCGAAAAAAATTCCAGACAGTTTATGATCAATAAACAAGCATTGGAGTCGGGCAGGAAAATAGTCCTAACAACGATTGAAAACAGCATAATGGGTAAAGCGCTGCCGGCTACGATAACCGATTTTTTACGCAATGTTTGGGCGAATGTCTTGCAGGCGGCTTATGCAGACAAAGATGAGCAGCCGGAACAGTGGCAAAAATCAGTGCAGGCTATGGATGACTTGATTATAAGCGTCATGCCGCCGGCAGATGACAAAGAAAGAAAGCAGATATTAAAACTGTTGCCGGGATTGATTACAGAATTAAGAAATGGTTTGAAACAGATTTCGTACGACAAGTCTGCACAGTCGCGTTTTTTTAAGGATCTTGCTGTATGGCATATTATTTTGATGGATAACAAAGAAGCAAAAAAGACGGCTGGCGATATTGTCGCGGACGGTGCTCTATCAGCTAAGGGCGGGCAAACAGATGCCGAAGCAATAGCGGATGTCTTTACGGAGCAGGCCGAACGCCTTGCCGAGGGAAGCTGGGTGGCACTCCGTACGGAATCAGGAAAGAAATGGGGTAAGCTGCTTTGGAAAGGGACGGAAGCGATGCTGTTTGTCAGTAAAAACGGAGTAAAAATAGTTGAAATACAAGCGGCCGATTTTGCAAAAAAGCTGCGCAAAGGGCAGGCCGCTATTGTTAAAATTGATCAAAAAACAGTCACCGAACGGGTGCTTTCAGAATTAACGAGTTTATGACACAACAATCAAGAACGGCAGAAATAAAACCCTTCCTCGAAGAAGACATCGGTTCCGGCGATATAACCGCAGCCATCATTCCTGAATCCATGACCGCTGAAGCCGAGGTTGTTACGCGGGAAAACATGGTGCTTTGCGGCCAACCCTGGTTTGATGCGGTCTTTAAATCCCTGGATGCAAACGTTAATATCAACTGGCTGGCGGCGGAAGGCGAGGCAGTCGGCAAAAATACGCTGTTATGCAAGCTCAGCGGTTCGGCCAGAGGCTTGCTGACCGGCGAACGTACCGCGCTGAATCTGCTGCAAACCTTGTCGGCTACGGCAACCGTTGCCAGGCAATATGCCGATGCGGTTTCCGGTACTCGCTGTAAAGTGTTGGATACCCGCAAAACCATTCCGGGCCTTAGAAACGCGCAAAAATATGCGGTAGCCTGCGGCGGCTGTTATAACCATCGAATCGGTTTATATGACGGAGTCTTGATCAAGGAAAACCATATCACTGCGGCAGGTTCCATAGCTCAGGCTATCCGGGCCGCGCGAGAGTTAACTTCGGTTCCTGTAGAAGTGGAGGTCGAATCGATGCAGGAGTTTCTGGAGGCTGTCGCGGCAAGGCCAGACCGGATCATGCTCGACAATTTCAGCTATGAAGACATGGTCGCGGCGGTCAAATTGAATACCGGCATAGAGCTGGAAGCGTCCGGCAATATCGGCCTGGACAATATCAGGGTAGTTGCCGAAACCGGCGTCGATTACATCTCGATAGGTGCGCTGACCAAGAATGTCCGCGCTGTCGATTTATCGATGCGCATCAAGCTGGTTCACTAACATGATTGAGAATGCGGAAACACTGGTCAAACAGATCAGCCACGGCGTTTATGTAATCGGCGTCGGCAAAGCCGAGCGCCAAAATGCTTTCACTGCGGCCTGGGTGATGCAGGTGTCTTTCGACCCATTATTGCTGGCGATCAGCATTAATCCCAAGCATTATTCCTATCAATTGTTGCAGGAAAGCGGCGTGTGTACGATTAATGTTTTGGGGCAGGGGCAATACGCGGTAGCGGAGCATTTTGGCCGGTCCACTCCAGATAAAATGGCAGGGTTTCAATGGCAGCAAGCCGAAACCGGCGCGCCCATCCTATCCGAAAGTTTGGCTTATTTTGATTGTCAGGTGAGTCATTATGCCGATGCCGGCGATCACAAAATCGCCGTTTGCAAAGTGCTTGCTGTGGCGACGCTTAATCAGGGGCGGCCATTGCTGTACAGCCAGACCGGCGACATGGATGGCAGTAGCGAGCTGTACGGATGATGATTTCACCACAGAGCGGAGCACACAGAGTTTTATTTCTTCGTGTCCTCTGTGTTCTCGGTGGTGAAGTTTAAACCAAAGGAAACATTTTATCCGGGTTTAAGATGCCGTTCGGATCGAATTGGCGCTTGATGTTGCGCATCAGTTCCAAAGAATTCGCATCCAGTTCCCGGTCGACAAAATCCCTTTTTTCCAGGCCCACGCCATGCTCGCCGGACAGTGTGCCGTTCAGCATTAACACCAACGAAAAGATTTCATCCAGACAAGCGTGGGCTTTTTTGCCTTGCTCCGGTTCGTCAGGATCAAGTAGCAAATTCACATGGATATTGCCGTTGCCCGCATGACCGAAGTTGATAATCGGCAAATCGTATTTTTTTGACAGCTCGCCCAGTCCTCCAATTAACGCCGGTATTTCGGTAACCGGCACCACCACATCTTCATTGATTTTTTTCGGCGCCACTTTGCGCAGCGCCGGAGACAGCGCTTTTCGGGTTTGCCAGAGCGCTTTAACTTCAGCGTCGGTTTGAGCCAATCTAATATCCAAAAGGCCATCATTTTTGGCAGCGGCGGCCACTTTTTCAGCGGCTCTGTCCAGGCCTTCCAGTTGACCGTCGACTTCAATCATCAGCATGGCGCCTGCATGTTCGGGCAGATCGGATTCCGAATATTGCCGGATCATGTTGATCGCATTGCCGTCGATAAACTCCAGCGCACAGGGAATGACCGGCTGCGACATGATCGCGGATACCGCTTTGGCGGCATCAAAAACGGAATTGTAGATGGCCCTGAGCGTTTTGGTGGCTTCGGGCAATGGCGTCAGTTTTAATGTCGCCTGGGTAATGATCGCCAGTGTACCTTCCGAGCCGAGTATCAGCCGGGTCAGGTCATAGCCGACCACGCCTTTGCTGGTATGAACGCCGACGCGGATTTCCTTGCCCGCGCCTGTCACCGCGCGCAGACCCAGCGTGTTTTCGCGGGGCGTGCCGTATTTTACTGCCCTGGGTCCTGCGGAGTTATAGGCCAGATTGCCGCCGACGCTACAGAAGGCGGCACTGGTCGGGTCGGGCGGCCAGAAAAAGCCTTTCTCTTTGACGATGTCCTGCACCTGCTGGTTGGTCATGCCCGGTTCGACAATGATGTAGCGATTGTCGGGAGAAAATTCGACCAGCTTGTTCATGCGTTCCAGCGATACGATCAGGCCGCCTTTAAGCGGCGTGGTCGCGCCGGTGGTGCCGGTGCCACGGCCCCTGACGGTCAGTGCAACTTGGAAGCGGTTGCAGGCGTTAACGACGTCGACGACTTGTTCATGCGCGGTCGGAAAAACCACGGCTTGAGGCAGCACATGGCGGCGGCTGTTGTCATAGCCGTAAGTCCAGCAGTCTTCAGGCGCGGTTAAAATGGTGTCGCGAGAGAAAATCTCAGTCAGCAAGTTTAGGAAATCGGCAGGTAAGGGGGCAATATTAGTCAAGGTATTCAAAAACCGTAGTGATTTGTTTGATATCGGATTGTTGTCTGGCGGCTTCAATGGCAGCCGCGCCTTCGTTTCTATGTACCAGCCCCATCAGGTAAACCGTCCTTTGTTCAGTAATGACTTTTATCCAGGAAGAGTCGAACTCCGGTATTTGGGTAAGCGCTGTTTTTACTTTGCCGGTAATCAGTGCGTCATTGGCACGGAAATTAAAAGGGCTGGGCGGGGCGATAACCAGCTTATTGTGCACCAGTTTTACATTGGGGATAACGCGAACAATGCCGATAATCCGGTCGCGGTATTCTTCCTTGGGCGTCTCGCCGGTGACCAGCACCGCGCCGTTGTAGGCGGTGATATTGAAATGGCATTTGTCGCGCAAGTCGTAATAGGCATTCAGCTTGGCGCTGGCATTAGTTTCGATAGCTTCGTCTGCCAAAATAGCATCACGAGTGCGGCGGTCATTTAATAATGAAAGTCCGGTTATTTCCGCTCCGCCCGTCGCAAGCGTCGAACAGCCTGAAATAAGAAAGCTCTGCACCAGCAGCAGTAATAAAAATTTCTTCATGAATCAGCCGCCAAATAATTGATGGTCGATCAAATCGCACAAGCAATGGGTGACTAATGTGTGCACTTCCTGAATGTGCGCGCTGGCATCCGACGGTACCCGGATTTCTATGTCGATCTCATTGAGCAGCGGCGCAATCATGCCGCCATTATTGCCGGTCAGGGCGATCACAGTGATATCTTTGTCGTGTGCCGTGGCAATGGCTTTGGCGATATTGGCCGAATTATGGCCATCGGTGTAAGCGACCAATATGTCGCCGCTTTGTCCCAAGGCCCTGAGCTGCTTGGCGAAGATATCTTCAAAATGATAGTCATTGGCTATCGCGGTGATGGTGGTTGTGTCGGTGGTTAAAGCAATGGCGGGTAACGAAGGTCGGTCGCGCTCGTACTGGTTAAGCATTGCCGATGACAGGAACTGGGCAATGGCGGCCGAGCGGCCGTTGCCGCAGGTGATTATTTTCTTGTCATTAAGCAGGGTTGCGACCAATCGTTGCGAGGCAAACTCAATGAGTTCGCCGAGGCTGTTCATCGTATCCTGCTGGGTTTGGATGCTGCTATTGAAGTGGTTAATTATGCGATTTTGTAGGCTCATAGCGAAAGATTATAAAGGCTATCATCCGAGCCTGCGACACTTTTTGACGGATGTTGTACGCTGTCCATGAAAAGCCCTAAAGGCGCGAAAAAGCTTTATAGCACAATCCGCTCGACTGTTGCGAGACAGGAGTCGAGTAGTCCCCAGAAGCGATAGCACATGTGTTTTCACAAAGCGCTTTTTGCGTAGTAAAAATACAGGCTTTCCGGCATCGCGTCGAGTCATTGCGAGAATGATGTTGGATACCCTGCTGGGTGTCCAACGAAAGAAGCAGGGCGGCTGGGGCAGCCGCAGGCATTAGCGGTCGCGTAGTTTTTGCCGCTTGTTGGGCAGGGATGCCCATAAAAGCTTTCGCAAAAATAGCGACTCCCCGTCCGAACCTGTAGCCGCGGATGTCAAAACCTTTGCGGCTTGGCGAAACCGTAAGCTGATTTTTCGCAAGACGCTGTTGTCGGAAGTGGTTAAGGAGCTGGAGCGTTATCATCCCGTGCAGGTGCGTCTTGTCGATCCGTCTCTGAACAGTTTGACGCTTGGAGGGGTTTTCGGCAGCAGTGATCTTGAGCGTTTTCTGGCTGCTTTAAAAGCGGTTTTGCCGGTTGAAATTAAGCGCGACAAAAACGGCGATGTGTTGATCGAACGTCGCCGGTCATGATTTAAAATGCATTTTGTATCCAGTCCATGCGGCCGTTGCCGGACATGGCGATCACGTCAAAGCGAATGGGTCTGTCGGTTTTTTGGGAGGCAAGGTAAACATGCGTTGCCGCTATGATGCGGGATTGTTTGGCGCGGGTGATGCTCTCAACGGCGCTGCCGTATTTGTCGGTTTTGCGAAACCGAACTTCAATAATAACCAGCGTTTGCTGGTCGGTCATTATTAAATCCAGCTCACCCTGTTTGCAGCGAAAATTCCGGCATACCGGTTTGAGTCCTTTGCCGATCAGGAAGTTGTGAGCTTGTTCTTCGGCGCTTTCGCCGCGAATCAAATGGGCCGCTTTGGTCTTGAGCTTAGTAAACAGCATGGTTGGGTGAATTTTCAGTCGCAAAATCGCTTACTTCAGGGTGTCCATCGATGAATTTGGCGCATATCAGCTTGCGTTTGATGCGTTGGTCGTCGGTCAGCGATAGATTTCCGGTAGCGCCGGGATAAGAGTCTATTTCCAGATTGCTCAGGCGTGTGGCCAGATTGTAGGCGTCAATACCCATCGCAATCAGGCGCAGATAAGCGTTGGGGAATTGCTTCCAGGTTTCTTGCAGCGCATCCATATTAAGTTCACCCTGATAGGCATTGTTGAATAGCCAGGGGGTATCGCAAAAAGTTATTTTATTAAGGTCGGCATCCTGCGACAGGTTGACTTGTCCCGTATAAACGGTAGGCATTGCGTAAACGGGAAGGTCGCCCGCTTGGTAAAACTGGAGCTGGGGATTGATGGAGCGCGCTTCTGAGCTATAGGCGCTTAGCAATATGGCGTCAGCGTCCTGCCGTCTTCGCGGCGTATATTTTACGCCTGGCACCAGGGTAAGGATTTTATTGTAACGTTGTTCGCTTTCATCCAGATTGAGCAGCTTTTGAATGGGGGATGAAAAGTCGGTGCCTTTCGGGTTATAGGTCTGCGTTTCAAGAATAGTGCCCTCCTGGTTTTGCCAGTCTTCCGTCAAGTAATTGGCAATGCGTTTACCCGGCGCATTTTCAGGAATCAATAGCAGCGCTTTTTGGTGGCCGTCCGACCGGGCTTTATGGGTAATCTGTTCGGCATCATCGAGCGGACTAAGGCTAAACTGGTAGAGCTGGTTTTTTTGCAGTCCTGGAATATGATTTAATGCCAGCACGGGTATATTAAAGGTGACAGTATCGGCCAAGCTTTGGATCTGCTCCTTAGCTAGCGGGCCGATGACCAACTGGGCGCCTTCTGTGACAGCCTGATTGTATAAGGCTGCTGGGGCCGATTGTGCGCTGTCGTAAAAATGAATGGTGGGCTTGGAATTACTGTCTGCATGATTGTAGGCTGCCATAAACCCTGCACGGATAGCTTTACCGGCTTGAGCGAAAGTTCCTGAGTCGGGCAGCAGCAGTGCGATTGATTTGAGTTGCGAGAGTGCACTTTCCGGCACGCCCTGAGGGTTATCCAAGAAACTCAAGTTGGCAGGATGCGTCGGAAAGGCTGCGTGCCATTGGCTTAGCTGAGTATTAAAATCAGGCTGGTTTATGTTTCTTAACATGTTGCTCAAGGACATCCAGCCCGCTAAGGTGTCCGTTTGATTGGTCTGTAAGGCGGCGTCAGGCAGCAGGCTTAGTGTTTCAAGGATGGCGGCCTGATTTCTTTCCAGGTCGTTGGGAGATGTTAGTAACTGGTGCAGTTCGATCCTGGATTTGACGCTATCTAGCAGGTTGCCTGTTAATGAATAGGCAAAGGCTTGCGATTGGAAGTACTTGATCTTGTTGTCCGGGCTGAGCTGCTGCGGCTGAATCAGCGCCATGCTTTCGATGGCCTGTTCCGCCTCGCCAAAGCTGAGCAGGAGCTGGGCATAAAGAAGGTTTAGCCAGGGGCGCTGCTCGGGTGATAGCTCGGCAGGGATAATGGCGTCGGCATCCTGTTTGGCGGTATTGCCATCGCCAGCCAGAATTAAGGATTCGATGGCCTCTAAGCGTTGCCGGTTTTGTTCTTCAGACGATGAGGTTGTGGGATGCTGGTATAATTCAACCATTCGCCCCGGCTGGTCGTTCTTAATTAGGGGCTGCGTTACCAGTGCTTCCTGCTCTTGTGTTGCCCTATCTCCAGTATCTGTAGCGACTGTAGTTGCGCAACCGGAAAAAAGCAATAGACCGGGAAGCAGGGCATATAATAATGGCGGCTTATATTTGGGTTGCATTTTTTTAGAGGTTTCAAGTGAGTTTATCGAATGTCAAGTGAATGCGGCAAATTATACGTTGTTGCTACTCCGATAGGTAATTTAGCAGATATTACGTTCAGGGCGGTTGAAATATTAAAACAGGTCGATCTAATTGCTGCCGAAGATACCCGGCATGTGAAAATGCTGCTACAGCATTACGGCATTAGCAATAAGCTGATCTCGTTGCATCAACATAATGAAGATAAAGCCTCGGCAGGGTTGCTGGAAAAGCTTCGCGAGGGCTTGTCCATTGCGCTGGTTTCCGATGCAGGAACGCCTCTGTTAAGTGATCCGGGCATGCCGCTAGTGAAAATGTTGAAAGACGCTGGGGTCGATGTTGTGCCGGTGCCGGGTGCATGCGCGCTGATCGCCGCATTGTCCGCGTCGGGGTTGCCGATCACGCAGTTTGTATTTGAAGGTTTTTCGCCGAGAACGTCATCGGCGCGCTTAGCCTTTTTTAGCGAAAGATTAATGCGCCCAATAACCTGGGCATTTTATGAGTCCAGTCATCGGGTTCAGGCTTCATTGCAGGATATGGCGGAGGTCTTGCCATTGGACCGGCAGATCGTTATTGCCAGGGAATTGACCAAGTTGCATGAAACTATTGTGAAAACCACTTTGGGCGAAGCGCTTAAGTTGGTTGAGCAAGACGCCAATATGAGAAAAGGCGAGTTTGTGGTTATTGTCGATGGCGCCACTATCGATAAAAAAGAGCCGATTATTACGCCGGAACAAGAAAAAGTATTGAGTGTTTTATTGACTGAGTGCTCTATTAAAACGGCGGTTGCCCTGGCTGTAGAAATTACCGGAGTCAGGAAGAAACTGTTATACCAGGCAGCCTTAGAGCTGGAAAAAGCAAAGGATGCTTAGTTTTTTCGTTAATGCTAATTGGGGTATAATTTTGGTCTGAATTTTGCTTATTAATATAGTCGCCGGATGTCGCATTGTTGCGGATATGTGATACACTACACGCTGAAAGAGTCGGCTGAGCAGTCGCTGTTTTATCGCAAGATAAGATGGAGGAAAGTCCGGGCTCCATTGGGCAGGGTGCCAGGTAACGCCTGGGAGGCGTGAGCCTACGGAAAGTGCCGCAGAAAATATACCGCCTGTCACTTGTGACCGGTAAGGGTGAAAAGGTGCGGTAAGAGCGCACCGCGCAACTGGTAACAGAAGTGGCATGGTAAACCCCACCCGGAGCAAGATCAAATAGAGGGACAGACGCGTGGCCCGCGCGGTTCCTGGGTAGATTGCTTGAGCTGCAGGGTGACTTGCAGCCTAGATGAATGACTGTTCTCGACAGAACCCGGCTTATAGGCCGACTCTTTCTTCCTTTTCGAGCTTTTCGCTCAGTATTTTAAATCCCTAAACACGCAAAAGCCGTTTGATAATTATTGCGCCAGTCCTTTTTGATCCAGTCCTCATTTTTTACTTAAAAATTCAAAGTTTCGATAGCTTTTATACTTAAAGTTATTTCTCGCTAGATTAATTAACTTTTTGATAAAGAATAGAAATTATTTTGACATATTTTATGCAATTTTGTTCTGTTCGGATTGTGATGTAAGTCATTGTCGAAAAAGAAAGAATCTAAATGAAATCATTCTTGACTAGGGGTTATTAGAAATCTATAGTGGTCACAAGTGGAAAAAAGTGGGAAAAAAAGGTTTTTTTTGGAAATCTGGGGTAAATCTTGTTTCGAGGCATTAGCTCAATCAATCTGGACGGCAAAGGACGTCTTGCAATTCCTACCCGTTATCGGGAGGAGTTACAGGAATGTTGCGAGTGTCAGATGGTTGTGACAGTTGCCGTAAATGAGCGATGTGTTGGAGAGAATGGTTGCTTGTGGCTTTACCCGATGCCTGAATGGGAAAAACTTGAACAAACGATCAGTAAATTACCTACGTTGAATAAAATGGCAGGCAAGTTAAGGCGGTTTGTTATCGGGAATGCATCTGAATGCGAGATGGATGGGCAAGGACGTTTATTGCTGCCGGAAAAATTAAGAACATTTGCAAATGTGGACAAGAAAGTTGTCCTGGTTGGTCAGCTTAATAAATTTGAACTCTGGAATGAAGAAGCCTGGAGGGCAAAAGAGAGTGAATGGCTGGATGGTGACGATAATGAAGGGTTGGAAGACTTAGGCTCCTTATCCTTTTAATGCGGGAGATTTGTTAGTGGTACATTTGCCCGTGATGCTTGCAGAAGCCCTGCAGCAGTTGGCGATTAAAGAAGACGGCGTTTATTTGGATTGTACTTTTGGTCGAGGCGGACACAGCCAGGGAATTTTGAATCTATTAGGGCCATCCGGACGGCTATTGGCATTCGATAGGGACCTGGACGCAATTAATTCCGATTATGCGCAGGCCATGCTGGACGACAAACGGTTTAAGCTGAAGCATACGCCTTTCTCAGAGCTGGAAAATATAGTTGCAAGTGAAGGTTTGGCTGGAAAGGTCGACGGCATATTGATGGACTTGGGGGTGTCATCGCCCCAGTTGGACAATCCCGAAAGAGGCTTCAGCTTCTTGCGCAACGGGCCGTTGGATATGCGGATGGATGGCAATGCCGGCGTTACGGCTGAGCAGTGGTTGGCCGGCGTTGCTGAAGAGGACTTGGTTAAGGTTCTATTTGAATACGGCGAGGAGCGGTTCGCACGACGCATAGCTCACGCGATTATTGAAAAGAGAGTTAACGCGCCAATTGCAACAACCAGAGAGTTGGCAAAGCTTATTGAAGACGTCGTGCCAATCAAAGAGAAACACAAGCATCCGGCAACCCGTAGTTTTCAGGCAATTCGGATAGAAATTAACAGCGAATTAGATGAGTTAAAAGCCGTTTTGCAACAGTCCGCCAGGATTTTGAAGCCATCTGGACGTTTGGTGGTTATTTCGTTCCATTCATTGGAAGACCGAATCGTTAAACGCTTTATCAGAGCTGAGTCCGGAGCCAAGTATAACCCCGGAAGGCTGCCTATTAAGGAAATCGACATTGCTAAAGGCGTTTTGAAGAAAACGGGTAAAGCTCTAAAGGCAGGCCCGCAGGAAATTGCCCAGAACCCAAGAGCACGAAGCGCAATCATGCGAGTAGCCGAGAAAGTTTCGGTAACTGCTCCCTGCGTTGCTCTACCTCTCCCATCCATGGGGTCGTAAGTGGCAATAAAACGATATTTAGGGATGGGGGCGCTGATATCGGTGCTGTTGATATCTGCTCTGACTGTAATCTACAGCAAATATCAGTCCCGGTTAATTTTTATTGAGATTCAAAAGCAGGAAAGAGCGTTGGATCAGTATGAAGTGGAATGGGGGCAGCTGCAATTGGAGCTGACAACCTTGGCGGAACAGAATCGGGTAGAGCAAGTGGCGAGGAAACAATTGAAGCTGGTTATGCCGTTGCGGGAAAAAATTGTTTATATAAAGCCGTAAATGATTCATTTTCAACGCAGAAATACAACAAATAAGCCAGCCGGCAATTTTTCAGGACGATCGCACCGGTTCTCTACCGGCTCCGACACTTCTACCATCCATAGCGGCCGAAGGAAAATCGTGGTCGTTTTTATAATGGCCTGCATGGCGGTGCTGATAGGTCGGGCTGTCGATTTACAGGTGCTGAATAAGCAGTTTCTTAAGGATCAGGGAGACATGCGCCATGTCAGTGATGTGCCTGTTTCGGCATATAGGGGCATGATAAAGGACAGGAATGGTGCGCCGTTGGCGATTAGTACGCCTGTCGAGTCCATTTGGATGAATCCGCAAGAGGTTGATCCGGCAAAAGAACACGAAATCAGGCAAATGGAAAGCTTGTTAAATTTACCGAAAGGAAAGACCGTTGAGCTGATGAAAGGCGATGCGCATAGGCAGTTTGCTTATATTGCTCGCCAGGTTAGTCCGGTGGTTGCCGATCAGGTCAAGGCGTTGAAACTTGCGGGGATTTATTTCGAGCGGGAGTTCAAGCGTTTTTATCCGGCAGGAGAGGTTTCCGCGCATTTAGTCGGTTTTACCGATATTGATGATGTGGGTCAGGCCGGGCTTGAATCGGGATATGAAAAATCGCTAAAAGGAATTCCAGGCAGCAAGCGGGTTATCAGGGATGGACAGCGACGAATTATTGAAGATGTAGAAAATATAAAAGAGCCGGTTGCAGGCAGGAGCCTGGAGCTAAGCATTGATCAGCGCATCCAATACTTGGCGTATCGTGAGTTGCAACTGGCCGTTAACCTTAACAAGGCCAAGTCAGCGGCGCTGGTGGTATTGGATGCACAGAACGGGGAAATTCTGGCGGCAGTGAATCAGCCGTCGTTTAACCCGAATAGCCGAAAAAGTTTAAAGGAAAGCCTGTACAGGAATAGGTCGTTAACGGATGTATTCGAACCCGGATCAACGATTAAGCCATTTGTCGTTGCAGCCGCCTTGGATGGAGGATATGTCAAGCCTAATGAAGTTTTTGAGACCCACGGGTTTATTGAGATCGGGCATCATCTGGTTAAGGATGTGCATAATTACGGAACACTGGATTTGACTGGGGTTTTAAAAAAGTCCAGCAATGTTGTGGTAAGTCAGATGGCATTGCGCATGCCTCCGGAATATTTTTGGGGAATTTATAACAAGCTGGGTTTTGGCGTTGCTGCCGGCTCCGGTTTCCCCGGAGAAGCCAATGGAAGTTTGCTTGATTACCGGAACTGGCATGATTTTGATAGGGCGACTTTGTCGTTCGGCTACGGTGTCAGCACTTCGGCACTTCAGCTGGCAAGAGCTTACACGGCATTGGCGGATGACGGTATTTTACATTCGGTCAGTTTGTTCAGGCGGGATGAGGATGTTGATCAACAACGAGTGTTTTCAGCCAAGACAGCCAAGAGAGTCAGAACCATGCTCGAATCTGTGCTTATGAAAGACGGCACCGCTTACGAGGGCAGAGTCGATGGCTACAGCGTAGCCGGTAAAACCGGGACGGTAAAAAAAGCCGGCGCCGGAGGCTATGTCGAAAAAAGTTATTTTTCCGTTTTCGCCGGTATGGCCCCTGCCAAGAATCCGCGGTTGATTATCGTGGTTATGGTTGATGAGCCTTCCGCAGGACAATATTACGGCGGGATAGTCTCGGCCCCGGTATTTTCCAAAGTGATGGCGGGAGCGTTGAGAATGTTGGAGGTTGCTCCTGACCAGCAAGATAACATGCCTATCTTGTTGACAAGAAAAGGTCGCTAACATGATGGCTTCCAGGGATGCAGAAGGTGGCGGAGTAGTGCCGGAGCAATTGCCAGCGCTGAAAGATTTGCTAAGCGGGCTGGCGACGTTCCCAGAGCAATGCAATATGCCGGTTAGCGGATTGGTTTTGGACAGCCGGGAGTTGGCTTGCGGCGATGCATTTGTGGCATTGGCCGGAGCCAAGCAACATGGTTTGGTACATGGCGAACAGGCTATTAGTAACGGGGCTTGTGCAATTATTTTTGATCCGGCCGGGAATGGAAAACAGTTGGCAGAGACCTTGCAGCGTAGCGTATCTGCTTCTGTACCGATGATTGCGGTGGAAAAGCTGGGTTTAAAGCTGGGCGAACTGGCCGCGCGTTTTTATGGCGATCCATCCCGGTCTATGACCGTTATCGGCATTACCGGCACGAACGGCAAAACGTCCTGCAGCCAGTTTCTGAGCCAGATGCTTGATGATTGCGGAATTATAGGGACACTCGGCTGGGGAGAGTGGGGCAATCTCAACAAGACATTGAACACCACGCCGGACGCGCTGGCAATCCAGAAAATACTGGCCGAGTTATTAAAGAACAAAAAACGCATGGTAGCGATGGAAGTATCCTCGCATGGCTTGGAGCAGGGCCGAGTTAACGGGGTGGCGTTTAAGGGCGCGGTATTTACCAATATCAGCCGCGATCACCTGGATTATCACGGCACGATGGAGGCTTATGTACAAGCCAAGCTGGCGTTATTAAAACAGCCTGGTTTAGCTTTCGCGGTAGTGAATTTGGATGATGTTTACAGCGGGCAGATTATTGCCGCAGTCCCCGAATCGGCGCAGCTATGGACTTTTAGCGCCAAGGGGCAAGCATCGGATTCAGGCGAAAGTGTTCAAGCAGAAAATATAGTACATAAAACGGATGGCATCGAATTTGATGTGCGCTGTAAAGGGCAAGTTAAGGGAATAAAAGTACCATTGTACGGAGACTTTAATGTAGAGAATGTGCTGGCCGTGTTAGCCGTCATGAGGGCTATGGATATTCCGTTGGCCGAGGCGGCTAAAAAACTTGCCGGTATAAAGCCGGTTGATGGCCGGATGGAGCGATTTGGAACGGAGAACGATCCATTGATTTTTGTGGATTATGCGCATACTCCCGACGCTTTAGACAAAGTTTTATCCAGCTTGCGCAAGCATTGCAAGCAGGCTTTGTGGGTGGTTTTTGGTTGCGGTGGAAACAGGGATACGGGCAAGCGTCCGCAAATGGGAAAAATTGCAGAATTTTGGGCGGATCATGTGGTTGTTACCGATGACAACCCGCGTTATGAAAACGGACTGGATATAGTTAACGATATTTTGGCAGGCTGCAAAACAGCCAAAATTGAAGTCATTCAAAACAGAGAGCAGGCGATACAAAAAGTGGTAACAAGTGCAACTAAAGGTGATTGCATCGTGATTGCGGGCAAAGGCCACGAGCAATACCAGGAAAGCAATGACGTGCGCGTACCTTTCAGTGATCGACAAGTCGTGATGGACGCGTTGGGCAGGCGGAACAAATGAATATGATGCTGAGCGAGATTGCAGCATGCGTGCACGGAAAGCTGGTCGGGGAAGATGTTGCCATCTCATCGGTCAGTATAGACACAAGAGCGATAAAGCCGGGACAACTCTATGTTGCCATTAAAGGCCATAATTTCGACGGTAATGAGTTTGTGGCAGAGGCAGCGCAAGCAGGAGCCGTAGGGGCGATCGTACATCAAGGCATTGCCACGACCGCCAAGGATGGTGGAAGTGTCGCAATCAGTAGGGAACTGATGCGACCAACGATACCGCATATCGTTGTTGACGATACGCGGCTGGCATTGGCTGAGCTGGCAGGAGTCTGGCGAAAGAAAGCGACAGTGTCGGTCGTTGGCATCACCGGCAGCAACGGCAAAACAACCGTCAAGGAAATGGTGGCGGCGATATTGAGCGTCAATGGCAAGACGCTGTTTACCCAAGGCAATTTGAATAATGAAATCGGCGTGCCTTTGACTTTGTTAAGGCTGAACGAACAGCACCGGTACGCAGTCATCGAGATGGGCGCAAACCATCCGGGCGAAATTGAATATAGCAGCCAATATGCACAGGCGGATGTAGCGATCATTACCAATGTAGGGGCCGCGCATATAGAGGGTTTCGGCAGTGTAGACGGTGTCGCCAAAGCGAAAGGGGAAATTATCCAGACGCTTAAGCAAGACGGCGTGGCGGTTCTTAATCGTGATGATGTCTATTTCGACTATTGGAAATCAACAGCCGGCACAAGGAAAGTTATATCGTTCGGGATGGATGGACGAGCGGACGTGACGGCGCACTCTATCAAAGCGGAAATTGTTGATCATGCATTCGCCACGACCTTTGAATTAGTGGCGCCGGAAGGTGCATTGGCAGTACAGCTAAAGCTGGCCGGGCGACATAACGTCGTTAACGCACTGGCAGCAGCAAGCGCATGTCTGGCATTGGGCATTGATTTACAACAGATTAAACAAGGGCTGGAAAGCGTAAAACCGGTTACAGGACGTTTGCAGTCATTGGTAAGCCGTTTAGGCAATATCGTTATCGATGATACCTACAACGCCAATTCGGCGTCGCTTATAGCGGGACTGGACGTGTTGGCGAACTGTGAAGGCAGACACTGGCTGGTTTTAGGGGCTTTTGGCGAGTTGGGGGCTGAAAGCCCGAAAATACATGAACAAATGGGTGGAGTCATTAAATCAAGCGGCGTCGTACGTCTTCTGGCGGTCGGTTCTGATGCCCGAAATACGGTAAAGGCTTTCGGTGAAGGAGCGACTTTTTTTGATACTCAAAACGATTTAATTGAAGTGTTAAGGCAAGAACTTAAAGGTGATGAAGCGATTTTGATCAAGGGGTCAAGGGCTCAGCGCATGGAGAATGTAGTAGCCGCATTGGTTGAAAACTTCAGGAAATAATTAATGTTACTTTATTTTGCAGATTATTTGATGACATTTGACGGCGGTTTCCGGGTTTTTCATTACCTGACATTTCGCGCTATTCTTGGGGCCTTAACCTCCCTAGTCATTTCTTTTGTTGTCGGGCCTGTGATGATCAGAAAACTGAGCAGCAACAAGATCGGGCAAAGCATCCGCGAATTGGGCCCCCAATCGCATTACGAAAAGAAAGGTACGCCTACCATGGGCGGAGCGCTGATACTGATCGCTATTGCGTTCAGTACCCTGTTGTGGGCCGATCTGAGCAACCGCTATATATGGGTGATTTTGTTGGTGACCCTGGGTTACGGCATTATCGGTTTTATCGACGATTATAGAAAAGTGATCAAGGGCAACAGCGACGGCCTGTCAGCTAAAGCCAAATATTCCTGGCAATCGCTCATAGGTTTAGTGGCGGCTGTTTTTCTGTACAAAACCGCAATTTTGCCGGTGGAAACGCAATTGATCGTCCCGTTCTTTAAAGACGTCATGCTGGACATGGGCTGGATATACATAATTTTGACCTATTTTGTGATTGTCGGAACCAGCAATGCGGTCAACTTGACCGATGGGCTGGACGGACTGGCGATTATGCCGACTGTGATGGTCGCCACCGGCCTGGGAATTTTTGCTTATTTATCGGGACATGTGACTTTCTCGCAATATCTGGCAATACCCTATTTGCCTAATGCGGGAGAGCTCATCGTATTTTGTGCTGCTTTGGTTGGCGCCGGTTTGGGTTTTTTATGGTTTAACGCCTATCCCGCAATGGTATTTATGGGCGATGTCGGCGCGCTGGCGTTGGGCGCGGCATTAGGCGTGTTGGCGGTGCTGGTCAGGCAGGAAATCGTACTGGTGATTATGGGTGGGGTGTTTGTCATGGAAACGGTATCCGTGATTATTCAGGTCGCCTCTTTCAAAATGACCGGAAAGCGTGTTTTTCGTATGGCGCCGATACATCATCATTTCGAATTGAAGGGATGGCCGGAACCCCGCGTTATCGTGCGATTCTGGATTATTACCGTCATCTTGGTGCTGATCGGTTTGGCAACCTTGAAATTGAGGTAAGAAAAATGAATAAGGTTCACGCCCCTATGCATAGTTCAAAAAGCAAAACAGCCATCACCGCATTGTTGAAGAAGAATTTTGCTTTGGATCCGGAAACATCCAAAATTTTAGTGGTGGGTCTTGGCAATACGGGAATTTCGGTCGCGCATTATTTGCAAGGCCTGGGTTTCAAATTTGCCATCATCGATAGTCGCGCCAAACCCCCAATGATGGATGAGTTTTTTGAGCAAATGCCCGATACGCCGGTGTTTACCGGAGGGTTTGATGAGGCTGCGTTTAAGGTGGCGACGCATCTGGTGGTCAGTCCCGGAGTGTCGCTGAATGAACAGTCGATAATGAAAGCCATCGCCAACGGCTCGAAAATAGTCAGTGATATTGACTTGTTTGCCTGCTCTGTCAACGCGCCTATTGTTGCAATCAGCGGCTCCAACGGTAAAAGCACGGTGACTACCATGTTGGGTGAAATGGCCAAAGCGACCGGGATGAAAGTGGGCGTAGGCGGAAATTTGGGAACGCCGGCTCTGGATTTGCTGGAGCTAGACGCGCAACTCTACGTGCTGGAACTGTCAAGCTTTCAACTGGAGCGGACCTCAGCCTTGAACGCAGCCGCAGCGACTGTGCTTAATGTCAGCGCCGACCATTTGGACAGGCATGTTGATTTAGTCGAATACGCACGCGAAAAACAAAGAGTTTTCAGAGGCGACGGCATCATGGTCATCAATGCCGATGATCCGGTAGTCTCTGCCATGCAGGATGACAGCAGAAAGGCTTATACCTTTTCGATTAACAAGACAGCCGATTTTCATCTTGACTATCAGGGCGAGACAGAATGCCTGATGCACAATAAAACCTGCCTGATGCCGCTGGCTGAATTGCCGCTTGAAGGCAGGCATAACGCCGCCAATGCCTTGGCGGCATTGGCGCTGGGTGTGGCCATGGGGCTGGATGAGCGGATCATGTGCGAAGCCCTGCGACGATTTAAAGGGCTCAGTCACAGGATGCAGCGTGTCGCGGAAATACGCGGTGTTACCTGGGTTAATGACTCAAAAGCGACCAATATCGGCGCCTGCGTTGCCGCTTTACAAGGTTATGCCCGCAAGGTAATCCTGATTGCCGGCGGTGACGCAAAAGGCGCCGACATGAACGAATTGACGCCGGCGATCAAGGAAAAAGCTAAAAGCGTAGTGTTGATGGGCAAGGATGCGGGCTTGATAAAGCAGGCTCTGGATGGTTGCGTCCCTGTCTATTCGGCGGACAACATGGCGCAAGCGGTACAGATTGCGGCGGGCCTTGCCGATGCCGGCGAGAGCGTTTTACTGTCTCCTGCTTGCGCAAGTCTCGATCAGTATAAAAACTATCAGGATAGGGGCGAGAAATTTACCAAGGCAGTATTGGCGTTGGTTGACCGCTCAAGCAGTTATCCGCCATCCGTGGCGGCCGTATGAGCACGCAGCATTGGTTGCTTACAGATTGTAGCGCCGCCGCTTTTTTGTGTGGCCGGTCACATTTGTTCCTTACAAATTGTGACACTTCCACCTTCTTTGGTGGTCGTGAATGAGATTGCCGCTAGCACGAATTGGCCGATTTCATTTAGATCCAGTGTTGTTGATCGTAAGCACTAGCCTGTTGTTGATCGGCTATGTGATGGTGGCATCCGCATCATTGCACCTGGGCATAAAAATGACAGGTAATGGTTTGTATTATCCGGTCAGGCAGTTATTCCACATCGGCTTGGGATTGTTCTTTGGCGGGATCGTAGCGGCCGTTCCGATGCGGGTCTGGGAAGAGAATGGTCCCCAGCTGTTTCTGGCGGGATTGCTGTTGCTGGTCATCGTGCTGATCCCCGGCTTCGGCGTAAAGGTAAACGGCAGCGTGCGCTGGCTATCGATAGCGGGAATGCGGATACAGGTATCCGAAGTGGTCAAGTTTTTTTCCGTCATCTACATGGCCGGGTATGTCACTCGTTATCAAGAGTCAGTGCAGAATGCGGCTTTTGGGTTGCTCAAGCCATTGGGGCTGTTTTCGGTGGCCGGCTTTTTGTTGTTGCTGGAGCCTGATTTCGGTTCAGCCGTAGTGATTATCATGATAGCCATGGGCATCATGTTTCTGGCCGGCGCGAGATTATCGCAATTTATCGTGCTGTTGGGGGTTATTGGCATACTGGCCATGTTGCTGGTTTATTTTTCGCCGTACCGTTTGGTCCGGGTCACCAGTTTTATGGACCCTTGGGCCGATCCTTTGAAAACCGGATTTCAATTAGTGCAGGCGCTTATTTCGTTCGGGCGCGGAGAATGGTTGGGCGTGGGCTTGGGTAGCGGTATACAAAAATTATTTTATTTGCCCGAAGCGCATACCGATTTTTTGTTTTCAGTGATAGCCGAAGAATTGGGTTTATTGGGCGTGGTTACAGTGATTGGCTTGTTTTCAGTGTTGGTTTGGCGCACTTTTGCAATAGCCCTGGCCGCCGAACAGGCCGGTCAACGGTTTTCAGCCTTTATCGCTTATGGGCTGGGGATTTGGTTCGGTTTTCAGTCATTCGTCAACATGGGCGTCAATATGGGAATCTTGCCGACCAAAGGCCTGACCTTGCCGTTGATGAGTTATGGCGGCGGCAGCATGATGATTATGTGCTGTGCGGTTGCGTTGCTGTTTCGGGTGCAAAGCGAAACTGCTGAGATCAATGCCGGTACGCCAAAGAGAAACCGTCATGGCTAAACGCATCGTAATTATGGCCGGAGGAACCGGCGGGCATGTGTTCCCGGCATTAGCGGTAGCTCAAAGATTGATTGAAAAAGGCTGGCAGGTAAGCTGGCTGGGCACGCAGAAAGGGTTGGAAGGCCGAGTGATTCCAGAGCAGGGCATAGAGATCGATTGGTTATCGGTTGCCGGCGTACGCGGCAAAGGTGTGCTGTCGAAAATAAGCGCCGGGTTGTTGCTAATCAAAGCCTGTAGTCAGGCCTTGAAAATATTGCGCCAGCGTAAACCCGACGTGGTGTTGGGGATGGGCGGGTTTGTCGCCGGTCCCGGTGGGTTGATGGCAAAACTGTTAGGCATACCTCTGGTCATTCACGAGCAAAACCGGGTGCCCGGAACGACTAATCGGCTGTTGGCGCGGATGGCCAGTCAAGTGTTGGAAGCATTTCCAGGCAGCTTTAATAAAAAGATTGATGCCAAATTTACCGGCAATCCGTTAAGAAAACAGTTTATTGGCTGTGCTGAGCGCAAAGTGGCGCACCAAGGCATTAACATATTAATCGTTGGCGGCAGCCAAGGGGCTCAGGTCTTAAACGAAGTCGTGCCCGATGCGCTTGCAGTCCTACGCGCCGACCTGGCGAATGGAAACACGGTGCAAATAAAACACCAAACCGGCGCAGCGATGCAGAAGCAGGTCCAGGACCGGTATAAGGAACTAGGCGTAAATGCGGAAGCCAGCGCCTTTATAGAAGATATGGTATCGGCCTATCAATGGGCGGATCTGATGATTTGCAGGTCCGGCGCAATGACTGTCAGTGAAGTCGCAGCCGCAGGGGTTCCGGCTATTTTTATACCGCTGCCGAATGCGATTGACGATCATCAAACAGCCAATGCCCGGTATTTAGCTGATGCAGGCGCCGGATTGATATTGATGCAAAAAGATTTGAATACAGCAACGCTGGTAGAGCATATAACAAAAGTAATTAAACAATTGGATGTCATGAGTAAAACTGCAAAAAAATACGCACGTTTGGATGCGACTGAAACCGTTGCCGGTGTTTGTATGGCTGAGGCGGGATTATGACAAATCGACAGGAAAGACGATTTGCAGGGCGCAGTCGCCCGCAGGGTAGCGTACTGGGAGGTATGTTATGACCATCCCTAAAAGCCAAATGCCCGCCCAGGCTTTAGGTAATGTCGACCGGATACATTTTGTCGGCATCGGCGGAACCGGTATGAGCGGCATTGCCGAGGTGTTGTCGAACCTCGGTTATCACGTCTCGGGTTCGGATATTAAAGAAAGCGCGGTAACCCAACGATTGGCAAGTTTAGGCGTGACCATCAACATCGGGCATAAGCGCGAAAACATTGCAGAGGTTGACGTGGTGGTCGCATCCAGCGCGATTGACCGCAGCAATGAAGAAATAGACGAAGCTTATATTCAAAGAGTACCGGTCATTCCGCGCGCGGAAATGCTGGCTGAGTTGATGCGTTTTCGGTTCGGCATTGCCGTTGCCGGAACCCACGGCAAGACCACAACCACCAGTTTGACGGCGAGTATGCTGGCCGAAGGCGGGCTTGATCCCACTTTTGTGATCGGCGGACGCTTAAACAGCGCCGGCAGCAATGCCAAACTAGGCCTAGGCCATTATCTGGTCGCCGAAGCCGATGAAAGCGACGCGTCGTTTTTGTATTTGCAGCCGATGATGGCGATAGTCACCAATATTGACCAAGATCATATGGCGACTTATGAAGGCAGTTACCAACGGTTAAAAGATACGTTTAAAGAGTTTTTACATCATCTGCCTTTTTACGGGCTGGCGGTAATGTGCCTGGATGACGAAGGCATCAGGGCGATCCTGCCGGACATCTCCAAGCCGGTAACGACTTATGGGGTTCATGAAGATGCCGACGTGCGCGCCACTAATATTAAGCAGGTGGGCATGCACACTTCTTTTGACGTCATACGAAGAGGCGACTATCCGTTGTTGCAAGTCACCTTGAATATGCCTGGTTGGCATAACATGCTTAACGCGCTGGCGGCTATTAGCATAGCCACTAAGCTGGCGGTCGATGACGCCGCCATTATCAAGAGCTTGGGGGCGTTTAAAGGCGTAGGCAGACGGTTCCAAATTAACGGCGACTTGCCGATGGATGGCGGCAAGCTGACTTTGGTTGATGACTACGGACATCATCCGCGCGAGATTGCCGCGACACTTGAGGCCTTGCGTCAGGCTTGGCCGGATCGGCGCAAAGTCATTGTCTTCCAGCCGCATCGGTACACGCGTACCCGCGATTTATTCGAAGATTTCGTGCAAGTGTTGTCGACCGTTGACGTGCTGATCCTGATGGATGTGTATTCCGCAGGCGAAACCTCGATCCCCGGTGCGGACGGCAGGGCATTAAGCCGTGCAATCCGTGTGCGAGGACAGGTTGATCCGGTATTTGTCGAAAACTGGGAAGAATTGCCGCAAATATTAGCGGGCATCGTAAACGCAGAGGATGTGGTCCTGACCATGGGTGCGGGCAATGTCGGGCAGATTGCCGCACAGTTGCCGCAGTTGCTGGCAGAAGCGTTGCAAGGCAAGGCCTTAGCAGGAAGTGAGAATTGAAAGGTCGGTTGCTAGTGCATGAAAAACTGGCGAAATATACCAGTTGGCGCGTCGGCGGCCCTGCGGATCGGTTGTATATCCCGCAGGATCGGCAGGACCTGATCGGATTTATAGCGGCATTGCCTGATTCGGAGCCGGTATTCTGGATGGGTCTGGGCAGTAATTTGCTAGTCAGGGATGGCGGTATACGCGGTACGGTGATTAACACTAAAGGACGATTAAAAGAGATGCGCTTGACCGACAACGGCTCGGTTTATGTTGAAGCGGGCGTTCCTTGTGCACATGTGGCGCGTTTTTGCGGAGAGAACGGTTTAATCGGGGCGGAATTTTTGGCTGGCATACCCGGCACCATGGGCGGAGCCTTGAAGATGAACGCCGGAGCCTTTGACGGGGAAACCTGGGCGATCGTCAAAAGCGTAGAAATGCTCGATACGGCGGGCAAGGTAACGCATAGAATGCCACAGGATTTCAAGGTGAGTTATCGCTCGGTAAAGGGCTTTGAAAACGAATGGTTTCTATCCTGCGAGCTGGCTTTGCAGCAAGGCGATACGGAAGCAAGCCAACAGAAGATCAAAGGTCTACTGGAAAAGCGAGGAGCAACCCAGCCGACCAATCAACCCAGCTGCGGGTCGGTATTTAAAAACCCCGAAGGCGACTATGCGGCCAGGCTGATAGAGCAGATCGGCTTAAAAGGCTACACCATCGGCGGCGCTTGTGTGTCGGAAAAGCATGCGAATTTTATCGTTAATACAGGTAATGCAACGGCAGCGGACATTGAAGCCCTTATTCATTATGTCCAGGATAAAGTTGAACAACGGCAGGGGATAGTCTTGCAGACTGAAGTTTGTATGGTAGGTGAAGCAATATGAAGGCAATGGTGATAAACAAGCCGGAGCAATTCGGCCGCGTCGCGGTAATGATGGGCGGTTCGGCAGCTGAAAGAGAAGTCTCGTTAAGAAGCGGTGCGGCTGTTTACGAAGCTTTAAAACGTAAAGGCGTTGACGCGATTGCCATTGATGTAACGGGCAGCCCAATCGATGCATTGGCAGGGCAACAGATAGATAGAGTATTTAACATTATCCACGGCCGCGGCGGCGAAGACGGCGTATTGCAAGGAGTCCTGGAAGTGCTGGGGATTCCTTATACCGGCAGCCGGGTCATGGCATCGGCATTAACGATGGACAAGCTTAGAACCAAGCTGTGCTGGCAGGGCTACGGCCTGATTACGCCAAAATGGCATGTATTGAAAGATGAAGCCGATCTTGATGTTTGCATCGAAAAGCTGGGCTTCCCTGTTATCGTCAAGCCGGCGCAGGAAGGCTCCAGTATAGGCATGAGTAAAGCCACTAACCGTAGCGAGCTGCAACAAGCCTTAACCGTGGCGGCAAAATATCGTTGCGACGTTTATGCGGAAGCGTGGGTGACCGGTAAGGAATATACCGTTGCGGTACTGGATGGCGAAGCGTTGCCGGTTATTCGCCTGGAAACCCCGAATGCCTTTTACGATTATGAAGCGAAATATCAGGCGACGACCACGCAATACCACTGCCCTTGCGGGCTGAGCCAGGACCAGGAACAGTTTATAAAGAACTTGGCTGAAACGGCTTGCCAGGTTGTTGGCGTTAAAGGTTGGGGGAGAGTCGATGTGTTTATCGATGATTTGGGGCAGTATCAGCTGATTGAGGTTAATACCGTTCCCGGCATGACTGACCACAGTTTGGTGCCGATGGCGGCCAGGCAGGCAGGCATGGATTTTGACGAATTGGTCTGGCGCGTTCTGGAAACCAGCTGCGGATAATGAGTCATGCGTAGCTCTTCCAGCCATGTTTCCTTACAGGCAACTGCAAATCAGTTTCAGGCGGAATTGTGATGGCCGTTGTAAAAGCCATGATCACAATGTTGCTGCTGGCTGGGCTGGTCTGGATGGTGGGATACGGCGTTAAGAGTATCCCGATTAAGTATGTGAGAACCGAAGGGGTTTTTCAGTACCTCAGCAAGGATGAGATAAAGACGGCTTTGCAGCCGTTGGTGATGAGCAGTTTTTTCGATGCCGATATGCAGGCTATTCATCAGGCTGTTTCGGAATTGGCTTGGGTAGATACCGTTTCGGTTAAACGAGTTTGGCCCGATGCGATTGATATAAAGATACGTGAAAAAAAGCCCTATGTGCGCTGGGGGCAACACAGTCTGGTCAGTACACGGGGCGAAATAATTACACCCAAGAATATAGATCAATTTAAGTATTTGCCCATATTGCAAGGCCCTGATCAGCAACAGTTGAAAACACTGGAAATAATGAAGGGCGTTAACACGGCATTAGCCGACCAGTCCATGAAAATGGCGGAGTTTGCGATTAATGACCGGTGGGCGTGGAAGATTAAATTAACAACGGGTTTGGAAATACTGTTGGGACGAAATGAACAGTTAAAGAAATTACAAAGGTTTTTGAAAACGCTGGAAGTCTTGGAACAAGAGCAGGTTGAGAAAATGGCAATAGTCGATTTGAGATATCCCAACGGATATGCAGTTTCATGGAAGCCGGATACTGAGGAAATCGACTGGAAAAAAATTGCCGATCCGCAACATGAAATAGACGGCTAATCATATAAGGTAATACAGAGTAAACAAAATGGCGAAAAAAGCAGAGCGTAATTTAATAGTCGGACTGGATATCGGCACGTCAAAGGTTGCCGCTATTGTTGGGGAGATTACCAGTGATGGCAATATAGAGATCATCGGTATTGGATCGACGCCATCGCGCGGTTTGAAAAAAGGGGTTGTGGTCAATCTGGAGTCAACAGTGCAATCCATCCAACGCGCTATTGAAGAAGCGGAATTAATGGCGGGATGTCAGATTCGGTCGGTTTATGCGGGTATTGCGGGCAGTCATATCAGAAGCCTTAATTCTCACGGCATCGTAGCCATAAAGGATAAGGAAGTAACCCAGTACGATATCGACAGGGTGATAGATTCCGCCCGTGCTGTGGCAATTCCTGCGGATCAGAAGATTTTACATATTCTGCCGCAGGAGTTTGTGATCGATCTCCAGGAAGGCATCAAGGAGCCAATCGGGATGTCGGGCATTCGCTTGGAGGCCAAGGTTCATATGGTCACCGGCAGTGTCAGTGCTTCGCAAAATATCGTCAAATGCATTCGGCGTTGCGGCCTGGAAGTTGATGATATTGTGCTGGAGCAATTGGCATCCTGCAATTCCGTACTCACGGATGATGAAAAAGAATTGGGCGTTTGCCTGATTGATATTGGCGGCGGAACTACGGATATTGCGATTTTTGTAGATGGCGCCATAAAACACACCGCAGTGATCCCCATCGCCGGTGATCAGGTGACCAATGATATTGCTGTCGCCTTGCGTACGCCGACCCTCAATGCCGAGGATATTAAACGAAAATATGCCTGTGCTTTAACGCAGTTGGCAAATGTGGATGAAGTTATTGAAGTGCCTAGCATCGGAGATAGAGCGCCTCGCAAGATTTCAACGCAAAACCTGGCCGAGATTATTGAGCCTCGGTATGAAGAATTAATGCTGTTGGTTCAGTCGGAACTAAGACGGAGCGGCTATGAGGAATTAATTGCCGCCGGGGTAGTGTTAACGGGGGGTAGTTCAAAGGTTAGAGGATTGATCGATTTGGCGGAAGAAATTTTCCATATGCCGGTGCGTATGGGCGGGCCGCAAAATGTGACAGGATTGACCGAGGTGGTAAAAAACCCGATTCACTCTACAGGGGTCGGGTTATTAATGTATGGGAAAGAACATCAAGGTGTTGGTCGGAGCATTGATTCTGACGGCCCCAGCGTGTTCTCAAGAATGAAGAACTGGTTTCAGGGTAATTTTTAATAGATTTGTAACTAATTAAGGGCAACGGCAATGGCTATGAAATATGAATTAATGGATATGAGCAATGAACATGCTGTCATCAAAGTGATTGGTGTCGGCGGCGGTGGTGGCAATGCGGTCAGCCACATGGTGGGAAGTCTTGTGGAGGGGGTTGAGTTTATCTGTGCAAACACCGATGCGCAGGCATTAAGAAAACTAAATATTGATACGATTATTCAGTTAGGCGTCGAATTAACCAAGGGTTTGGGTGCAGGCACCAACCCTGAAGTTGGCAGAATGGCCGCGGACGAAAACAAAGAGCGTATCAGGGAAGTTTTAGAGGGGGCCGATATGGTGTTCCTGACCGCAGGTATGGGCGGCGGCACGGGCACCGGCGCGATTCCCGTTATAGCCGAAATTGCCAGAGGCATGGGTATTTTGACGGTTGCCGTGGTGACCAAGCCGTTTGCGTTCGAAGGCAAAAAGAAGCTGGCAACTGCGGAGCAAGGTATAGCGGAGCTTGAAAAGTTCGTTGACTCCTTAATCACCATTCCAAATCAAAAATTATTGCCGGTGCTGGGTAGCGACGTGTCTTTGGTCAATGCCTTTAAAGCGGCTAACGATGTGTTGTTGGATGCTGTTCAGGGGATTACCGAGCTTATCGTCCATCCCGGCATGATTAACGTCGACTTTGCCGATGTCAGAACGGTCATGTCCGGCATGGGCGCTGCAATTATGGGTACAGGCTCGGCAAAAGGAGAATACCGGGCTCGCGAAGCGGCTGAGAAAGCCATTGCCTGCCCATTGCTGGAAGATATTAATTTGCAAGGCGCGCGCGGTATTTTGGTTAACATTTCTGCCGCCGATATGGGCATTGCCGAGTTCGATGAAGTGGGTAATATCGTCCATGAGTTCGCTTCGGAAGATGCTGTTATAAAAATCGGTATGTCCATCAATCCCGAGTTAGGCGATGAGATCAAAGTGACTGTTGTCGCCACAGGAATGGGATTACCGTCGCGCGTGGTTAAAATTGCGCCAAAATCAACCGCTGGATACATTAATCAAAATGCGGCAGGGGAAACAAGCTATGAAGGCTTGGATAAGCCTACGGTTATGCGCCAAGCCAAAACCGAAGGCAGAGAAACCCGTTTTGGCGCTCAACCTAAAAAAGACATGGATCTAGATTATCTGGACATTCCGGCCTTTTTAAGACGTCAAGCCGACTAGTGAGAGCACGTAACATACAATCAGTCTCCATTTTGGAGGCTGGTTGTGGTAATATTTGCGATTTTTGCCCTCCTTATTTGGCGTTATTGATTTTATGATTAAACAGCGAACTTTAAAAAACACAATCAGGGCAACAGGTGTAGGACTGCACACAGGCGATAAAGTCTATTTAACTTTGCGCCCGGCTGAAGCAAATACCGGGATCAGATTTCGCAGAGTCGATCTGGAAACTCCGGTGACCATTGAGGCAAAACCGGAAAATGTTGGCGAAACCATACTTTCGACAACCCTGGTTGCGGGTGATGTGAAAATATCAACCATAGAACATTTGCTTTCGGCTTTTGCCGGCTTAGGTATAGACAATGCCATTATCGATGTCAGTGCCGCGGAAGTTCCGATTATGGATGGCAGTGCCGGGCCTTTTGTATTTTTGCTCCAGTCTGCTGGGGTTGAAGAGCAGGATAGTCCGAAGCAATATATCCGTATAAAACGCAGCATAAGAGTTGAAGACGGCGATAAATGGGCTTCTTTTGAGCCATTTAAAGGATTCAAGGTTACTTTTACGATTGATTTTGAGCACCCGGCTTTTGAAGACCATGTGAAAACCGCGACCATGGATTTTTCATCGACAACGTTTGTCAAGGAAGTCAGTCGGGCCAGAACTTTCGGCTTCATGAAAGATATTGAAATGCTGCGCCAAAATAACCTGGCTTTAGGTGGAAGCCTTGATAATGCTATCGTGGTTGATGATGATAAAGTTATCAATGAAGACGGGCTGCGTTATGCCGATGAATTCGTTAAGCATAAGATTCTTGATGCCATCGGTGATTTATATCTGTTAGGGCATAGCTTGATTGGCGAATTTACCGGTTATAAATCGGGTCATGGCTTAAACAACAGATTGCTTCGCGCTTTATTGAACGATAAGGATGCGTGGGAAATGGTTACTTTTGACGATGAAGAAAATGCCCCGATTTCTTTTATGCGTTCTGCCGAAGCACCGAGGTCTGCCGCATAAAACTACTGCGAGCGCCAAGCTCCGGATTGATTTATCTGTCCGGGGCTTGATGCTTCGACAGCTTTTCCAGCGTTGCACTTAGCCTCAGCAGCGCTGCTTTCAATTGCTCATCCGAAACAGTGAGACTGTGATTATGGATGAACGCTATTTTTTCCGGCGAAGGAATATTTGCTTTTTTGCCGGGAGGCATCGTTTGCAACGCTTCATCTCCCGACTTCCGCCTACGCTCTGTAGGTGACGCCTCTGTCCTAACTTTAATCTGCATAATCGAGACCGACTCTCTGGTTACCGGAGCGATAGCTGTGAGAATCGCGCGATTATAAAAGCGCAGTTGCGATGCCCATGCGGCCGTATCGGTATAAATCAGCAGTTTCTTGCCATTAACAACGCAATGCAGGGCGTGTTCGGCTATGGCTATTGGCAACACTTCATGGATACGCTGCAAAACTTGTTTTTGCTGCGCAATCTGGCTGCAATAGTAAGCGATAGTGCCGTTTGGAAATGACAATGCAGCTTTAAAAGAGGTTAATTTTTTTGTCATGAGTCTTTGTCTGGCAATTAGCGGCGGAAAGTCTTTTTAGCAAGAGGTTGGTTTATTTAAAATAGTGGGATATAGTTAGGCGCTGTAGGGAATCGGCAGCTCTAAAACATGCTCTTCCTGCTCCTGCTCAGACCCCTTATCTACGCATGTAGGTAATGAAATTCGCTAGCATCATCATATCCACAATCATCCAAAGATAAAGCTGGGGAGATAAAGTGAGACAAATTATTCAGGGTATTGCAGAAAGCAGCCACTATCGGGCAACGCATCTGTTGCAGATCCTAAGGCAGATCCAGTTCCGTTATCATTATATACCGCAGGCAGCGATAGAACAGTTGTCGGACCTGCTAAACATTCCCCGGACGCAAATCGTCAGCGTCGTTGAATTCTACAGTTTTTTTCATCTGACACCCAGAGGGCAATATGAGCTCTTGATCAGCGATTCAATAACCGATCACATGCTGGGCAAGAAAGAATTGATCGGTTACCTGGCAAAGAAACTGGATGTGGCTATTGGCGAGGTCAGGAAAGACGGCGTGGTCAGCCTGGATAACACATCATGTACCGGTATGTGCGATCAGGGTCCGGCCGGCTTGGTTAACGGCTATGCATTGACCCGGTTGGACCATGCCGGGATCGATAAAATCGCAGAGCTGGTTAATCAACAAAAGCCGCTGAACGAATGGCCGGCCGAGCTGTTTCAAGTCGATGACAATATTTACAAATCCGGTTTATTGCTGAATCAACAAATTGAGCAAGGCGCGGCACTCAGATCGGCCTTTAAACGAGGCGTCAATGAAACACTGACGGAAATTGATAAATCAGATTTGCGGGGTCGAGGCGGCGCCGGATTTAAAACTGCGATGAAATGGCGGTTTTGTTCGGAAGAGCGGCAGGCTGAGCGTTATGTCGTTTGCAATGCCGACGAAGGCGAGCCCGGCACGTTTAAGGACAGAGTGCTGTTAAATTCCTATGCCAACCAGGTTTTTGAGGGCATGACGGTATGCGCTGCGATTGTTGGAGCCACGCAAGGTTTTTTGTATTTGCGCGGCGAGTATTTGCATCTTTTAGACAAACTGCAAAGTATTTTGGACCAGCGTCGTCAAAACGGCTTACTGGGCAACAACATTCTCGGTGCCGGGCTGGATTTTGATATTGAAATCCATTTGGGTGCAGGCGCTTATATTTGCGGTGAAGAATCCGCGTTGATCGAATCATTGGAAGGCAAAGCCGGTATTCCGCGCAACCGTCCGCCTTATCCCGTCACCCACGGCTATTTGGGCAAACCGACCGTTGTCAATAATGTCGAAACGTTCCTGGCTGCGGCCGGCATTGCGGCCAATGGCGGCGACTGGTTTGCAAGTATCGGCACCGCAAAATCAAAAGGTACAAAAATACTCAGCATCAGCGGCGATTGCGCGTATCCCGGTATCTACGAATATCCTTTCGGAGTAACAGTACAAACCATTCTTAACGATTGCGGCGCCGACGATGTCTTGGGCGTGCAGGTCGGCGGCCCGTCCGGAACCTTTATTTCCAACCAGGAGTTTGACCGCAAGCTGGCTTTTGAAGATTTGGCCACCGGCGGATCGTTCATTATCTTTAACTCCAGCCGCAATATTCTCGACGCGGTTCATAACTTCACCCATTTTTTTGCCCACGAGAGCTGCGGATTTTGTACGCCATGCCGGGTCGGCACCTCGTTATTGAAAAAACAGGTCGATAAGATTGTCGAAGGCCATGGCGCGGCGGGCGATATTGTTGCGCTTGAAGAGTTGTGTCAGCTGGTTAAAAACTATAGCCATTGCGGGCTTGGGCAAACCGCTGCTAACCCGATATTGACAACATTGGAGCGCTATGTCGATTTGTATGAAAAGCAATTAAAAGACATCAGTTTTGAGCCGGGGTTTGATTTGGATGGTTCACTGGAAACAGCACGGCGCATGGCTAACCGGGACGATGTCGGGGCGCACTTGGCCCAGACGGCCGCAACCGGTTCCATACCGACCGCGACTTTTCCACCCTCTCTGGCAGGCGGAGAATGAACATGAGTAAAACGATTACCCTTGATGGAAAAGTTATCCCTTTCGAAGACGGCCAAACCATTATGGATGCAGCAATGGCCGCCGGCATCTATATTCCGCACTTATGCCATCAGCCGGAATTTACCCCACACGGCAGTTGCAAGCTGTGTACGGTCAAAGTCAACGGACGCAACTGTTCTGCCTGTACCTTTCCGGCAATGGAGGGACAGGATGTGCTGAGTGAAACCAAAGAGTTGATCAATGACCGGAGAAGAATCACCCAGATGCTGTTCGTCGAAGGCAATCATTTGTGCCCAGGCTGCGAAAAAACCGGCAACTGCCAATTGCAGGCTGTCGGTTATCATTTGAATATGCTCGACAACCACTTTCCGCTGTTTTACCCGGGCCGGGAAGTGGATGCCTCTCATCCTGATGTGATGATTGACCGGAACCGCTGCATTCTTTGTACATTGTGCGTTCGCGCCAGTCAGGAAAAAGACGGTAAAAATGTGTTTGGCGTCAGTGGGCGAGGTATCGGCAAGCATTTAATCGTTAATGCTGAAAGCGGGTTGTTAAAGGATACTAATCTGGAAGCGACGGATCGGGCAGTGCACATTTGTCCTACCGGTGCGCTGTTAATTAAACGTACCGGCTATCGGGTGCCTATCGGTCAGCGTGTTTACGATCATAAAGAAATCGATCAAGTCAGTCTGGAAACGGAAACGGAGACTCTTAAACATGGCGGATAAAATTAAAGTAGCAACAGTATCACTGGCAGGCTGCTTCGGTTGTCACATGTCGTTTTTAGATATAGACGAGCGGCTGCTGCAATTGGTTGAAGTCGTTGAGTTCGACCGCTCGCCGCTTACCGACATAGAACACTGCACTAACTGCGACATAGGCCTGATTGAAGGCGGCGTATGCAATTCCGAAAACGTGCACGTATTGCGGGAGTTTCGTAATAACTGCAAAGTCCTGGTTGCGGTCGGCGCCTGCGCAATTAATGGCGGACTGCCTGCCTTGCGCAACCATATCCCGGTTGAGGAATGTCTGAATGAGTCGTATATAGACGGCATTGGCGTGGAAAATCCAAAAATTCCCAATGACATAGAATTGCCGTTGCTATTGGATAAGGTGCATCCGATTCATGAAGTCGTCAAAATAGATTATTTTTTGCCCGGCTGCCCGCCGTCGGCGGATGTGTTCTGGAAGTTCCTGACCGATGTGATTGAAGGGCGTGATCCTTCGTTGCCTAATGAGTTGGTTCATTACGATTAAGTTCCGTAGTTTCGTAGGTCGGATTGCGTTAGCGCAATCCGACAAACCCCTATCGATAAAATGCCGGGTTGTTAGCCCGGCCTGCAAATACGAGAAGAATCATGTACGAACATTTAGAAACAGCTGAAAACCGGGGCAATTTAAGACGCGTTGCCGTTGACCCGGTGTCACGCGTCGAAGGGCACGGCAAAGTCACTTTATTACTGGATGCGGATAATAAAGTCCAGCAAGCCAGATTACATATCGTTGAGTTCCGCGGCTTTGAGCGGTTCATTCAAGGAAGGCCGTATTGGGAGTTGCCGGTTTTGGTGCAGCGTTTGTGCGGTATCTGCCCGGTCAGTCATCATTTAGCCGCCGCCAAAGCCATAGACCAACTGGTCGGTATCGATCCTGAAAACTTGCCCGTCTCAGCGGACAAATTAAGACGCCTGTTGCATTTTGGGCAAGTGCTGCAATCTCACGCCCTGCATTTCTTTCATCTATCCAGCCCGGATTTATTGTTCGGTTTTGAAAGCGACATCAGCAAGCGTTCGATTGTTGCGGTATTGAGCGAATATCCCGAAATCGGCGTACAGGGCGTAAAACTGCGCAAATACGGACAGGAAGTCATCCGCATGGTGTCGGGCAAACGTATTCACGGCACCGGCGCGATTGCCGGGGGCATGAATAAATCGCTGACTAAAGCCGAACGCGACTACCTGCTCGAAGACATCGACCAGATGGTAACCTGGGCGGAAGGCTCGGTAGCATTGATAAAAAAAGTGCATTGCTCCAACCTGCCTTATTACGATGAGTTTGCCACGATACGTACCAACTACATGGGACTGACCAAACCGGACGGTGCGCTGGAGCTTTATCATGGCGGCATCCGCGCCAAGAATGCGAATGGCGAAACCATTATCGATCACATCGATTATTGCAAATATAACGATTATATTCATGAAGAAGTCCGCTCATGGACGTATATGAAATTCCCTTACCTGCTGTCGCTGGGGCAAGAACAAGGCTGGTATCGGGTCGGGCCGTTGGCGCGGGTCAATAACTGCGACTATATCGACACGCCGCTGGCGGAAGCCTCTCGCGTCGAGTTTAAGGCGCACAGCGGCGAAGCCATGGTGCATAGCACGCTGGCGTTTCACTGGGCGCGCCTGATTGAAGTCTTGCATTGCGCGGAAAGCATTAAGCAGTTGCTGCATGACCCGGACATCATGGGCCACGATCTGGTGGCGCAAGGCGAAAAACGCTATGAAGGCATAGGCGTGATCGAAGCGCCGCGCGGCACTTTGTTCCATCACTATCAGGTCGATGAAAACGACATCGTCACCAAAGCCAATTTAATCGTATCGACGACCAGCAACAATATGGCGATGAACGAATCGGTACGGCAAGTGGCGGCGGAATATTTGTCCGGCCGGGAACTGACCGAGCCCTTGTTAAACAATCTTGAAGTGGCGATACGCGCTTATGATCCTTGTTTGTCCTGCGCCACCCATGCAGTCGGCAAAATGCCGCTGCAACTTGAGTTGGTTGATGCCGAAGGCAAACTGATCGACAAGTTGGTCAAACACAGTGACGGTCAAATTGAGCGGGAAAATGCCTAAACCGGTTTTACTGTTCGGCTACGGCAATCTTAGTCGCGGCGACGATGCGTTAGGCCCGATGCTGCTGGAATACGTTGAAAGCCATGGCGGCTTGGATGCGATTGAAATATTGTCTGACTTCCAACTGCAAATCGAACATGCGCTGGACCTGGAAAACAGGCGTTTGGTATTGTTTGTTGATGCATCCGTCGCCTGCGCTAATGCGTTCGATTTTACGATGCTGGAGCCTATCCGGGATAAAAGCTACACGACCCATGCAATGAGCCCAGCGGCAGTTTTAGACGTGTATCAATCGGTCAAAAAGCAAACGCCGCCGCCGTGTTTTTTGCTGAGTATTAAAGCCGAAAAATTCGAATTGGGCGATGGCTTAAGCGCCAACGCCGAAACGAATTTAACTAAAGCATGCTCTTTTGCAGAGAGCTTATTAAGCAATCCCGATCTTGATTTTTGGTTAGGGCAAGCAAAGTTGCATGGCAATAACCATTGATTTAAGCCGTATCACCACGAAGACACGAAGACACGAAGAACACGAAGGAAAGCCAAGGTAAAGACTCCGTGTTCTCGGCAACTGCTCCTGCGTTGCCTACAGGGATGTAGGTACTCAGCGTGAGCAGGAGCGGAAGCTGCGCCTCGGCAATTGCTCCTGCATTGCTCTACCTCCTGCATCCTTGCAGTCGTAAAGCACCTACTGTTGGCGCTCTACCCCCTGCATAACCCACAGGGATGTGGGGAATGCAGAGAAATGACTGGATCATTTCCTGTCCATGCAGTGGTTCGTGCTTTCGTGGTGAATAAAAATACTTACACTATTACAGGTCACCATTTATGTGCGGAATATGCGGTTGCAGCCAGCCAGGTAAAGTTAACAAACTCCGGCCTTTAAACGGACAGGTTCATCAGCATGACCATGATCACGGTCATCACCATCACGACGCAGAGCGCTTGGTTAAAGTCGAGCAGGACTTGCTCAGTAAAAATAATGCTTATGCGGAGCAAAATCGGACGTATTTTCGGCAGCATCATATTTTTACGTTGAATCTGGTTTCCAGTCCCGGTGCCGGTAAAACCACGCTGCTGGTAGAAACCATTAAGGCCTTGAAAGACCGCTTTCCAATTGCAGTCATCGAAGGCGACCAGCAAACCGAGCATGATGCGGACCGGATCCGGGCCACCGGTGTGCCCGCGTTACAAATCAACACCGGCAGGGCTTGTCATCTCGACGCGCACGGCATCGGTCATGCGATTATGGAACTGGGCATAAAAGCCAACAGCCTGCTGGCGATTGAAAATGTCGGGAATCTGGTCTGCCCGTCGTCGTTCGATTTGGGCGAGGCGCATAAAGTCGTCGTGTTGTCAGTCACCGAAGGCGACGATAAACCGCTCAAATATCCGGATATGTTTCATGCTGCGGATTTAATGATCATCAATAAAACCGACTTGCTGCCTTATGTCGATTTTGATGTGGAACGCTGTATTAATTATGCCCGGCAAGTCAATCCCGGCATCCAAATCATCCAGCTGTCATCCACTAAAGGCGATAATTTTTCAGCCTGGACCGACTGGCTTGAAGAGCATGTTAAGCAGGAACATCAAGGGTAGCTTTATGGTCTGGCTAGGGAGATGGCCGCTTCAGAAGTTTCAGTAAGTGGGGTTGAGTTTTAAGGGTGCTAAAAAATATTGCTTAAGCAGCACTATCTTGCGTGTTATCACTTTTACTCTCCAGCAAAGAGCTTTTTCGTCATCAGCGATTCAAACCGTTTCTTGGCATTGTCCACTCTGAGCGGTTCAAACCGTTTCCCGACATTGGCGACTCCAAGCTGTTGGTAAATTCTTCCTGTCTAGCTTGCCGTTCACGATGCCTGTTAACATTAAGTTGCTTTAGCCTCCGCTCTTCGCGCTCCTGCTGTTGTTGCAGGTAACTTCTGGTCTCTTCTTGTTGCTGTAGTTGCTGTTGTAGCATTTGCTGTTGATGGCGGCTGCGCATTTCCAGCATTTGCTGGTTCATGTATATAAGGTCAGCCATAATTGCTGGAGAGACCGACAAAAGCAATGCTGTAAGTAAATATTTCATGTTCTTAGTCCTGTCTTAAAATAGTTGAGCTTATTACTAAAACGACTAACTTACAAAACCTCCCGCTTAACGATACCCAGCTCTCAATTTACCGGTTATTTTCTCTCCTTGAGCAAATCCCGGATTTCGGTTAACAGCAGTTCTTCTCTGGAAGGCTCCGGAATGACTGCGGGTGCCGCAACTTCTTTTCTCTTAAGCTTATTGATGAACTTTATGGCCATAAAAATAGCAAAGGCAATAATCGTAAAATCAACCAGGGTTTGAATAAAATTGCCGTAATTAAGCGTTACGGCAGGCGTATTGCCGGCGGTTTCTTTCAGGGTAAGAGCCAGCTTGGTAAAGTCTACTCCGCCGACTAATACGCCAATCGGCGGCATGAATATATCGGCAACAAGCGATGAAATCACTTTGCCGAAAGCGGCGCCTATAATGATGCCCACAGCCATATCAATGGCATTGCCCTTGATAGCGAATTCTTTAAACTCTTTTAACATGCCCATAATCGGTATCCTTTATTTTTGTTGTGTTTTCAAGGCAGATATCTTACTTGCCTTCTTGGGACGAGCGGTGGGATAGTTCCGTGTTGCTTGGCTTTGAAACTTATGGTTTCGGTATTCGCTTTCCGGACATATCTATTTCCTATGTTCTTGTCTATGTTGCATCTTTTGTTGGCCATGTTGCTTCATTTGAGCATGGTACGTTTTCATCAGTTCCAATTGCTTGTTCTTTAATTCTTCTTTTTTGGCGGGATCTTTTTCCGACAAGATCTGATTGGAGAGGTCATGCATCGTCAACATGTGCTCCTGCATGGCACGCATGTGTTCGCTTTTTTGTTCTTCAGTCTGGCAGCACTCCATGCCTGAGCCTTGATGAGTGCCCATTTCTTTTAGTGGGTCGGCGGATTTTTTCGGTTCTTCGGCAGTACTCGTCATGCTCATGGGTAATAACAGTAATAGAACGGCAGTTGATTTATAGAAGTGTTTCATCGTGATTGCCTTTGGGAGTGAGTTAAATGGAAGCCAAGTATATATGATCAGAGCTCTGCTGAAGTAAAGGATAGCTTTTGCCGAACGAATAAACAGCACAGGTCATTTTATATTTATTTGATTATACTTCAATAAGTTAAAACACCTAGGTGAGTCGTTTTAACGGACCCATATTGCGAGTAAGGCTACCCTTTCCGCAGGAAAGGGCACCAGATTAAGTTACTGCCGATGCATCAAACTGAAAAAGATTGGGATGTTATTGCGCTCAAGTCGTGTCGCATTCTAAAGCTGGATGCAATGTTATCAGTGCGCTTGTGATAATCCGGCAGGTTGCTGATGCTATTTCGTCTTGTATTTGGACTGGGTTGCCAGCCCCTAAACAGATCGTTAGTTCTTGGCAATTGACCGGGATAAATGACGATTTTAAGCATTTTTCGCTATTGAAAGAATTTGTCCTGTACCTCTTGTTTGTTATCTTGACGATATAGGGATTAGCCTACCACACTATCCATCGCGTTATGCGCTAACGAATTTTTCGCCAGTCTTGTCAACAGGCTTTGTTTGAAGTCATCCGCCGGAACTGGTCGGCCGAATAAATAGCCCTGGAATTTTGGACATCCGTAACTTGTCAGAAGCTCGCGCTGCGCCTCTGTTTCCACCCCTTCGGCAATGACGTTAATGCCAAGATTTTTTCCCAGCGCCAGAATGGTTCGGATAATAGCGGAGTCATGGGTGTTAAAGGCCATGTTTTTGACGAAGGATTGATCTATTTTCAGCTGCTCCAGAGGCAGTTTTTGCAGGTAAGACAGCGAGGAATAACCGGTGCCGAAATCATCCATTGAAAAAGTGATTCCCAAACCCCTGATAGCATGCATTTTAGCAATAGTGTCTTCCACGTTATCCAGGACCACTGACTCAGTAATTTCCAATTTGAGCAAAGCGGGGTTGGCGCCGGTTTCCGCTAACATGGAACATACCTGCTCAACAAAGTCAGGCTGACTAAGCTGCCTGCTGCTGATATTCACCGCCAGTTTCAACTCGCGAGTTTCTGGATATTTTGCCCAGTCAACCAGCGTTTTACAGCCTTGCTGCAATATCCAATGACCAATGGGCAGAATCAGGCCGGTTTCTTCGGCGAGTGGAATAAATTCGGCTGGAGAAAGCATGCCGCGCTCGGACTGAACCCACCGAATCAGTGCCTCCGCACCTACCGGTTGTCCTAATTCATCTACCTGTACCTGATAATGTAAACTTAATTCGTTGCGATCCAGCGCATTGCGCAAGTCGGTTTCCAAAGAGGCCCGTAAATTCAGGGCTTGCTGCATTTCAGGAACAAAAACCCGTATCGCATTTCGACCGGCTTGTTTGGCCTGGTACATGGCGACATCGGCGCGTTTAAGCAGCTCTTCGCTGCTGGTTTCGTGACCCAGGAACAGCACGAAACCAATGCTGCCCGTGGAATAATGTTTGACATAAGGTTGCAGTGTATTGTCGGAATTGCTGTTCAACAGGTAGAATTTAGCCAGATTGCTGCGAATTTTTTCCGCAACTGCGAAAGCTTGGCCGGTCGCCTCAGTTTCCTGTTCATCGAGAAACTCCAGCATGACCACAAACTCATCGCCGCCCAGCCTGGCTACGGTATCAACGTCCCGCACACAGCTTTGCAAGCGTCGTCCCACTTCAATCAGCAATTGATCGCCCCGATCATGACCCAAGGTATCATTAAGCGTTTTAAAATTGTCGAGATCGAGGAACATTAACGCGCCGTAAGTCTTGTTGCGGTGGCTGAAGTTAAGCGCCAGGTTGAGGCGGTCAAAGAGCAAAGTGCGGTTGGGGAGCGTGGTCAAGGGGTCGTAATAAGCTAGATTCTTAATGCGCTCTTCATCAGCCTTGCGCTGGCTAATGTCGGTGAAAGTACCGACATAGTTGGTAATTGCGCCTTCATGATTGGTAATAGCCGTTATACACAGCCAGTCAGGACAGATAACGCCGTTTTTTCTTTTATTCCAGATTTCGCCCTGCCAGTATTTATCCCGGATAATGCTTTTCCGCATAGCGGCATAAAACTTACTGCTTTGTTGATCGGATTTAAGTATGTCGGCGGGTTTCCCGATGATTTCCTCGGCACTGTAACCGGTTAGTTTGATAAACGACTTGTTGACGCGCAGGATATTATTATCGGCATCAGTGACAATGATGCCTTCCTGAGACTCAAACGCCGCCGCAGCAATACGCAGTTCATGCTCGGCCTTCAGCCGCAATTTTTCGCGGTCGAAGTTATCCAGCGCATAGGAAATATCGTCCGTCAGTCCGCGCATCAGATCAATCACGTCGGGAGTAAAGTAATCCTGTTCGGACGAATAAACCGATATAGCGCCGATGCAGTGACCGCCGCGCATCAGCGGGAAAGCCGCCGACGCATGAATGTTTTCCGCAGCGGCGACAGGTTGCCAGGGCAGCGTACTGGGTTCATTAAGAAAGTTATTAAGGATTTTCGGCACGCCTTCCCGAATTGCCGTGCCCGTCGGCCCGCGACCCTCCGGCAAGGCTGCATCGGTCGAGATTCTGGTATTGCCGAGCAGTGGGGAGTCGGGATGACTGGCCGCCACTGTAGACACCCAATTATCCGATTCAGCCATGCCTACCCAGACCAGTTTAAAGGAAACATGATTGGCGATGATTCGGCATACCTCATTCAGTAACTTAACCTCGTCCGACTCGCGCACAATGATATCGGCGCTTTGGGTCCAGGCTGCGTATAAGTGATTGATGCGTTCTCGCTGCTGCTCGGAACTGGACAGAGCGTTCAGCATTTGATTAAAACCGTGCGCCAGTACGCCAACCTCATCCTTGCCCGAGATGTGGGCCCGAACGTTAAGGCTGCCTTTCTCGACCTCGGCGGCTATGCGCATCAGGTGATGCAATCTTCTGGTAAGTCTTCGCGCCAGGAGTATAGCCGCACTCACTACGGCAAGCGCCGCAAACATAATAAAATTGGCGCCGGTAATTACAACGGAGCGGAGATTGGCGTTGACTCCGTTCATGGACATTTCCACCCGCGCCCATCCGACATGGCGCTGCCCGGCCATGACGGGGGCGGCAACGTCAATTTGCTGAGTATTGGATAGCAGCACTTGAGTTGCCGGCGCAGAGCTTAGCAGTTTTTGGCTTTGCGCGTCGGTAACGAATAGCCCGGCTTCCCCAGGTTGGGTGGAGCTCAGCACTTCGCCGCGCAATGATAAAATATAGGCCCGTTCGAGATCGGGCAAGCCAACAAAGCCCTGTAATACTTCCTTTAATCCGGCAATATCGTTGGCTAATACCCATGATGTGCTGCTGCTAGCTAGCGACGTGCTCAGCGATTTACTTTGCTGCATGGCGGCGCTATAAAGAAAGTCACGTTGACGATCGAATAACAGGCTTCCAAGCCCTATCATCATGATGAGCGCGACACTGCCGAATGACCATGCCAATTGCTGACGGATGGAGCCGTTAAAAAAAGCCCGTTGCCTTTTTGGGTTTCGATTACTATCCATTGCCATTCTGTCCATTTATTTCAAGTTCAGTCTAAAGGCCGCACTGTTTTGATGAAAGTCGTGATAAAGGTCTTTACCGGTTTATAACTATCATCGTTAGCCGGATCAAAACGGCTGACAGGGATGCGGGCCAACATTTCCCGGCCTTGTTCATGCTGGTCAAGATTAAACAACAATGCGGCAAACTTATTCGTAATCTCCGCCGGCACGTTCTTGCGCATTACCCAACCGTTGTTTTGCAGCGGCTCGGTTTGCCATTTAACTTCGAGTTGGGCTGCTAACTGGGGATTTTCCTTGCTGAATGTTTTCCATGGCACCGGCCAGGTTGCTCCGGCCGCGACATGGCCGCGCAGCACATTGATAATAGAGGATTCCTGTGAACCGACATAGCGGTTTTCGATGTCATGATTAACATCAATGCCGTGGGTATGCAGGTAGTATTGGGGCATCATGGTCGCAGCCAGCGCAGTTGCCGCAGGATAGGATACGGCTTTGCCCTTGAGGTCGGCGACCGTATTAATGCCGCTGTCGCGACGCACTAGAATGATGCCGCGAAAGTCATCGTCATCGGACATCTTGCCGAACACGCGATAGCCGTGCTTAAGCGAGACGACGGTTTGATAGGGATTGGGCATTGCAAAATCAAAGTGCCCACTGTAGAGCTTCCGGTCAAATTCTTCATAATTACGCGATGCTTCTAAAATAAAGTCCGCTTCGGGTATGTTGCTGTTAAGAAAATCGACGATGGGGCCGTAAATCTCAAACAGTCGTTTGGGGTTGTGCAAGGGGTGGATGCCGATTGTGTATTTGGGGACTTTGGATTTGCTTTGCGCATTGAAGCTGGGTTCGTAAATGTCATCGGAGTTTTTATTCAGGCTTGCAAGCCATGGTAAATCCAACAAGAAGTCCCACCATTTCATGGGGGCAGTTTCTTGGTGTTCGTAACTCTCTTTCGATGCTTGGGCAGTTTGGGCTTTGCTGGTTACAGATTCCAAAAAGGGAAGTGCATCGGCAGAAGCAGTGATGTTAAAAAGCAACAGCAGCGTTATCAAGCTATATCGGCGTAAAATTTCAATCATTATCTAAGGTTGAAGCTCTGCGGTAACGGTAATTGAGCAACGCTACATTAATACGTCTAAGACACGTATTATTGCGTAGGTGAGGCGAACGAGATAATACTAATAATAGATAAGTTTTGGAATTTTTTTGAAAGCTTTTGCGAGGTGGGTGCAACTTTACTATGGCAACTAGTCAAATCCTGTTTGTCATAAAAAGGTAATATGTCTTTGCTAAGATAGCTTGTTTATTCTTTATTCCAATTTAATTATGCCTAATTTAAATATTCTCGTTGTTGAAGATGAAGATGCTATCAGAGAGATGTTGATGATGGTACTTGAGCAGGCCAACTTTAGCTCGATTGCGGCTGCGGATGCGGAAGAGGCGCAAAAAGCCCTGGATGAGGCATTGCCGGACTTGATCCTGCTGGACTGGATGTTGCCGGGCGTCAGTGGCGTCGAATGGGCCAGACGCTTAAAGAAAGATCCCATGTATCGTGAACTGCCCATTATTTTACTGACGGCGCGGGGCGAGGAAGAGGATAAGGTTAGAGGCCTGGAGATCGGCGCCGACGATTATATGACCAAACCTTTTTCACCGAAGGAGCTGGTGGCGCGTATCCGTGCAGTTTTGCGCAGAAGCGGAAAAATACACGATCTGGCGCAAATCACCTTGGGCGATCTGGTGCTGGATACCGAACAGCACCGGCTCAGCATCGGCGATAAACAGCTGGAAGTGAGCCCGACCGAATTCCGTTTAATGCAGTTTTTTATGACCCATCCCGATAAAGTATTCAATCGCACCCAATTACTGGATCAGGTCTGGGGGCGTAGTGTCTACATCGAAGAGCGCACCGTTGACGTGCATATCCGAAGATTACGGAAAATTCTGGGTGAGCATGGCCGTGAGGATTTGGTTCAAACCGTGCGCGGTTTCGGTTACCGCTTTTCCGTAACAGATCCGTCGACTGCGCCCCTATCGTCGTAACCGCTATGGGGGTTTGGCAAAGAGAACTCATTATCGGCTTGCTGCTGTTGGTGGCTGTATCGATCATAGGCGGCATGACCGGGCTTTTTATGCCTTTGATGCTGTTGCTGACGTTGGGCATGTTAATGCGTCAATTGTTCCAGATTAACCGCTTTGAAAAATGGATACGAACCGGGGGCAGGGCCAAATATCCCAAGACCAGCGGCATTTGGGAAGAAATTTATTACCATGTCTACCGCATTAAAAAGAATGAAAAAAAACGCAAAAAGAAACTGGGCAAAATGGTTGATCAGTTTCGCCAATCCACCGAAGCGTTACCGGATGCTGCCGTCGTTTTGGGCGCCAACGACGAGATTGAGTGGGCGAATAAGGCGGCCAGAGAAGTGTTCGGCTTACAGCAATCCGATAAAGGCCAACGTATTCCCAACCTTATCCGATTCCCAGAATTTATACGCTACCTTAAATCCGGAAATTATAACGAACCCGTCATATTGCCTTCCCCGATAAACCATCGCATCACGCTGGCTGTGCGAATTATCACATACGGCGCAGGCTTGCGCCTGTTACTGGCCCAAGACGTTACCGAATTGAAAAAAATGGAACGGATGCGCAAGGACTTTGTCGCGAACGTGTCGCATGAGCTCAGAACGCCTTTGACCGTATTAAAAGGTTATCTTGAAACCTTGCAAGATATGGATGACGGCGAATCCCCGTTATTAACCACCTCGTTTCAGCAAATGCAGGGGCAGACTGAGCGGATGCAGCATCTGGTTGATGACTTGCTGTTGCTGACACGCCTGGAAACCGGGCAGAAGAAAACCGAGTGCGTTAATGTCCCTGCGTTATTAATACAAATTTGCAAGGAAGCCGAGGCTTTGCATGGCGGCGATTCCGCCCGGATCGAATTGACCCTGGGTACAGATGCGCATATTGTCGGCGAGGAGCAGGAATTGCGCAGCGCCTTCACCAATCTGCTGGGCAACGCGCTTAAATATTCACCGGAAGATTCCGTGGTCAAAGTGCATTGGCGCCGATCCCATGAAGATATAGTGCTGGATGTTGAAGATCAGGGCGAGGGGATTGCGGCGGCCGATATTCCCCGGGTTACCGAACGGTTTTACCGGTCCGAAGTCAAGCGCAACAAAAAAGTGGGCGGCACCGGCCTGGGCTTGGCTATCGTCAAGCACGTGTTGATGCGGCACGATGCCAAATTGAATATAGCCAGCCAATTGAACAAAGGTAGTTGTTTTAGCTGCCATTTTCCGGGTAAACGGGGTTGTAATTAAACTCCGGTCCCGGAGTGGACCTAGGAGTCCGGGCAATCGTCTTTAATAGCTATGGGCTTGCTTTCATTCAATCTGGTATAGCATTTTATTATTTGCCTCGACTCAACCTCTGCTTGAAAACAATCAGACTATCCCCCATGTTAGCAGTAACTTAAAAACTCTTAGATGAGGCAAATATTATGCGTATGGACAAATTAACCAGCATGTTTCAATCGGCATTGGCTGATGCGCAAAGCATGGCTTTGGGCAAAGACCATCAATTCATTGAGCCGGCTCATGTGCTGTTGGCGTTGTTGGATCAACAGGGTGGCAGTATCAGGCCGTTGCTGGCTCAGATGGGTATCAACACGCAGCTGCTGCGCACCGAACTGGTTAGGGAACTGGATCGCTTGGCAACAGTTAGCGGCTCCGGCGGCGACGTGCAGATTTCCAATGAATTATCGCGCTTGCTGAACTTGACCGACAAACTGGCGCAAAAGCGCAATGATAAGTTCATTTCCAGCGAGCTGTTCATCTTGGCGGCTTTTGATGAAAAAGGGGGGCTTCAGGACCTGCTTAGAAAAGCCGGGGTCAGCAAACAGGCGGTCGAAAGAGCCATCGACGCGATGCGCGGCGGCCAGCCGGTCGACGATCCCAATGCCGAAGAGCAACGACAGGCCTTGAAAAAATACACCATCAACCTGACCGAGCGCGCCGAACAAGGCAAGCTGGACCCGGTGATCGGACGGGACGACGAGATACGCCGGACCATCCAGGTGTTGCAGCGTCGCACCAAGAACAACCCTGTGCTGATCGGCGAGCCGGGCGTGGGCAAGACCGCGATTGTCGAAGGTCTGGCGCAGCGCATCGTCAACGGCGAAGTGCCGGAAGGCATCAAGGGCAAGCAGGTGTTGGCGCTGGATATGGCGGCGCTGATTGCCGGGGCCAAGTTTCGCGGCGAATTCGAGGAGCGTTTAAAAGCAGTGTTAAACGATCTCGCCAAGCAGGAAGGGCAGGTGATCTTGTTTATCGATGAGCTGCACACCATGGTCGGCGCGGGTAAGGCGGAAGGCGCAATGGATGCGGGCAACATGCTGAAACCGGCGCTGGCGCGCGGCGAATTGCATTGCGTCGGTGCTACAACACTGGACGAATACCGCAAATATGTCGAAAAAGATGCAGCCTTGGAACGCCGTTTTCAAAAGGTGCTGGTTGACGAGCCGTCCGTAGAAGATACGGTGGCGATTCTGCGCGGCCTGAAGGAAAAATACGAGGTGCATCACGGCGTCGATATTACCGACCCGGCCATTGTCGCGGCGGCGAATCTGTCGTACCGCTATATTTCCGATCGTCAGTTGCCGGATAAGGCCATCGACCTAATCGACGAAGCGGCCAGTCGCATCCGCATGGAAATCGATTCCAAGCCGGAGGAAATGGACAAGCTGTATCGGCGCTTGATCCAGTTAAAAATCGAGCAGGTCGCGCTGAAAAAAGAATCCGATCCGGCATCGAAAAAACGTTTGGAAATTCTGGAAGAGGAAATCGCCGATCTGGAAAAAGAATATTCTGACCTTGAAGAAATCTGGAAAGCCGAAAAAGCCTCGTTGCAGGGTTCGGCATCGATCAAGGAAAAGCTGGAGCAGGCCAGAACCGAACTGGAAGCGGCCAGCCGCGCCGGTGATCTGGCGAAAATGTCCGAGCTGCAATACGGCATTATTCCGGCGCTAGAAAAACAGCTGCATGCGGACGTACCGACAGAAGAGCACAAGATGACCTTGTTGCGCAACAAAGTCACCGAAGAGGAAATCGCCGAGGTGGTGTCGAAATGGACCGGCATCCCGGTATCGAAAATGATGGAAGGCGAGCGCGACAAACTGTTACGCATGGAAGAGCAACTCAGCAAGCGGGTGGTCGGGCAGGAAGAAGCGTTAAAAGCGGTCAGCAATGCAATCCGCCGTTCAAGGGCCGGATTATCCGACCCCAATCGTCCGAACGGTTCATTCCTGTTCTTGGGGCCGACCGGCGTCGGCAAAACCGAGCTGTGCAAGGCATTGGCCGAGTTCATGTTCGATACGCCGGACGCGATGGTGCGCATCGACATGTCCGAATTTATGGAAAAGCATTCGGTGGCGCGGCTGATCGGTGCGCCTCCGGGTTATGTCGGTTATGAAGAGGGTGGTTACCTGACCGAACTGGTCCGGCGCAAACCGTATTCGGTTATCCTGATGGACGAAATCGAAAAAGCCCATCCCGACGTGTTCAACATCCTGTTGCAGGTGCTGGACGATGGCCGCCTGACCGACGGGCAGGGCCGGACCGTCGATTTCAGGAACACCATCGTCGTGATGACCTCCAATCTGGGCTCTGACATTATCCAATCGTTATCGGGCGAAGCACACTATTCGGAGATGAAAGCAGCGGTCATGGAAATTGTCAGCACCAAGTTCCGTCCCGAATTCATCAACCGGATCGACGAAGCGGTGGTGTTCCATTCCTTGGGTCGCGGACAGATTAGGGCTATTTCCAAAATTCAAATCGACTACTTGCGTAGACGGTTGCAGGATCGCGAAATCGGCTTTGAAATTTCGGAAGCAGCGCTGGATTTATTAGGCGAAGCGGGATTCGATCCGGTCTACGGCGCAAGGCCGATGAAACGCGCTATCCAACAGCAGCTTGAAAATCCGCTGGCTCAGAAGATATTGGCAGGTGATTTTGTCGCCGGGGATACCATCAAAGTCGATGTTGAGCATGAGACGTTGGTATTTTCAAAAGGTTAAGTTGGAGCAAAAAACATGTAGATGTAGGATGGGTAGAGCATAGCGAAACCCATCAAACACAATTGAAAAACAACAATGACCGATTACCGCCGCTACCGTCTCAATGGCGGAACTTATTTCTTCACGGTTAACCTGGCAGACCGTAACCGAGCCTTGCTGACAGAACGCATAGACACTTTGCGAGAGTCTTTTCGGGTTGTCAAAGAGGCTCATCCCTTCGAAATCGACGCCATCGTTATTATGCCCGAGCATCTCCACACAATATGGACGTTGCCGGACGGCGATGATGATTTCAGCCAGCGTTGGCGACAAATAAAATCGGCTTTTTCCCGAGAAATAACAAAGGAAGAGCGGATTTCAAAAAGTCGTCTTCGCAAACAGGAGCGCGGAATATGGCAACGGCGGTTTTGGGAGCATGCAATCCGGGATGAGGAGGATTTTAGCCGGCATGCAGATTACATTCACTTCAATCCCGTGAAACACGGTTATGTACAGAAAGTATCCGATTGGCCGCATTCATCTTTTCATCGGTATGTTCGCTTGGGCATTTTGCCGGAGGATTGGGCGGGGATTGATGATGAGTTTGGAGTTGATCTGGAATAGGTGTTCTTTTAAGGAATGATGGGTTTCGCTACCGCTCTACCCATCCTACGCGCTTGGAGGCATAAACCAGCGGCGTAATATGTGTAACATTCTCCATACGGCGCAACAATACGCTATTGCACCTTACAAATAATCAGCCTTGCAGCGTTTACAATAGTCATAACTTGAATAAACGTCTTATGGATTCGAGTGCTAAGCCGACAATGATGGTCAATTGCAAGTCACGCCAGATCCACCATATTATCAAATCAACTGCTGCATTTAATATTAAGGCTGTAGTTTGATATACGCGACGAAATGCAATAATGTGGCAAAGTTTATGTTTAACAAAGCGAAATTTGAATCCAGAGAGCTCCAAAGTTCCTGTCTTTTCGTTCATGTGTGGTTTTTGCTCCGAGTCGTCTTGCTCTAAGAGCTTATACTGCTCGAAGAATTTGTAGTAGAGCAAATCAACAAGTTGGTTATGACAAAAATTTGAAAAAATTCCACTTGGAATGTGCAGGCTTAATGAGAGCGGTTCTCCGAATTTTCGGTTTGGATCATCTATTCCACTGTTCCCTGATGTTATTATCAAGTTTTCAAGCAGCTCCTCACCAAATAAAATTTCTAGGATGCAAAACCAAAACCATCTAGGAAGAGGAACTGTGTTCTTTACTTCCTTATTGCGACGAAATACAACACCCCAGTTCTGTGTTTTTATAATGGCTTGTTTATCTATTATGCTTTTATATTCGGGCATGAGTTTTAATTTCAAAGTTTGATAAGGTGCAATACGTTGCGCTATTAAGTACTACAGCCTTTTTTATTCTTTTAGCGGTGGATGAATCTCGCACAAATGATCCCAAAAGCCGCAAAATATGTGGCTACCACCTTGAGGAAATGCACGGAAATAGGCGCACTCGATGATCTCGCGCCGAAATGGCGCGAGCTGCGGCGGCATGCTGCGTTGCAGCTCAAAGATTGGCAGTCCTGCCTCATGATTAAAATAGGAATTAAAATTGCACTTTTTGAATTCCTGAATGAACTTCTCAACCCATTGTTCACGGAGAGTTATACCGAAATTCATTCGCTTGGTGCGAGAAGAGTATGTTGCGACAATAAGAGAAACAATAGGGATAATGAGTGAAATAAATGCTTGTGTAATTTGAGACATAATTCCTCTAAATATAAATAAAAGTTAGGCAAATAAAGCCTGTTAGGCTGGGCGGCATCTTCGCCACCCAGCATTAATCTAAGGCCTTAGTTTCTCTTGTCCGCCGGGATTTGGCACTGAGTAGATGTCAAGCCTGCTCCAGCGCAAACCAGAAAATTGGACGCAATGCTTTTTTCTGCGTGAATTCTGCAAAATGGTGAGCCGTTGTGATCGCAATATGCCACTGACACGGCTGCAACGCCCGCTCCTGGCATTGCGTTAATTTCATGGCTCTGAATAAAGGGCCGTTGGTAAAAATTGTAGTGTTTGCAACTCATATAAATTCCTTAAAAAGGGTGAGAATAGTTCAAATCCCATGAAGATTTAAAATACTATATCACAATAATGATTATTTCGCTAACACTCTCAATAGATATAGTCAATAAATTATTTTTTATTTTTTATTTTTTTTTGCAAAAAGTTATTAACTTATTGTAAATAAAAATATTTGTTGTTTTTACTTAATAGGGCTGGCTAGTTAATAGGCGCATTAATTGCCGATATTTGTGTGTATTTGAGTGCGGTAGGATGGGTAGAGGCATAGCCGAAACCCATCGCCGATGTGATGGGTTAAACCAACATCAACTCCTGCAACACCTTAATCTCATCCCTGATCTTCGCCGCCTGCTCAAATTCAAGATTTTTTGCATGCTTGTACATGGCTTCTTCCAGTTGCTTCAGCTTTTTGCTCGCCTGCTTGGGTGTCATGGCCGCTTTATAGTCGGCCGGGAATTCAGCTACCTTGTCCAGCAGTTTATTGGCGCTGGTCATGCCCGCACCGGGAATCGATACTTGCATAATATCGGTGACCGACTTAAAAATGGTCTTCGGCTCGATATGATGCTCGATATTGAATTTGTGCTGTTTCTCGCGGCGGCGCTCGGTTTCATCGATCGCCTGCTGCATCGATTTGGTGATTTTATCGCCGTACAAGATCGCCTTGCCGTTGGCGTTTCTCGCCGCCCGGCCGATGGTCTGCACCAGCGACACGACCGAACGCAGGAAGCCTTCCTTGTCGGCATCCAGTATCGCAACCAATGACACTTCCGGTATATCCAGCCCTTCGCGCAACAGGTTGATGCCGACCAGCACATCGAACTGACCCAGCCGCAAATCGCGGATGATCTCGACCCGTTCCACGGTATCGATGTCGGAATGCAGGTAACGCACCCGCACCCCGTGTTCCATCAAATACTCGGTCAAGTCTTCCGACATTCGTTTGGTCAGCGTGGTCACCAATACGCGCTCTTTTATCGCAACACGCTTGTTGATTTCCGACAGCAAATCATCGACCTGGGTGGTTGCCGGGCGCACTTCCACGACCGGATCGAGCAAGCCGGTAGGCCTGACCACCTGCTCGGCAAACACGCCGGAATGCTCCCGCTCGTAGGGTCCCGGCGTTGCCGATACGTAAATCCGTTGCGGCGCTCTGGCCTCAAATTCATCAAACATCAGCGGGCGGTTGTCCAGCGCGGACGGCAACCGGAAGCCGTATTCGACCAGCGTTTCCTTGCGCGACCGATCGCCCTTGTACATGGCGCCGATCTGCGGTACGGCGACGTGGCTTTCATCGATAATGACCAGCGCATTGTCGCGCAAGTAATCGAACATGGTTGGCGGCGATTCGCCCGCGCTTCTTCCGGACAAGTGGCGGGAATAGTTTTCGATGCCGGAGCAATAACCGATCTCCAGAATCATCTCAATATCGAACATCGTCCGCTGTTCCAAGCGTTGCGCTTCGACCAGTTTGTCCTGCGAACGCAACTGCTCAAGGCGTTCCTTGAGTTCTATCTTGATCTTTTCAACCGCTTCCAATAATTGCTCTCGCGGCGTGACATAATGACTTTTTGGATAAATCGTAAAGCGCGCCAGCCGCCGTGTGATTTCGCCGGTCAGCGGATCGAATAACGACAAGCGCTCCACCTCGTCGTCGAACAGCTCTACCCGTAATGCCTCGCTGTCCGATTCGGCCGGGAACACGTCGATGACTTCACCGCGCACCCGGTAGGTCGCACGGCGCAGGTCGATGTCGTTGCGGGTGTATTGCATTTCCGCCAGCCGCCGCAGGATGTCGCGCTGGTTAATCATGTCGCCCTTGACCAGATGCAACACCATTTGGAAGTACGATTCCGGCTCGCCCAAGCCGTAAATGGCCGAAACCGTGGCGACGACGATGGTATCCTCCCGTTCGATCAGCGCTTTGGTCGCCGACAAGCGCATCTGCTCGATATGCTCGTTGATCGCCGCATCCTTGTCGATGAAAGTATCCGATGCCGGGACATAGGCTTCCGGCTGGTAATAGTCGTAATACGAGACAAAATACTCGACGCTGTTTTCGGGGAAGAATTCTTTCATCTCGCCGTATAACTGCGCGGCCAGAGTTTTATTGGGCGCCATGATCATGGCCGGGCGCTGTACCTCATTGATCACATTGGCGATCGTAAAGGTTTTGCCGGAACCGGTCACACCCAGCAAAGTCTGATGTACTTCGCCATCGCTCAAGCCCTCGACCAGCGCTTTTATCGCGGTTGGCTGGTCACCGGCAGGCTGAAACCGGCTGTGGATTTTAAACTTCTTTTTCACTTGGATTTCTCAATGAACATAACTACCTTAATTGTTCCCATGCCGGAGCGGGGCGTGAAACCGAGGTAATTCGCAAAAAAATGGTAAAAAAACTTAAAAGATTATCACCACGAAGACACGAAGAAATAAAACTTCGTGTCTTCGTGGTGAATAAAAAACTTTTAACGCCGGATTGTTAGTAAGCCATTATACATAGGGTATAATCCGCTTCACCTTTGACATTGATTTTACACGGGGAAACATGAGCATCAAACTTTCTAACAGAGTCCAGGCAGTTAAACCATCACCTACTTTGGCGATTACCGCCAGAGCGGCGCAAATGCGTGCTGCGGGCAAAGATATTATCGGCCTTGGCGCCGGTGAGCCGGATTTTGACACCCCGGACCATATCAAGGCTGCAGCAGTTAAGGCTATTGATAGTGGATTCACTAAATACACCGCAGTTGACGGCATAGCCAGCCTGAAAAAAGCCATTATCGCGAAGTACAAGAACGATAACGGTCTTGATTACCAAGCCAACCAGATCCTGGTTTCCTGCGGCGGCAAGCAAAGTTCATACAATCTGGCTCAGGCTCTGCTTAACGCCGGTGATGAAGTCATTATTCCCGCGCCGTTCTGGGTTTCGTATCCCGATATGGTGCTATTGGCCGATGGCGTGCCGGTTATTATCGAAACCACCCAGGCGCAGCATTTTAAAATAACGCCTGAACAGTTGCGCGCTGCCATTACCGATAAGACGCGGTTAATCTTCATCAACAGCCCGTCCAACCCGTCCGGCGTTGCGTACAGCCTGGAAGAGCTGAAAGCGCTGGGCGACGTGCTTAAGGATTTCCCCAACATCATCATCGCAACCGACGATATGTACGAGCATATCCTTTGGAAGAAGGGCACGTTTGTTAACATTTTAAACGCGCATCCCGAATTGTATGACCGCACCGTGGTCATGAACGGTGTATCCAAAGCCTATTCGATGACCGGCTGGCGTATCGGCTATGCCGCAGGCCCTGCGGATTTGATCGAAGCGATGACCACAATCCAGTCACAAAGCACCTCCAACCCGACCTCGATTTCACAACATGCCGCCGAAGCCGCGTTAACCGGCGATCAAAGCTTTATTGACGATATGTGCGTTGAATTTAAAAAGCGTCACGATTATGTCGTTAGCGAACTGAACAGCATCGACGGCGTTGACTGCCTTGAAACCGACGGCACGTTTTACGTGTTTCCTAACGTCGAAAAGCTGATTGCCAGACTGGATAACATCGATGACGACCTGGGCTTTTCCGAGTATTTGATCGAAAAAGCCGGCGTTGCGTTAGTGCCGGGTTCCGCATTCGGCACGCCGGGACATATCCGGATTTCGATAGCCACTAGCATGGCGAATCTGCAAAAAGCGATGGAACGGATTAAGAAGGCGATTTAAGTTTTTGGGTAGGATGGGTAGAGGCGTTAGCCGAAACTCATCCTAATCAATCGTCAATGCGATGAGTTTCATACCTCAGTCCAGCCATCGTGCTTTAGGTGATTGGCGATTTACTAACGCGAAACCGCCTTGCGCACTTCAAACATTATAGCGAAACGCTAAGAATGCCTCTGTTCCATTACACTGACGCACAAGCTGTTTACTCGATATTACTCAATAGGAAACTATGGGTAACGGACCTACGGTTTCTTAACGACTCTCAAGAGTTACATGAAGGAATAACTTGGGTATCCAAAGCATTGGTGCGTCCAATAACTGGACTATTCATACGCGATAAGTACAAAGACAAAGCCATCGAATATTTGAGAGATGCTTTTTCTGACACAGTTAGTTACGGCATAGATGAAGAGCCTATTTTTGTTTTTTCATTTGGTTGCGTGGAAAATCTTTTAAGTCAGTGGCGAGCCTATGGTAATTACGCTATAGAATTTGATGAAAAACTTTTACTGGAATGCGTACCTGCCTTAAGACCGTGCATCTACGATCAAAAGAATAAAGATTCCAGAGCCCAAAATGCAGTAACAAAGTCCCTAATGGATATTTCCCAGGACATGGAGAACAATGATGGATGCATTGGTATCAAAAGCATAGATTCACTTTCTGAGCTAATTGAATTGGCGGCGACCTTCAAGAATGAAGGATTTTCAGAGGAGCAAGAGGTTCGGATAGTTACCCAAGCGAACGAATCCGACAAATCCATACAGTATAGGCCAAATGGCAATAGACTAATTCCCTATTTGGAAGTGGATATCTCATTGGACTGCATCAAATCTATCCACGTTGGCCCAATGAGCGAGCAAGACTTAGCGTATATATCAATGGATGCATTCGTTCGAAAAGTGGAAAGGGATTGGCAAATAGCCTCTGCCAATATTGAATATGAACTCAGTGTCAAGAAGTCATCAATTCCATACCGAGCAAAGTGATAGCTCGATAGGATGGGCTGAGGCACGAAGCCCATCAATTGCGAACGATGGGTGCTCGTCCGGGTATAATCAACATGCCAAACTCAGCCATTTGTCCTTTGCAATGCTTTGTTAGCTGCCAATGCTTCAAGGCGTTCGGCCAACCATATTTTTATGATGGACTGCCGGGTTACGCCCACTCTGCTTGCCTCTTTATCTAACGACTCAATCATCCAGGCAGGAAAATCAACATTCACCCGTTTTTGGTCTTGCATGCTCCTCCTGGCTTTAGATAAGTCCAAGACATTTTGAATGTCACCGCCCTCATCGAAATTCTTGTCAAATTCACTAGCTTTCATATAAGGCTACCTCTTCTTTTCGCGATCTGCGAACAGATATAATTCTAATGCACGTTCCTCGGTATGTGATTACGCCGGACCAATGCTTTCCTGCGATGACGCCAATAATTAAAAAACGGGGCTCATCTTCTGTTTTTACTGGAATTTCAAGCAGGTCTGGATCATCCCAAAGCTTTTGCGCATCCACAAAGTCTACGCCATGCTTTTCGAGATTTGTTCGACTCTTGTTTTCATCAAATTCAAACTCAATCATGGTGTAAAAAATATACCAAAATTAATCAGGTGGCAAGCATTAGATAGTGGCCTCAACAAAGCCAAGTAAGCGGTTATGAACCCTCTCAACTCCCCGTTTTTCCATAGAAAGCCACGGTTCCGCAGGTGCCGGCGGCGCGCCTTTGGCAATAACTCGATAGAAATCTTATCCGGCGAATGGTTGATGACATGACCGAAGTTGCACCCGCGCTGATAACCCTCGGTGGAGTCCGTCAGGGTAAAATTAAGCAACTCCAGCAAGGCTGGTTAATCTTCCAATTCATGACCGCAATGCTTGCAATAATCGGCATCAAAGTCATGCCCTGTCCGGCCGCAACCGGGGCAGGCGTCATTCCTGACTTTTTCCTTCGAGTGCGTCCTGATCAACTCGGCGCTATAGATGCCGGTAGGTACGGCGATAATGCCATAGCCCATGATCATGATCGTCGAAGCGAGCAGTTGACCCAGCGGGGTTTGCGGGGAGATATCGCCATAGCCGACCGTTGTCAGCGTCACAATGGCCCAGTAGACTGACCTTGGGATGCTGGTAAAACCGGCTTCCCGGCTTTCGACGACATACACCAGTGAGCCGAACACAACCACCAGCATGAGTACAGCATAAAGAAACACCATGATTTTACGCAGGCTTTTGTTCAATGCCATCATCATGATCTCAGCTTCGTCCATGTAGGCCGACAGTTTGAGAATACGAAAAACCCGCAGCAGCCGCAATATGCGTATCGCGAGCATGGGCTGCGCTCCGGGAAACAGCAGAATCAGGTAGCTGGGTAGTACTGACACCAAATCGACCAGGCCAAAGAAGCTCTTGAAATACTGCCAGGGCCTTCGAACGCTGATCAAGCGTAGCCCGTACTCCAGCGTGAACAGCAACGTAAAAAACCATTCAATAATATTTAAGGCTTGTGCATGACGGGTTTGGAACGCTTCCACGCTCTCAAGCATGATTACTATCACGCTGAGCACGATGCTGATGCTTAAAACGACGTCGAACGCATTGCCCATAGGCGTCTCGGAGCCGAAAACCACGGTATTGAGCGATTCCCGCCACGGCGCTAGCGTTTCGCCGTCATTATAAGAATGGTATTTCGTTCTTGGAGTTTTTCGTGTACGCATGACTTTAGATTTGCCCGTATCTGCAACAATCGGCCGTATGAGCATGGATCATGCCGGTCGTTTGCAGACCGGATGATTCATTGCGAGACACGAAGAACATAATATTTTCACCTTGGCCTTGTGCTCTTCGTGATGATTTTTAGGAACAGGACTTCTGCGCATGCTATCAAGCCTACCAAGTTCCGGTATTTTCCATGGCAAGCCATTTCTCCGAAGGCATCAACGGCGCATCTTTTTGCAACAGCTCGATAGAAATCTGATCCGGTGAGCGGATAAACGCCATATGTCCGTCCCGCGGCGGGCGGTTGATAACCACGCCGGCATCCATGAGTTCCTGGCAGGTTTCGTAAATATTATCGACTTCAAAAGCCAGATGGCCGAAATTGCGTCCGCCGTCATAATCCTCGGTATCCCAGTTATAAGTCAGCTCCAGCAACGGTGCGTGCATTTTTTCAGCCTGATAGGTATCCTCCGGCGCATGCAGATAAACCAGCGTATAACGTCCTTCCTCACTGTCCATCCTGTGGTGTTCGATCAGGCCCAGTTTGTTGCAATAAAAATCGAGTGATTCATCCAGGTTTTGAACCCGAACCATGGCATGTAAATAACGCATAGTGTTTCTCCTTATGAATACTTGGTTTTAATTTCGGCATGTCGATAACAATTGATGGTGTGATCATTGACCATGCCGGTCGCCTGCATATAAGCATAACAAATGGTGCTGCCGACAAACTTGAAGCCGCGCTTTTTAAGATCCTTGCTCATCAACTCGGAGATGGGCGTGGAAGCCGGGATTTCGGCGGCGTTTTTCCAAGCGTTGTGCTGCGGTTTGTTGCCGACAAATTGCCAGATATAGCTGTCAAAACTGCCAAAGTCCTGTTGAACCTTCAAAAAGGCCTGGGCATTGATGACCGCCGCATTAACCTTCAGTTTGTTTCTTACTATATCCGGATTAAGCAGCAATGAACTGATTTTTTCAGCATCGTAACCTGCAATCCTTTCAGCATCAAAATTATCGAAGGCTAAACGGTAACCCGCGCGTTTGTTTAAAATAGTTGACCAGCTTAAACCGGCCTGTGCGCCTTCAAGGATAAGAAACTCAAACAGCAGCCGGTCATCATGCACCGGCACGCCCCATTCAAGATCGTGATATTGCTGTTCGGACGGGCTGGAAAGCGCCCATATGCATTTTTTCATTGGTGTTTCCCGGTAGTATAAGGCTATCGATTGCGCTGGTTATTAAAGTTGGTCATAGAAAAAATGCAAGCGGTGTTTGCCAGTAAACAATGCATTGTTTTACTCGCAGGCGAAGCCTGCACTCCATTCACAAGTTGATGCGCGGCAGTTGACAATCCCGACCTCAAACCGCATCATCAATCCAGTTTATTTACCGGCCATTTTATCCCATGAGTAATGACAACCTGCAAATCCGTCGCATCGCTATCGATACCTATCATGAGAACGTCGCTTACCTGCATCGGGAATGCGGCATTTACCGGGCCGAGGGTTTCCAGGCACTGTCTAAGATTCTGGTCAGCGCCAACGGTTCCAAAGTGCTTGCGGTTCTTAACGTGGTCGATGACTCGTCCATCGTTCTGCCGGGAGAACTGGGATTATCCGAGCAGGCGTTCCAGCAACTGAATGCCGACGAAGGCAGCCTGGTTACGGTCAATCACGCGGAACATCCAAAGTCCATGGACGCGGTGCGCCGCAAAATCAACGGTGAGCGTCTCAGCCAGGACGACTTTAACAGCATAACCAAGGATATCGCCGAAGCCCGCTATTCGAAAATGGAAATGGCGGCATTCCTGGTTGCAACCGGGCAAAACAATCTCGATCGGGATGAGCTGTTTTTTCTTACCCGCGCCATGTTGCAGTCCGGCGACAAGATGAATTGGCATGAATCGCTGGTCGCCGACAAGCACTGCATCGGCGGCATTCCCGGCAACCGCACCTCGATGCTGGTCGTGCCTATTGTTGCCGCGCACGGCATGCTGATACCCAAAACCTCCAGCCGCGCTATAACCTCCCCGGCCGGTACGGCCGATACCATGGAGGTGCTGGCCGAGGTTAATCTGGCGCCGGACCAGCTTCATGATATCGTGCGCCAGGAACGCGGCTGTCTGGCCTGGGGCGGCACGGCCAGGCTCGCGCCGGTCGATGACATGCTGATCTCCGTTGAACGTCCGCTGGGTATCGACTCGCAGGGGCAAATGGTGGCGTCGATCCTGTCCAAAAAACTGGCCGCCGGTTCCACGCATTTGTTGATCGACATTCCGGTCGGCCCCACGGCTAAAGTGCGGCACATGAACCAGGCGCTGGCCTTGCGCAAACTGTTTGAATTTGTCGGCGACCGGCTGAACATTCATCTGGAAGTGATGATAACCGACGGCCGCCAGCCGATAGGGCGTGGCATAGGTCCGATATTGGAAGCCCGGGACGTTATGCAGGTGCTGCATAACGAGCCTGATGCGCCGTTCGATCTACGCCAAAAATCCTTGCAGCTGGCCGGCAGGATTATTGAGTTCGATCCCGACGTGCGCGGCGGCCAAGGTTACGCGATTGCCCGCGATATTCTTGAATCGGGCCGGGCCGGCGCCAAAATGAATGCATTGATTCGGGCGCAGGGCGCAAAAATAATCGACCTGCATCCGGGCAGTCTTTGTCATGAGGTTGTTGCCGATAGCACCGGAATAGTCACCAGCATCGATAACTTTCAAATGGCAAAAATAGCCGGGCTGGCCGGCGCGCCGAAGATAAAAAAAGCGGGCGTCGATTTATTGAAGAAACTGGGCAGTCCGGTAGAAAAAGGCGAAATCTTATACCGGATCTATGCCGAATATCAGACCGATTTTAAATTTGCCAAGGAGATGGCCGCCCAAAACAGCGGTTACACGATAGGCAGCGAAGAGCAAATTATCAAATCGTTAATTGCCTTTTAATACGGAACAATTCCAGCCATGATGATACTTGCTTTTCCCGATTACTTAAGCCAGGCGCAGCGTCTGGCGGCCCGGCTTGACGTACCGCTGGCGGAGATTGTGCTGCATCATTTTCCTGACAGTGAAAGCCTGGTTCGCCTGCCGCCGTCATTGCCGGAACACGTTATTGTCTGCCGCAGCCTTAACCAGCCCAACGACAAATTGATCGAGCTGATGCTGTGCGCGGTCACGGCGCGGGAATTGGGCGCCAAGCGCCTGACCCTGGTCGCGCCTTATTTAAGCTATATGCGTCAGGATATAGCCAACCAGCCCGGCGAGGCAGTCAGTCAGCGTATTGTCGGCAAGCTGCTTGCGGACCTGTTTGACGATGTACTCACCGTAGACCCGCATTTGCACCGCATTTCGTCGTTAACCCAGGCAATTCCGATAAAAAACGCGATCAGCCTGACCGCCGCCAATGAAATCGGGATTTTTTTAAAGCAACAGTTCAAGAGCGCGATACTGTTGGGGCCGGACAGCGAATCAAAACAGTGGGTGTCCGCTATCGCCGAAAACATCGGTTTTGATTACGCCATTGCCCAAAAAAAACGGCTGGGCGATAGGCAGGTCGAAATGATCTTGCAGGATTGCGATTACCGAAACAGACCGGTGATTATTATCGACGACGTGGCCAGTACCGGCAGGACAATTGCCAAGGCAGCAGGACTGCTGCAAGCCGCAGGCAACGATGATATTTATGCGGTCATTACCCATGCCCTGTTTTGCGGCGATGCTTATGAGCATATCCTTAAAGCAGGCGTCAAAAACATCTGGAGTACCGACAGCATCGATCATCCCAGCGCCTGCATTAAACTCGATGCTTTGCTGGCGGATGCGATTAAGGCCATTGCCCGATAAAGCGTTGACAGACCCCGGGCCAGTTAATAGACTGAGATTTGCTTATAGCAATGATGCAAGTTGGCCGGCCATTGCTCACCACGATTTAATAACTTTAAAGGAACTTATTATGCATATTAAAAACTGGCTGATTGCCGCCTTATTTCTCGTATCGCCCGCGCTCTATGCGCACACCGGCGGTCATATCGGTCACAGTTTGTTCAGCGGTATGCTGCATCCTTTAACCGGAATCGACCATTTGTTGGTATTGCTGGCGGTCGGCCTGGTTGCGGCAAAGCAGGGCGGCAAAGCGTTGTTTATGTTCCCCGCTATTTTTTTTGGCTTGATGGCTGCTGGTGCGTTGCTTAGCGCTGTAGCCGTGCAAATCCCGTTTGTTGAATTCTTTATCGCCTTATCGCTGCTTGCGTTTGGCTTGCTGGTCATCGCTAACGATGGGCTTCGTGCCTCAGCCCATCCTATAATGCTCTTTCTGGGCGTATCGTTTTTCGCCGTATTTCATGGTTATGCGCATGCCGCGGAAATTCCGGCCGATTCCAACGCCATCTGGTATTTCTCATCGTTAATGCTGGTGAGCCTGGTCATTTGTCTGGGCGGTTGCATCATCGGACTGAAAACCGGCAAGCGCATGAACTATCTGTTCTCATTGATATGCTTAAGCAGCGGCTTGTATTATTTAACTGCCGGTTAGCGGGTTATCAACAAATAGCGCTTCGTTAACTAAAGGACTTCTTTAAAATAGCCGATTCGGCAACGGCTATTTTCCAAATACAGTCGAAAAATTAATTCCGCATAAAACCGGGGCCGCTACGCCCCGCCATTTCCCAGGCAGGAAAAACCCCATTGCATAACACCCATCAAGCAGTTGTGCCGCCAAGAATCGATTATATTGACGCTTGGCGGTTTTTGGCCGTTCTCATGGTCATTCAGTCGCATGTTTTTGTTTACAGCGGCTTAAAGATAAGTTTCCTAGCTCCTTATTTTGATCAACTGGACCGGCTCGGCGAGTTGGGGGTTTTGGTCTTTTTTGTGATCAGCGGGTTTGTGATTTGCTCCGGTCTGGTTGCAGAAAAAAGCCGCGCGGGCACGGTTTGTCTATCCGCATTTTATGTGCGCCGGTTTTACCGGATTATTCCGCCGCTTTGGCTGTATCTGTCCTGTCTATTGATACTCGGGACGGCGGGCATCATTGAAACTTCGCCGCAACAAGCGCTTACCTCGGCCTCGTTCTTATGTAATATGCCGTTTCCCGACGGCTGCTCCTGGTTCGCAGGGCATACCTGGACGCTGGCTTATGAGGAGCAGTTCTACCTGCTATTTCCGCTGTTGATCCTGTTCGTACCGCTGATTAATAACAGTTTGCGCTTTGGCATTGCAATAGGCATTCTGGCGATGGGTTCGGTGTTATTGAACAGGACAGGCCATCTGTTTATGGGCGAATATCTCATGTATTTTATTTTTCTGCTTAGCGGCTGCTGTTCCGCGCTGTTGCCTAAAAATATCATCAGCCGTATTTGCCAAATGCACGCTGCCGTCTGGTTAAGCGTTATTGCTTTGCTGCTGGTTTGTGTCGGCTATCTGCCGGATGAAATCGAAAAACAGGTTAAGACGCTCTTTTACCCGCCGCTGATTCTACTGATGGTGCTGGGCACGCCCGTACAGACTAAAGCAATTGCCCTGGTTTTTAAGAACAGGCTACTCTGTTACTTAGGAAGAATATCCTACACGGTCTATTTGTGGCAGGAGTTAGTGACAGGAAATTATGTCGGCGGTTTAACCTTCGTTTACATCGCTGCTGTTTTTGTATCTGCGATGCTTTCGTATCGGTATATTGAATTGCCGTTGCAAAGAAAGGCGACTTTGATATCCGACGGCTTAAAAGCAGCCGCTGCTGAGGCATTGTTAAGCGAGTATAAACAAGACCGGCCATATTAACCCTCGCCCGGAAGGTCGAGGGTTCTTAGCGTTAACTAATCCGTTTGCGCCGCAAAACTATGCACCCATGCCAGGGCATCGTCGTTCCAGGTCATTCCGGCATGCATCTTTAAAATGATATCCCGGTACATTTCAAGGCTGGGATAGCCTTCCGCCTGGGCATCGGCATCGGTCATGTCGCCTAAGCGCTGACGTTTTAAATCGGTAACAACAAAAGTCATTCCGTCCAGGTCGAAAGTTTCGCCGGGCCAGCCATAGACGCCATCACGACGTTGTTGCGTTTTTGTTCCGGCTCTTGCCGCTTCTACCAATTTTGCGTGAGTAACCAAGCGATCTATCGAACAGGTTTTCTCGGGATAAGCTTCCATTGTTGATCCTAATTTGAATAAAAAATTCTATTGTACACCAAGCACTATTGTCTCGTAGCGACTGTCAGCCGCCATTTTGGGCGTCAGTTAAACTAATTTTGATGTCGGCCGATAACCGGAGGCAAGCAAAACTTTTCTTCGGGGCAAAACTAATGATCATAAAAAGTTCCAGCATACAACTAAACAGCCGGCATCAGTTCTTAAAGAGCTCTCAGGAGTCGGAATCGTTACGGTTCTGGAAAACCCAGGACCAGCCGGGGCCGGCTAGAAACGAGCGGCCGGCAGATTCGCTTAGCCTTAGCGGCCCGGCGCAAGCGCTCAAAGCCGAGAAACAAGCATTGGATACTGATAAACCGCTTGATGACAACGACGGCATTAAACTGCTTATTGTCAGGCAGATGGTTAAGGCGATAACCGGCCAGGATTTTAAACTGTTTTCTCCCGCTGAATTGAGCGGCGACGCTGAAAATACGGCTATTGAAATCACCGCAACCCCGCCGCCTGCCAAGCAGCCGCCCTCTGCGGGCTTCGGGCTTGTTTACGAGCATCATGCCGTGTATCAGGAGTCGGAAAACACTAGCTTTTCCGCTATCGGCTCCATCCGGACACAAGACGGGCAAAGCATCGATTTTTCAGTCAAGTTGAATATGAGCCGAGAATTCCGTCTGGAGACCAACCTTGCCATCACTGCCGGGGATCCTGAAAAGAAAGTCGATCCGCTGGTGATTAATTTTGGCGGCAATGCGGCGGAACTGTCACAAACGCGCTTTGAGTTCGACATTGACGCCAATGGTACCGCTGAACAAATCGCCAATTTAAAACCGGGCAGCGGCTTTCTGGCATTGGATAAAAACCAGGACGACATTATCAATGATGGCGCTGAATTGTTCGGCCCGAATTCCGGCAACGGGTTTTCAGAGTTGGCCCAGTATGACAGCGATAACAACGGCTTCATTGACGAAGCCGATCCAATTTATGACAGCTTAAGAATCTGGCAGCGGTTCGAAGACGGCAGCCAGCAGCTTATTGCCTTAGGCGATAAAAACATAGGCGCTATTTATCTGGGTCATGCTACTACGCCTTTCCAGTTGCGCAACACCGAGAACCAGTCGCTGGGAGAGGTTACCGATACCGGTATTTATTTAACGGAAGACGGCAAAACCGGCACCATTCAGCAGGTTAACTTTAGCGTATAAATAAGGAAAAGGGATTAAATTGCAGATATAGGTATTCGTACGGATAAACTCAGTTTATATGCTTTGTTAATCTATACTCCGACAAGAAAGGCTGGATGCCGAGTTTGTCGTATTATCTCTCTTACAAAGACCATCCGGGGTCTGCCCCCTTTCTCTCTGGGGTGGTCTTTTTTTTGAGAGGCACAGCAATTCCCCCATCATTCCTGAAAAATCCTTAACGACCTGATTCTGTTGATAGCAGCAGCCAGCTCATATTTGCGAGGCATGGAAAGAGTGCCCGGATAATCAGGTTGCAAGCAGTCTAATCCATGCTTATTTATTTTATTTTCCAGCCAGTTTATCCAGAAACGGATGGTCTCGGGTCTATCGCCCGACTGCTTTAATTGTGTCCGTAGCGCCAGCAGGCAATAGCCGATAGCTAGCACCTGTGGCGCTTCTGCAATTTGCGCGACCGCCTCCAGATTAATCAAATCCATGCCGTATTCAAGCTGCCTTGGCGCGTTACGCAAATCCTTGATGCGCTTGGGAAGCGTCTTGTTCAAGCGCTGGTTGACATAGGCCGGATCGAAATTATCGGTTGCCAGGCGGCGCGATATAGCAAAGTCGTGAATCGGTATATTCTCTGCCGCTATCGGACCAAGCCTGTCACGCACCTTGGCGGTAATATCCTCGCAGCGGTAATTGTCCATCAGCAGGCAGGTATCGGCTTTCTGCAAGAAATAACCCAGGCCGCTGACCACGAATATCATCGACACATGATGTTTTTCCCATAGCGACCGCACTGTCGAATAAAGCGGCTTGATCGGTTCCTGTGCGCCATCCAGGATTTTTTTGATCAGCTCATCGCGTACCAGGAAATTGGTTGCGCAGGTGTCTTCATCAAACAGCAGCAGGCGGCTGCCGCTTTCAATGGCTTCGACAATATTAGCTGCTTGCGACGTGCTGCCGCTGGCATTGTCGGACGAAAAACAAGCGGTTTTGAGGCCGTTCGGCAGATCGCCGATAAAAGGGCTGATGTCGACATTCCGAATGTTGCGGCCTTCTTCGGCTCGGATAAAAAAAGCATCTTCCCTGGTTACTACATATTCCCGTCCGTCTCCGGGAATATGCGCATAAACCCCGGTTAAAATCGCCTGCATTAACGTCGACTTGCCGTGATAGCCGCCGCCGGTAATGCAGGTGATGCCTTCCTTGATGCCCATGCCGATTATGTCGCGGCCATCCGCTAAGGGAATCTTGATTTGTAACGATGCGGGGGATTGAAAGGTTTTAACAGACTCGTCCATTGCAGGTCGGTCATCGACGCCGCTTTGCCGCGGCAACTTTACGCCATTGGCGATAAAGGCAATCAGGTCATGCTGCCGTATAAACTGAAGGATTTCAGCGCGTGTTTTTTGCACATTTACAAACTGCTGGAGCAGAGTTCTGGTTTTCTCTTCGTAGTGTTGATAAAAAAATGTAGCGTCAACAATTGCCGTCAGTTCTTGGCTGAACATGATCCACGCCTGCTCGGCGTCAAAAACGCCGCCGCCTTGCCTTTTGGCGGGCAGACTGGTGATAAAGCGCAAATAAACGGCCTCGTCGCCGAACAAAACACTATCCCTGATCAGCATCTTTTGGCTCAAGGCAATGGTGCTAAAAGAACCGCTGCCGTCCTTGCCGCGATTTTGCTGCGCAAACTTGTTAATGCCGTGACGAAAACGCCGGATCAAAAAATCGGCCACCGCGAGTTTACACCCCATAGTCTTGAAAAACTCTTCGGGGATTTTGCTGTCCTGCAACGCTAGTTTTATCGATGCAATGGAAGCAGGGTTGGCGCCGGGGCTACCCTGCATTTTGATAAAGCTGAGTTCAAATCGGGGGAAACGATAAGAACCGCGCAGTTTTTGGATGTTGTGGAAAGGCTGGCCGTCGATAGAAGCTAGCAAGTCATGTAATTGTTGCACATTCCCTCCTGCTTTTTAGTTCAAAAACCGGGCAAGTCAGCTTCCTTTAACAGGGTTGCCATGATAATCCGTTTCAGCAACCAGCTTCATTTTCACTGGATGATCATCGATGCCCAAAGTCTTAAAAGCGGCCTTTATGCCCATCGCTTTTACGGCATCGACAGAACCGAACTTGAAACCAAACAACCTGTTTTTCTTGCCTTCGGGAAAACTGTGCATTATTTGAGCAATGCGATCATCAATCAGCGCCCTTGCTTTGTTCAGCTCTATAGCCACTTCCGGTTTCAAGCCGGGGGACAGTTGCTTTTCCGGTAGTTGCACGGCTGCCACCTTCAACTCCGGTTGCAGCCGCTTGCGCATATCCGCCAATTTTTTACTTTGCCCATGAGCCACCAGCAGGTTACGCTCAGTGACACTCACCTTTTGCCGGTCTGCGGGCATGTCGGATATTTTTTTCATCAACTAGAACGGGATGTCATCATCATACGGCGCATCAAAGTTGTCGTGGCTCGGCGCTTGTTGGCCGGATGGCTGCGAAGATGGGTAGCTTTGTTGCGGCTGGCTTGACTCGTTTCTTTTGCCGACCAAATCGATAATATTGGCATTAAGTTCCAGGCTGGTTTTGGTCGAGCCGTCTTGCGCGCGATACTCGCTTTGGCTCAGTTCGCCAGAGACAAATACCTGCTGGCCTTTTTTCAGGTAGTTTTGCAGCTGTCCTTCTGCACGTTTGCCCCATACCGCACATCTGATCCACAGCGTTTGCTGCTTGTCGCCGAAGCCAATATTGTTGGCGACGGTAACGTTCAATACCGCCTGGCCTGACGGTAAATACCTGACTTCCGCATCACGGCCAACAGTGCCGGTAAAACTAAATACGTTGCTCATAATTTTCTCATTGATAGTTAAATTAATAATACGGCTATTATCGGCTGGTTCGACCAAAAATGAAAATGCAAAACCTCAGACCGGTTTTGATTAATGCCCGATAAAGTCCGGTTGCTTAACCGAATCACTAGAATGGCGCACTTTGTTAATGTCAGTGTTTTGGGACGAGTGACTAGTAGTCAGTCATATTGAAGTGAAGCGATAATTTATGATATGACTATAAGCTTTGGCGCAACGAGGTATAGTGTCATGCCCGCCATCCGCTATAAAGTCAATTTGACCGACGAAGAAAAACGT
>Ga0208117_100031_pt1 | contig 164283 bp, 139 predicted proteins | sample LakWasMet26_LOW6_2_FD_183870 | JGI IMG/M metagenome (GOLD analysis project Ga0208117, IMG submission 183870) | Freshwater sediment methanotrophic microbial communities from Lake Washington under simulated oxygen tension - Sediment Metagenome... | ecosystem: Environmental > Aquatic > Freshwater...
GGAAGAAAATGAAGTATGAATGGCTGCCTTTCAAGACCTTTACGGCCACTGAGCTGGAACAGGCCATCGACAAAATCGGGGATGGCTTCAGCTCTAAATACCAACTTACTTTCTGCTAAGAACTTATAATTTAGTTTAGCTTGTTGTTTATTTCCTTTAAGTTGATAATATTTTCCATATAGATAAAAAATTTCAGCGTTACGATTAACAGATAACTTTTCATATTCTGTTAAATATTTTAACGCATCATCAATATTAATCCCCTTTATTTTATATCCGTCTAAAATAGATCTGACTGCCGATAAGTAAGTAGCAGGATTGTTTTTATTAATATTCTTTATCGATAATTCAATCCATTCTTTGAAATGTTTTTCGTTTAAACCTTTTATTGCATCCTGATATTTTATTTCAAGTGCATCTAATTTAATTTTCTCAGTATATAAAATATTAAAAAGTCTTTTTACTTTCTCAACTGTCATAGAGGGAAGTAAATCACGCCAATATTTTTTTTGGGCATTATCCATAGATTCTGAATTAGAAATTAATGGCTCAAGCAGTTGAATAACTTTTTCTTTAGTCCCATTATTTAAAATATCATTTAAATATTGCTGACTGCTTGGCGTATTATTTTGTTTTACTTCTATTTCAGAATTCTTATTTATATCTTCTAAATTTTTTCGGTTTCTTATTTTGGCTACTTTTTTGGGATCGTCTTTTTCAAATTCAAGTAATATGATCTCAATTTCCTTTTTTGCTGTATTAGTAAGCTTTGTTTGTTCCTCAGCGCGTTGAAATTCTTTTTCTGCCTGTTGTTTTTGCTCTTTTGCAATTTTTTCTTGATTTTCGGCATTTTTTTGTGCTTCAACAGCTTTTGACGTAGCCATCTTTTCTTGTTTAACTGCTTGTTTAGCTTGCTTATATAGTATGGTGCTAAAAACTGCCAATCCTGATACCACAACAGAAAAACAAACCAATCCAATAATCACCAAGCGTCGCTGCTTTGCCTCTGCTTTCTGTAAACGTTGATAAACCAATTGACTTGAAGTCAAAAACTCCTCCGTTAAAACAAAATACTCTCCATAGCGTTTTGCCCATGATACTGTTGGCTTTTTTTCTTCCCACCATTGTTGAAAACTCTGCAATTCCGGCGATTTCAAAAAATCAGCCTTATTTTTTTGCCACTCCAAAGCCCTATCTTCTAATCGCCAATAGATTTTTGCATCTTCTGTTTCGTCTGCTGCCCAATCTTTCAACCGTTGCCATTGACGAATCAAACTTTCGTGAGAAATATCAATGATGCTGTCAACCGTTAAAGCGACATTGATAGGCGGCATTAAAAAACAACAGCCTGTTTGGCGAAACGCATCAATCACAGCAACCACTTCGCTGTGAGACGACGCGGTGTTGTCGATAATCTCGGTTAATGGCGTTGGGCGGCGGGTGTCACGCTGGGTATCACCGCGTTCGGTCAGGCTACGAAACAGCAATTCAGCAATGCGTTGTTGTTCATTGCTGAGTTGGTTATAGATTTCATCGGCATGACGTGACAAGGCATCTCTTAAACCGCCGATGGCTTGATAATCGGCTAAGGTTAAGGTGGCGGTTTTGTCGTTGGCTAAATCCCATAAGCGCATTAAAACGTGTTGCAATAACGGCAGTTGGTCTTGATTAGTTTGGGCATCTTCCAGTAATTGGGTGATTAACGCGGGTTCTATGTCACCGTCAAACACAAACGCGGGTTCTTCAATGGCGGCGCGTAATTGCTGGGCATTCAACCGTGGCGTTAAATACAAGCCTTGATTAACCGCTTCGGCAAGTCCTGCAAATTGCGCACAATCACCTAAAAAATCAGAACGCATGGTAATGACAACATACACAGAATCCGATAATTGCGTGGTAGAGACAGGATAGGGTTTGCTACTGGCAAGTAATAAACTGACAAAGTTACGCGCTTCAGCACTCGCGCCTTGTTGAAAGAAACGGAAAATTTCTTCAAATTGATCGCAGACGATTAATAATTGGGCATTATTGGGCAGTGGATGTTGGGCTAACAGCTCATGTAAACTGAGTGAACTTTGCTTTAAGGTGTCTCGTAAGCTGTCTACGGTGTAGTGAGCAGCTAATACGTCCTTGAGTTCGCTAAACAGTTGCGCGGCTAAGGCTTGAAACGGCTGATTGCCGGGACGTATTTCAATAATACGCCAATGAGTGCTGGCTTTGGCTAAATAGCCCGCTTCTAAACCTGCGATTAAGCCTGTTTTGACTAATGAGGATTTACCGCAACCCGATGTGCCAACAACCGCTAAAAAATGGCTAGCCCCTAAGCGGTCAATTAAGTCATCGGTATGGGTTTCGCGCCCGAAAAAAATATCAGTTTCGGTGCGTTCAAACGGGCGTAAGCCGATGTAAGGTTGCTGGCTCATGCTAATTTTTCCATGAAATGCGTCAAATAAGTCGCGGCGTTTTCAGGTGGACAATTATAAATATGCAGGTTGTCTAGTTGATAATTCAGCTCCTGTTTTTCCTTGCCTTTGTGTACTGCAATGATTTTTAGCGGTGTGTCGCGTTTACGTTGCAATCGCCGACAATTACCCAGTTGTTCGCGTACCCATACGCTGGTGGTTTGCTCGTATAAAATGAGAATGGCATCGCAGTTTAAAATATTGTTCTCAATGTCTTGGCGTATGTCGCTAGAGCTGATTTCAACAGAGCGATGTAACGGCAAAACGTAATCTATGCCGTTGTCTTTGAGTAAGGATTCAATGTCGGCAATTAAGGCTAAATCTTCGGGCGCACTGTGCAGAAAAATAAAGGCATCAATACTTTTGGTGTCTGGACTTCGGGCTGCTTGTTGTTGCTGGCGGTGTTGTTCGCTGAGTTGTTGCAACTGGTGTTTGGTTTTTAAGTCTTGTAATTGTTGGGCAACCAGTTCAGCGACTTGATTGGCTTTGTCTATATGCGCCGCGCCTTGTAAGGATAGAATGCCTTGTTGTTCGTCATCGTGCCAAAACTTCTGTCTGGATACGCCTGTTAAACTGCTGGGTATGCTGTAGCTGGTCATTTCTATTAAAAAAGTGGGCTGGCGTTTGGCGTAGTTGCCCAGTTGTTCAAATTGGCTGGCATATTGTTGGCAATAAGCGGGTGAGGCAATAATGAGCAACATTGCCGATGGTTCTAACTGGCTAAAATCATTGTTGATGCAAAGTTGGAAATCATCGAAGGTGGCTAGTTTTGATTTGAGTTGCTTTTGTAACTCGCTGATAAAGTTAGTTGCCCATTGTGTATCTGCATCGGCAAAACTGATAAAAATATCGTGTTTATAACTAGGAACGTAGGTTTTTGGGCGTTTTTGTAACACGCGCAATTGTTGTTCAGCGTTGGCAATGCGGGCAATTGCCATTTGATTAAGCCCCGCTTTAAAAGCTTGCTCAATATCTAAATCGTCATGGTTAAAAATGGCAGAATAAAACCCTTGGGAAAAGACAGTTCCCGCTTTGTCGTCAATTGCGTCATTCATGCCAATGAAATAATCCACTTGTTCCGTTATATCCTCAGCATTAATCGCACTGTGACAGGCATTTAAAAACACCGCTTTTAAATCAGGAGCGCAGAGTTTGAATAAGTTGGCTAGGGCTGATTTACTCACTTCATGCGTTTGATAACCCGTTGAATCGGTAAAAATGACACTGTCCTCTGTACCATGTCCGCTAAAATGAATTAGATGTGGTTTGAACTGTAAAACTTCGCTTTGCAAAGTTTCGGCACGTGTCGCTAAACAATGATGTACTTCAAATGAATCGCGTAAATCGCAACTTCGCCATAAGTTATGAATGCGCTGATACTCTTCATCTAACGTTAAGGCAGCCGTATCGAAAGGATTGGCTACTAAAATCAAAATTCTTATGGGGATTGCTGTCACAATGCTATTTCCTAATGCCACGTTGGTTTTAATGTTTGGACGATATCACGCCTTTGATAGATTCTGATTGTCCCGGATTATGGGAAGTGTCTAAACTCGACATTTGGTTGATTTTCTTGGCTAAAAGAAAGAAAAAAGCCAGTGTCAGGCCTTACATTTTACACTTCCCCACTTTTCAGCCACATAGGATGTGCCGACGCCAGGAGGCGCATCATTCGGGTTACTCACCCGCATCAAAATCAAACTCACCCGAATGCCCTCAGGTCATGGGATAAACACCCATTTTTACAAACTTGAAAAAACTCGAATGCGGCCAATCTGCAACTTGGCAAACCCAACCGTGCTTGACCGGGTTCCAATGAATGTAATCGACATGACGATTGAAATCATCTTGATCCGTTATTAAATGCGTCCAAAAACGGCGCTGCCGGAGTCCGCGCTCGCGCCGTTTTTTCCTGCTTTTAGAAATGCTTTCGCCGGTATCGATGTGACTGGAAAAGCGCCCTTTGATCTGTCCCCAACGCATTGAATAATTAGCATCGCCCGGCGCTAAAGTCCATAGGCAATGAAGAGGGTCGGGCATGATAACCGCCGCTTCAATGCGAAAAGGGTGTTTCTTTTTAACATCATAAAAGGCCGTCCGCAGTACATCGATGTTTTCAACCAATAACCGATTATTTCGCCGTTTGGCAATATTCACGGTAAAAAACTATGTCGCGTCCGGCGTGTAAATGCGGCGATAGTAGGTTTTTGACTGATTCCTTTATTTACGCTTGATGCGAATGATGCGCCTCCTAGCGTCGGCACATCCTATATTGGCGTTGCAACCGGCGAGCCGCTTAGCCTACGTATTAATACGAGGTGGCAGCAAGATAGCATTATTCCTTTCGCAAAACAAAAAAACATCTAACGTCAGTCATTACCTACATGGCATTTGCTTTTTTTAAGATTCTTACGCTGTGCGTACCCTACGGGGCTTTTTCTTGATTATAATTTTGCCCAGCTTAACTGAGGCTTGAGATAAAAACGGTGGGCAGAAAAGCGTTGCCCACCCTACATTAAAATAAAATGTATAATTACAACATCTGATACATAAATCCCCATCAATAACGCATCCAACATAAACAATGTCCACAAACGATACCCAACCTGCGTCAAACTTTATCCGCCAGATCATTGCCAACGATCTCAAAGACAACAAAAACAACGGCAAAGTTGTCACACGCTTTCCTCCTGAACCTAACGGTTATCTGCATATCGGTCACGCCAAATCGATCTGCCTGAATTTCGGCATCGCCGCCGAAAATAACGGCGCCTGCAATCTGCGTTTTGACGATACCAACCCCGAGAAAGAAAGCGACGAATATGTGGAAGCGATCAAACGCGATGTACAGTGGCTGGGCTTTGAATGGTCGGAATTGCACCATGCGTCGGATTATTTCGAGCAGCTTTACGACTACGCCGTGCAACTGATCGAACAAGGCCAAGCCTATGTTGACAGTTTGTCCGCCGAACAAATCAGGGAATACCGCGGCACCTTGACCGAACCCGGTAAGGAGAGCCCCGACCGTAGCCGTCCGATAGCGGAAAATCTCGATTTATTTAAACGCATGCGCGCCGGCGAATTTGCCGACGGCCAATATGTGCTGCGCGCCAAAATCGACATGGCCTCGCCCAACATCAACATGCGCGACCCGGCGCTGTACCGGATTCGCCGCGTACATCATCAGCGCACCGGCAACGACTGGTGTATCTATCCGATGTACGATTACACCCACTGCATTTCGGATGCGCTGGAAGGCATCACCCATTCGCTGTGTACGCTGGAGTTTGAAGATCACCGCCCGCTTTACGACTGGGTGCTGGATCAGGTTAAAACACCGGCCCATCCGCAACAAATCGAATTTGCCCGTTTGCAGCTCGAATACACCATCGTCAGCAAACGCAAACTGAACCAGTTGGTCACTGAAAAACACGTGGGCGGCTGGGACGACCCGCGCATGCCGACCATCGCCGGTTTACGCCGCGCAGGCTTTACGCCTAAATCGATACGCGATTTTTGCGAGCGCATCGGCCTGACCAAACAAAATTCATGGATAGAAATGGGTGTGCTGGAATACTGCATCCGTGAAGATTTAAACGATAATGCACCCAGAGCCATGGCGGTTTTACAGCCGTTGCGTGTGGTTATCGACAATTATCCGGAAGACCAAACCGAACAGCTGGAAGTCGGCAATCATCCGCAAAAACCTGAGCTGGGCAAACGTATCGTGCCGTTTTCCAAAGTCATACTGATAGAACAGGACGACTTTGCCGAAATCCCGCCGCCGAAATTCAAGCGCTTAGTAGCGGGCGGCGAAGTTCGCTTGCGCGGTTCTTACGTTATCCAGTGCAACGAAATCATCAAGGATGCCGACGGCAACATCATCGAACTGCGTTGCAGCTACGACCCAGACACGCTGGGAAAAAATCCCGAAGGCCGTAAAGTCAAAGGCGTGATCCACTGGGTTTCCGAGCAGCACTCGCAACCGGCGGAACTGCGCCTGTATAACCGCTTATTCAGCGTGCCCAACCCGGACAATGAAGAAAACTTCCTGGACGCGATAAACCCCGAGTCATTGGAAGTCCTGACCGATTGCAGAGTCGAAGCCAGTCTGGCTAATCCGCAACCGGAAAGCCGCTATCAATTCGAACGAACAGGCTATTTTTGCTTTGATGCGATAGACAGCGTTAACGGCAAACTGGTATTTAACCGCACCGTTACCTTGCGGGATAATTGGGAAAAAGATTGATTGAAAAATATGGCAGCATTATTTTATCAACGTTACTTAGCGTAGGGCGAGCCATGCGCGCCCTGCTCGGCTAACATTTTTTATTTTAAACTTAACCGCGAAATCACTATGAACCAAGACAGCATCAACCTGATAGAACAATACTATGCCGCATTCAACGGCGGTGATATGGATACTTTTCTTAATCTGCTGACCGACGATGTCATCCACGACATCAACCAAGGCAGACGGGAAATCGGCAAGGAAGCATTCACTCAGTTCATGGCTTGCATGAACAACAATTACAAGGAACAGCTCGTCGACATGGTCATCATGGCGACAGCCGACGGAAAACGCGCAGCTGCCGAATTTGTAGTACTGGGTGAATACATTAAAACCGACGAAGGCTTGCCGGCCGCACAGGGACAAAAATACCGCTTGCCTGCTGGTGCTTTTTTTGAAATCCGTGACGACAAAGTGGCCCGCATTACCAACTATTACAACCTGCAAGACTGGATTGCCCAAGTTAGCAAATAGGACTGTAGATAAGATGCGGACTCCTCCCTCAGGGATCGCAATGTACCAAAGCGGAAGGTCGTACCAAGTCCTTATGGTGAAATAAGGGGAGTCTAAAATAAATATTATCTGATGTTACGCATTGTCCGTGAAAACGTAGGGCGTGCCGTGCGCGCCTTGGTTTACAAGGCGCGCACGGCACGCCCTACAACAGATATTCATAGGCGGGAAATAATATCTTTATCCCACACGACGTCACGTCAATGATGTGGAAACAGCGTGTTTAACGATTACCTCTCCAATTGCGGAGCATTTTTCAACACAGTAACAAACCGGTCGGACCGGCGTTTTCAGCAATCCGTTCAGCCCAAGCTCTTTATAAACTACCCCAAAAACATCGCATCGCCATAACTGAAAAATCGGTAAGATTGATCGATAGCATGGCTATAGGCGTTCATAATATGCTCGTAACCGGCAAATGCTGAGACCAGCATCAGCAAGGTAGACTCGGGCAAATGAAAGTTGGTCAGCATCGCATCGACCGACCTGAATTGATAGCCGGGAGTAATAAACAAATCAGTATCACCAAAACCGGCTTCAAGTAGGCCGCTTTTGGACGCCGATTCCAACGCCCTGACCGCCGTCGTACCTATGGCGATAACCCGCCCTCCCCTTGCCCTGGCTTGCTGAACGGCCGCTACCGTCTCCGGCAGTACGACAAAATATTCCTTGTGCATTAAATGTTCGGATAAATCTTCCACCCTGACCGGCTGAAAAGTACCGCTGCCGACGTGCAAGGTCACAAAAGCGCTTTGCACACCTTTGGCTTTAAGCTTTTCCATCATGGCTTGATCAAAATGAAGACCTGCGGTGGGCGCGGCAACGGCTCCCGCCTCTCTGGCAAAAACCGTCTGATAACGGGTCAGGTCGGATTGATCGTCTTCACGGGTAATATAAGGCGGCAATGGAATATGGCCGATTTGCTCCAATATAGAGAGCAAACTGTTATCGCCCTTAAACTCCAACTGAAACAGATCGTCAGCCCTGCCCAACACTTCGCAGCAATAGCCCTTCTCCAACTCTATTAAGGTACCGGCTTTCGACGATTTGCTCGCTCTGACATGAGCAATGGCATGGTGTTCATCCAGAATGCGCTCGATAAGAATCTCGACTTTACCGCCGCTTTGTTTTGTGCCGAACAGCCTGGCCGGAATCACTTTGGTGTCATTAAAAACCAGCAGATCACGCTCATTGATCAAATCGATGAAATCGGTAAATTGCCGATCGACTATCCCTCCGATATTACGATCCATACATAACAAACGACTTGCATCACGTTCTGCCAAGGGTTTTTGCGCAATTAACGCTTCGGGTAACTGGTAGTTAAAATCACTTTTTTTCATAGCGGGCGATATTATCAGGTTAAGCGTCCAAATACACCTTAAATAAAACTAGCATTATTGATAAACGTTGCCTATAATACACGTTCTTTGCCGGGGTGGCGGAACTGGTAGACGCGCCGGATTCAAAATCCGGTTGGGGTGACTCAGTGCCGGTTCGATTCCGGCCCTCGGTACCAAACATTGGTTCAGAGCCGTGCAAAGAACTATAAAAACCCGCAAGTCGCAAGGCTTAGCGGGTTTTTTATTGCCCAACGAAACGCAGTAACACTCGACACCTTACGCAGTCACATTTACAGTCATTTTCGACCCGTACAAAAATCTACTACCTTTTTACTGCGTGGAAGTTACTTACTGCAATGACTAAAGAATTTCGCGGTAATTGAGAACAGGGCATCGCAAAAAAATGACACAGGCTTTGTAAGCCCTTTGTTATTGCCTGAAGCTTTTAGCCTTAAATTAAAAAACGCCTTTTTTAGCCCTCCTCCCTTTCAAGACTTCTTATTTGAGCATTAAAAATTGATCACGTTGAGGTTCTACAAGCTCACCACGAACGCAACCAATCAATAATATAAGGATCCGCTCGTACTGAGTTTGTCTAAGTAGTTTATTTTTACTTGAATGCCCCAGCTACGTAAAAAAGGGGGCTACGCATGGTTTATCGTCACGGAGAAGCTATGTCAACTTTCGGTGACATAGGGTGATCGGGCGTGGATAGGTAATGCCTGCAAACAACTTTTCACATCACCCTACTGCGGGTCTGCTCCCTCTACTTGACAACCCTGCTTAACGAGCAAGGTAAATTCGCAAGGTGCAGCATGGGTTAGCTGGCGATCCAGGCGGGCGGAACAACCCGCGTCTTCCATAATCGCGCGACTGGCGTCTTTACTGCATAACAACAGCACTGCGTACGATTTTTGATACTGCACTTTCAGTAAATAGGGCTCAAATTCAGGGGCCAACAGGCGGGGATCATGCCGAGTTGCGCTTTGCAAAATGGAGGTATCACTGTCGATGGGCGCCTCGGCTAGATCGGCGAAATAGGTATCTACCGCCGAACTGAGATTTACCATTTTGGTGGACAATCGCCCTCGCTCTTTGGCGTCGGGAGCTGCGGCAGTGGGAGCCGCACAAGCCCCCACAAGCAAAGCGGTGACAAGGCTAATCAATATGCGGTGTTTCATGGCATCAGCTCCAGTAAATCATGTGGTTGTTTTCGTCAATACCCGTATCCAAACTCCAGCTTGCCAGGGTGTCCAATGGAGACTCTCGGTTTTGCAGCGACAACGCCAGCCAACCCCACAACTCCAGTATATTGCTTAAAGCTTTTTGGAATAGCTCCTCAAAATCCATAGCGCTTCCGCCTGGAACATTAAGGCCATAGATATATTGAGGTTCGGGAACCACCGGATAAACCAAGCCCTGATTGGCGGCTACGTGGCGGGCAAAAGCAAATAATACGTTGCCGCTTTCACCTAGCTTCATCATGCGGCGCATGGCCCTATGCCAGTCGTGTACCTTGGGCGCTTTAAGATTGGAATCAAGACCCGAATAAACACCGGTCAACAGCTCTTGCCACAGCAGAGCTACATCTGGATCCATGCGATCATCGTCGTTCATGTCGGAGCTATCGTCCACGTTGGTTGATATTTGCCTGTTGAACTCAAGCGCCCCCATATTGAGTCGACCATGCGCATAAACATCCTGAGACATTTCGCAACGCCGGTGTTCGGTTTTATGTTGCTCGTAGACCCCTACCTTCAGATTGACTACCGGATGTATGGTGCCGTCGGTAGCGACGTGAGCGGCAAAACCGAACAGCCAAGCCATGCACTTTTGGCGCACATTGTCATCCGTTATGTTGCGTATCTTGGCAACCCCATTGCGCAATAATGCTACTGCGTGCCCTTTGTGCATGGCATCGGCCCAAGCGCTGGAATTACTGTCCAGTACGTCGAGATACGGGTAATCGGGGGCTACCGCCCCGACGATGCAAAACTTTTTCCAATTTCCCAAGGCTCGCTTGGCATCGCTATGCAACAAGCCTTCGCGACGATTGCGGGCCTTTTCGATGGCCAATTGCGCCAAGGTAATGTGGGTATATCCACCGGACATAGTATTTTCTCCTTATTATGTGATAACCAGTTGGGTCATTGCATGCCTCTCACTCGGCACTACCTTTAAACCCAAGCCTACAAAAAGCCATTTTCCCAACATGATCGCCGTATTTGGACATCCCGCGTTGCTTCAATAACACCGACTACTCACCCCAGGAAAGGTCGTATTGTTCAGGGAAAGGGCCGGATTTATAATCAATGCTGCCAGCCGCCTTAATACCGGGCCTTAACAATACTTGGCGAACCATCTCCGGGATTAATACCATGCCGACATATTTACCGAGGCACTCATGACTGCCGAAGCCGAAATGGAAGTAGTGATACCAGTTGCGCTCGGCGATGAATTCATCCGGTGATTCAAATGCTTTGGGGTCGAACATCGCGGACTGGGTCAGCGTAAGTACAATGGTTCCCGGACTAATGGTGGTTGCATGCGCCGTATCCTTGGCGACGGTATATTCGCTGGCTGTTTTACGGAACATGTAGGGGGCGATAGGCACAAATCGCAGGGCTTCCCAGACTATGTTATCGAATGCCTTTGGATCATCCATTTTCGCGGCATCGACCGCCCTGGCAAGCAATTCAGGCCGCTCCAGCAAAAATTGAATGACCTGCGAAACGGCTTGGGAAGTGGTCTCGATAGCGCCGATCAACAAGCCGCCTGCATTTACGCCCAAGCGTTTAATGTCGAAATCCACGGCATGCGGGTAAGTGGAACGCAGCATTCTGGAGACGATGTCGTCGGTCAGTTTTTTATCCGTCTGACTGGACTGACCCAGCAGTTTTTTCAATAAGCACAAAGGCGTTAGCAAGGTGCTTAATGCTTGCTTTACCTTGGCTACCGGCAAGCGGCGTAGAATTAAACCTGCTATGTATTTACCCAACTTATCCGAGACTTCTTTTTGATGGTCAGCGACGCTTTTGGCTAACGCCTCAGGAAGAAGGTCGAAAGATTGGTTATGAAAGGTGTTGTACTGATTCCAATAGGACCATTCGATCAAGTCTTTGCGGTCTGCACCGGTCAGCCCGAAATAGTCCTGAACCAAGGTCGCCGGCGCCATCCGGCAGTAATCGTTTACCACTTCTATCCGCCCATTGGCTTTGTCGAGTATCTCTTTGCCGATATCGGCAACCATCGCCCTGACCTGCGGTAAGTCGTCGCGATTCAGTAACCCCATCATGATGGACTTTTCGCGGGTATGCAGGGCATCGTCGTCATGGGCCATCAGGTAATCGGCCATCTTCGCCACATAAAGCTCAACGGTGAATACCTTGGGCATATTCAGTACATCGGTAATATCGTCGAATAATGCCAATAAGGTACATTCCGGCGTGACGAGTATGGGCCGCTTTTCACGCAGTTCCTTGAAAAAGGGCAACGGTTCGCTGTACATCCAACCTCGAACCAGCGGATATTTATCCGCATCGGCCGCCGCATCGTAGTGCTCCAAATAATTAGTCGTGTTACTCATGGTCATTTCCTCTTAAATACGTCATTCCGGTTGTCACCGCCCACAGGGGGGAATCGGGAACTACTCGTAACAAAATATATTGTGCCCCTATAAATAACGGGACGAAGCATAAGCTCCGCCCCGCTACTCAACAGTTGTTGGGAATTACAGATTCTTCAGGTATTCGAGAAGCGCTTTCTTCTCTATATCGGTAAAACCGGTGCCGTAATCGTGACCACAGCGGCTGTTACCGGAGTTTCTATCGCTGCAATCCGTCGTTTTCAGAGTGAAATTGAACTTGGTCTGCTCTACAGCCAGTCCGACTTTATCCGGATCATACGCCGGGCCGACCTTGAACTCTGCAAGCCGTTTTTCAGATGGCGTCAATAACTCGGCCAAAGACTGCACCGATCCATTATGCAGGTATGGCGCCGCTGCCCAAATTCCTCGAAGCACGCGAGACTCGTAAGGATAGCTCGGAGTGGCTGTAGGCTCTTTCACTTGGAAGGTTTCCTTGAGGTCGTCCAAACTACCCAAATCGTCGAGGTCTTCAAATTTGTCGACTTCCGTCTTAAACTTCGATACCAATTTATCCAGCTTGCTCTGCTCCTTCCGCTCTTTCGGACTGAGTTCGACCGGAAGGTAATGTTGAAGAATAGATCCGCCAACGACAGTTCCCAAAACCGAAAACGCCGAGTCAACAGCCTTGAGCGGTGGTTTATTTGGGAAAATCACTGCACCTTCAAGCACGCCGGTTTTAACTTGTGATCCCAGCAAGTTCACTTCCCTGGAATCCGTACCGACATCCAGGATCGGTGTAGCCCAGGTTTCGTGGGTAAAGGAGCGCATTTTGCCTTTCTTGATACCGTGACAGTCGGCGCAGCTTTCATTATGTTGGGCAAGGTCTTTCTTGTAGAACACTTTCTCCCCTTCGGCGGCAAGCGCCTTGTCCAGCTTCCAGGGCCATTTTGGCGGACCGATCTTCTTGATTAAGCTTTCCAGCTTATTCAATCCATGGAAGTTGGCCGAATTGTTTTTAACATAGTTGATTTTAAGTAATCTCGAATCATCCTTCTTGGGATGGAGAACTGCGAAAACGCCGAAGACTTCGCCAATATTCCTGGACAGTCCCAGTATGCGGTTGCCGTTTGGAGCAAAACCGGGCCATTGCGTAATGTCTTGAATCGGCGCGTTCCAGACAAACGGATAGCGAGCCGGTGCATCGGCACGTTTGATGTTCTCAGGAATCATGTAGGTCGGAGCCGGTCCAATATCAAGTCCGGATACCCGGTTGAAAATCATTGATACAGCGTCGAGGCGAGACGGCCCCCAAGGAGACTCTGTCGGCAGCGAACCTTTTACGATCGTGTCATAGGGCAGGAACCAAGCGGCAAGGTCGGCGCGCAATTTGTCTTCGTCCTGTTTCTTGGGCGATGCGCCGAGCACGGCACGGGCAAATTCCGTAAAAGCGGCAGGATCAGTAAGCACGGTGTTGACCGCCGTGTCGAGATCCCCCATAAAGCCTTGCATGTCGGTAATGGCCGGGCCGCCGTCGAGTCGGTAGGAGATGCCGGAAACATCGATCTGACGCGTGTGACAGGCGGAGCAGGTCATGCCGATGAATTTATCGCCACTCTCCTTGGCAGCGATAAAACCGACCGGCAGGCCTGGCTCCGGGCTTTTGGGGTTAGGCAGATAACCGTACCGGCCGAGACTGTCCGCCATGAAAGGGGCACCGTTCGCTTGTTTCAACGCGTTGATCCATTTCAACGGCATGATTCGCGAACCCTGATCCTGGGTATAATATTTCTGCCGAGCGGAATTGGTCCACTTTTCCCCCTGATCGGTCAGTACGGGCGATGTAGCGGCTGTCGATGACAGCGGCACAAGCATCGCCATGGTGAGAACAGTGCCCACAAGGCTCCTGATCCTCAATACAGATTCATTTTTTTTCATTTGTCCCTTCCTCGGAATTTACAACATCTTATTGATCACCCGCCATCCGCCAGTTTTGCAGCATACGACTAAAAGGCGATCACCCCAAAAGAAACACTACTCAGTAAGCCAAGCAATTTATTTTTATAGACTTAACAAATAGCGTTTATCCGCCGCACCCAAAACTTGAATTAACGCGCCCGCAAAAGGGGACGGCATTATTGCATCGTACGCAAAGCATCTTGAGTAAAACGCCATAGATATGCGCTACACGGACGACGCCACCAGTCGAAACCGATGCTGTTACGAGCCGGGGTAATGTAGCTCAAACAAAAACCGATGTATGCCAGCCAAAGATTATTTAGTTGTAAGCTTTTTGCTTACGTATAAAACGCAGTCAGATCGTGTTTAGGATATTAGATCGAGTGTTTGCATCAACTATAGAAAATGCGTCAATGTAAAAATCCGCCTCCGGCAAGACTTTAATATTGCCCGAATTTTATGCCCAACATCGGATTTGACCTTCCCATCAATGAATCGCCACTGTTATAGTGAGTCACCGATTTTTCAAAGAACTGCCAAGTGTTAGTAAAATATGTGGTTTTAATCGATAATCAAGCGCCTAATTGAAGCCGTCACTTAAACGATTTATTGATTTTCACCCATGAAACCACAAGTAAAACTATCCGCCGTTATTGTCAGCTTGTTAACGGGGATTTCACCACTGCAAGCGCAAAACTTATCAGAAACCTATGAGCTTGCTTTACAAAATTCACCTGTTTTAAAGCAGGTTCAGGCCAAACAATCTGCCATCGGCGAATCGAAAGATCAAAGCATTGCGCGATTTTTGCCTAACATCTCGGCCACCGGAGCCAGCAGCAAAAATCATCTGCATAACAAAAAAACCGGTAGTTTTCGAGGCCCTGACCCCAATCAGGAATTCTGGGACAATACCTTCAATGTCAACTTAACTCAGCCCCTGTTCCACTGGGATCACTGGATACAATTAAGCCAGTCCGACAATCAAATCGCCCAGGCCGAAGCGGCATATCTGGCCGAACTGCAAAACCTGATGGTTAACACAACCGAAGCCTATTTCAATGTGCTTTATGCCCAGGATAATCTGCAATTTGCCTCGGCAGAAAAGCAGGCTATCGCCCGACAACTGGAGCAAGCCCAGCAACGATTTGAAGTGGGCGTTCTTGCAATAACCGATGTTAACGAGGCGCAAGCCGGTTTCGACCAAGCCAACGCCAATGAAATAGAGGCGGCCAATAATCTGGATAATCAAAAAGAAGCGTTAAGGGAAATCATCGGCGAAAACGACGCCTCGCTTAACGGACTGGGCGACCAACTGCCCTTACTCAAGCCCGAACCGGCGGCTATTTCGGCATGGAGCGATACCGCCGAACTCAATAACTTCAGCATCATTTCGGCATTTAACCAGACCGAAGTGTCGCGCAAAGCCATAGACCTGCAACGCAACGGCCACCTGCCCCGCCTGGATTTGGTCGCCTCCTACGGGGCATCCGACAACACCAGCAGCTTTGGTTTTCGGGGCGATACCCAAAGCGTCGGCGTACAACTGGAGGTGCCGCTGTTTGAAGGCGGCGCGGTAAATTCCCGGACCCGTCAAGCCAGCTATGAATACCAAGCCGCCAAAGAGGATTTGACCGCGAAAAAGCGGGCGGTCAAACGTCAGGTGAAAGATGCCTATCGCGGCGTCATGTCCAACATCAGCCGCGTTACCGCCCTAAAAGCCACGGTGACATCCGCGACCAGCGCCGTGGAAGCGACCGAAGCAGGCTTTGGCGCAGGCACCCGAACCATGGTCGATGTGCTGAACGAACAAAGGAATCTATACAAGGCAAAACGCGATTTTGCACGCACCCGTTATGATTACCTGCTCAACAGCCTCAAGTTAAAACAAGCGGCCAGCAGCCTTAGCCAAGATGATCTTGAACAGGTTAACCGGTTGTTGGTGGCTAATGCCGGGAACAAACAGCCCGAGTAAAAATGCTGTGGAAATAGCTGAGGGAAGGGAGAGATTGCGATGATGCTTTTCATTTTCTCAACGTAAACAGTACAAAATAGCCATACAGCTAATCCGCTGCACCCACAAACCTCAAAAAGAAATGAGGCTTAAAAAAACGATGCTTTAATCCAGCAAGAACCCGTTAGATTCATGGCATGCCAACTTGGTAACTGAAATGGATGTGCTGACAGGACGCTCTCTAAAATAATCTGAAATTGGTTCATATCCCCACGGGTGTGGGGAACATTTGTTGACGTTTCATCCGGCCTACTGCTACCCCGGTTCATCCCCACGGGTGTGGGGAACACATGGTCATGGCTGTTTCCAGTTAATAGCCATCCGGTTCATCCCCACGGGTGTGGGGAACACATTATTCATGTCCGTTCTCCGCAACAATCAGCCGGTTCATCCCCACGGGTGTGGGGAACACTTTTAACACTTCGATAAGCCGTACATGGTCGGCGGTTCATCCCCACGGGTGTGGGGAACACCACGCCCGTGGTCGTGGGCTTGGCAGTCCCGGCGGTTCATCCCCACGGGTGTGGGGAACACGAAACAACAGCACCATCCAATGATGAAACCGCCGGTTCATCCCCACGGGTGTGGGGAACACGCGGTACTTCCAGAACTTACCCAAGCGAGATCCGGTTCATCCCCACGGGTGTGGGGAACACTGACATTGAAGGTTGGAGAGCAATATGATGATCGGTTCATCCCCACGGGTGTGGGGAACACTAACCCCGACCGACGTTGATACCCAACTGCCACGGTTCATCCCCACGGGTGTGGGGAACACCCCCCCCTCCCCCTGGTAAGCCGATTAAAGAGCGGTTCATCCCCACGGGTGTGGGGAACACAGCTAAAGCCGTCACTGACAATCGATGATAGGCGGTTCATCCCCACGGGTGTGGGGAACACTTGCCATCGGGGTTTTGTCATAACTGACAACGCGGTTCATCCCCACGGGTGTGGGGAACACACCAAAATGGAACCTGAGTTGCGTTCTGGCGGCGGTTCATCCCCACGGGTGTGGGGAACACGAGTATTGGATATTTCCCAGAACTCCTACAGTCGGTTCATCCCCACGGGTGTGGGGAACACACTAATCATAACATATTGTTAATAAAACGAAATAACCACTCCGGTTTTTCCACCGAAAAAACAGCCGCTTTTTGTCATTAATTTGTTAAAGAGCAAAGTAGTTCAGCATGACACTTTTCATCGCCGGGCGCGTTTTTCTTTCGGCAACACACCAAAATAATACACCGCAAGAAACACCACGCCGATGCTGAAAAACACTTTAGAAAAAGGCCTAAAGCTGTCGTTGAAAAAGAACTCCCCAATCATCCAAACCGCATTACCGCATATCCAGCTACTGACCGCTAAATTATGAAACAGGTTTGCGGTGTTTTTTCGTCCCAGCCAGGTAATGTGAAAAGCCGCCGCAATCGTCGGCACGATCATGAAAATGCCTTCAAGCCTCCATTCCATCAACCAACACGTATCCTTCAAAAGCCATAACACAATATGAAAGTTTTCATATTCGCGAAGTTTTATCTCACTCATCCGGCAACCTTATTCAGCCCAATCTTTTGCTCTTTCCACGGCTTTAAGCCAAAGCCGCTTCATCAATTTAACTTCCAACGGCGACATGGTTTCGTGGAATGACCGATCAATCCGCCATTTCTGATTGAGTTCGTCAATAGTCCACAATCCGGTAGCAATACCGGCAAGATAAGCCGCACCCAAAGCGGTGGTTTCAAGATTCGCGGGACGGACAACTTCAACAGCCGAGATGTCAGCCTGAAATTGCGCCAGTATGTTATTAGCCGACGCGCCGCCATCAATCCTTAATTGGACAATCGGTGTACCGCTTTCGGCTGAAAGCAGCTGCAATACCTCATCGACCTGAAAACAAATGCTCTCCAGCGCCGCCCGAGTAAGATGCGCCGAGGTTGTGCCGCGCGTGATGCCAAAGATCGCGCCGCGCGCATGTGGGTCCCAATGCGGCGCGCCGAGGCCGGTGAGTGCGGGCACGAAATAAACGCCGCCATTATCGTCAACGCTACCGGCCAGCCGTTCGCTATCCGCTGCCTGCTCGAACAGCCCCAAACCATCGCGCAGCCATTGAATGACCGCGCCGCCGACAAACACGCCGCCTTCAAGCGCATAATGGATTTGATCGCCGATTTGCCAGGCAATCGTGGTTAACAGGCCGTGACTCGATGCGACCCTTTTCGTCCCGGTATTCATCATTAAAAACGAACCGGTGCCATAAGTGCATTTAGCCATCCCGGCATTGATGCACAGCTGACCGAATAACCCCGCCTGCTGGTCACCGGCAATAGCGGCAATTGCAATTCCCGCCCCTATTTCCCGGTTACGCGTTTGCCCATAAATCTCGCTGGACGATTTGACGGTGGGCAGCAAGGATGCGGGTATGTCGAATAACGCCAGCAATTCATCGTCCCACTGCATCGTATCGATGTTGAACAACAAGGTTCGGGCGGCATTGGACACATCGGTGATATGCAACTCGCCGTTGGTCAGTTTCCAGACCAGCCATGAATCTATCGTCCCGAATGCCAATTCCCCACGCTCGGCTTTTACTCGCGCACCCTCGACATGGTCCAGCAGCCAGCTTATTTTGGTCGCCGAAAAATAAGCATCGAGCAGCAGGCCGGTTTTGGCCTTAACCATCGCTTCGGATCCTGCTTGTTTCAGCCGGATACAGTCCTCAGCCGTGCGCCTGTCCTGCCATACGATGGCGTTATAAATCGGCTTGCCGGTACTGCGCTCCCAGATGACCGTTGTTTCACGTTGGTTAGTAATGCCGATTCCCGCAATATCATTCGGCCGAAGCTGCGCGTCCTGCATCACTTGTTGGACAACCCCGGATTGCGATACCCATATTTCTTCGGCATCGTGCTCGACCCAGCCCGGATGCGGAAAGTGTTGTGTAAACGCCTGCTGTGCCATCGCAACCGGGTTAGCCTGCCGGTCATAAAGTACACACCGCGAACTGCTGGTGCCTTGGTCTATCGCTAAAATATAATGCATCGTTTTCACCTTGAGTTACCTTACTCCAGCCATACCTTGTAAGTTTTCCTACCGTCTTCAAAAACAAACAGTTGCTGGGGAGTAATACCGTTGGCACGGATAGATTCGCCCAATTGTTTGAGGTCTATTGTCCCCGAACTTATGATGCGCGCCAATACATCTTCAGGAATAAGGTGCTCCAAGTCCAGCACCGCTTCGGCGGGCATTTTAACCGAAACACGCTGCTCGCCGCCTTCGGTGACGCGCACGCAGAGCAGGGTTGCTTGCTGATCGAAACTCAAGGTCATGACTGTCGGCTCATGTTCAATTGCAGGCAGTTCATAGGCCATGGCCTCCCCGATGAGTTCCGGGCCGACCGCTTGTTGCAGTAGCGACCACCACGGCAGCCTAACATCCAGCTGTTGTAATTGCTGGATTAGCCCCTGAAAAGCGCGCATCAGTAAAAACAGGTCGGAAGGTCCGGCCGAGCGAAACCACCAGCGATAATCGCCGAGCAGATCGTTAACTTCCTTGCCTAACTGCCACTGCTCGGGACTAAACGCATGGTTCAATAAAAAAGGCCGGAATAATATCTGGCATAAGGCAGGCAAAGAACCGCTGATAGGTGCCAGTTTTTTGCTGTCGAAACCCAGCGCCGCAAAGCAATCCAACGGTTTGGTAGGGTTTCGTTCTCGGCAACCGACGATCAACTTGAGCAGCGCCAGTCTGCGTGGTTCGGTAATGCTAAGGGTGCAGCCATAGTCGAGTAATGTGACTAGCGGTTGGCCGTTTTCGTCGTGGCTGTAAAAGGCGTTGCCGGGATGCGGGTCGCCATGCACTTCGCCCGCCACAAACAAGCTTTTAAATAAGGTCATCATCAGCGTTTGGCCGATAGCCAGACGATCCTGCTCCGACCAGTCACCGGCCTTGTCGATCAACACGCCCTCCGCCCTGCTTTGCACCAACACCCGTTCGCTGCATAAATCCCAATACACTCCGGGAACTTTCAGCCCAGGAACTTGTACGGTGCGGCCGAAATAGTCCTGCCTTTGGGCTTCCGAGCGGTAATCAAGCTCGCGGTGCATATTGTCGCGCAGGCTTTTTTTATAGGCATCAAGATCAAAGCCCCAACGGTTAACCGGCCCCACACCGGGCATCAGGCCGACCAGGCGCAATTCGGCATCGACCGCATCGCTAATATCGGGATAGCGGATTTTTACCGCGACCTTGTCGCCGTTTTTAAGCTCGGCGAGATGCACTTGTCCGAGAGAGGCCGCCGCGATGGCTTTATCAATGGAGCGGAAAACGGTTTTGGTTTTTTGCCCGAGTTCCGTTTCGAGCAACGGGATCATGATTTTGAGCGGCAAAGGCTCTATGCCTTCGACAAGCTCCTGGAAAGGCGTCGTGCCGTCGGTGCCCGCAAACAGCTGACCGACTTTCATGGTGATACCGCGCGCATCGGCAAACAACCCGGCAAGCGCCTGTTTGGCGAGCAGGCGCTCGGTTTCGTTCTGAGTGCGTTGCAGCTTTTTGGCCGCCAGCCCGATACGGAAAAATTGCAGGGCGCGTTTTGCTGTGTTGAGGATAGTCACGTTAATTGGTTTTTTCGGGTTGTAAGTATCGGGTTAGGCATTGATGCGAGTAGGGAGAGCCAAAAATAGCCCCATATTGACTTCGTATTCATCAGGTATGATCGAACATAAAAAGAGCATGCCCGGCCGCAACTATTTTTACGAAGCTTTTCGGTTACATTTAAGTTTAAGTTTTAAGCAACTCATGCATTAACGTGCAAAATGATCTGCTAACATGTACAATCATTCCCGCGGTTATGCTGCCGGCCATTAACTATGTTCAACATCATGAATTACATTGATTTTTTGCACTATCTAAAGCCTTGTCGTGACCGTACACAGAGTACTTATGTTTTTAATTAATAATCAAAATACCAAGAGTATCTAAAATGACAACAACCGCTATCAATGTTACCTTTGTAGACAATGAACTGGACATTATTGCCATCCCATCCAACGGATTGGCGAGTGTAAATCTGCTTCACTACATCTCTGGCTATAATGACACAATGAACGTAAAAATCATTCCTCAACATGTCCTTCCAGCAGGAAGCTACACTTTGAGCTTTGTCGGCATCAACTGGGGCGGGCCAGCTCGGTTCGATGTATCATTGACAACTAATGGCGTTACAACGCCTGTTACTCCTGGGGCAAGCAGCTCCGCCGTCGGGGTTGTGTGGTCGCCGTCGGTGCAAATTACAGTATAACTCTGTAATAATATTGCGCTGGTTCCCACAAGCCGTGGGCGTGGGAACCAGCACATGTGAAAATAATGCAACGTATTATTCCACCAACTCCCCAACAACACAGCTCTCTCCAACCGCTGTTACCGCACAGTTAAGCGTCTGATTTTCCACCGACACATCGTTGCCGATCACGCAGCCGACCCGAAGATAATTCGGCGTGTAACCGAACACCCGTTGTTTGTCATCTGCCAACGCTTCGCTGTAGCCTTCCCATAACACCGGAAATTGATTGCCTACGTTATCGGCAAAAAACTTCAGTTTCATCTCCTCAGCCAACTCATGCAACTGCTTGCTGCGCTGTTTTTTGATGTCATTGCTTAATTGATCCGGCAAGCCTGCGGCCTTGGTGCCTTCCCTGCTTGAATAGGTGAAGATATGGATATGACCGAAACCGGTTTGCTTAATGAAGTTAAAGCTCTCCTGCCATTCCTGCTCGGTTTCGCCGGGGAAGCCGACGATAATATCGGTGGTGACATTAAAGCTGGGGATTTGCGCGCGTAACTGATTGACGATAGAGGCAAACTCTTCGGTTTTACAGCGCCTTGCCATACGGCGCAGCACGGTGTCCGAGCCGCTTTGCAAGGGCAGGTGCAAATGCGGCATCAGACGCGGATTATCGAACAGCTTGAAAAAATCATCCGGCAGTTCCCAAGGTTCCAACGAGCCTAATCTGAGTCGCGGGATGCCGGTTTCCGCCAAAATAGCTTTGATCAAATCGGACAGATTGTTACCCAGATCGCTGCCGTAACCGCCCAAATGCACACCGGTCAAAATGACTTCGGTGATGCCTTGCCGGTGCAGCGCATTGATTTCGTCGATGACCGCCTGCACGGGGCGGCTGTTTTCTTCGCCTCGCGCGACGGTCACGATGCAGAATGTGCAGCGGTAACGGCAGCCGTCCTGCACTTTAACGAAAGCGCGTTGCCGACCGCGCGTGAACAGCGATATTTCTCCCGGCTCGGTGGACAAGGCGGGCATGCTGTCCATGTTCAGTTCGGTCAGGGTTTTTTCGACCAGTTGATCCTTGTCCTTGTTGCTGACTATCAGGTCGACGCCCAGTAAAGACGCTGCCTCATCCTCATTCAAGGTCGCGTAGCAGCCGCTGACCACGAGCTTGGCTTGCGGATTATCCCGGTGGATGCGGCGGATCAGCTGGCGCGATTTCCTGGCCGCATCCTGAGTCACCGCACAGGAATTGATCACGATAAGATGCGCGGCTTCGGCTTGTTTGATGATTTGATGGCCGGATTTTTGAAAAGCCTGAGCCCAGTTTTCCAGTTCGGCTTCGTTAAGACGGCAGCCTAGGGTTTTAAGGTGAACTTTCATGAGAGATAGTGGTAAAAAACAGGTGCCTTCTGGCGAGGTAAATTAAACAGATTTACGCATAGCATTTTTGCATACTTTCTGCATTAAGAATTAACTCCTATACATGATATTTATCTTCTAACCATCGTAAAGGGTTATTCTGAATATATTCAGATATTTTTAAATATGATTCTTCATTACGAATAACATGTTCATGATAACGTGGTTGCCAGGAAAACTTAGTATAAGTTTTCCTCATTTCAAAAGTGCACCTACCCTTATACCAGTGTATAAAACGAGGCAAATTCTCATGCAACATTGGATTATTATTCCCCGTAATCCCGCCTCCCGTAGAGACGCGATTTATCGCGTCTTGTTTTATCGCGTCTCGATTTATCGCATCTATTGTAATCGCGTCTGTATTATTAGTATCTTCGGGGTTTTCGGCCCCATTTGAGACGCTATAAATCGCGTCTCTACTGATATTAATAATTCCATGTACGTGATTCGGCATAACAATAAAATGGTCTAAAACGACAAATGGAAATTTATTTTCTATTTCCAGCCAATATTTATTCGCCAGCCGCCCTAAATCTGACAAGTGCATTTGCCCTTCTTGAATATTGCCGAAATACGATATTTTATTCCCTGTGCAAATAGTTACAAAATAAGGCGCGCTCGAACCATAATCCCAGTGTTTTAATCGGGCGGAAGATATTCTATATTTGCCTTTATATCTATCAACCATAAATCAATATCCGTAGAGACGCGATTTATCGCGTCTAATTAGTGATCCCATGTGGATCTGAGACGCGATAAATCGCGTCTCTACCGGAATCAGCCAAAAAACCAGTAGGCGACAAATATGGACGCAACAATGCCCGCAAAGTCGGCTATTATCCCACACGCGGCGGCATGACGAATATGTTTGATGCCGACCGAGCCGAAGTAAATCGCCAACACATAAAAGGTGGTTTCGGTGCTGCCTTGCACGATCGACGATAAGCGCCCGGCAAACGAATCCGCGCCCATGGTTTTCATGGTATCGATCATCATCGCCCTGGCCCCGCTGCCGCTGAACGGCTTCATCAATGCGGTGGGCAGCGCATCGACGAAGCGGTCGTCGAGCATGAAGTAATGCACGATGGTGCGCGCTAAATCGGCCAGCAAATCCAACGCGCCGCTGGCCCTGAACACGCCGATCGCAACCAGCATCGCGACCAGATACGGGATGATGGTGGTGGCGGTCTGAAAGCCTTCTTTGGCGCCTTCAATGAAGGCGTCATAAGCGTTAATCTCCTTGTTGATCGCGCCGAGAATAAAGGTGATGACCAGCGAGAACAGGATGAAATTGCTGATAATTGCGGACTGTTCAAGCATCTGCTGTTGCGGCAGGCTTGAAAAATACGCCAGTATGCCGCCGACCACCAGCGTAAAACCGCCGAGATAGGCCACGATCACCTTATCCAGCAGGTTGATTTTTTGCACATAGGCGACAGTAAACAAGCCTACCATCGTACCCACATAGGTGGCTATCAGGATCGGTATGAACACGTCAGTCGGATTGGCTGCCCCCAACTGGGCGCGGTAGGTAAAAATCGTGACCGGAAACAGCGTAACGCCTGAGGTGTTGATCACCAGAAACAGGATTTGCGCGTTGCTGGCGGTTTCGGGATTGGGGTTAAGCGTTTGCAATTCCTGCATCGCTTTGATGCCCAACGGCGTTGCGGCATTATCCAGGCCCAACGCATTGGCGGAAATATTCATCACAATTGCGCCTAACGCGGGATGGCCTTTGGGTACATCGGGCATTAACCGGCTGAATAACGGCGTGAGGCTTTCGGTTAATAACTGGATAAAACCGCTCTTTTCGCCGATGCGCATAATGCCCAGCCATAAGGCCAGTACGCCGGTCAGGCCTAAGGATATTTCGAAAGCCGATTTCGACAACGCAAACATGGCTTCCATGATTTGGGCAAAAACTTGTTGGTCGCCCAAGAAAACCAGTTTGAACAGCGCGGTGCAAAAGGCGGCGAGGAAAAAGCTGATCCAGATGATATTTAGCACGGTAGATGAGTCATTGAATAGTAGGAATAATTAAAAGATTTTCACCACGAAGGCACGAAGAACACGAAGTTGAGCGGGTTCCCAATCTCCAGATTGGTAGCCCCGAAGGCGAAGCTCTCGGCAACTGCTCCCTGCGTTGTTCTACCTACTGCATCCATGCAGTAGCAGCTTCGGGAAACGGGAAGCTAGAGCTTCCTTCACCGAATTCCCAAGCTGGAGCTTGGGAACTAGCAACTAGCAAAAGGCTGCACTCCATCCTTAAAAATCTGCAAGATCGGGTTGTTCAGTTAATAAATTATCGGATCGCGGATCCAAGCCTCGCGGAAATAACGAAATGAAATCGACATCCGCTGAAACCGCTAACTTGGCTTTCAATTCACTGACCAGTAAAACCCGTTCCCGAAGCGGTTGTTGTGAGGTTTTGACTTCCCGCTCAAACGCACCGTGTTTGAACTCCCACATAAACAACACAACATTAGCCAATACCGCCAGAAAAAATAAAATCTTCATACATGCCCTTCCAAAACACACAGCAATCCTCGCAACACCAAATCAGGATCAACAATGGATGCAATACCAAGCTGTCCGGCGATAAGTTCGGCATCTCCGCCGGTTAAAATCAATTGCGTATTTTCAGGGTGTTTTGCCAGCACATGCTCGATCAAGCCGATAGCCGCCGTTAACGTGCCGCTGTAGATTGCGGCCTCGGTAAAATTAGCCAGACCGAATGCGTAGCTTGCTTCGCTAACAGGCAACGCCTCGGTCCCTTGGCCCAGGGACTTTTTCATCAGCGTCAAACCGGGACTAATCAGGCCGCCTTGATGCCTGCCGTCGGCATCGATTAAATCCACGGTAATGGCCGTTCCGCAATCGACTATGCAAGCCGGCTGGTGAAATTGCTGCCAAACGGCAACTAACGATAGCCAGCGGTCAACGCCCAGCTTTTCCGGTTGTTGGTAAGCGTTAATCACGCCGAACGCCTGCGCTTGAGGCTTAACCAGGATAACATCCACATCAAGCCAAAGTTCAAAGGCTACCGACTGGACAAGTTCAAGCAGCCGGTTTGCGCTCACGCAGGAAACCGCAAGCCGTCTGGGCGGGCGGATGCCTTTCCAAAGTTCAATAAGTTCATGCCGATTAATCCGGGTATTAAGCAGGGACTGGCCGGTAATGATTTGACCGCCTGTGGTAATCCCCCACTTTAGGCGAGTATTCCCCATATCAATCAACAAATTCATTGCGGTGCCGAACCATTGAAACTGACTTCGCCGGAGGCAAAGGTCTGCACATGGCCATCCGGACGTTCAATCAATAACATGCCGTTATCGTCGATGCCTCGCACTATGCCTTCAAATTGTTGCTGGCCGATAAACAAGGTCGCAGATTTTCCGGTCAGGCAATCATAGGAGCGCCATTCGTCGAGATAGGCCTGGATGCCGACGCCTTCATACTCGGCAATAACCGGCAGCAGATGATTTAACAGCGTGCCTGCCAATTGGTTCCTGAACAGACGGTTTTGCCCGGTGACTTTGCTTAAATCGGTCCAGGCTTGAGTGATGCTTTCGGCTTCCGTTTCCGGCAAGAATAAATTCAAGCCCAAGCCGATAACGGCGCTGCACGGGCCGTCAGTCTCGCCAGAGACTTCAACCAAAATACCGCCCAGTTTTTTACCCTGACTGTAAATATCATTAGGCCACTTGAGGCCAATATCATTAATTTGATGCTGCTTTAAAGCCCTGATCACCGCCACGCCGATAGCCAGACTTAAGCCTGAAATGGCGGCAGGCCCCTGCTGAAAGCGCCAGAGTATCGACAGGTAAATATTACTCCCGTAAGGCGAAACCCATTGCCGCCCTCGCCTGCCTTTCCCGGCTGTTTGATACTCCGCAAAACACACCGAGCCTGAAAGTGCATTATTTTGCGAGCGTTCCACTAAATAGCGGTTGGTGGAATCGATTTGATCATGGATTTCAAGCGATGAAATTAATGCGCCGACCCGGTCGTTAACCACTGCATTGATTTGTGACGCCTCCAACAACTCCAGCGAGTTATCCAGCCGGCAACCTTTACCGCTGACTGCCGAGTGTTGCAGCCCCAATTCGGCCAAGCCATTCAGCTGCTTCCAGACCGCTGAACGACTGATGCCCAGCGCATCGGCCAATTCAGTGCCGGAATGAAACGCTCCGTCAGCCAAGAGGGCAAGGATTTTTTTTTGCTTATCTGAAATGTTCACAACCGCTCAAGCTTTATTGCCAACCTGTTTTTTATCCCTGATCTGTTGCAATTGCTCCTTTACCACATATTTAATCAACATTTCCCGATCCTCATCTTTCATATTAATAAAATTAACACCCACAAAATAAGGATACTGACTATCGTTTGATGGGCTATTTTTACAATAAACAACTCTACCGTAAGTCACGATAACCGTCATACAAGAAACCAGCAGTATTTTAATTTCCAGATAATCGTTTTCTTTAAGCGCTTCTTCGCAATTAAAAGCGATACCGGTTGCACTCATGTTAACGTTGCGAGTGTCGTTTTCCTTAAATTGAAAGCCCTGCATCGTAATAGCCTGGGCAAGAAGATCGATTTTTCTGTCAATTAACCTTAAGTATTCCGACACGTCCGGCAGGTTTTTATCCAGCCTGTGCAATAACAGTGTCGATTCCTGCGATACCATTTCAAGTGCGGTAGACAATGAACAGCTGTTCAAAATATTGTCGGAAACATGGTGCGGTTCGTTGACCAGCTTTTCATCTATTTTTTTGTAAAACAGATTAACTTCATCATCAATTCGAAAAAAACCTCTTCGATCTTCAGTTTTCGTCATGTTGATCTTATCCATAATCTACAACCTCTAAACTTTTTATTGTCATGATTTAGTTAATGAATCAGCTCTAATAACGGACCTTATCCAAGACCGACCGTCTATCCGGAATATAAATCCTTTTTAATATCTCATCCTGGAAAAGAACTTGTGCGATTGCGACTGATATTTGAGGTTTTTAAGAGCTTTTATAGGAACCGCCCCCTCCGCCGCAGCTTGTCAAATTATACGTTAAACAGTTTGGTTATTTTATTTTTTGGTTTAATCGTTTAAAGCCTGGATAATCCAAGTCGGTCAAGCGTTGCAGCATGTTCTTCATGTGCGAGCCTTGCCAATAGAGCCGCTGACAATCGGCGCATTGATAAAAATCCTCATAGTAGAGCCTCGTCTTGGGTTCGAGACGATCCCAAATATCCGCTTTGGCGACCGGCGTTAGCACACCGTTGCAAATCAGGCATCGGGCAAAGGGATAAATCAAACCGTACAGGTCGAAGCGGCGCAGGACTTCATCGACCTGAGCCTCTACGTCGACCGCACGCACCCAGTAGCCGTGGTCGATTTGCTTGATGAACAAAAGGCGACGATCCCTGGTCAACACGATGCGCCGCTCGCTCACTGCGCTTTTTACTATATCGGCATCCCTGTAGTCGTTACGATAGAGACTGTCGAAACCCAACAAACGCATGCGTTTGGCGAGCTTGCCCAGATTCACGTCCAGGATGAAGCGGGGGTTGCGCAAGGGCTTTTCGCGCAACCTGACCAAAGAGGAGATGTCCAGCGTTTCGAAAACCGGGTAGACCGCGACACGATCGCCGGCTTGAAGTTGGTAGTCGAATCCCACCGACCGACCATTGATGACAATCAGGTCTACCTCGGTGTGAGGCACACCGAAAACTTCAATGGGGTCCTTGACTCCCGGATGGCCGCTGAAACGATAGAGATTGGTTCGTTTGCGTTGTTCCGGCGGAAGAAAATCGTTCAGTTCCGCGTAGAAACGAAATTCAGCAGTGTATTCTGGTTTCATATTGTCCGCCTGTCGATGACAGCCATTTGGCGAACATAAGTCAATTTTCTGGTCTTAACTCGTTTAAATCAAAATCCTTGTGCTCCGGCTCAATTGATATAGGCATGAATCAATGCGCATCAACCGAAATCAATCGAGCCTAAACCCTCAGACTTATTACACCTTCGTTTTAAAAGGGTTTATTCAAAATAATCCCACGGATACTCCGGAGCTAAAATGGGCTGAAAACCTGCCGGAACCGGAAAAGGCGCGGAAAGAAATTCATAAACGCCAACCAGTTCACGGGTTACCGTCATCCCCAAGCCGGTAGCAAGACCGATAGGAAAACCAATTGCCCCTTTAGCCTTTGTCTCCTTAACGATATTGCCCGGTATTTCAAGAAAACCGCAGGTCATTCCCGCCAAACCTCTACCGAATTTCTGCGCCGATGTATGTGCTGTTGTTGTATGCGCATAAGCGTTGGGAAGTGCTAAAACCGTAAAAGCTGCCAATATATAAATACGTAACTTTTTCATGATCGACTCTCCTTTATTTTTCTTAAATGAAATCATATCTTAACCGATGACAAAAATATTAATAATTGATTTTTTCTGTTCGGTTTTAGTGCTGTCAACTGGTAACTATTCGACGCTGAATAACAAAATCAAGAAGCCAATCTATCTCATCGAATGCGTAAGGGTGTGTTCCCGCAGCTTTAGCCGTCGATTAACAAAGTACAGGGAAGCCGAAAACGGAACGGATTTCACAATGCTATACAACAAGCTGGAATGAATTGGCATGGGTTAAATAAAAAGGGCTGTAAGGTGGAGTCCATATATGGTTTCTCGTAGCAAACCGCCTTACATGCACAACGCCGATTACAGCTTCTATTGTCGGGCAACGAAACCCAGTTGCTCGACCTACTGAACTATTCACTCCCCTGCGAAAATAGGAATTGAGATTGGGATAACTGTTCGTTTCAGCTCAGGAATTGGAGTGAGTAACATAATTATTTCTGTAATGCCGGATGTGCTAAGCGCTTACCAATTAATCAGAAGCGGTTCCATTATTTGGATATTTTGGTAATTCGAGGCCGATCATGGCCTTCCGTAGTCCATTGGTAAGAATTGCATTTTATTAAAAGGTAAGCCGTTCAGAACTTGGTAGGTAGGTAATCCTCCGAATAATACTGGGTATGGGTTAGGTAATCCTTGTGCAGTATAGGAAGCCGAGTTCTGTGCGCGGATAGATAAGGCCCCCGCCCTATCCCAAACAACAAACCCGTAAATTTGGGCAGCTTTTGCAATCACTTTACCTGCCGCTGACATACTTAGCGCATTTACATTAATAGTTGGGTCAAGTCTAAAGCGCAAACCTTCCGGTATACGGTTAGCCACATTAGTCGGGTTCTGGCCATCTGAACGATTGGCAGGCCAAGAAAATACATCAAAATTAGCAACGTCAACCAAAGCAATGCCAATGGCATGCTTAATTTCTCCACGTTGTAGTTCCTCGGCAGTTATTTGTCCACCAATAAAAGGTAAGCTGGTCGCTGTTGTCCCGTAGTAGCTATTAAAAACACCTGTATTGAATGAGGCAGCAGTTATTCTGCCGCCCCAACATGCCTGCCATGCGCCATTAACCTTTCGTGCTTGCCAGAATTCATAATAAGTATCTGTCGCTACATCATAGATCGCCATCTCGCCATCCGTACCTGCGGATTGCACAGCATAATCTGGAATAGGCACAGTGGCCCACTGGGTTTTTAATCCATCATCCAGGTAGCCCTTTTTTTGACAATCCCATTGTGTTACTTTTTGTACTGTTTCCGTTCCTGTCGTGTAATAAACAGGGGCAGAATAGGAACTGGTATTAATGTTTACCGTCCCGTAGTAGGTCGCTTTCTGTCTTAGGAATTCTGTGACTAGATTGACGGAATTGGGGTGTAGTGGTGCAGAAGTCGGTATGGGGGTATACCAAAAACTGGAGGGATCAAAAACATCATCCGTTGGTAATGGCCCCGAAAATACAGGACTACAAAATACTGTGATTAGTAAGAATAATATTTTTTTCATAAAAAAAGCTCCGACTATAATTGAAAAGGTTATTTACATATTATCGATTTCGCATAATGATTCTTATGGTCAACTTCAATCAACGTTGGATTTTGACAATCAATCAAAGATTCCGTTATTAATGAAGATGGTTTCATTTATAAGTTATTTATTCATTGGATAATGTGCGATATTCGTGTTTTTAGAGGAATAGTCAGCGGTGGAAACAGTGCAATCATATGTAACGTTTTAGCACTGAGCCCAAATAAAGCACATAGAATTATTTTAAAATAATCAATCCTTTATTAATCAAGCACATCCCAGACATAACTGCTTTGTGTCGCTTAGGATGTTTTTTTAGTGATCTGGTTAGCCGTAAGTAGTGAATCATAGGCGTGATGGACCGACTCAATATGACAAGCACAAATAGTGCTATTTTGGATCAGCAGAATGACCGATACCGACCCAGGCTGATGACATGGACTCCTCCCTCAAGTGTCATAATGTATAAAGTCAGCGTGCAAAAGTTACCACTTTCAACATCAGTTTTTACCAGCTTTCCCAATAATAAACCTTAAAAAAACAATGCAATAGTAATTTACATGGTCAATTATGACGCTGTTTACTGGTAAATGCTGGACGCTGATTGACATCACTCTTCCTCATCCGTGCGGTTTTTATAAAAAAATCGCAGTGAAATAAGTTTTGACACAAGAAGTATTGATGAGACAGCGGAATTACTACATGTCTAGCGAAGAGAAATAAAAAATTGAAATGGCGATTTTTTGAACTGATATGACGATTAGTAATCGGCTTTCAACCGCAAATTCTCGCCAAACTGTTTCTTTGAATCTTGATTTTATCTTTAAAATCAATGGTCTAAATGGCGGAGAGTGAGGGATTCGAACCCTCGATGGGCGATAAAACCCATACTCCCTTAGCAGGGGAGCGCCTTCAGCCTCTCGGCCAACTCTCCAAATAGATGGTATATCTCTTTAAGCTACAGTCCTGTGCCCAGAGATCATTTTAAGAGGGAACCTCTCAAAAAACTAACATAATTCCTTTTAGCTAACGATGTTAAGGTGCAATCGCTAAACTACTTCACAAAAAATATTTTGCGAAATATTCACACCCCACTTAATACTAAGCTCACATCCATTAGCTGCTGAGTGCCTATGGCACTCATAAATTCCTGCTACGATTTTACTCTTCAGATCCAGTCAAGCCAGCGGGCCCATTCTGTTCTTTTTTGATCCTTTCGTAGATCTCTTCCCTATGCACAGAAACTTCTTTTGGTGCGTTAACACCTATGCGAACCTGATTTCCTTTAACTCCAAGAACAGTGACTGTAACTTCATCACCGATCATCAAAGTCTCCCCTACCCGACGAGTCAAGATAAGCATGGCTACTCCCTATATATGTTAAAAACGTACTGTTCTTAAACAGCATCCAACCAAGACGGGCAATTATAGCAGGTTTTTCTTATAAATAAAGCCTAAGATTCTATTTCTTGATCTAATTTAAACGCAGCATGCAGCGCCCTGACTGCAAGCTCTAGATATTTTTCATCGACCACAACTGATATTTTAATCTCGGATGTTGAAATCATTCGAATATTAATGCCTTCATCAGCCAATGCCTTAAACATAGTGCTGGCAATGCCTGCGTGGGAACGCATGCCTACGCCGACTATCGACACTTTGACGATGCTATCGTCACCGGTAACGTTTCTGGCCCCCAGTTCGGCGCAGGTTTTATCCAGCAAGGTTTTCGCCCGCTGATATTCATTGCGATGCACCGTAAAGGTGAAATCAGTCGTCGCATCATCGGCGATATTTTGGATAATCATGTCAATTTCGATATTGGCATCGGCAATCGGCCCCAAAATTTTAAACGCAACTCCCGGCAAATCAGGCACGCCGGTGATGGTTAATTTAGCTTCATCCCGATTAAATGCGATTCCTGAAATTAAAGCACTTTCCACTTGTGATTCCTCGTAGGTAATGAGCGTACCCTTACCTTCTTTAAATGATGATAATACGCGTAACGCAACGTTATATTTTCCGGCAAATTCTACCGATCTGATCTGCAATACTTTCGAGCCCAGGCTGGCCATTTCCAGCATTTCTTCAAAAGTGATTTTATCAAGCCTGCGAGCTTTCGGCTCCACTCTGGGATCCGTAGTGTAAACGCCGTCGACATCGGTATAAATATGGCATTCGTCGGCCTTTAAGGCTGCCGCCAGCGCCACTGCGGTGGTATCAGACCCGCCGCGCCCCAGCGTAGTGATATTGCCGTGTTCATCCGCGCCCTGAAAACCGGCGACAACGACCACCTTGCCTTCGTTAAGATGGGCTCGGATGCGTGAGTCGTCTATCTTGCGGATTCGCGCTTTGGTGTGGCTGCTGTCGGTCAGGATTTTGACCTGACTGCCGGTATAAGAACAGGCATCGCAGCCCAGTTCATGCAAAGCCATGCTTAACAGCGAAACGGTGACCTGCTCTCCGGTTGACAGCAACACGTCCATTTCCCGATCGTTGGGGTGTCGCTGTATTTCTTTTGCCAATGCAACCAGGCGATTGGTTTCGCCGCTCATCGCGGAAACCACGACGATAATTTGATCGCCCAGATCGTGGGCTTGTTTAACTTTTTCGGCGACCGCCTTAATGCGCTCGACAGTGCCTACCGAGGTGCCACCGAATTTGTATACATATAATGCCATTTAATAAAACCTTCTATGCGCCAAGTTGCGTTTGGATCCAGGCAGGAACCTGAGCCAATGCGTCAGCCAAGCCGGACGGATCATTGCCCCCGGCCTGAGCCATATCGGGCCTGCCGCCGCCTTTTCCGCCGACTTTGGTGGCGACGAAATTCACCAGATCACCGGCTTTTATCCGCCCCATCTGGTCTTTAGTGACACCGGCAATCAGACTGACCTTGTCACCATCGACGACCGCCAACACAATTGCGGCGCTGCCTAATTTATTTTTTAACTGATCGACCATGTCTTTCAGGGATTTGGGATCAACGCCATCGAGCTTGACCGCCAATACTTTAATGCCTCCGACATCGACAGCCTGAGCGCCCAGTTCGTTACCCGCAGAACTGGCGAGTTTTGCATTCAAGCGTTCCAGCTGCTTTTCCAACAGCCGGTTTTTCTCGATCAGCTGTTCGACTTTTTCCGGTGTTTTCTCCGGCGCACTTTTGACTAATCCGGCAATACTGGCAAGCGCATGGTCCCGACCGGCTATCCATTCGATACAGCCGCCGCCGGTTACCGCCTCAATACGCCTAACGCCAGCCGCAACACCGGTTTCGTTAATAATTTTAAAGCAACCTATGTCCCCTGCCCGCTCGACATGCGTACCGCCGCAAAGCTCGGTTGAAAATTCGCCGATTTTCAAAACCCTGACTTCATCGCCGTATTTTTCGCCGAACAACGCCATCGCACCGGCTTTAACCGCATCATCTTTTGCCATGACCTGTGCGCTAACGGGATTGTTTGCCCGAATCTGCTCATTAACGATCCGTTCAACGGTGCTGATTTCAGAAGCCGTCACCGGCTCAAAATGAGAAAAGTCGAAGCGCAAGCGTTCAGGATTAACCAACGAACCTTTCTGCGCGACATGATCCCCCATAACCTGCCTCAATGCAGCATGCAGCAAATGGGTCGCCGAATGATTAAGCTCGGTGGCCGTTCTGTCTGCGGCGCTGACACGGGCATCGCACAACTGGCCATTGGTCAAGGTGCCGGTAAGTAATTTACCTTTATGCAAGAACAGGTTGCCGCCCTGTTTTTGAGTATCGGTGACTTCAAACACCGCGCCATCCGCTTCGATTTTTCCGCAATCGCCGATCTGGCCGCCGGACTCGGCATAGAACGGCGTTTTATCTAAAATAACAACGCCCTCTTCACCGTCTTCCAAGCTGTCTACCGGCTGGCCTTTTTTGTAAAGACCGATGATATGTACTTGATTGTCAAGATGGTCATAACCGGTAAATTCGGTTTGCGCATCGAGCTTTATATCCTGATCGTAATCGGCACCAAAGCTGCTGGCAGACCTCGCTCTTTCCCGCTGAGCCGACATCGCCGTTTCAAATCCGGCATGATCGACAGTCAGGTTATTTTCGCGGGCAAAATCAGCGGTCAAGTCAACGGGGAAACCATAGGTATCATAAAGCTGGAATACGGTATCGCCGGGAATTACCGAACCTTCCATCTTGGCGACACAGGCTTCCAGAATCTTCATGCCTTGCTCTAATGTTTCAGCAAAACGCTCTTCTTCTTTTTTCAGCACCCGCTCAACTTGTTCTTGTGCGGCTTTAAGCTCGGGAAAAGCTTCGCCCATTTCTTCAGCCAGCGGCGCAACCAGTTTGTAAAAGAACACATCACGAATGCCCAAACGATAACCGTGCCGAATCGCGCGACGAATAATGCGGCGCACCACATAACCGCGTCCTTCGTTGGACGGCATCACACCATCGGCGATCAAAAATGCACAAGAGCGGATGTGATCGGCAATCACCCGCAATGAACTTTGCGTCAAATCACTGGTACCGGCCAGCTCGGCCGCCGCTTTCAACAGTTTTTGGAACAAATCGATTTCGTAATTGCTATGCACACCCTGCAACACCGCCGCGATGCGTTCCAGACCCATGCCGGTATCGACCGAAGGTTTCGGCAGCGGCGTTAACGAGCCGTCAGCGGAACGGTCGTATTGCATGAACACCAGATTCCAGATCTCAATATACCGATCGCCGTCTTCATCCGGTGATCCGGGAGGCCCACCGGCAATGTCCGCACCGTGGTCATAGAATATTTCTGTGCAAGGTCCGCAAGGTCCGACATCGCCCATCGACCAGAAATTATCCTTGGCGCCGATTCTTGAGAACCGAACCGGCGAAACGCCGACGTCATCCAGCCAGATTTTTTCCGCTTCCGAATCTTCGTCAAAAACGGTAATCCATAATTTTTCCGCCGGGATTTCCAGCTCCTTGGTCAAAAAATCCCAAGCGAAATGGATTGCTTCTTTTTTAAAATAATCGCCGAAGCTGAAATTACCCAGCATTTCAAAAAAAGTATGATGCCTTGCGGTATAACCGACGTTTTCAAGGTCGTTATGCTTGCCGCCCGCCCGGACACAGCGCTGGCTGGTCGCGGCCTTGTTATAGTCGCGATGATCCCGACCTAAAAACACATCCTTGAACTGCACCATACCGGCATTGGTGAACAATAAGGTCGGATCATTGCCCGGAATCAGCGAACTTGAAGGCTGTACGGAATGCCCTCGCTCGCGAAAAAATTCCAGAAAGGCGGTGCGCAACTGGGCGCTAGTCATCTTTTTCATAATAAATAAATGCTTTTAAAAAAATCGGGTTGCGCGAGGCTTACCCAAAACCTAGAGAAATCTAATATTCAACTCATCAAATAACGCACTGATCATTGCGCCGGAAAACCCGCGATGCAATAAAAAACGGCTGCGTTTTGCCCACTCATTGCGTTCCAACACCGTGTCATGGCTGTATTTTTTGCTGTAAACCTGCTCCAGCAGTGCCATCCAGCTACCGGCTTCCTCTTGCACGATGCCGTCAAGGTCAAACGCCGCTATGCCGTTTTGTTTAAGCTCATAGCTCACTCGAATCGGCCCGTAGCCCTTCTGGATTCGGAACCGGGCGTAGCTTTCAGCGTACCTTGAATCATCCTGCCAGCCGTGCTCGGCCAGTTCGTCAATGATCGGCAGCGCGTCACCCCTGTCAAAACCTCTTAAAGCCAATTTAGCCAGCAATTCCTGCCGGCTGTGTTCTCTACGCGCCAAAAGGCGCAAACAAACGCCCTCGATTTCCTTGGCGACCTGACCCTCTTCAATCAAAAGAACTACTCGTCCTCATCAACCACAGGTGCTTCAATCAAAGGAGCAACTTTCTTACCGAAAGCCTCGGCTCTGATTTTGGCTTCAATTTCTTTTGCTTTTTCAGGATGCTCTCTTAAGAAGGCCTTTACATTATCCTTGCCCTGCCCGATCTTTTCATCGCCATAGCTGTACCAGGAACCCGCTTTCTGAATAAAACCGTAACTTACGCCCAAGTCAACCAGCTCGCCCAGAAAGGAGATACCTTCACCGTATAAAATCTCAAACTCGGCCTGTCTAAAAGGCGGCGCGACTTTGTTTTTGACGACTTTTACCCGGGTTTCATTGCCGATAACTTCTTCGCCCTTTTTAATCGAACCGATACGCCGAATATCCAGGCGCACCGAAGCGTAAAACTTAAGCGCATTACCACCGGTGGTGGTTTCAGGACTGCCGAACATGACGCCGATTTTCATCCTGATCTGGTTAATAAAAATAACCAGCGTATTGGATCGCTTGATATTACCGGTCAATTTCCTCAAGGCCTGAGACATCAATCGCGCCTGCAAACCCATATGGGAATCGCCCATATCGCCTTCAATCTCGGCCTTGGGCGTTAACGCCGCAACCGAATCAATCACGACCACATCAACCGCACCGGAACGCACCAGCATGTCGGTAATTTCCAATGCCTGCTCGCCGGTATCCGGCTGGGAAACCAACAAGTCATCGACATTAACACCGATTTTTTCGGCATAACTGGGATCTAAAGCATGCTCGGCATCGACAAATGCCGCCGTGCCGCCGAGTTTTTGCATTTCGGCGATCACTTGCAGCGTCAATGTGGTTTTACCGGATGATTCAGGGCCATAGATTTCAATAACACGGCCGCGAGGCAAACCGCCGCAGCCCAGAGCAATATCCAAGCCTAAAGAACCCGTAGAAACCACGTCGATGTCACGCGAAGCCGCCACATCGCCCATGCGCATCACGGAGCCCTTGCCGAATTGCTTTTCTATCTGCATCAGCGCCGCGCCTAGCGCTTTCTTTTTGTTCTCATCCATTATGTAGTGCCCTTTATGCCCTGCGGCTATGTTGGTTAGAAAGAAATATCGCCGAAAATCAAATCATTTATTATCACATACAGACAGGGCTTCGGATAGTGTTGATTTGCCGGAAAAGATTCAAATACCGCAACCCTTGCGTCGCCGGATATGCAGCCCGGAAAAATTTAGTTCTATTTTTAAGGTTGTGCCACTGACTAATTCTGATAAAACAGGGACAAGATATATCCGGGCCGCTCTGGAATGGATTGATCATAACGTCCTCTTTATGAAAGCGTTGGCAAGCTGAACTATTTCAATAATCAATAGTTCACTGTATTCTATACAGTAACTGATCATCGTTCCCATACCCTGCTCCGGCAGCGCTGGATGGGACATCACAACGCCATTCCTGCGGTTTCCATGGGAACCGTACCCTAAACTAAAAGTTGGAATCTATTAAATAATGACTAGCCAATCTCCTAGGCCCTCCTGGAAAAGTTATCTTGAGTTATGCAAACCCAAAGTGGTTGCCTTGATCGTTTTTACGGCTATTGCGGGGATGTTATTAGCCGTGCCGGGAATGCCGCCTATCGGCCTGTTTATCTACAGCAGCTTAGGAATTGCGCTGGCCGCCGCCTCGGCCGCCGCGATTAATCATTATATCGACCGTGAAGCCGACGCGCTGATGGATCGCAACAAAAACCGCCCCTTGCCCAAAGGCGAATTAAGCTCTACCAATGTCATCACTTTTGCGTTGGCGCTGGGCGTTATCTCGATGGCATTACTGATCGTCATGGTCAACGCCTTGACCGCATTGCTGACTTTCTTGTCGGCGCTGGGTTACGCGATTATCTATACGGTCTACCTTAAAAGAATGACCCCGCAAAATATCGTTATTGCAGGCGCTTTCGGGGCCACGCCGCCGATGCTGGGCTGGTGCGCGATGACCGGTGAACTGCATCCTTACTCGTTGTTGTTGTTTTTGATTATTTTCGCCTGGACGCCGCCGCATTTCTGGCCGCTGTCTATCGCCAAACGCAAAGAATTCGCCAAAGTCGGCATCCCGATGTTGCCGGTCACGCACGGCGTAGAATATACCCGGCTGCATATTCTGCTGTATTCCCTGCTGCTGTTCATTATTACCCTACTGCCTTATCTGACCGGCATGAGCGGCCTGATTTATCTGTCTGCCGTGGTGCCGTTAGGCCTCGGTTTTATTTATTTCGCCATTTTGATGATGCGCCGAAAAGATGACAAAACCGCGATGCGAACTTTCTTTTATTCGCTGATGTATCTGACCGTGCTGTTTATCGCCTTGTTAATCGACCATTATTTTAAATTTACTTTATGACATTCACTCATCACGAACAAACGCCATACCCGGAACATCCATTCGCAGAATTCATCCGCATCTTGGGCAAAGGCAAAAAAGGCTCCAGACCGCTAACGCAGGAAGAAGCCTATCGGGCCATGAGCATGATCATGGCCGACCAGGTGCTGCCCGTTCAACTGGGCGCATTCCTGGTATTGATGCGCGTCAAGGAAGAAACCCCGGAGGAATTGGCCGGTTTCGCGCAGGCGGCGCGGGAATCATTTAATGTTGCCGACAATGTCGTAAAAGTCGACCTGGACTGGTCGTCTTATGCCGGAAAGCGTCGGCATTTGCCGTGGTTTTTGCTGTCGGCTTTGCTGCTGGCTGAAAACGGCATCACCGTTTTTATGCACGGCGCCAGCGGCCATACCGCAGGCAGGCTTTACACTGAAAACATGCTGGGTTATTTGGGCCTTAAATGCGCAACTTCCATTACCGATGCCAAACAGCAACTTGAGCAACAGCATTTCAGTTATTTATCGCTGGAGCATTTTTGCCCCAAGTTGCATGAAATTATAGAACTGCGCCCGGTACTGGGTTTGCGCTCACCGGTACATACACTGGTGCGCTTGTTAAACCCGTTTAATGCGGAATACAGCATTCAGGGTATCTTCCATCCCGGCTACCGTCCTGTGCATCAACAAGCCGCAGCCCTATTAAACCAGCCGCACATGGCGGTATTAAAAGGCGAAGGCGGCGAGACCGAACGCAATCCCGATATGGAATGCCTGGTGCAAAGCGTACACAACGGCGAATTATCCGACGAAAACTGGCCCGCTTTATTTACCCACCGTCACGTCAAACCCGAGCTACTTGAGCCGGAGCAGCTGGCATTGATCTGGCAGGGAAAGGTTGAGGACGAGTTTGCCGAAGCGTCAATTATAGGCACAGCTGCGATTGCACTGAAGTTGTTGGGCAAGGCTGATACGCAGGAACAGGCTCAGCAATTAGCGATGGATTATTGGTTGGGTAGGGATAAGCACAAATATGCCGGAGAGTAGTTTTATTCCACAATGGATGACTGATATTAGCACTATAAGCTCTATTGTCGGGCTCATCGTTACAGTTTTTCTATTTTTTGAAGCGCGAACAATACGTAAATCTTTTTTGAGACGAGCACGACTTCCAGCAATTACCAAAGATCTTTTAAAAGCCACATCAGATATTTCTAGCAATCTAAAGAGCTGGCCTAATGGTAAGCAACCAGCATTAGAAGTGTTTGCGCAAGTTAAAGGGCTGCTCGAAAACATAAAACCAAAACTGCCCAACGAAGAACAAAAGCACATCAATGGGTTCCTAAAAAAATTACAGCCTAGAAAATATATGATACTCAAATCCAGTCTGTCAGAGCTTACAGAAGACAAGGCATGGGATCTTTATACCGATCTAAATACTGTAGTGACGAGGCTTCAGCAACTAGACCAAGACTCTAAATGGGATTAATACAATGAGATTTCAAAGCAAAGAAGCCCAGTTAATAACAAAATTAATCAGATTAACCAATGACGGTGAAATCCAATGGGAACTAAAGGATCCTCCTAGATCAATCACAATGGGGACTAACGATTTTGTTCCACTATACTTTGAAGCGAAATACAAAGATAAATTCGTAACAATTTACCAGCAACGCTGTCAACACTTCTCTCCTGATACGGAGTCTTATTATTGGACTGAAAATATTGTATTTGCCATACTTGATGCACAAGACCGTGTGATATGGGAAAACAGGGAAAATTTCCCAGCATTGTTTGATTTATTTGGAACAGTAAGAGAGAAGATTGCAGGAATTGATAGTCTTTTAGACGATCTCTTAGATGATGAAAACGAACAATCATTTAAATAGCTCGGTCATTATGGTATTCGTAAATAGCCCTGTAGGCCAGAATAAGCCTGTTCGAGCGACGCAAGAACTGGCGTTTCCGGCGACACACAGCCCAACAAGCCGGAAACGCCACCTCGCGCTACGCTTGGGTGGTCTTATTCCGGCCTACTTTCCTACGAGTGTGGCGATATAGAAACTTTTTATATGGCGAAAATGGGAGCCCAAATATGAACAAAATAACCGCAACAGATCCGCTCAAATTATCAATACCTGAAAGGATTCAATTGGTAGAAGGCATCTGGGATACGATAACTGTAAAAGCATCTTCCATCGAACTGTCCGACGAGAAGAAGAGCATAATTGATGCGCGGCTGGAAAAATATCACCACAATCCTGAATCTGGCTCCCCGTAGGAAGACGTCTACAAAAGAATCGTAAGCCTGCCGGAGTGTCTCACGCCCCCCTTTTTTGCATCGTAATGACAAAACAACATCCTTAAAGGAGAAAAAACATGCAAACCGCTAAACAAGCTGCAAAACAGATTATTGATCATGTTTCTGATCAGGCGACGTGGGATGACATCATGTACGAACTTTATGTCAAACAGAAAATTGAGAAAGGACTGAGCGCTATTGAAGAAGGCCGCGTAATATCCAATGAGGAGGCTAAAAAACGGCTCTTGGGCAATGAGGGTTAACTGGACAGAACCAGCATTAGAGGATTTAGAAGCGATTCAAGCTTATATCGCCAAAGACTCCAGCTTTTATGCCCGCCAATTTATTGAGCGTATTTTTGATGCCGCAACAAAACTGGAACCTTTTCCCGAGATAGGCCGACGAGTGCCGGAAGCCGAAGAAAGAACCGATATTCGGGAATTGATTTTTCAAGGCTACCGCATTATTTATCTGACTCAGCCAGAACACATCACTATTATCGCCGTCATTCATGGCAGCCGGGATTTAGCCGGAATGGAAGGTAAGCCTTGGTAGTTCTGTAGGCCGGACAAGCAAAAAATGCCAGAATTTAAACCGATGCTTTCAATACTGCTGACTTACCTACTACTCCTGCTGCTCGTTTTTCTATTCCAACGAAAAATGATCTATTTCCCCGATATCTATTCGATTGAACACCAACAGCAACTGGCCGACCAAGCCGACCTGAAACTCTGGCCGTCAACCGTTGATTATCGGGGACTGATCGCCAAAACACCCCAAACTACCAGCAAAGGCACAGTCATCGTTTTTCACGGCAATGCAGGTTCGGCAACCGACCGGACTTATTACCTGGACGCATTGGAAAAACAGGGTTACCGGGTGATCCTGGCCGAATATCCGGGCTATGCCGCCAGAAACGGTGCGCCATCGGAGCAGGCGTTGATTTCGGACGGCATTCAAACCGCAAAACAGGCCTTGAACGATTTTGGCGGACCTGTTTTCCTGTGGGGAGAATCACTCGGCAGCGGAGTGGTCGGCGGCATCGTGCAGAGCGGGCAGATTCCGGTTAAAGGCATTGTCCTGGTCACGCCGTTTGACAGCATGGCCGACGTTGCCCAACACCATTACTGGTTTTTGCTGGCCAAATGGCTGATCCGCGATAAATTCGACAACATTAAAAACCTGCAAGATTATTCGGGAAACACGGCAATTTTGCTGGCAGAACAAGACGAAATCATCCCCAATAAACTCAGCCTAAAGCTGTTCGATTCATTGCACCACGCTAAGAAACTCTGGTCATTTAAGGGAGCAAACCACAACACCCTGCCACTAGCGGATGAGCTTCCCTACTGGCAGGAGGTTATGCAGTTTGTTAGCGGACAAAACGGGGCATCCTCTTAATCTCCGCTTTTTTCATAAGCACATCTTGCAGGTCAAGCAATTTAGCTACATCGGCGGTGCGTTCACTCCCTATCAGTTTTGAGCAGGGTTTACTGATCGGTAGAATAATGACCAGTCAAATGGTCGAAATCTGCCACACAGTCAATATCAAGCTCCGCCTCCGGCAAGGAAATTTTCAACAAGCTGCCTTCGAATTTCATCAAAACAGGCTTGGCGCCCCGATCGCCTTTGAGCGTCAACAAGTGCTCAAAAAAATCGGACGGAAACAATGCAGGGACACCGACGGAATCATGGTATTGGCTGGCGACGATACGGTTCGGCGTAGTTTGCCAGCCATTCAACAGGTTTTGCATATGTGCTGCGTTAATAAGAGGTTGATCGCACAGCAGGACCAGCGCTGCGCTAGCCGATTCCGGCAATGCTTGAACGCCGGCACGAATGGAAGAAGCCATGCCTTCCTGCCAGCCCGGGTTAACAATCGAGGTAACGGCGCCAAGATCGACAGTTTTTTGTATCGATTCGGCATGGGCTCCCAAAACGACAATGACCCGTTCGTTCAAAATTGCTTGAGCATTTACAACCGCATGCTCCAGCAACGGGCGGTTGCGCCATTCGAGCAATTGCTTGGGGTTGCCCATGCGGCTGGATGCACCGGCGGCTAAAATAATGGCGTAAACGTTATCGATGGCTGCATTCATGTAAATCGGCTGTGGATTGAGTACTCAATTGTCGGCCGCTACGTCCGCCCAGCTCGGCATGAATCCCGGCCATAATCGACAACGCAATTTCTTCCGGCGTTTCCGCGCCGATATCCAAGCCGACCGGCCCGAACACCCGGCCGGTTATTTGCTCAGCTTCACTACCCAGGTTTTGCAATAGCCTGTCTTTACGATGCGCAGGCCCCAATAGCCCGATAAACGGGATATGACTGCTCACGATTGCCTTGAGGTAGCGCTCGTCGTATTCGATATTATGCGTCATCAATACCAGCGCGCTGAACTGATCCAATTCCAGATTATCGCTGATGTCCTCCGGCATGATATTCAACAGATGATCGGCCTGCGGGAAACGCTCTTTTTTGATGTGAGCGGGCCGGTGATCTACGATGGTGACGCGCCAGCCCAGCGCCTTGGCGCATTGCACGAGCGGCATCGCATCGGTACCCGCGCCCAAAACCAGCAAGCGTAACGGCGGCTGTAGCGGATCGTAAAATGCCATGACTTCCTGGTCGCCGATGACATGCGTTTCGAGACGCGGCTTTTGTTGCAATACGGTTTGTAGCGCCGCTGTCGTAAAAGGATAAGGCGCGGCGGATAACAACCCGTCAGCGGATGCAGGCAGGAACAGGCTGTGGCCGGACGGAAAATCGGCATGCCCGGATTCATAGATGGTGACCAAAACGCCGGACGCATTAGCTTCGGCTGCATCGGCGATGATATTCAATGGACTGAAATGATCTTCCGCTTTCAATAATTGCAGCAAAACCCTGACCGCGCCGTTGCAGCCCAGGCCTAACCCCCAAATAACGTCGTCCGGGGAGCGCATATCGTAAAAAGCCGTCTTGGCTGTTCCGGTCTCGAACACCGACCTTGCCTGTTCGACCAAATCCCGCTCGAAACAGCCGCCGCCCAGCAGACCGATTAATTCGCCGTCTTTGGTTATCAACATGCGCGCACCCGCTTTTTGATAAGTCGAGCCGAAGGTTTCGATAATGGTAGCCAGCACGCTATTTTCGGTTTGCTGATTCAGTCGCCGGTAGGCATCGAGCAGATGATTGATTTTATTCGCCATGTATTATTCGGTAGGTGTTTTATGGGTAGTACTGAAAATGGGGGTACAAACCTTAAGTAACTCGTAAAAAAATAAACCACAAATACAATGGAACGCAGATAACGCAGATGATTATGATAAACACGGATAACCCATGAAAAATCTACGTTAATCATAACTATTAGCGTCATCTGCGTTCTATTTTTGGTTGATGATTCGCGTGTATTTTATTTATTGAGAGCTGCCTTAACTTGTATTTGCAGGCGAAGCCTGCACTCCAGAAATATCAGCTCCAGCTCAGATCGGTCCTCAGCAACGGCAATTGACGCACACGTTTGCCGGTGGCGGCGAAGATCGCATTGCACACGGCAGGCGCCAACGGCGGCAGGGCCGGTTCGCCCAGGCCGGTCACAGGGTTATCAGTCTTCAGGAAATGCACATCCACCCGCGTCGGGGCATCCGCTATACGGAGCATCGGATAATCGCCGAAATTGCTCTGCACGATACGCCCTTTCTCGATATTCAATTCCTGAAAGGTCAGCGCACCGAGACCGTCGACCACCGAGCCCTGAACCTGATTTTCCGCGCCGCTGAGATTAACGATTTGCGCGCCGATGTCGGTCGAAACCACGACGCGGTCGACCTTGAGCTTGCCTTCCCTGGACACGGTGACATCAGCGACCTGCGCAATGTAACCGCGATGACTGAAATGGAAGGCGATTCCCTGGCCTTGACCGCGCGGAAAGGTTTTCTTGCCCCACTCGGCTTTTTCCGCCACATGCTGTAACACATGCTTCATGCGATTGACGTCATAAGGTATGCCTTGCTCGCCGGTGCCGGGGATAAAGCCTTTATCGCCGAGGATTTCCAGACGGAATTCCAACGGATCGCGGCCTGCGGCATGGGCCAATTCGTCGATAAAACTGTGAAACACCCAGGCCAACACGTTGCTGCGCGGCGCACGCCAAGGTCCCATTGGAATATTGCATTCCAGCGGCGTTTGCTCCAGCAGGCAGTTTTCAACCCAACGACCGGGAAATTCGTCGCCGGATAAATTGGCGCCGCTACCGAGTTCCAGTTTCGTCTTACCGTCTTTAACGACCTTGTTGGCAAAGGTCACAAAATGGTTGTGCCAGGCAACCAGCTTGCCTTTATCATCGAGTCCGCCACGCAGGAAGTGAAAACCGCCTGCCCGATACTGATCATGGCGCAGGTCATCTTCGCGCGTCCAGGTCAGCTTGACCGGCACCGTCAGATGCTGGGAAATGGCCGCCGCTTCGATAATATAATCCGGGATCAAGCGTCGACCGAACCCGCCGCCGCTACGGGTAATGTGCAAGGTAATTTTATCTTTAGGGATGCCGAGTGTTGCGGTCACAACTTTCTGACCGGCTTCGGGATTTTGCGTGGGCGCCCAGATTTCAATCGTCCCATCTTTGTACCAGGCCGTGCAATTCTGCGGTTCTATGCTGGCATGCGAGATGAAGGGATAACTGTAAGCCGCTTCCACGGTTTTCTCCGCTGCCGCAAGCGCCGTCTTGGCATCGCCGTCATTGCGCAGAATATCCGTTCCCGGCTGCGTCGATAATTCATTGGCTTTGGCGGCAAAACCGGCCCAGCTTTGAGCCGCCCCCTGCCCCTCATCCCAGACGACTTCCAGCTGTTTGCGCGCGCTGAATGCCGCCCAAGTCGAGTCGGCTACGATAGCGATGCCCGGCAATAAGCCCTTAAGATCGGAACCGCCCTGGATAATAAAGGCGTTACGCACGCCGGGTAGCGACTTGATTTTATCCAGATTGGCGCTAACGACTTTACCCCCGAAAACAGGGAATTTCTCGTAAACGGCGTACAGCATCCCCGGCAGTTTCACATCGATGCCGAACAAGGGTTTGCCGGTCACAATACCGGGGTTATCGACGCCACCGATGCGCGTACCCAACAGCTTATAATCTTTTGAATCCTTCAACTGAACCGATTCGGGAGCGGGAACCGGTAAGGTGGCGGCCTTTGCAACCAGTTGACCATAATCGAGTTTACGCCCGGTGGACGGATGATGAACGGCGCTGTCATGGGCGATAAGTTCGGATACCGGAACCTTCCAAGTCTCTGCGGCCGCCTGGATGAGCATGGTGCGTGCGGTTGCGCCGAGCCGGTGAAACGCCTCGTAATTGGTCGGCGTCGAACGCGAACCTCCGGCGCTTTGACTGCCGTAAATCGGATCGAGATCGCCCTGAACGATCACCACGTCCTTCCAGTTGACCTCCAATTCCTCGGCGATAACCATCGGCAGCGAGGTTTTGATGCCTTGGCCGATTTCGGGCTGCTTGCTGATCAGCGTCACCGTACCGTTCGGTGCAATGTGAATAAAGGCATTGGGTTTAAATTCTCCCGTTTCCGAAACAGTGGACGGTTTTGCGACCCGTTTCGTCGCACTATCAGCCACATTGAGATAAAAACCGAGAACCAACCCGCTACCAGCCAACGCAGACTTGCGAAAAAAATCGCGGCGTCCGGCATTTTCCAAATGATCTGCGTTCATACTGACTCCTTAGCGACGATTTCTGCCGCACGATGAATGCCCGCGCGAATACGAAGATAGGTGCCGCAGCGGCACAGGTTACCGGCCAGGGCGGTGTCGATATCCGCATCCGTGGGACGCGGATTTTTTTTCAGCAGCGCGGCGGCGGTCATGATTTGGCCGGCCTGACAATAACCGCATTGCGATACATCGAGTTCCTGCCAGACTTTTTGTAAAGGATGCTCGCCATTGGGATTCAGCCCTTCTATGGTGGTTATCCGACTTTTACCCACACTGGAGATCGGCGTCAGACAGGCCCTTGTCGGTTCCCCGTCAATATGCACCGTGCATGCACCGCACTGGCCGATGCCACAGCCGAATTTGGTCCCGACCAGGCTTAAATGATCGCGCAGCACCCACAACAAGGGGGTCTCAGCGGCAACATCTACGGTTTTCTGCACACCGTTTATGTTGAGTTTGTATTTGCTCATAAGTGGATTCTCGTGTGTTATAAATTATTTTGGCCAGACTACGCCCCGGTGACGTTGTAGGGGTCGACGATGAAGTGAGCCGCAGTTTGCCTTATTGCCTCGACGCGATAATCAGGCCCAGACCTGATGCTTTCATCGACTCATCCCGTCCTTATGCCGAAGACGATGAACGGAGCCATCCATTAGATAAAGCAAAATTTATACCGAATAATGCCTGACTTGGCATCCATGTTCGGATGCACTGTAGCCAACTGAGTTTAAAGACAATTAGCCAAAACGGCTGCTGGAATAAAACCGGACAAATGGATTGCGATTGGATTCGACTGTTGATATGCGAGCAGGCCATGCTGATTAACCAGCAGCGTCTGTCTGTATAGAAACACCGGGTCAGCTTTGGGCTTCCGGTATTTGTCACGACTACTCAGCCATTTTTTAGTGTCCGGCATTAACCGACATAGCAATGTTGAATGAGTTCACTGGGAGAAATGGGGGCTTGCCGGTCATGCTCAAACCGAAGCTTGGGTTCTTTTAGGCTAACAAGCAATGCAGATTCAGCTGGAACTGTTTTTTGCAGCAAACCGGTTAAGAAATGGAATATCACTATCTACGCTGGATACGCGACGTATCGCAAAGCAATGTCGCCTTTAGCATCTATTGCTGAGTGTCATCTTACCGGCTTTCCTGGCGGCAAGAGGCTATGCAGCTTGTTAGCGGGCAAAACGAGGTATCCCCTTAATCACTGTTTTTTCCATATGCACATATTGCAAGCCGAGCAATATTCCACCATCGGCAGTGCGCTCGGCCCATATCACTTTTATCTCGCCTTCCAACTCCAACCGCTCAATTTCGAACGCGGTTATCTCGCCCGCATCCACAGCGATGGATTCAGCAAGGTTAATCATTAACCCATCCACTGAAGCATTGACAGTATGAAACTCATGATATTCACCATTTAGCAGGATTCTGCCTGGAACCGTCATGTTTTTTCTATGCACTTTTCTCTTATACAGTTGATTATCAACGTCATAAGTAATATTTCTAAATTCCAGCGCCAGCAATATATGATCATTAAGCATATCAACCCTGACCACCTCGGCCTCACCGGCCAAGCGCATTTCCGGAAGATACAAATCTATCGTCGTCGATGCGGACAACATATTAAAAATATCCTTGGCGTCTTTGGGACTCGCCTGGTCGCACTTTAACTCTGCAAGCACACCGGTTAACGAAATATCTTTAACGGTAATTTCCTGCTCTTCTCCTCCCATATAAATCAGACCATGCGACGTTAAGTTTTTTCGATAAGGCCGGTTTACATCTAAATTCATCTGACTTTCCTCTCTAATTATCCATTTGCCTTATTGTTCAAATACCGTGCAAGGCCATCTCGTGCAATTATAGTGTCTGTGTTATATTTTTCTTTCTATTTTATCGCCTACAATATCCGAATCCCACACAGACTCGCCGCATCATGAAAAAGCTATTCATCCCGCTCTTGTTACTGTCCCTGACGGCCTGCACGGCCCTCACGCCTAAAAACGGTGACAATATATGCTCTACTTTCAGGGAGAAAGACGGCTGGTATGATGACGCTAAAAGCTCATTTGAAAAATGGGGCGTGCCTATTCCCGTTCAAATGGCGATCATGCATCAGGAGTCGCACTTTGTCGCCGATGCACAACCGCCGCGCCCCTGGCTGCTGGGGTTTATTCCCCTGCCCCGAGCCAGCAGCGCCTATGGCTATGCCCAAGCCAAAGATGAAACCTGGGACAGCTATCAGGACAAGGCAGGCAGCTGGGGAGCCGATCGGGAAGACTTTGCCGATGCCGCCGATTTTATCGGCTGGTATTGCAGCATCAGTCACACCCGGCTGGGCATATCGAAACTCGATGCCAAGAATTTATATCTCGCCTACCATGAAGGACATGGCGGTTATCAGCGCAAAAGCTATTTGCAAAAAGCGGGACTGGTACAGATTGCCAACAAAGTAGCCAAGCGGGCAAAACTTTTCCAAAGCCAATTAGGCGAATGCCAAAACGATTTAGAAAACAAAGGCTGGTTTTTTTGATAAACTATCGATTCTACGTTAACAATAAAGGATAAGTCGTGAGAAAAATTCAAACTAAAGTTCTTTCAATCGTCACCGTTCTTCTTATAGGATTTACTATGTTTTCACTGGCCAATGCCACCACCCCCGCAGAAAATAAAGCCGCAGGAACAGCCTTTCTTGCAGAAAACGCTAAAAAAGCCAATATCGTAACGACTGCAACCGGCTTGCAATACGAAGTATTAACCCCCGGAACCGGCACAGCTTCACCTTCAGCCACCGATAACGTTACCGTACATTACAAAGGCACAACCATTGACGGCGAAGAGTTCGACAGCTCTTACAGCCGCGGCGAACCGGCCACATTCCCGCTAAACAGAGTTATCGCCGGATGGACTGAAGGCGTGCAACTCATGAAAGAAGGCGCAAAATACCGCTTTTATATTCCATCAGAACTCGCATACGGCGAACAAGGCGCAGGCCGCGCCATCGGCCCGAATGCCGCATTGATCTTCGATGTTGAGCTGATCAAGATTCAGTAAGAAAGCAGGCTAAAGGCGCAAGGCGAAGGGCAAAAAACCGTTGCTTTGCACCTACTGCTCAGCCTTAAACAGTACCCGATCATCCGTTCCGACTATTCAAAGCCGGCTTTGGACATTTTGCCCTTAGCCTTTCGCCTTTTGCCTAAGCTCTTATGCCCACTTACCAACTATTTGCTACAACACCCAAGGCGATGGAAACCATCCTTACCGATGAACTCCAAGCGCTCGGCGTCAACAATATCAAGGCCACCCTAGCCGGCGTCGCTTTTCAGGGAGACTTGGAAACCGCTTACCGGGCCTGCCTGTGGTCAAGAACTGCAAATCGGATTTTACTGGTGCTAAGCTCTTTCGAGGTAAAAACCCAGGAAGACCTTTATAACGGCGTACAAAAAATCGACTGGTTTGAGCATATTAATCCTGAAGACAGCTTTGCCGTCTCGTTCAGTGCGAAAAACTCAGCGGCGATTAACAATACCCACTTTGGCGCATTAAAAGTCAAAGACGCCATCGTCGACCAGATGCGGGCAAGGTTTCAAACCCGACCCAGCATCAATACCGAACAACCCAATATCCGCATCAATGTGTATTTGAATGGCGAAAATGCTCAGCTGAGCCTCGACCTATCCGGCGAAAGCTTGCATCGTCGTGGTTATCGGGATGTCAGCATCAAAGCCCCGATGAAGGAAAATCTTGCAGCAGCCATGTTACTGCGTAGCGGCTGGCCCCAAATCGCCAAGCAACAGGGTTCATTAATCGACCCGATGTGCGGCTCCGGAACGCTGTTGCTGGAAGGCGCAATGATCGCCGCCGATTACGCCCCCGGTTTGCTGCGCGATTATTTCGGCTTTACCGGCTGGAAAAAACACGATGCGCAATGCTGGAAAAAATTACGCGCGGAAGCCGAGCAACGCAAAAAGATCGGCCTGGAAAAACTGCCGGTTATCGTGGGTTTCGACCAAAATCGCCATACCGTCAACACCGCTCTGGCGCATATCGCCAATGCCGGTCTGCAAAATAAAATCCATGTCGAACGCCGCGATATTGAAGACGCGGAACCCGCCGAAAGCTGGAAACCCGGCCTGTTGATCTGTAACCCGCCTTATGGAGAACGCTTGGGCGACGAGCAGGAAACGGCCGAGTTATATAAAAAATTCGGCGAGTCGCTGAAAGCGCATTTTATCGGCTGGAAAGCCGCGATGATCATCAGCAACCCGGAACTGGGCTTTCGCTTGGGGCTACGCTCGCAAAAGCCGATCACCCTGTTCAACGGCGCGCTTGAATGCAAACTGTTACGGCTGGATATTGAAGAAAGCAATTTCTTCATCCCCAAAGCCAAGACGCAGGAAGAGCGCATTGCTCAGGCGATTGAGACCGGCAAAATCCAGGAACAGCGGATTGCTCAAGCAACTCAGACTAAAACCACGCCGCAACCCGAAACTACCCGCGCCGACGCGCTTGCCGAGCAGGATGTCAGTGAATTGGGCGCGGAAATGTTCGCCAACCGGCTCAAAAAGAACCTGAAAAAACTGTCCAACTGGGCCAAGCAAAATCGCATCACCTGCTATCGGGTCTACGATGCCGATTTGCCCGAATACGCGGTTGCCGTCGATATTTATCAAGGAGAAGCTTGCCGCTCCCAGCTCACGCCCCTCGCCTACATCCCTGTAGGCGATCGAACCTGGATCAATGTACAGGAATACGAACCGCCCAAAAGCATCGATCAACACAAAGCCGATCAGCGACTGGCGGGACTACTGGCCGAAATCCCCCGCGTACTTGGCGTCAATCGCGAGCAGGTTTTCCTGAAAATACGCCGCAAGCAAAAAAGCACCGATCAGTACGAAAAACACGACGATCAGGGGCGTTTCCACATCATCGAAGAAGGCGGCTGCAAATTACTGGTGAATTTCGAAGATTATCTGGATACCGGTCTATTCCTAGATCACCGGCCGATTCGGATGCTGATTCAAAAACAAGCCAAAGATAAAAGCTTTTTAAACCTGTTTGCCTATACCGGCAGCGCAACGGTCCATGCGGCCATGGGCGGCGCCAAGTCAACGACGACCGTCGATATGTCCAATACTTATATCAACTGGGCAAAAAAGAACATGGCACTGAATGCCAACGAAGGGGCGCATGAGTTTATACAAGCAGACTGCCTGGAATGGCTAGCCGCCGAAGCCCAACTGGCTAATAGACACTACGACTTAATTTTCCTTGATCCGCCGACGTTTTCCAATTCGAAACGGATGGACGCCGTGTTCGATATACAAAATGACCATGCGCAACTGATCAACAACGCAATTTCTTTGCTGTCGCCGGGAGGTGTCCTATACTTCTCCACTAATTTCAGGCGTTTTAAAATCGACAAACAGGCATTGTCCGATTTAATTGTAGAAGACATTAGCGCGGCAACTATTCCGGAAGATTTTGCCCGTAACCCAAAAATTCATTATTGCTGGAGAATTCAAGAGTGATGCGTAAAGTTAAGATCCTGATTTCCGGTCGAGTTCAAGGCGTTTATTTTCGCCTCTTTACCCAGAACAAGGCCAAACACTTCGCCATAAAAGGCAGCGTCAAAAATCTCCCGGATGGCCGGGTTGAAATCATCGCCGAAGCGGGAAGCATGGCCATTGAAAAGTTTATCAAATGGTGCCACAAAGGGCCTGTAACCGCCCGAGTCGATCATGTTGAAATCACGGAACTTCAACCGGGTGAATTGTTAACGTCTTTTGAAATACACTAAATTAAGGTTCAAGGTTCAAGGTTCAAAAGTTTAGCCGTCTTCCTGCAATAAACGGCAACACGTATGCTCAGTACAGCGCCTATCACCACGGCATAAATCAACGGCTCGGTATAATCCGCTTTTACTAGCCAAAAATAATGAACGACAGCCGTTAACCCTGCCACATAGACTAGCTGGTGCAGTTTTATCCAGCTTCGTCCCAATCTTTTCTGCATTTTTTTTGTTGAAGTGACCGCTAAAGGAAACAGCAACAAATAAGTCAGCAAGCCCATCAGTATATAAGGGCTTTTCGGCACCTCGTCTTTGAATGCCTCCCAGGAAAGCGACAAATCAAGCACGATAAAAACCAGCAAATGCAGACTGGCGTAGAAAAAAGCATACAAGCCCATCATACGCCTAAAGCGCATCGGCCAGCTTTGCCCGGTTATTGTTTTAATCGGCGACAGCGCCAAGCCGATGCACAAAAACCGTAAAGCCCAATCGCCAAAGCCGAAATGCAGGGTTTCTATTGGATTCGCGCCAAGTTGATCGTTGATGGCATCCTTCAACAGCAAGCCGAAAGGCACTAAACTCAGTAAAAAAACGATAATTTTTATGGCCGCCCAGCCTTTTTTGCCGGGTAACATCAAAAATACTGCTTTAGATCCATATCGGAATAAAGTGCCGCGACCTCCGCACCATAGCCGTTAAACTTTTCCGTATCGCGCTTCGGGGTAAAAAGACTGCTGCCCAGCACCCGCTCGCGGCTTTGACTCCATCGGGGATGGGATACTTCAGGATTAACATTGGCGTAAAAGCCATACTCATTAGGCGCGCTTTTATGCCACGCGGTTTCCGGCATATTTTCGATAAAGCGTATTTTGACAATCGCCTTGATGCTCTTAAATCCGTATTTCCACGGCACAATCAAGCGCAACGGCGCGCCATTCTGATTGGGCAGCTCATCGCCATACATGCCGGTAACCATCATCGTTAACGGATGCATGGCTTCATCGATGCGCAACCCTTCCACATAAGGCCAGTCTAATCCGCCGGAGCGCTGACCGATCATGACTTCCGGATTATAAATCGTGGTAAATTCGACAAACTTTGCTTTTGAGGTAGGCTTAAACCGCTTCAGCATTTCGCCCAAGGGAAAGCCTATCCACGGCACCACCATAGACCAGGCTTCCACGCACCGGAACCGGTAAATACGTTCCTGTACAGGATTGTCTTTTAGAATATCTTCCAGATTGTAAACGCCCGGCTTTTCGACCTCGCCTGCAACTTCCACGCTCCACGGCTTGGTTTTTAAGGCCTTGGCTAAAACCGTCGAATCTTTTTTATTCGAGGAGAACTCATAGTAATTGGTATAGCTGGTAACATCCTCGCGACCGGTGACCGGTAACTTTGCGGAATAAGGCCCGATAGGCACGTCGGCATATTTTCCCGTTTCTGCATGCCCTGAACTCGGCAACATAATCCCCGCTGAAAATATGGTTGCCGCTTTAATAAACTCCCGTCGGGATTCAAAAACCGCCCGGTCCGTGATTTCGCTGCTTAAGATGTTTGATTTGGTTTTGATTAACATGCTCAATCCTTTTGTTCATATTTATCCCCTCTCCTGCTGGAGAGGGTTAGGGAGAGGAGATTTTAAAAAGCCGGAGCTGTACCAACGCAATAATACATCAAACTGTTTTAACATCGTTAATATTGACAACCGGAAAATCGATTTCCGTCAACTCGGTTTCGTTAGCCCAGTAGATCGGGCAGCCGGTGGAAACGCGTATATTGAGGTTGACGGTGGCTAACGTTTAAGTTTATTGCTCTTGTTTGTTGTAAGTGTTTATACTTAGCCTATGTGTGCTTTTATATGACGCTATCTGAATTTATCTTGGGACGCACTAAATATACACAGCAGCATGAAACAACAATGATTTTTTATTTTTAAAAATTATTAGCCATCAAAATGACGCAATGTTTTGCGTCTATTAGGATGGCTAATATTAGTTAGACTCAAAGATACCTACGTCCGAGCCGCCTTAGTAATTTCCCACAATAATAAGCAAGGTGAATTTAATGAACACAATAACAAAGCTTTTCTTTATCTCTATATGCTTCTTAATTTCTTCATGCGCGACTGAGAATGCCTCAGCCCCTGCTTCTGCTCCAGTAGCGGTATGGGATATCGCATACAAAGGAGAAGATTTTCGTAGTAATTCAAAGCCATCAGGGATTATCCTATTTTCTCAGAACTCTAAAAGGAAAAGCTTAATCTGTGACGCGTTTATTCAAAATATTCCGAATATTGGATTGGTTAGCTCGACCCTTGATGTGCGAATTACATATTGGCCCTCTTCTAATACCCGCCAACAGAATAACTTAGGTCAGCTTAGTTGCGATAATTTGCTCCAATCTTATGATTACATCCGCGCAGAAAAAATACTGAATGAAATTAACAATAATCGACCAGTAGGAAGCGTAGCAATCTCTGGTGATGGTCCAATATTCGTTGGGTTCTCTGGAACGGACGATGGCACTATCGTAGTTATTGATGGCTCCACGAGAACTGATAGCGAAATGAAAAGCCTTGTTGATGAATGGAAAGGAACCATTATTCAAGATGTTACTTTATGGAATAAAGCAAAACAGGCTACAGTAAGCCAGTCTGGTAAAGTTTCTTCCACAAATTCAACACCAGACTCAAGTCAAGACGATAATGGATTCTGGAGCCAGTTATGGCAAATTCTCAAGCCCGCCATAAAGTATGTTGCAGATAATTCAGGACCAATAATAATATGGGTAATTAAGCTCGCCATAAAGATGCCCGCATAATCAACAGGGTTAGCTCCTTTGATTTTAAAGACTTGTCTAACTCAACGCTCCAGCGGAGCTTCGCTACATTCCACTACGCTCCCCATTTCGCTCAGCCCACTGAGCTTTGCGTTAGAAGGCTGTAAGGCGGATTCGCGGCAGCAATCCGCCATGATCGGGATAATCTAATCTGATTCTTGATCGGACTTTTCCAAGCGGAGATTTTTTATAACCGATTGTTTTTGATGTTGTGCGTTGATTGGCGGTTTGCTGTTGCAAAACCGCCCTACGAACTGGGTCAGGTTTAAGACATCGTTTACAATGTTAGAATGTTTAATATTAGTTATGCTAAGCAAAGTACGGACGATGAATATATTAATAGCCGACGATAACCCAATCATTCAAATGTTTCATGGTGAGCTAATGAGATGCTGGGGTTATGATTTTGATATGGCTTCAGATGGTCTGGAGGCTGTGGATCTCGCGAAGAAAAATAATGGTCAATATGATTTTTGTTTGATGGACATTGACATGCCAAAAATGAATGGAATTGAGGCAACAAAGGTCATTAGGAGCACCGTAAAGTATTTTCCAATCATGGCATTTACATCCAACGATGATTATAAGAAAGCATGCTATGCCGTGGGAATGGATGATTTTGCAGAAAAAACATGCCCACCGGATGACTTGTTCGTCAAAATTAATGAACTATCAGTAAAATTGTTTAAATTTATCGTCAAGCCAAATGGCTTTGACGTAACAGAGGTGATGCCAATGGATCAACAACACGCGCAAGAGTTAAGGAAATTGAAAAGCCAGGGCCTCGTAAAATTGAGGCTGGATGGGCCTGATAACCGTGAAGTAATTGCCCATAAAAACGTTCCGAATAAAATTTCCCATGATTTTAATATCTTGAAATATTCAATGACGGAGTTTCTAAATCGTGATCCAGAAAGGCCGACTTTGGTTGATCTCTATAGGGGATCGAAAAACTGCATTATTGAAACATTTGTGGATGATGAAAGTTATCAAGAACAATTAGAAACAGAGGATGAAAAGATGAATTCCTATCTGACAAAACACTACAAATCAGACGAGGAATAAGAACGCTGTAAGGCGGTTCATTTGTAGGGCGAATTCGCCACAGGCAATCCGCCGCAACTTCAACAGGCTGTCATCGGCGTTGTGCATGTGTGGCGGTTTGCTGCGAGAAACCGCCCTACAGCCCTATATCAATATCCTTATTGAGAAACCTACCATGCAGCTTAAAAAACTTCCGTGCTGCGCCCGGTTAGCTTTACCTTAGCCTTGGGGATAGACAACCGCAATAAAACAGGGCTATGCCAAACGCCCGTCAAGCCGCCACGCGGACATTCATCTTCAACGCCTTGATGATGCGCTGCACCGTGTCCCATTTTGGCTGGCTTTTGCCGGACAGGGCTTTATACAGATTCTCCCTGTTCAGTCCGGTGTCGCTGGCAAGCTGGGCAATGCCTTTGTGTTTGGCGATGTGCCCCAGTGCGATAATAAACATATCAGGGTCTTCATCCATAAAGGCTTGGGTCAAATACTCGCCCATATCGGCTTCGGTCAGCAGATGGTTAAATGGGTTGTAGGGTTTAGTTTCGGTTTTCATGGCGCTGCCTCACAGGTTTTTAACCAATTCTTTGGCTGTTTTGATGTCGCGCTGTTGAGACGACTTATCGCCGCCGCACAGCAAAATAACTAACTCGCCACCGCGCAGTGTGAAATACAGCCGGTAGCCTTGGCCGACGAAAATCCGCATTTCACTGACACCGTCGCCAATGCTTTTGACATCGCCCAAGTTGCCGTTGGCTGCCCTATCCAAGCGATTGGCAATCGCAAACGCAGCTTGTTTATCCTTGATGCGGGCAGACCATTGGTCAAAAACATCTGTGGTGTGAATTTCGTAATTCATAATTCTATTGTGGTCTGCAAGCTACAAGAAGTCAAGCCGGTATTGACAACCGCCGCAAACCTCAGAGCAATCGCGCTTAAATTACCCTGCGGATGCGAAACGCTGTAAGGCGGTTCATTTGTAGGGCGGATTCGCCACAGGCAATCCGCCACAACTTCGTCAGGTTGTCATCGGCATTGTGCGTGTGTGGCGGTTTGCTGCGCGAAACCGCCCTACAGTCCTTCTTCATCATCAGTAACATGCCCGATAAGCGGCTGTTCGGTTGGCATCAATAAAGCTTTTTTATTCTTTCGGAAACCATTTTTGAAGCGGTAGGATTTTCCTTGGAAAGGTATTGTCTGATTTCCTTTAAATCTTCTTTTGCGGATGGCAGTAAATCAAACTTCATGCTTAGGATTTGGTTGAAAATAACTTCCCGAAACCACTATTTTCGATCGTCGAGCCGTTCGTGCTGAGCTTGTCGAAGCATGATCGGCTTGACGCGGTAGGCCGAAATTTTCCCGCCTACCCTTCGACAAGCTCAGGGCGAACGGAAAAATTTCACTCAATCCATATCGGGAAGTTATTACTGACCATATCCTTACTTGTTAGGGAATATATCGGGTTCAAGTGCCGGCAGTTCGTTTTCATTTCCCCATGAATCCAACCAATCCAGGGTAGCTTCTTGAGAGACAAAAATACCTTTGTCCGCTTCTTTCTTGGCTTCTTGTATGGATTTAAGCTTCCATTCGGTTTTTTTCACATATTCGGCTATTGCTTTAGTTGCAATTTGCGCTTGCGAACGATGAGAAATTTTACTGATGGTTTCAAGGCTTTTCTTTAGATCATCCGAAAGCCTGATTGAAAATTGCGTAGTAGTCATAGTGCTCTTGCCGAATGCTGTTGATTAAACTGTAAGACACTCGCTTACACTGTCCGTTTTTTTTATCGTAGTCAACTGTATTTTTCTAAAAGAGTGTTTTCGGGCAAAGCTCAGGAAATCGAAGATTCATGTGAACGCTTTAAGCGGACATTGGTAACGTCTGATCGAGATCACAAGCCGACTTTGCACGACCAAAGCAAGCTTTGGATTCCAATATCGGAGTTCAAAGCTTGCTTTGCAACACCAAAAATCACCCAGCTTTTTTTGTCAGATACAGCTGTTCAACCTGCTTTCTAGCCCACTCGGTCTTTCTCAAAAACTTCAAACTCGATTTGATGCTGGGGTCGTTATTAAAACATCGGATGTCGATCAACCTGCCCAGTTCGGCCCAGCCATAATCCGCTACCAGCTCTTCGAGTATCCTTTCCAAAGTAACGCCATGCAATGGATTTCCCGGTTGTTTGTCACTCATAGCCTAATCTTCATGCTCATAACGTCGTTGTATCGCTTCATCTCGAGCATCATTGATTTCCCGCATGATACTGCGAACATCGGCTATTTTATTACTAGCCTTAAATCGACCGGTCAATTCGACTTGCGGAGTCAAATCACCTGTCTCATAGAGCTTCCAGATCTCTTTGCCGTACTCGGTCTTGAGCAGCTCAGGCGCAAAACGGCCAAAATAATCGGCCAGATTGTCGACATCGCGCTCCAGCATTCTGGCGGCATTATTGTTCGCCGCCGCATCAACCGCCTGAGGCAGGTCGATGATGACCGGGCCGTTGGCGTCAACCAGTATGTTGTATTCGGAAAGGTCGCCGTGTACAAGTCCAGCGCAAAGCATCCTGACCACTTCCTTAATCAGCAAGCCGTGATATTCAAGGGCTTGCTCCCGGCTCAATTCAAGATCGTTCAGTCTGGGCGCGGCGCTGCCATGTTCATCCGTAACCAATTCCATCAACAACACGCCTTCGACGAAATTGTAGGGCTGCGGAACGCGCACGCCGGCGGCGGCGAGACGGTATAACGCATCCACTTCGGCGTTTTGCCACACCTCTTCCTGCTGCTGCCGCCCAAACCGGCTGTTTTTCTCCATCGCGCGCGCCTGACGGCTGTTTCTCACCTTGCGCCCTTCCTGGTACTGGGCCTGCTTGTGGAAACCGCGTTGATTAACATCTTTATAGACTTTAGCGCAGCGTATCTCGCCTTCGGAAAGAACAACGTAGACAGCCGCCTCTTTACCGCTCTTTAACGGGCGAAGTACCTCATCAACGAGGCCGTCCCGCACCAGCGGTTCAATACTTTTTGGAGTTTTCATAGCCGCCCTTGTACGCTACCCTGGTAAAAGTTAAAAACATTTGCGACCTTTTTCTTCGACATAGACTTTGATCCGGTAATTCTTTTGTTAGTATTTTAGTTTATTTTATGATGCTGACAGCGATTTGCCTTCGCTCTGCAACCAAGCCAATACGCCCTCCCCTGCAACACGCCCGCCGGCAAAACAGGCAGTTAATAAATAGCCGCCGGTCGGCGCTTCCCAGTCCAGCATTTCACCGGCACAGAACACACCCGGCGCGGAACGTATCATTAAACGCTCGTCGAGTGCCTCAAAGGTAACGCCGCCCGCGCTACTGATCGCCTCATCAATCGGCCTTGCGGCAAGCAGCTTAACCGGCAGCGCCTTGATAGTTTCGCAAAGACGGATCGGGTTATCGAAATCCTCCTTCGATAAAGCTTCCCTCAGCAAGCTGGCCTTTACGCTATCGATACCGATTCGCTTACGCAGATGATTTGCCATGCTGTGCTTGCCGCGCGGCTGCGAAATCCTGTCGATAAGAAACTGTTTGTCCCTGCCGGGAGCGAGATCAAGATAAATCAACGCCGTTCCCGATGCCGCAATCTGTTCACGCAGCAGTGCAGACATCTTGTAAATCAAGCTACCCTCAACGCCATCCGCGGTGACGACCAACTCGCCCAACTGACAAAATTCAGCTCCGGTCGAATTGGAAAAAGACGCTTGCACCGACTTCAAAGGCTGCCCGGCAAAACGACTGCGGAAAAACTCGCTCCAAGCTACGTCGAACCCGCAATTGGAGGGCTGTAGCGGCTCAACCGAAATTCCTCGCCGAGTCAGCAGCGGCACCCACGCGCCTGTGGAACCCAGTCGCGCCCAACTACCGCCGCCCAAAGCCAGAACCACGGCATCGGCGCTGACTTTCTTCTCACCCTCCGGCGTTAAAAAACGCAGCATCCCATCATCCCAGCCTAACCATTGATGGCGCATATAAAAATTGACACCGTTTACACGCAATCGATGCAACCATGCACGTAACAAAGGCGCGGCTTTCATATCGACAGGAAACACCTTTCCTGACGAACCGATGAAAGTCGCAATGCCTAAACCCTGTACCCATGCTCTTAAAGCCTCGGGTCCGAACGTATCAAGCATCGGTTTAATATAGGACTGACGGGAGCCGTAGCGGGACAAAAACTTATCGAACGGCTCGGAGTGAGTAATGTTCATTCCGCCTTTCCCCGCCATCAAAAATTTCCGTCCCACCGAAGGCATGGCATCGTAAAGATCAACCTTCACACCCGCTTGGCTTAAAACTTCCGCTGCCATCAATCCGGCCGGGCCGCCGCCGATAATCGCAACGGTCCCGTAGTTACCCTGGTTCCCTACCGTTAGGCTTATCAATGTATTACTGATTGCCTTGCTCTCTACAATTAAATTGATTCATAGCTCGAAGTTTCCATTACTTACAGAGTATCTAAAACAACTATTATACAATACCATTTTGTCATTGAATTCATAAAATAAACCCCACTATCGCCCCAAAAAGCAGATGAATCCTGTTAACGCCAACATTTTTAAAAACATACCGGATCAATTACCGGAAGAGCTCATTGAATGCATTTTCAAGCGGGATAATATTCGAATTGAACGCATTATATCCCAGGGCCATATTACCCCGGCAGGACAATGGTACGATCAAGACGGGGATGAATGGGTAATGCTGCTTCAAGGAGAGGCAACACTCCTTTACGAAAAAGACCGTCAAACCTTCCATTTAATTGCCGGTGATTATTTGCTGATTCCTGCACATACCAGACACCGGGTTGAATGGACGCCGCCCGGCCTTCACACCATCTGGCTGGCCGCTCATCTGCACTGAGGTAACATTAGCAGCCTCATTCGAATTTTCGGTACGCCGCACAACGCTGATCCTGCATTGTCTCAACTAACTGATGTTACGCACGGATGGTATTTCTCCCGTTTGCCGCGCCGAGCACCGGAGCTTTTATCGAGAACAGCCCGTTAGGGGCGCGGCAGGGATGCCGCGCGTCAGCAGAGGGGCAGGAGCCCCTTCTGCTGACCCTCGATAAAAGCGAGGAGCGCAGGAAGTAAGCGGTAACCGGGTCGCCTTTTCTTTGGTTACTTTCTTTTGGCGAAGCAAAAGAAAGTAACTCGCCTTCGGGTGCGACAACCCGATTAAAAATAAACCGTCGCAGCAGCGACACTTTGATAATAAAAATGTTAATGCAGTCTAAATTCGAATAACTGCGTAACATCAGTCAACTATGATTCATTTAACAAAATACAATCATAAAAACAGTATAAACGGTATATACTGTTTTTTTATTTAAGTATGCTGGAGAATAATGATGAGCCCAAGACAACCTAAATCCCAAAAAACCGCAACTGAACAGCCGGAAAATCAACCGATTACCGAATCATTAACAGAGCATCAAGTAACTAAAAAACCCTTAAGAAAGCCCGCAATAGTAAAAGCCGGCAATACTGCTGAAGTCCAAGAAGCCGTTGAGGTACCTGAAAAAGAAGCGGAAACGTCGGTTAAAAAAAGAAAATCCATTAAAGAAAAAGTAATCAGGGATAGCTTTTCTTTTCCGGAACATGATTACCTGAAAATTTCAGAACTCAAGCAAACCTGCCTGGCAGAGGGAATCCATGTTAAAAAAGGCGAACTTCTTCGTGCGGGACTCCAGTTGCTTACCCAATTGAGCCTTGCCGAACTCAAACAAGCCATCGAACAGGTTGAAAAAGTTAAAACAGGCCGTCCGAATTCTTCAAAAAAATAATGGACTAATCGCATTGTAATAAAGCCGTCAAAAAGCAAAGTTATACTTTTTGACTATGAAAAAAGACAAGATCAAAAAACATAAGCTTCTGCTTCGGCATCTGACCCTTGACGATTACGATAATATTGCGGTTTTAATGGAGCATGTCTACGGTAATTTGGGCGGAGCCTGGAAGAAAGACCAGTATACGTCCCAAATTACCCGTTTTCCTCAAGGGCAGATTGTCATTGAAGATAATGGCCTGTTAGTGGCCGCGGCATTAAGCATGGTCGTCGATTATGCCCGCTTTGGCGATGTCCACACCTACGCTCAAATTACCAGTAATGGTTATCTGACCCATCACGACCCGCACGGCGACACCTTGTACGGCGTCGATATTTTTGTCCATCCAAAGTACCGAGGACTGCGCTTGGGCCGACGGTTGTACGATGCGCGCAAAGAGTTATGCCGCAACCTGAATTTACGTCGATTTATTGCCGGTGGACGGATTCCCGGCTATGCCAAATACGCCGATACGCTAACGCCGGTGCGTTATATTGAAGAGGTCAAGAATCGGGAAATTTATGACCCGGTACTTTCGTTCCAGCTGTTTAACGGCTTCCATGTGCGCAAGCTGTTAACCGGCTATCTTCCTGTAGATCTCGACTCGAAGGGCTATGCTACCCTGCTTGAATGGGTCAATCTTGATTATGTCGATAAAACGCCATCGCTAGGCAGCTCCAAAAACGTCATCCGTCTAGGCGTTGTACAATGGCAGATGCGGACCTTGACCAGCGTCGAAGAATTACTCAAGCATGCCGAATTTTTCATTGATGCGGTAGCCGGTTACCACGCCGACTTTGTGCTCTTTCCCGAGTATATGAGCGCACCGCTGATGGGCTTGTTTAATGATAAAAGCCCTCCCGATGCGATTCGCGCCTTGGCGGGTTTTACCAGTGAAATTCGGAATGGCTTATTGGAAATGGCCATGTCTTACAACATTAATATTATTGCCGGTTCCATGCCTGAGTACAGTGCGCATGAACTCTATAACGTGTCATGGCTGCTCAGGCGCGACGGCACCTTTGAAGCCCAATACAAAATCCATGTCACGATTGACGAAGTCAGTTGTTGGGGCGTTAAAGGCGGGGATGCGTTAAAAGTGTTCGATACCGATTGCGGAAAAATCGCGGTATTAATCTGTTACGATTCCGAATTCCCCGAACTTGCCCGCTTGGCAACCATTCAGGGCGCGCAAATCATTTTTGTCCCCTTCTGGACCGACACCAAGAATGCCTACCAACGGGTACGCTATTGCTCTCATGCCCGCGCCATTGAAAATGAATGTTTTGTAGCGATTACCGGCAGTGTCGGAAACTTGCCGTATGCTGAAAATATGGACATCCAATATGCGCAAGCGGCCATTTTCAGCCCCAGCGATTTTTCATTTCCGCATGATGCGATCTTAGCGGAAGCGACGCCAAACACCGAAATGACCTTGATTGCCGATGTTAACCTGGATTTATTAAAACAAGTCCGTACTCGCGGTGCCGCTCGTAATCTTGCCAATCGACGTCCTGATTTGTATCGCTTGGAGTGGTTTTAAACCGCAACCAACAGCGGCCCTTCCTCAAATACTACGCGCAGCGGCAATCACCGCCTGCCCTAATGCCAATCCACCGTCGTTCATCGGATAGCGTTGCGGCGACAGCACCGTTTTGCCGTGCCGCCGCAATTCCCCGGACACACCTTCCAACAGCAACCGATTTTGAAAGACGCCGCCGCTGAGCACTATCCTGTCGATGCCGGTTTGGCGGCTAATCTCGCTCAGAAGCTCGACTGTCGCGGCAATCAAGCTATGATGAATGCGGGCAGCAATGCGGGCTTTATCGGCACCGCGCTTAAGATCAGCCAGTACGGCCAGCCATAATCCTTGCCAACTTAACACCGACAACTCTCCGCTACGGTCGATTGCCCAGGCTTGCGGATACGCTTGCTCATCCGCAAACAACGGCGTAGCCAGAATTTCCAGCGCAATCGCAGCCTGGCCCTCGTAATAAACCTGTTCGCTGTGCAAGCCGAGCGTAGCGGCGAAGGCATCGAACCAGCGACCGCAACTGGTACTGGGCGGGGAATTGAGATTTTTGGAGATCATCGTCGTCAGCATCGCAAGCGGCTTGCTTGCCAGCAATTTGATGATGTCCAGATCGGCATAGTCCCGTTGCAGCGTTTCCCAATCGAAATAATACGAGAATTGCGCATACGTATTGCGCCAAGGTTCGCGCATGGCCTGTGTGCCGCCGGGCAAGGCGATGGGCTGAAAATGGCCGAGCCGGGTGTAACCTCTATAATCGCCCAACAGAAATTCACTGCCCCATAATGTGCCGTCGTCGCCCATGCCTAAGCCGTCGAAGATGGCAGCCAATACCGGCGGCGCATTCAACGCGACACCGTGCTCAGCCAAACAAGCGGCCAGATGGGCGTGATGATGCTGTACCGGTACTAAAACCGCCGCGTCGGTTTCGGCCAGCGTTTGGCCGTATTGCGTCGATAAATAGCCCGGATGATTATCGACGGCGATGCACTGAGGCTTGAAGCCGTAAAGACTCTTGTACAAATCGATAGCATTGCGGTAATCGCGCTGAACGGCGGCATTTTCCAGATCGCCGATATGCTGGGAAACGACAGCTTGGCCGTTTTTCAGCAAACAAAAACTGTTCTTAAGCTCCGCGCCCATCGCCAGGATATTACCGGCCTGCTCGAAACCGGGCGGCAGCAGCAGCGCTTCCGGGCTATAACCTCGCGCCCGGCGCAACACGCGCATTTTTCCGTCCATCAACCGCGCCACCGAATCGTCCAGCCGGTTGACGATGGCCCGGTCATGCAGCAGCAGGTAATCGGCAATGCCTGTTAGCTTTTCCCGCGCCTCGTCGTTGTCCGTGCATTGCGGTTCGTCGCTGATATTGCCGGAGGTCAGCACGATCGGCTCATCCAACTCTTGCAACAACAGTGCGTGCAACGGTGTATAGGGCTGCATGAAGCCGAGCTTATCGTCGTCCGGCGCGACGCCGGGTGCAAGCGTTTCACCCTTCGCTGTCAGCAGCACAATCGGTGCGGCTTTGTCGTGTAGGGCGCGCGTTTCCTCTTCGTCCATCAGCGCGTAACGGGTGATCGTGATTGCGTCGGCCATTAAAGCAAACGGTTTGGCATAACGACGTTTACGCTCACGTAGCCGATTGACAGCGTCGGCATCGGTCGCATTGCAGGCCAGATGAAAACCGCCCAAGCCTTTGATAGCGATAATGTAGCCTTGCCGGATCAGTTCGGCGGCCTGTGTTAGCGGATCGGCGCAGTCCAGTTGCTGACCATGTTGATCTTCCAGCCAAACCTTCGGGCCGCAATCCGGGCAGCAATTAGCCTGGGCGTGGAAGCGGCGGTCGGCGGGATTATCGTATTCTCGTTGGCACTGCGAGCACATCGCAAACTCAGCCATGCTGGTATGGCATCGGTCGTAAGGCACTTTACGGATAATCGACAATCGCGGCCCGCAGTGCGTACAGTTGGTGAACGGATAGCGGTAGCGTCGGTTGCCGGGGTCGGCGATGTCGGCAAGACAATCGGGGCAAGTGGCGGCATCGGCGGCGACAGGCGTCTCTACGCCATTATGGCGGCTGGCGACGATGCGAAATTCGTCGTTCTGCGGCTGCTCATCCAGCGCTTTCACCTCCAAACTGTCGAGCCGGGCCAGCGGCGGCAGTTGCAGCGGGATTTGCAGGATAAACGCCTCAAGGTCTTCGTCGTTGCCGAAAGCATGAATCATCACGCCCTCACCGTCGTTCCAGACCTCCCCGGTCAGTCGGTGTTGCCCCGCAAGACGCCAGATCGTCGGCCTGAAGCCCACGCCCTGCACAATGCCGCGAACCCGAATCGCCCTGCCGGGCATCAGCAGATACGAGGCAACTGCTCGCCGACCGGCCAGTCGACGATACGGCGGCCGCCGAATGCCGTGGTCATTTGCACGAATCCATGCTCGTCGGCGATCACCTCGCCAATGATCGCGGCATCGCGGCCCAGCGGATGTTGCCGCATCGCCGCCAGCAGGAATTCGGCGGCATCAGCGGCGCAAATGCACACCAGCTTGCCTTCGTTGGCGACATACAGCGGGTCTAATCCCAGAATTTCGCAGGCGGCTTTGACTTCCGATTTGATCGGAATTTGCGTCTCGTCGATGATCATGCCGACGCCGGATTGCTGCGCCAGTTCGTTCAACGCCGTTGCCAAGCCGCCTCGGGTCGGGTCGCGCAAACAATGGATGTCGGCCGGTGCTGCGGCGACCATATCGGCGACCAGAGAATTCAACGCGGCGGAATCGGAAACAATCGTCGTGTCGAATTGCAGGTTTTCTCGCCCGGCCATGATCGCGACGCCGTGATCGCCGATCGAACCGCTGAGCAAAATCGCACAGCCCGGTTGCGCGCGGTCGCCGGAAATATTGACGCCCTCCGGCACGATGCCGACGCCGGTGGTAGTGATGAACACGCCGTCTCCCTTGCCGCGCTCGACCACTTTGGTGTCGCCGGTGACGATCGGCGTACCGCTATGTTTGGCGGCCGCCGCCATGCTGATGACGATTTTTTCCAGATCGGCCAACGGAAAACCTTCTTCCAGAATGAAGCCCGCCGCCAGATATAGCGGCTTTGCGCCGGACATCGCGACATCATTGACGGTGCCGTGTACCGCCAGCGAGCCGATGTCGCCGCCCGGAAAAAACAACGGCGAAATGACATGGCCGTCGGTACTGATCACCAGCCGCCCAGCGGGCACGGTAAACAGCGCTTGGTCGTTACGCTGCCGCAGCAAGTCGTTGTCGAAATGCTTGATGAACAATTCGTCGATCAGCTGGGCCATTGCGCGGCCGCCTCCGCCGTGGCTTAGGTCGACTTTGCCGGTAGCTATATTTAATTTGCTTGTATAAGGGGTAGGCATAGGAATGATTTTTGGTAACTGCTCAGCAAATGCTGACTGTCAATATTTGATACACGATGATTTACTACTTTTGCCAAGTTTCAAACACCTCAGTCAAGTCAACAGCCAACTCAGGAAATAAGTGCGGTGTGGCGATGTCATCGTCCGTATACATGTGTTTAAGTTGGTAATGCCCGTTGTCATCCAGGACAAATTGATGAATCGCTTGGTCATTGGGATAAACAATCCAGTATTCCTGCACGCCGCTTTCTCGATAGAGTTCATATTTGATTTGCATCTCCCGTTTGGAGTTGCCTTTGGATAAAATCTCAATAATCCAATCGGGCGCACCATTGCAGCCTTGTTCGTCTAAAATGTCAGGGCTGCAAATAACTGACAAATCAGGCTGTACAACGGTATGGATGTCTTGACTGGCTAAAATGGATTTTTTTCGGTCGTATAGGCGCACATCAAACGGCGCAGGAAAAAATTGGCATTTTTTATGACGGAAGGAGTTATAAAATATGCCGTATAAATTACCTGCAATGCGTTGATGCCTTACAGTCGGTGCAGGCGACATCAACATGATTTTGCCTTTAATTAATTCAATGGCTTCATCCAGTTGCCAGGTCAAGTAATCGGCATAACTGTAGGTTTGGGTTAAATCTAATTGCGATAATTGGGTGATTTTAGGCATTTTGTTTAATCCTCTGTTTATTCAAAGCTACCAACTTGGCGAGGCCGTTTAAGGTAAAACCGTTCGTGGTGAGCTTACGATCCATGAACGGCTTAACCGCCCCGTATTGTCGCTTCTAATTCGATAGCTTGCATGGGTTAAACGCTATTCAGTCAAATAAGTCTGAACCTAAAAAGGCGTTGCGGTAGCGACTTAACATCAACCCCGCACCCGCCCATAAGACCAATATGCCGCGCAAGCCCCCTCCGACGACACCATACAAGACCCCATCGGATTTTCCGGCGTGCAAACCGTGCCGAGCAACTTGCAATCCTGCGGCTTTTTCGCGCCGCGCAGGATGGCCGGGCATTCGCAGCCTTTGACATCACTCGCCTGAATCGCGGGCATATTAAAGCGTTGTTCGGCATCGAAATCGGCATAACCAGCTTTCAGTTTTAATGCGCTGTCGGGGATCAAGCCCAAGCCGCGCCATTCGAATTGAGACCTCAGCTCGAACACTTCGTTCACCAGTGCTTGCGCTTTCTGGTTGCCTTGCCGGGTGACGGCGCGGCTATATTCGTTTTCGACCTCGTGACGGCCATCGTTAAGTTGGCGTATCAGCATCAAGGCCGATTGCATCACGTCCAGCGGTTCGAAACCGGCGATGACTATCGGTTTGGCATAACGCTCGGCAAATATTTCATAGGGTTGGCTGCCGATCACGGTGCTGACGTGGGAAGGCCCGAGAAAAGCATCAATCGCGACCGGTTGCGGCGCATCCAGTATCGCCTGCATCGCGGCGGGCGTCAGCACATGGTTGCAGAATACCGAAAAATTAGCCAATCCTTCGGCCTGTGCCTGCTTGATGGCGACGGCGGTCGGCGGCGTGGTCGTTTCAAAGCCGATAGCGAAAAACACCACCTGTTTTTCAGGATTTTCCCTGGCGATTTTCAACGCGTCTTGCGTTGAATAAATCATCCGAATATCGCTGCCGCCTGCCTTGGCTTTCAACAAGCTGTTGCGACCGGTGGCCGGAACTCGCATCAAGTCGGCATAGGTACAGAGAATTACGTCTTGGCGTTCGGCCAGTTGTATCGCATTGTCGATGCGGCCGGTCGGTAATACGCAGACCGGACAGCCGGGGCCGTGAATGAACTCGACATTGTCCGGCATTAAGTCCTGGACGCCGTAGCGGAAAATGGCATGGGTATGGCCGCCGCAAAATTCCATCAGCCGGTAATGCCGATTGGGATCGACGGTTTGCGCTATGGCTTTGGACAGCTGCTGGGCGAGGTCTTGCTGCCTGAATTCGCTGATGTATTTCATGCGTCTGACATTAATCCGGCTTCGGCAAACAAGGCCAGGGTTTTCAAGGCTTCGTCCTCGTCGATTTTATTCAGCGCATAACCGACATGCACCAGAACGTAATCGCCGAGCTCGACATCATCGACCAGGGCCAGCGACACTTCGACTTTGACATTGCCGACCGATGCGGTCGCCATGTTGGTGGCGGGATCAAGGGCGACGATTTGGGCGGGGAGGGCTAGACACATAGTTTTGGTTTTGATTAAGGTAGTGTTGTAGGGTGCGCTCCTTCTCCCTCAGGGAGAAGGTTGGGATGAGGGGATATAAATAAGTTTTTTCCTGTGTTGATTTCCCCCTCACCCAACCCTCTCCCTCTGGAGAGGGCTTTGTACTGATTAAGTGTTGTAGGGTGCGCTGTGCGCACCGTTTTACAGCATGTCGCTACGCATAATCAATACGTTGCAATTCCAATTCGGCCTTCAACCAGCGCAGCCAGCTGTCCATTCCTTCTCCGGTTTTGGCCGACAACGACAAGATCTTGATGCGCGGATTAACCTGTTTTGCATACTGTATGCATTGCTCCCTGTCGAAATCCAAGTACGGCAACAGGTCGGTCTTGTTCAAAATCATCAAGTCGGCGGCATGGAACATGTCGGGGTATTTAATCGGTTTGTCCTCGCCTTCGGTGACCGACAAAATCACCACTTTATGCGCTTCGCCGAGATCGAACGCCGAAGGGCAAACCAGGTTGCCGACGTTTTCGATAAATAACAGGCTGTGATTTTTCGGTTGGAGAGTTTCCAGCGCGTGACCGACCCGGTGCGCATCAAGATGGCAACCTTTGCCGGTATTGATTTGCAATGCCGGTACGCCGGTGGCGCGGATACGCTCGGCGTCGCGAGCGGTTTGCTGGTCGCCTTCGATGACCGCGATGTCGAAGTCGTCTTTCAACCGGGCGATGGTTTCGGTCAGCAGCGTGGTCTTGCCGGAACCGGGACTGGACACCAGATTTAACGCCAGCATGCCGCGCTCGCCGAAATAGCGGCGGTTTTCGGCGGCATAGCGGTTATTCTTGGCCAGAATATCCTGTTCGATTTGCACCATCCGCTTTTGGCTCAGACCCGGCGCATGAGAATGCGTCGCGTCGTGTTCGTGTTCATGATCATGCGGATGTTCGTGGTCATGATCGTGCGAGTGGGAATGGCCCTCGCCGCAGCCGCATACGCCACACATTATTCTACCTCCAGTTCTTTGATTCGCATTTGATCTCCACTGTTGACCTGTAATTGATGGCTGCCGCAGTGCGGGCATAGATCGTATAACTGCTGCACAACCACATTGCGGCTGCACGGCATACACCAGGCTTGGCCCGGTACTTCGACGATTTCAAGCTGGGCATGATCGGCCAGCGAACCTTGCATCACAACATCGAAACTGAACCGTAGCGCCTCAGTCTCGACGCTGGCCAACGCGCCGATTTCCAGCCAAACCGTTTTGACTTTGCTGTATTGCTGGGCTTCGGCTTGCTGTTCCAATACCTGCAAAATGCTTTCGCAGAGCGACATTTCATGCATGGCTATCCCTGCCATGCACCCTTCGGGTAAATGCAAATCCGCTCCAGGCGGATTTGTCATGCAGGCTATCCCTGCCATGCACCCTTCGGGCCAGTGCAAATCTGCTCCAGGCAGATTTGTCATGCATGGCTATCCCTGCCATGCACCCTTCGGGCCAGTGCAAATCTGCTCCAGGCAGATTTGTCATGCTGGCTATCCCTGCCATGCACCCTTCGGGTAAATGCAAATCCGCTCCAGGCGGATTTGTCATGCAGGCTATCCCTGCCATGCACCCTTCGGGCCAGTGCAAATTTGTTCCAAACCAATTTGTCATGCATGGGCTTCTATCTCGTTTCGACTGTCCGTCAAGTTTAACGCGTATTGTACGCAAGGGTCTACCGCGTTGATATAAAGTTCCGCCTGCCGTTGCAGATCGTTTAGGCTCTGGGCTGTCAATTGTTTCAAGCCTTGGGCAACGACGCCTTCGGGATGAAAATTCCATTCGGTGGGCGCGATGATGCGGTAATCATGGACCCGTCCTTGCCGTAACTCCAGACGATGAATCAATAGGCCTCGCGCCGCTTGGACCTGGGCAAGACCGATGCCGTTGCTCGCGGTGTTATTTATCGGTAAAGCCGTGTCGTTTTTTATCTGCGCTAAAAGCTGTCTTAGTTGGGACGATATTAAGGCTACTTCCAGCAAGCGGGCCAGCATTCGGACGATCAGGCCGTTGCCGTAATGGCTGCGCATTTCGGAGATTAAAGGTTGCGACAATTGGCGGTTCAACAGCGTTACTTCAAAGCAGCGGCCTTGCCAGTGTGGTGTCCGGGGGAACGTTGCTAAGTCTTCCCGCTGCATCTGTCGGTTCAATGCTTCGGCATCCAGTTTGGGCAGGCAGGCAATATCGTTTTGCCCGGTCATTGCCCAATCTTGACTATATAAGTAGTTCAGCAACTTGGCAGGTAATGCATCGTTTCGCCGTAGCCAATCATGTAACTGCGCTTCACAGGTTAACGCCTGAAAATCGGCAAGCCGACCGTTAAAAATCGAGATGTCGATCAGGGCTTCCAATGCGTCGATCAGCTTTGTTAGCTGCGCGGCGTCGACGTCAAGACGGCTGTCGAGCTTGAACGCCTCGCCGTACCGGAATAAATGTCGCTTGAACGGCGCATCGAATTTAAGCAGCATCGCCAGGGCTGTTTTATCCTGGGCAAGACCTATAAAAAACGGCCAGTCCAGCAGAATACGCCACGCATGCTCGCGCAAGGTTTCCAGTTGCACCAGCATGTCGCGGGCCGAATCAAGCTCAGGCTCGGTTGCCATGCCCAGCGCCGCTCGGCAGGCCAGCAACGCGGTATAGGCTTGGGCATTGCCGCACAGCGTAAACAATAGCGGAACGGTGTCGAGTAGCTGTTCCGGGGTTTTGCCGATTAATACTTGCGCAACCGCATCAGGTCGGCTGGACGCGATTTGCACCCCGGTTGCGTTGCCGAAGCGGTGATGCAGATCGATGAGGATAGAACCGGCCGGTGTCATTCAACGGTTTCCTTTGCCTATAGCGCCGCGCAGCAAGTCCCGGCGGCTAACATTACGCGGCGCTGCTTCGGCCAGCAAACCTTGTAACGCGGATTGAGCCGCGACAAGCGCGGCAGCTTGATTCTCGAACTGGAACATCGGCGAGAACAGCGAACAAAGCGCGTAAATACCCATTTGAGGCTCGCTGCCCAAGGTGAATTCGAATACGCCGTAGGGGAAGTGCTTTTCTATTTTTGTGCCGGGTTGTTGCGTGCGCCAATGGCTGTCCGGCCCCGGTAACAGCATCAGGTTCATGAACCAGGGAGTAATCAATATGCCTAAGTGATCTTCGCCAAAACGATTAAAGCCGACGGCCTGTACCGAAAGCGAGGCGTTGACTACCGGCAAATCGCGCATACGTTTGTCCAGTATTTCATTGAATGTCGTTTCCAGCGTATATTTGATCTGTTTGTTATCCAGCCACATCATGATTTAGCGTAGGGTGTACCATGCGCGCCAACAGGTCGAAGGCGGCCCAGGCGTTTGCTGATAGCTGGAGTGCAGGCTTTGCCTATATGGATGTAGGTAAGGGGCGTGAGCAGGAGCGGAAGCTTCGCCTGCAAGCGCAAGCAAAGCTTGCACTCCCGTTGCAATAAAGCCGTTTTCATGAACATGGCTCTCGGAATTCCTCAGATACTTGGGCATAACGATGGGCATGCTGCGTAAGAACGAGAATGCACCGATTTAATCTCAAATTGCGAAAAAGGCGCGCACGGCGCGCCCTACTCGATAGCTGGAACATAATCAGTCATCCAGCACCAAAAAATCCTGTTTTTTGCTGTCGCACTCCGGGCAACTCCAATGCTCCGGCAATTGCGCAAAAGCCGTGCCCGGCGGCATTTGCCAGACTTCATCGCCAATGGCCGGATCGTATACATACCAACAAATCTTGCACTCCAACCGGGTTTGCGCCGGCAACTTCGAGGAATCGCCGCCGAAGGCTCCGGCAAAAAAGGAGTCATTCATAAATACACCTTAAGTATCTCCTGTAAACGCTCGCAACTGTCGGTAATGTCTTCCGGCGAGGCGCTGGCCACGCTGGGCACGTCGCTGACTTCCAACGTGTTGAGGATCAAGGTGTCCTCCGAATTGAAATACTGCACCCACCAGACGTATTGGGTGCCGGTAGCGGTGATCCGGCAGTTGCCGTAGCCTCGGGACAATATCGTCACCGAGCCGCCGCCCAAACGTTGCGCCAAAAACGCCAGATCCTGTTCGGTCTGCGGCAATAGGCTCAAATTGATGGTATGCGCCTCGCCGCCCGGCCGGTATTCGGCGATTTTGGCGTTGAGTTCGGTCAGCAACGGCGGTGCATTCATCACGCCCGGCGGTAGTTCTGTCCAACCGGTATCGATTTGTGCTGCCGTACCGTTAAAGGCCGATTTCGAGAGCTGCTGCGGGATAATGCCGACCTCCAGCGCATCATCGACGATTTGCCTTTGGGCGTTGAGTTGTTGCAATCGCCAAACTCCGGCCAGCACCGATTCCTGGATGCGGATGTTTTGCTCGCCGGAACAGATCACGCTGACTTCGCCTTCGCCGAGCAGCTCGTCGATAAAGCGCCGGTTACCTGCGTCCAATTGCGTCAATTCGATGGGCGCTGAAATCGACGGAAACGCGGCCAGATTCTGCTGTAATTGCTGCAAGATACTGTGAGCCTGCGCTAAATCCTGCGCGTTTAAATCGGTCGAAATCTGCGGCATCGCATAGGTGGTCATTTCCTGCGGCATTTGCAGATATTCCAACGCGACGCCGTCTTGTTCCGCCGGTTGACTGCCTTGTCCGAAAATCGGGAGTGATATAGAGGTCATAATGATCGTGGATTATTTAGTAGGGCGCGCCGCGCGCGCCTTTTGCAAGGTTTGAAGGTTTCGTACATTTCTGGCGCGCACAGCGCGCCCTACATTATTCAATGCGCACCGCCGCATACTTTATCCAAATCGAAGCCGGGCGGTTGGCTGGGGGCTGAGGCCAAAATCTCGGCGGTTTCCTGACTATATTCATACCAGTTGCGGATGCCGGTGATGACACCCAAATACTCGCCGTTACGCAGAAACACCAGCGACGGCCAGCCGGTAAAGCGAAACCGGGCCTGCAATTCGCGTTCGATAGGCTTGGCGATGACTGCCGCTTGCAACCGACCGCTAAACGCTTTGCTCAATTCCGGTAAAATCACTGCGACATCGTTGCTTTCAGGAAACTGGACGGGATCGTTACAGAAGAACAGCACGACAGTTTCATTGCCGTAAACAAAATGATCGTAACTGTCCGTATCCAACAACGGATAACCGTGGCGGGTTTGTAATTGCTCAAGCAGCGGTGATGTCATGATTTTAAAAACTCCGGTAGTGTCGGTTCCCTGCCGATCAAATCGGCAAACAAATGGTCTATTTGGTTGTCGCCCTGCATTGCCAGCCGCATGGCTTCCAGCGCATCGGCAATTTGCCGGGCTTTTTGTTCGCTGAGCACTTCGCGGGCAGTGTCCAGAAAAACCAGCAGCCAGGTGCCGACCGGTTGCGGGCCGACCAGCATCGTGTCGACCAGGCTTTCCTGACCGCGATAACTACAGCGCGCCGATTCATCGTGCTGCTCGACAATTTGCATCGGGATACCGATACACATCAGTACTTGCCCCGGTAATCGACATCGACTTGCACGGTGCGCTCGTCAGAAGATTGCGGCGGACGCAACTCAACCCCCTCAACCTGCAAGACCCGGTCATCGCCGATACGGCAGGCCGCGTCGGCAGTGGGCCGTTCCTGTTCGTAACGCTGTATATTCAGCACCGGGTCGGCCAAGTCGCCATCCCTATTGATTGCTTCCGCTTTAATGCCGAAAACTTGCAGATAATCGATTGCCATATCTATAGCCGGTTGAATTTGCGCCTTAACGATTGACCGCAAGCTGCCGCCGTAGTCGTCCAACTCCTCAGGCTGTACGCCAATCAACAACAAATGCTGCGGATAACTGCCCAGCATTTGCGCCATTGCCAGCACTTCCTGAAACCCGGTTTGATGCAGACTCATTTTTTTTGCGCCGAGGAAATTCGGTACGTCTCTGTTTTCGATCCGTTTTAATGTTCCGGGCGGCAGACCGTAATCGATTGCATCGAACACGATCAACACATCTGCAGTCTGGACATGCTCGACCAGATAAACGCCTTGGGTGCCGCCGTCCATGACTTTGACTTGATCGGGGAAACGGTAGCTTTTTTGCAGGCGTTCGATTACCCGAACGCCGAAGCCTTCGTCAGCCCAAAGTACGTTGCCTATGCCTAGCAGTAAAATATTCATGGTTGATCCTGGATAGTTATTTGTCCACGAAAGGCACGAAAATCACGAAAAATAAATAGAACACTGGTCACGCTAGTTCCCAAGCTCCAGCTTGGGAACTAGCGGAACTATTGCGCTTTTGTTCGTGTCTTTCGTGCTTTTCGTGGACAAAATCAATGCACATCGTCTACCGGTTTATCATCCTTGAAAGTGCGCCAACCGGTCACTATCGACGACAAAATACTCTGCCTGGACAGTTTATCCTCGCGCACCGCGACATAAATATGAGCCAGCACAAAACATACAATCAGCCACATAATCAAGTGATGCCAGCTGTGCAGGTTTTGGCTGTCGCCGAAAATAGGCAGCACCCAACTGCTGAACAGTGCATGTTGCCAACTGCCCTGCCCTGTGCCTTCTCCGTATAGCGCAAAGCCGGTGATGATCATGAACACGATGCCCCAAACGAACACAAAATGCATAAACAGCACCGCCAAAGGATTATGGCCGATGTATTTTTTGGGCTCTTTGACCAGAAAGGCATACCACAGTATTTCATGGCCGACGCCTTGCCAAAAATCCCGCGACAATAACGGCGGCATGAAGATTTGCCGGGCATGTTCGTTACCGGCATAGGCCCAGTAGGCACGAAACAGCAGGCCTATCGCCAACAGGTATCCGGCGGCGAAATGCAGGAATCTGACGTAGCCCATCACGAAATGGTCGGACGCTTCGCCGCCCACCGATGCGAGCGGCGAAGCGATTAAATAGCCGGTTACGGTCAAGGCGACGATGACCAAGGCGTTCAGGCTGTGCCATAGCCGTACCGGTTTTTCGTAGACGTAGACGGGTTGAGATATTGAGGTTGGCTCAGTCATGGCAATTTCCTATGCGAGCAGCAACCAAGCACCGATCAAGCCGGTCATGGTCCCGTAAATGCGGATCAAACCGGCCGCATTGATGCCCCTCGCGATTAAGCCCAAAGCCAAGCCGGAAAAATGCAAAACCGCAGTGCCCGATACAATCCCGGTGATATACGCATAGGCCGAGGCGGCAATCGGCATTTCGCCGCCGTGCGCCAGTCCATGCATCGCGGCAAAGACGGCAATCGACGTTAAGATAATCGCCTTACGCATATTTATCGTTCCCACGCTCCAGCGTGGGAATACAGTGTCAGACGCTCCAGCGTTGCGAACTGAATTCCCATTTATGCCCCAGAGGGTACGCCGGAGCGTAGAAACTATTGGAGTCGTGCCGAAACTAAGCGCTATGCCGACCAACACCAGCGAGACAAGAATGCCCGTTTCGACATATGCAAAACCCAATCCGGCTAAGCCGAACAGCGCCCCTACGATCATAAATGATAAAAATACGCCAATCGCCTGCTGGGCAAGCAAACGGCTTTGGCTGCTCGCCCATAACCCCAAACCCAGCATCACCAAAAAATGATCCAAACCTAAAAACGGATGCTGGAAACCGTGGCTAAAACCGTCAGTCGGCAGCAAACCGGTATGTGCCAATGCCGCATCGGAAAATGCGATAAGACCTGCAACCACTATAATTTTTTTCATAACCTTGCTCCTTAACGAACTTTGACTTGGGTTAATTCGGTGCCGTCCGGGCTGATGATATGCGTCGAACAAGCCAGACAAGGATCGAAGCTGTGCAAGGTGCGTAAAATCTCCACCGGTTCCTCGGGACGCTCCACCTTGGTGTTCATCAATGCGGCCTCAAACGCGCCGATATTGCCTTGCTCGTCGCGCGGCGAACCGTTCCAGGTGGTCGGTACCACGCATTGATAATTGGCGATTTTGGTGTTTTCGATTTTCAGCCAATGCCCCAACGCGCCGCGCGGCGCTTCGGTGAAGCCGACGCCTTTGACGCTGCTCGGCCAGGTTTCGGGATCCCACTTGGCAACGTTAGCGGTCGCCAAATCGCCGGATTTGATATTGGCGATCATTTTGTCCATGAAATAACGCATCTTGCCGGCCGCCCATTGCGCTTCCAAACCTCTGGCCGCCGTCCGACCCAAGGTCGAGAACAACGCAGTAACCGGCACATCCAGCGTCTTCAATACGAAATTAATTTGCTCGGTAATTTCCTTGTTGCCTTGCGCATAGCCGATCACGTAGCGCGCCAGAGGGCCGACTTCCATCGCATGACCGCGCCAGCGCGGGGCTTTGATCCAGGAATATTTGGCCGCTTCGTCCAGTTCCTTGATATGAGTGCGGTCGCCTTTGGTGTTCGGCCCCAGCTTGTAGTTGGGTTCGGTGACGCCGTCCCAAGGATGCAGGCCCAGCGATTCGTCCGGGTATTTGTACCAGGAATGTGGGATGAATTCCTTGATTTGCTCGGGATCGGTCAAATCGACTTCATGAACCTTGGTCAAATCGCCGTTGATAATCGCACCGCGCGGCATCAGCAGGTTAGACGCCGAATAGTCGTTGGCGTTATCGGGAATGTCGCCGTAGGACAACAGGCTTTGCCCGGAAATGCCGCCGCCGTACATCCAGCCTTTGTAGAACCCGGCGATAGCCAGCAAATCTGGGATGTAAACCTGATCGATAAAATCGATCGTGCGGTCGATAATCGACGACACCAGATTCAGCCGCTCCATGTTAATCGCACCGTTAGCGCCGACGCCGTCGATATTGATCGCACACGGTACGCCGCCAACCAGCCAGTTCGGATGCGGGTCCTTGCCGCCAAAAACGGTGCGGATTTTCATGATGTCTTTTTGAAAATCCAGCGCTTCCAGGTAATGCGTCACCGCCATCAAATCGGCTTCCGGCGGCAATAAATACGCGGGATTGGTCCAATAGCCGTTCTTGAACGGCCCTAATTGACCGGATTCGACAAACTTCTTTAAACGGTTTTGGGTGTCGCGAAAATAACCGGGCGACGACTTGGGATTATGTGGCGAAATCGATTGTTGCAACGCCGAAGTCGCAACCGGATCGGCTTTCAGCGCATTGACCGGGTTGACCCAATCCAGCGCATGCAAATGATAAAAATGCACCAAGTGATCCTGCGTCTGCAAGCTTAACTGCATCAGGTTGCGGATCGAATTGGCGTTTTCAGGAATCTTGATTTTTAACGCATCCTCGACCGCGCGCACCGAAGTCAAGGCATGCGTGCCGGTGCAGACGCCGCAGATACGTTGTACGAAAGCCCAGGCATCGCGCGGGTCTCGGCCTTTTAAAATCACTTCCAGGCCGCGCCACATGGTGCCGCTGGAAATCGCGTTGCGGATGATATTGTCGTCGTCGATATTGACTTCGCAACGCATGTGGCCTTCGATGCGGGTGACCGGATCGACGATGACGCGGCGGCCGGCGTCATTCAGGTTAAAGCCGTTGGGGGTGTGGGTGACTGTCATTGTTGATCTGCTCCTGTTTGATTAGCGCCGGTTTTTTTGGAACGGTTCAGCGCAGTCAATCCGGCATGCGCGGCAATGCCGACGCCGACCACGGTTGCTGCGGTACCGCCGACCGCATCGGCGTTGGCTTCGATACTAAAATCGTTAATATCGGTCAGGCGCTGGTAAAAGCCGCCTTTATCCCAGAAACCGTCTTCGGAACAGCCGATACAGCCGTGACCGGCCTGGATCGGAAACGATACGCCTTCATTCCAGCGCACCGTCGAGCAGGCGTTATAAGTGGTCGGGCCTTTGCAGCCCATTTTGTACAAACAATGTCCTTGCCGCGCGGCTTCGTCGTCCCAATGCTCGACGAATTGCCCGGCGTCGAAATGCGGACGCCGGTAGCATTTATCGTGGATGCGCTGGCTGTAAAACATCTGCGGACGGCCCTGGCGATCCAGGGTCGGCAGTTTTTCGAAAGTCAGCAGATAAGCCACCACAGCGGTCATCACTTCGGCAATCGGCGGGCAACCGGGCACTTTGATAATCGGTTTGTCGGCCAGACCGGGGATTTTATGCACCGGCGTCGCACGGGTCGGATTGGGTTTGGCGGCCTGAACGCAACCCCAGGATGCGCAGGAGCCCCAGGAAATAATCGCCTTACAGCTTTCGGCGGCGTATTTGAGTTGTTCCACGAACGGTTTGCCGCCGATAATGCAATACATGCCGTCTTCGGCTAACGGCGCGTTGCCTTCCACGGCCAGGATATAGTTGCCTTTGTATTTCTCGACGATTTCGTCGACGATGGCTTCGGCATTGTGGCCTGCCGCGGCCATGATGGTGTCGTCGTAATCCAGCGACAGCATCGACAAAATCACATCCTTGGCTAAAGGATGGCCTGAGCGAATAAAGGATTCAGAGCAACAGGTGCATTCCAGCCCATGCAGCCACAACACCGGAATGCGCGGCTTGGTCTCCATCGCATGGGCGATTTTGGGAGCGAAAGCGGGGGAAAGCCCTAACGAGGCAGCGGTCAGGCTGCAAAACTTGAGAAAACTGCGGCGCGTGATGCCCTGCCTGCGCATGACATCGTAAAAGGTTTCAATCATTCAGGAGCTCCTGGCGTTATGGTGACTTGAAGAATGCACGGCCTACAGGCAATCTTCAGTACCGCGTTTCCAAAACGCACGGTCTTGCCAACGACCGCTTTATCAGCTTGGAAGCGCTTATTGTTATTATGCTTAAATCTAACGCAGTGATCGGTAGTTCTCTAACCGACTCTGCTCCGCATAGCTGGAGCAACATCTATGCCGGATTGGCGTCGACCAAGAAACCTTTGTAATTGTGGGAGAAATAATTACAAAAAGAGCCCAGGAAAAAACCAGCTAATGTGCGTTATGCAACAAATGCGACAAAATGAACGGACGGTTGCAAGAAAACTTACATTAGGGCTTTAACTGCCCGCATTCCCACGCAGCGCATGGGAATGCGATAAAAATGAACGGACTGTTACAAGAAACCTTACATTAGCGATTTAACTTGATACTTAATTATGAATCCGGCATTGCAGCCAAACGGTTCTCCAGTTCGGCGTTGACCAACGCATCGTAATGGCGCTGCAGGATAGAGTCGGTAGGACGCGGAAAAAGAGCAGATTCGATTTCGCTTTGCAGATGGGTAAGAAAACTCTGCTTGGATGTCGAATCCACGGGAACTACCAGTTCTGAAGCCGAACAGGAATCACCGGCGGCGTCGGATTGTTGATAAGATTTGGCGGAAGGCCGCACACTGCAACCCACTGGTAAAAAAGCGCATACTGCAATTACAAGCATGACGAGAAACAACAGAGTGACTTCAAACATATTAATACCTCACTATTATTGAAAAACACCAAGTACACACATCAGATGGATGCAGGTATCCCGGCTGCTCTAAATCTAGCAATTAAAATGCCAGTCCATCCCCATAGCTAACAGACTGATTATTAATGCTAATTATTTTTTCAAAATGCACGGCCTGATGTTTTTTGAACAATTTGTCAGCAATCCAGCAACAATGTGGTGCAGTTTCATAGGACTCCTGCTCGCTTGTAACGGCTGCGTAGAGAATTTCGGCGAAAGGATTTGATCTATTGTGGGCGCGAATTTATTCGCGTTTTTCAACACTGATCGCGCGAATAAATTCGCGCCCACAACATTCAACTTTCGGTTTCGCTTAATGGCCGTGAAGCCCCAGCTTGGGAATCCCACACTTACATTCAACCCAATCACATAAATAGCCTGTCATCAAAACTTAACCGTTCTGTCATTTGATGTTCATGAGTTCGACACGAAACTGACACTTTTATTCATTAAGGTATCCACATCTCTATTTAGCCAAGTGGATACCCATGAAAAAAACAGACGCAGCAATACAGCTCAAGCCTTCCAAACGATTGGAATGTTTTGTTATCGCCGGGGATGGTGTGTATGCCGCAGGCCGGCCGGGAGCCGGCGCGGCGGCAGACTCGGAAGCGCTGGTCAAAGAAGCCCAGGCATTGCGTTTCCGTGTGTTTGCCAAAGAAATGGGCGCCAAGCTCAAGACCGAATCGGAAGGTCTGGATTATGATGAGGTGGATAGTTATTGCGACCATTTGATTGTCTATGACAACGTCAATAAAAAAATAGTCGGCTATACGCGTTTGCTTAACCAAGACCAGGCGGAGCGCCTTGGCCGTTTTTATTCTCAAAGCGAATTCAATCTGGATCAGGTATTAACATTACCCGGCCGTTTTCTGGAAATAGGCCGAACTTGCGTCGACCCTGATTATCGCGGCAGCGCGGTATTAACAACGCTTTGGTCGGCATTGGTTCAATACGCGCTTGAAGGACAGTTTAATTATTTGCTCGGTTGCGCCAGCATTACTCCGGGGCCCAGCGGTTTTGCCATCGACGCGGTTTACCGGAATATCGATGCCAAAAATATTGCGCCCTCCTCTATTCAAGTCACACCCAGCATCCCGGTGCCCAGCGGATTAAGATGCGAACGGGATGAGTCGGGCATTCCTCCTTTGCTCAAGGCTTATTTTCGTTTCGGCGCGGTGGTCTGCGGCGAGCCTTGCTGGGACGAGGATTTTAATTGCATGGATTTATTCATGCTATTACCGCTCGACCAACTGCAAGAGCGCTACAGCAAACACTATATGAGAGGATACCAAGCGGGCAATGAAATCGAAAATACGGCTGTACTATAAACTTTTCCTGATCATTATCCTGTTCGTCAACGGGCTCATTATCGCCGCAGGCATTTTTCCCGCACTGAGTTTTTTATATTCGGCAAGTGATGCAAAAACCAAACGGGATGTGCTCAAGACCCTGTGGCTACAATGGTTCAGCGTTATTGTTAACCTGCATATAACCAAGGACGGCGAACTGCCTGAACAAGGCGCTATCTTAATCAGCAATCACATTTCCTGGCTGGACATTATCGTTATCGGCCAATATTTACCGGCCTATTTTGTTGCCAAGAGCGATATTTCAAACTGGCCGGTGATCGGTTATCTGGCCAGACAGGGCGGCACCATTTTTATCCGTCGCGGCGATAAACAGCATATAAAAACCACCGCCGAAAAAATGGTCTGGCTGTTAAAGCAAAACAGCAACATTATTGCTTTTCCTGAAGGGACCACGACCAGGGGCGATGAGGTTTTGCACTTTCATTCGTCCTTATTTCAGCCTGCGCTGTTAACCAAGTCGGCCATTCAACCGGTAGCCCTTCAATATCAAGGTGCAGCTAAAGAACACGCGCCGTTTGTCGGTGAAGACGACTTTGTTCCGCATTTAATCAGGATGCTGACTCTGGATAAAATCGAGGTGCGGCTTAGTTTTCTTCCTGTTATTAACAGCTCGGGGAAAGACCGTCATACCGTCAGTCTTGAAACAAGAGAGAGGATATGGGAAAAAATTTCAGAAGGTTTACCGGCGGATAATTCGGATCAACAGCGTTTAAAATCATCTCAAGGTTAAATTCATCACCCTGTCATGAGCCTGCTATAAGCTTGCAACAGTTATAACGTTAACCACAGGATACGCTATGAAAATTTTAAGTTTAATGAAAATTGCTGATATTTTTACCGTTGGAAATCTGTGCTGCGGCGTCCTTTCGATTTTGTTCGCCATCGACGGTTCTTTTTACTTAAGCGCATTGCTGCTGTTTTTGGCGGTGGTGTTTGATGTGCTTGATGGAAAAATAGCCGGCTTACTGCATCAAAAGAATCTGTTCGGCAAGCAAATCGATTCCATGTCCGACCTGGTATCCTTTGGCGTTGCTCCCGCCTTGTTATTTTACTCACTGAGCTCCCCCGGTATTTTAGGTATCGCAGTGGCTTTGTTTTTTGTCGCCTGCGGCATGCTTCGGCTTGCCCGCTATAATATTTCAGAAGGAACAGGGTTCGAAGGCGTGCCTATTACCGTGAACGGCGTCCTGTTTCCGGTCCTTTTCCTGCTTTTTGGCAGCTTCCCTCAAAGCCTGAATTATTGGCCGATAGTCTTTTTAATTCAGGGTTTCCTGATGATTTCCACTTTTAAAATAGCGCGGATATTCTGATCACCTCCATTGCATGAATCCAGTATGAAAAAAGAATTATTGTCGCAACCGGTTTTTTGGGAAATAGTGCTGTATTTGACTATAAATACTGATTCGGTTTTATGACTGCCATTAAATTCCCTGAACTCGAACAACTTGAACGCATTATTGAGCAATTAGGAGACCGAGCCCAAACCGAGGTCGTAGAAAAGATCCAATACCAGGATCATGAATTCCCCATTCATTGCATTACCCTGGGATCGACTCAGCCCGATGTACCTGTATTGGCCTTTTTCGGCGGCGTGCATGGACTGGAGAAGATCGGTTCCGAAGTGATCCTGTCCTATATGCAGACCATCAGTCAGTTATTGGACTGGGATCAGGAATTCCTGGCCCGGCTGGAAAAATCCCGACTGGTTTTTGTCCCCCTCGTCAATCCGGTGGGCGTTTATCTTGGCACGCGTTGCAATGGCAACGGCGTCGACCTGATGCGCAACTCGCCTGTGGAAGGCATCGGCGCAACCCGTATTTTCAGCGGCCACCGCATCACGCCGCGCCTGCCCTGGTATCGCGGCGATGAATCCAAAATGGAAAAAGAAGCGCAAGCCTTATGCCGCGTAGTGCAACAACACATGTTCAATTCTCCGTTGTCGATCGCCCTGGATTTGCACTCGGGATTCGGCATTCAGGATCGATTATGGTTTCCCTATGCCTCGCGCAAGACCCCGTTTGCCTTTATTGCCGAAACCTTGGCCTTAAAAGAACTGTTCGATCGTTGCTATCAACACCATATCTACAGGATTGAACCGACCTGTCAGGAATATATGATTAACGGCGACCTGTGGGATTACCTGTTCGATGATTTTGTGCAACGGTTCGAAGCCGAGCGCTTGTTCCTGCCGTTGACGCTGGAAATGGGCTCATGGCTTTGGCTGCGCAAGAGTCCGATGCATCTGTTCTCGCGGCACGGCTTGTTTCATCCGTTGCTGCCGCACCGTCAGCAACGGATTTTTCGGCGGCACTTCATGCTGTTTGATTTCTTATTCCGCAGCCTTTTGTATCCGGAACAATGGACACAGCTGAAGCCGCGACAAAAGGCAGCCTATGAAAAAAAGGCCTCAGGTCTTTGGTATGAATAAAGCGCCAAGAAAAAACTGGATACTGCTGAGAGGTCTGGCGCGCGAGTCGGGGCATTGGGGCGCTTTCGTTCCTCTTTTAAAATCGGCATTTCCGGATGCTCAAATAACGCTGCTGGATTTGCCCGGCACCGGTTGTTTTCATCGGGAAACCAGTCCATGCACAATCAAGGCAATAACCGACAGCGTACGCCGTCATGCCCTCGACAAGGGCGCCATACAACAACCGGCAACGATTCTGGCGCTTTCACTGGGAGCGATGGTTGCCTGGGAGTGGATGCGCCGCTATCCCGAAGACATCTACGGCGCAGCCCTGATGAACACCAGCTTTGCCGATGTAAGTCCCTTTTATCAGCGGCTACGCTGGCAAAGTTATAGCGACTTTGTCGCATTGGCGATAATGCGTGACGTGCATAACCGGGAATCGGGCATTTTGCGGTTGACCAGCAACCGCCGAAATCAGGATGAACAGATAATTCAAGCCTGGAAAAAGATACAAAACAAACGCCCGATAAGCCTTAAAAACAGCTTCCGCCAGATTATAGCGGCGGCAAGCTATCGGCCCGGCGACATAAAACCGAAGCAGCCGGTTTTATTATTAAACGGACTAGGCGATCGTTTGGTGGCACCGGCCTGCTCAGAGGCGATACACAAGAAATGGGATCTGGAACTTCGCCGCCATCTCTGGGCAGGCCACGACCTGACGCTGGATGACGGCGCATGGGTGGTGTTGCAACTGAAAGAGTGGCTGGCTCCAATCAATCGCGGGCATGGCCAACTCCTACAAGGCTTAACTTAACTGCACTGGCAGGAGGTTTTAATGGGGCTATGACTCGATTGAAAATCAATCTAATCAGCCCCATTGATTCTGATTTAATGATGTTTTAATAAATTATTTTTAGCTAAATAAGTAACAAAACCTTCTAAATGGTCTGTTACTTCATTGGTATATAAGTTCGTTGTTTGGAATTCTTTGTAAGCAATACAGGAAGCCGCCCCTTCGTCTACGTTTATAAAAATGGATCCTATTAAAATCAGGTATTTTCCTACGAATTCATCTTTTGATTTCGTTATCAAAAGATGAATTCTTTCTTGTATAGCTTCAAACATGACCTCTGTTGCTTCTTGTATTGGATATGGTTCATCTTCGATTCGTATTTTGTTTTTTTGAAACAATTGCACAATAGTATCTTCTTGGTAATCGAGTAAACTGAGCTCTTGTGGTTGGTCATTTATTTTAGCCAATGCCGCTTGTGCGGCTCCACAGCAATTTGATTCATGATCTTGGCCATTGCGAACCACTTTCCCGATTTCCCCCTTTTCAGTTATGCCGATATGCGGACCGTAATAAATGAGTAATGCTCCCTCCTCCGGCATGTGATGTGCAAATGCCTGTACACCGGTTAGTCCGGTAAATGGAAATCCATCCAACCCTCCCAAATAGAATGGGCCTAGTAAACCACTATCTGATATTGGAAATTGCATGGCGTTTATATCATCGCTACAAATACTGTTGGCAGTCATTACTTTATCTGGATTGAAACCTATATGTTCCAAATAGGCGATAACTTCTTTTTCAAGTATTTCAGAATAATTTGCGTTGGGGTAATATTCTCGGATTGTTTCAAGGTATGAGTTTTTCATAATTATTATTTCCTTACTTACTCATTAGGCTTTTCGGTTTCCGCCCCGTTTATTTAAGTGGGTTCTGGTCTCCACTTTTTTAAACCTTATTTTTCTATAAAAGTAATGCTCAGTCCGTAGTTTAAGCATCGTTTCTTTTTTCTAAACTTATTTGTGTTTACGAAACAGATGCAATCAATTACAACCTTAAAAGGGGTACATAAATATTCTTCATATATGAAATAAAAAGCTGCGCTCATGTGTATCCTGTCCAGCCGCTGCGCGGGCTTTATTGATAATAAACGCATTGATGTTCTGGCGGACATGATACTTTCGCCGCTAGGTTTTGTCCTAACTTTTATCCTCCGCCACACTGGGGTTTGCGTTATTCTGGCACGCCCTCCTGCCTCCCCGCTGTCACGAAATCTTAAACAAACGTTCATGTCTTTGTCACAGAAGAGTTTTATTCTTCGTCCTGAAGGTTAATGCTTTTCATCCCTGCAAAAGATCGTCACCGATTTTTGCAGAGTTTTCCTCTGGAGGATAAAGATATGAAACTGCTCTATTCCATTCATAAATACGACGTTTTCATGTTCACCTGGCTGATCAATGCCAGAATGCATTCCACCTTGACCAAGGCTAGCCGTTATATCTCGAAAACCGGCGACGGCCAGCTGTATCTGGTCATCATAGGCCTGTTATATTGGAGCGAAGGCTTTGAAAGCCCCTTTCTACACGCTGTCCTACTGGCTTTTTTAATCGAAAGACCGATCTATTTTGTACTAAAAAACGGCCTGAGGCGCAATCGGCCGCAAGCCGCTTTACAAAACTTCCGCAGCACTATTACACCCTCGGATAAATTCAGTTTTCCATCCGGTCATACGTCTGCCGCTTTCATGATGGCGACGCTGCTCGGCTATTACTTACCCCCCTTAATGATCCTTCTTTATTGTTGGGCGGCATTGGTCGGCTTCTCCCGTGTGGTATTGGGCGTGCATTTCCCGACCGATACGTTGGTAGGCGTCATTTTGGGTATCGGCACAGCACTCTTTAGTTTGGGACAAATCGTAATATGAGAATTTTTTATGGCGTACAGGGCACCGGTAACGGCCACATCACTCGCGCACGGGTTATGGCAAAAGAACTTCATGCTGCCGGCATTGATGTTCATTTTCAATTTACCGGTCGCCCTGCGGATAAATATTTCGATATGGAAATCTTTAACGGCTACCAGTCGTGCCCTGGCCTGACCTTTCACACCGAGAAAGGGCAAGTCAGTTATTTGAAAACAGCGCTTGATGCCAAACCCATTACTTTTATCAAAGACATGAAGTCGCTGGATTTAAGCGGCTATGACTTGGTAATCAGCGATTTTGAACCGGTCACCGCCTGGGCGGCCAAAAGCCAGAAAAAGCCGGTTTTAGGCATCGGACATCAATACGCGTTTAATCATAAAATCCCCAGAGAGGGATCGGACCCTATCGCCGACCAGGTCATGAAGTATTTTGCCCCTGCCGATGTGGGTGTCGGTTTGCACTGGCACCATTTCGGCCAACCCATTTTACCGCCCATTATCGATACGCCCGAAACGCCAAAAAGCATTATCAAAAACAAGATCGTTGTCTACCTTCCTTTCGAAGACCAGAATGAAGTCATCCGGCTGTTATCGCCTTTCGAGAATTTCGACTTTCATCTTTATTCGCCGGAACCGGTGCCATCAAAATTCGGCCACATCACCTGCAATCCGCTGTCGCGCGACGGCTTCCAGAAAGATTTATACGACTGCGCCGGTATTATCAGCAATGCCGGATTTGAACTGGCCAGTGAATCGCTGCAATTGGGCAAAAAAATTCTGGCTAAACCATTACATGCGCAAATGGAACAGATTTCCAATGCCGCCGCCTTACAGCAATTAGGCTACGGCCATGTTATGCATGATATGGACAGTTCAGTGATCGAACACTGGCTGCATGACAACCATGCCGTCCATATTACCTATCCCAATATCGCTAAAGTGCTGGTGCAATGGATACAGGACGGTATGCCTGAAATGGATGCTGATTTTATTGAAGCGGTCTGGAGTACGGTGGAAGTTTTACAGATTAAACAATAACATCCCCTTTACATTAGTTACTAACCATTTAAAAAGGCTATATCATTAATTGTCGCTGGAGTGCAGGCTTCGCCTACATGGATGTAGGTAAGGGGCGTGAGCAGGAGCGGAAGCTTCGCCTGCGCCGGCAAGCAAAGCTTGCACTCCCGTTACGTCCTGATAGCTCTTTTAGCCATTGAAAGCACTGTAAGCCGCAAGTGCATGTAAATACCGCTTGAATCCTTTGTCTTTTTCTAACAAGGTCCCGCGCTACGCCGACATTGCAGGACGAGAACACTAACACTTCGTCCGCGGTGTCCCGCTTTCATCCAACACAACAATCGCTTCCTCGCAGCTGATTATATTTTCCTTATTGCTGAGAATATAATCGGCCAGGCGTCCAATAGCCTGCCAGTGAGTCGCTGAGCTTATGAACTGAAAGGCCTTGTTAAACAGCTCAGCCAGCTTTTCTTCGTGCCGACTTCTGGCCGCTATAAAGCTATCCAGATACTCATAAACCTTTTCAAGATCCGATGTGCCGCCGTAATAATGCAAGGCATCGATGTTAACCAGTCGGGCATTAAACTGCTCATCATCGCGAAGCGCCACATGTTTTGCTTCCGCCAACGGCCCGATCAGCAAATTGATCATATCCGCTTCAAAAGCGGTCTGGTAAGCATCTTGTTCAGCGGCTGAGAAGTAATGGGTGCTTTCAATCAACGCAACCGGCAGGCTGTGAATCAGGCGGCCTCCTTCCACGACTGCGGCAAAATGATCATAAGCCAGGCGGTTATCCGAAGAACTGTCTTTTGGGCGATCCAAGGCCTTAATGGTGATTTGAAAATACACCGGAGGCAGTTGCTTTTGTTTATTGTAAAGATAAATGGCGGCAGCGTGGCCTGCCTCATGGAAGGCTATTTGTCTGATCAAATCGTGATCGTTAATGGTATAGGATGTATCAGTTTGGTAATTCCGTTTCATGATTTCACCCGTAAGCTAAAAAGATGCGGCCAGGGCTGCCGACCGCATTTAAAGGGGAAGGATAACTAACTGATGTTACGCACGGATGGTATTTCTCCCGTTTGCCGCGCCGAGCACCGGAGCTTTTATCGAGAACAGCCCGTTAGGGGCGCGGCAGGGATGCCGCGCGTCAGCAGAGGGGCAGGAGCCCCTTCTGCTGACCCTCGATAAAAGCGAGGAGCGCAGGAAGTAAGCGGCAACCGGGTCGCCTTTTCTTTGGTTACTTTCTTTTGGCGAAGCAAAAGAAAGCAACTCGCCTTCGGGTGCGACAACCCGATTCAATCAAGTGTCGCGCTAGCGACTCCTTAATGTTAAAGCGGTCAAAATTCGACTAACTGCGTAGCATCAGTAACTAATAAACTCTAATTCCCTGAATAAGGAAGTAATCACAAGAGTTGCAAATATTCTAATGACTAAACCCCGCCTTGAAAATGTGACCGATTGACGCGCGACAATAAGCCGCGAAAATTGGCACGATACATGCTAAATATTTAAGTTTGCGTTATAGAAATGCTTCAAAGCCGCATAAATACTGGACTTAAATAAATCACTACCCGAGTTTCCAGGCATTTAACACAGAAAAATAGGCCATATGCCATACAACCTTCTCTGACTTTCAACCCAACACAGGATCTAACATGACTAAATCAAAACTTATTGACCTATTGGCTAAAAAATGGCCGCATTTAGAGCGAAAAGAGGTGGAATTGGCCGTTGGCTGCATGATAGAGCAGATGAGTAAGGCCTTGATGGCTAACGATAGAATAGAAATCCGTGGCTTTGGCAGTTTTTCTTTGCATTACCATCCGCCTTTTACAGGCCGAAACCCCAGAACCGGAGCGGAATTAAAGTTGCCGCCCCGGTATTCACCCTATTTCAAACCGGGCAGAGAGCTACGGCAACGAGTGGATTTGTTAAAAACAAGCTGCGAGATTAAACAGAAAGCCTAGTTTTTACTAAAACGGCTTGAACGAATGCCAATAATTCGATCTTTATATCAGGGATGATTAGAACACCAAACGGTGGTCAAGAAAGCTCTCAACCACCGTTCATCTTACCGGCTTTTTTATTGGCCGATGGATTGACGCATATGAGTCATTGCTTCTTCGGTATGCTGGGTACCGACATCGGCATGTCCTTGTTTAGCGTGAGCTATAGCTTCTTTTAAATGCTTGACCGCTTCCGTCATATGGACATGCGCCTCAGCATGTTCTTTTTCGGCCGCTTCGGCATGTTTTAAACCTTCTTCAGCATGCTTGAGCAACTGGTCGGCATGACCGTCTTGTCCATGAGCCGTAGCCATAGCCGAATGCTCCAGCGCTTGCGCTGTATGATGCTCGGTAGCGTTAGCCTGTGAGCTTAAGCCAAGAGCGACAGCACCCATTAATACAGCAATAGATTTTAATTTCATGAGAATTTTCCTTAAATGATTAGTCAACGTTGCATCGTCATAACGCCTATCGTCGTAGAAGACATTTTGGCATCATGACTGGCGTTAGTATAGCGCATTCCGGCTGTTGCGTAAGTTAAGGCATGTTCACACTCCTTTCGAAATTGTTTATAACGACTTTGCCGCCCGACATCACAAGATCGGGATATTCCAGTATTTTGAAAGAATGAACGGGGTCGCCTTGCACCGCAATCATATCGGCCGGTGCGCCGGGTTGCAGGGTACCCAGCAGCGGACTATTCAAATACCGGCCTGATTTCGATGTCGCGCTACGTAAAGCCTCAATCGGCTGCATGTTCGCCAGGTGCATCATAGCCATAAGCTCCTGCGCATCAATGCCCCAGGGAATGTCGGGATGCGCAATTTCAGCGCCGTATAACAACTCCCCGCCCAGTGCCGCAAAAGCGCGGGCATTGCGAGCGGCCCCCGTACACTTTGATAAGGTATCCAGCGTGGTGATTGTTTTTACCTGTTGCGATACCGCTTTTTTCAGTAACGCATCGGGAATAATGTCGCAAGGCACATGCGCCCATTCATCAATGCCTGCATCAATGGCGATCTTTGCGCCTTTGGCCTCGCCGATATGCGCCGTCACTTTGCGTCCCTGTTGATGGGCTTCATCGACTATCGCCTTGACGATATGTTCGGACAATAGCGGCCATGGCTTTTTTGAGCGGAAAGCCTTGCGATGGGGATTGCTATCAGCATGATGATGACCCGAGGCCCACGGCGCGCCCGCTTCGCCGCCAGGCTCCAACGCGACCTTAATCACGACCGCGCCGCCGTTAATAAGCGTGCGGACAGCCTCCCGCGCTTGCTGTTCCGTGGCAACGGCTATGGCGATATTTTCAGTCCCCAATTCCGGAATCGGGTAACCGCCGGGCGCGGTAATAATCGGCCCGGAGGTCAGTACACGCAAGCTGCCGTCGCCGCCATAAGGCGGATGCAACGGCCCGCCTACATCGCGGATCGTGGTGATGCCGTGCTTTAGGACGGTACCGGCCGGAATATGTTGAAAGGCCAGATGGGCATGTAATTCGATGAAACCCGGCAGCAAGGTTGCATCGCCCAAATCAATGACTTTTGCCGCATCGGACTTGAATGCTTCGCGGGTGTCGATTTGGGCGATAAGCCCGCCGATCACCAATACCGAGGTATTCGTCCTCATATTATTGCCGTCGAAAACGCGCGCGGCATGAATAAGAACAGGTGTTTGCCCGGTTTCCTGGGCGATAATCGGGAACGAGGCAAAGGCTGTTAAGGTTGAAAACAATAAAAGTTTGATGAGGGAGTGTGTTTTCATTATCACGCGGTTTTGCATTTCATGTCCTTTTAAACGGAGCCTGCGTTATTCAATCAAGTGTTAGTAATATTCGGCTTTGGATGAATAAAGTTTGTTTTGCTTTATTCCCGTTTGCGGCGCAGCGCGCTCATCTTTATACACAAATGCTCAAGTACACCTCGTTCCCACGCGCCGCGTGGGAATGCAGTGCTGGACGCGCTGCGTCCCGTATACGCAGACGTTGCCCATGACTCGCGGCACAGCGCGCCTTGACTGCATTCCCGCGCGGCGCGTGGGAACGAGAAACAACGACCAAGTTAATAAGTGATTTCTATCCCGCCATAGAAAGACAGCGGTGCGCCTGCGTTTAACATCGCATCGGTTGCTGTTGCGGTGTTCATAATATTGGTATTGGCAACGTATTTGGTATCGAGCAGGTTTCGGCCTTCGAGAAACACCTTGTAATTATTATTAGACCAGCCGGTACGCATGCCCAGCAGGCCGTAAGCATCAATCTTATAGGTATTCGCGTAGTCTCCCCAACGCTTACCGACCACATCGAAAGTAGGCCCCATAAAAAAGCCGTTCGCATGGTGATAGATCGCCTCGCCTTTTAAGAAATACTTGGGCGCTGCCGGTAACGCATTGTTAGCGTAATTGCGGTCGTTATCAAAATTGAAATGATTGATGGTGTAGGTCAGCACGGGTTTGATGGTATGCGTACCCTTGCCATCCAGGGCAAAACTGCCGCCGATTAAACCCTCAATGCCTGCGTGAATGGTATTGTCAAAATTCGCCGCCTTGGCAGAACCGCCGGGAGGCGTAGTAGATAGAATCTCGTTATTAAGCCATGAATAATACAGCGACAAATCCCAGTTCACCGTGTTTAAGTTGCCGATTTTTTGATTGCCGCGCGTGCCTATTTCGACAGACGTGCCTTCCATTGCCTTCAGATTGGTGGTGCTTAAGCCTGCGGTAATGTTATCCGATATGTTGTAGTTAGTCGGCGGCGCGTACAAACGGCTGACATTGCCGTACAGGCTGGAGCTCTTGGTCAGGTTATACATCAAGCCTAAACTGGGATTAATGCCGGAATAGTCATTGCTGGGGTTGCCGCCTTGAGCATAAACATTGAAGTTGGCGTCCTGGGGAATGGCTAATCTTGTATTGTTGACTTCACGGTGCGCGAACACGCCTTGCAACGCGGGTGTCAGCGTCCATTTATCGGTAATGTGCCAGTGATCCTGGGCAAAGATTTCGACATTATCGGCTTTCTTGGTGATTTGATTGGTCATAGGCCCGCGCATGCCGCCGACATTCGTGTAGTTGCCGCCTTTATCCGAATTGGTACCGTAATTCACGCCCAGTAATAAGTCATGGCTGTCCAGACGCAGGTTGTAGCGGGCGGTCGTACCCCAGTCCTGCTGGACCGAATCGACCAGCAGACTAAACCTGTCTGCCGTATCGCCGGGAAAAAAATGCACCGTATCTACGATCGGATGATAAAGATGCTGGTTTTCAAAAGAGAAACCAATGTCCAGGGAGCTTTTGTCGTCAATCGTCCAGGTTGTTTTGTTGGCAACGCGCTCGGTCTCGGTATTCAGCTGGTAGTTGCCGCCGATAGCCTGAGTGCTGGCCTGATAGGGGTTAGCGTCGAATTGCGCACGGGTCAGCTGCCCCGGCAACTGTTGATTATTTTTAATATAGCTGACAAAGGTACGGTTAACGACGGAATCGGAGATTTGCCAGCCGAAGTTACTGTAAAGACCGAAGCGATCCTGTTTGTTATGGTCGCGAAAGCCGTCCCATTCTTTACCTTCAAGTGTCAACAAGCCGTCAAAACTGTCATTGAAAACCTTGCTGACCGTTCCGCGTCCGAGAAACTGGCCGAAACTGCCGCCGCTGAGCGCAAGTCTCGCGGTAGGGCTGTCATGGGCGGTGGGCGAGGTGAAATCGATGGCGCCGCCCAATGTGCTGGCCCCGTATTTGAACGCATTGCCGCCGCGCGCAACGGTTGCAAAACTCGAGGCCAACGGATCGATCATGCGATTGTGGTTGTTGCCGTCAGCGGCAGTGACCGGCAGGCCGTCTTGAAACAATTTAACGCCGCCTCCGGCATAATTATTGGCATCCAGGTTCGAACCGCGACTGGTAATAAACACTTCGTCGTTACCGCTTTGGCTGGTCGCCCAAACCCCCGGCACATAGCGGAAAAAATCCGCTACGCTGGATACGTTGCGGTCATGCAATTCATTGATATTAACCAAGCTGACCCCGCCTGGCGAAAGTGCAACTTCCGCGCTGACCGCTGCAAGTTTTGGGTCGATTTTTTCCGTCACTTCCATCGTGTTAAGTTCGACGGGCTTTTCGGTTCTTTTATCAGGGCGTTTGGCTTTTTTACCCGCCGTCTTTGCAGTTTCAGCGGCAGTATTCGGCTGCTCTTTCGCCATCACCGCGGCACTGAAATTAACCAGTAACAAGGAAATAAACAGGGGGCTGCTGAGCTGTAAAAGCGTAACAGGCCGATTGGAGCGTATGAATTTCATGATAATTCCAACGTAGTAAGGAAACACGCCTCAGTATTGGCTGAGAATTTTTTATTCGACAGTCAAAGCAACACTTGGCTTTGACTCGAATACGGTGCGGAGATACTACCCAATACCGACAGCGATTTCCTCGCGCATTCGTATGGCAAAAGGAGTATTTCTTATGCCAAAAGTAGGATTGCGCGATATGACCCGGTTTCTTCAATTGAGTGTGTGATATGCCGCACTTTTTACACCGGAATGTTTTTCATCACCTCCGATAATAGCCATTAACGCCATGAAAATAATGCGCTAACGAGTCAAGGCGCGGTTTGTGCTTAGGATTTGGTCAGTAATAACCTGGATGTTTTATAGTCACAAAACCAAACGAGTCATGATGGAAACAAAACAAGCAACAGCGAAACGGTGGCGCATCAGCAGCGACGAACTGCAATTTCACCAGCAAAAAAACTGCCTGCATCAATCCTTACCGGAAGATTTAGGCGTGGGGCGTTCAGCCATATTCCAGTTTGATCAAGACTTAAGCTATATAGAAACCCGCTACACGCCGTCAAAAGACCTGGCTGTTTTGAGCCGGATAGACTATCAGGAGCCGAGACTGGTGGTTACGCTAGGCTTAAAAGGGCAATCCCGATTTGCGGAAAAAAACGGCGATGAACTTGTTTTTAACGAGGGCTACACGTCTATAACAACCATCCGGTCAAGCATGGGCGAACGGCAATACCAAGCCCATAAGCCGACGATGCAGCTTCGTTTCGCACTGAATAAAAATTGGCTGAACAGATATTTTGGCGAACATAAGACCAACCCGTTGTTTAACAAAAACGGCATTCAATTATTAAGTTATCGGCCTATCTCTCCACAGGCGATATGCGCCGCGCAACAGTTATTGAACTGCAACGAATCCAGGGAAACCAACCGGATATTCATGCACGGGCAAGTCATGTCGCTGCTCGCTTTCGAATTAAGCCACCTGTGCGAAGACAAGTGTCGAAATTCAGCGGAATTCAATCAAAAAGATGCCGCTATCGCAAAGTCGGCGCGGGATATTCTATTCCGTGAATTCAAGAACCCTCCGTCAGTAGAAGAACTGTCAAAACGGGCGGGAACCAATCAATTCAAATTAAAAAAGTTATTTCATCACTTTTTTAACAACACGCCTTACGGTTTGCTGTTGGAAATCAGGATGAATAATGCCTATCAATTGCTGGAATCGGGACAGTGTCAGGTGGGTGTTGCCGCAGATCGGGTTGGCTACAGTCATGCCAGCAATTTCAGTACTGCGTTTATTAAACATTTTGGGATTTCACCCAAGGTCATTTCAAAAAAACACTAAAATAGCCCGCAGCAAAAAGCATTATTCACCACGAAGGCACGAACGACTGCATGGATGCAGGAGGTAGAGCAACGCAGGAGCAGTTGCCGAGGACACGGAGTTTTATGTTTTTTCTCCGTGGTAAATCGGGAACAAATGTTTTTTTTTCATTTTGTTAAAAACTTTCCTGATTGGCAAGACGCTTCAGTCAGAGACAAAATATTCGATATACCAACAGCCAGTTCCAAAAAAATGCGACCTGTAGAGACGCGATTTATCGCGTCTACTCTCCAGTTTGATCCAAAATCCAGAAAAGGCGCAACGACTAGAGACGCGATAAATCGCGTCTCTACGGTTGGTTGACTGAAGCATCTTGCTAATCAGGTCAACTTCGTTATCTATCCTTCCCGCGACACACCGATGCAGCGTAATTAAAGTTACAATGGCCTAACCCAACACAACAGATGTACCTGAGAAAGCATGAAATTCCTGATTATCGACAATGATGCCGCTGAGCGCTCCCTAACCCTGGAAACATTGCGCAGTGCATTTTCCGAGGCGAATATCGTTGAGGCTAGCAGTCGCGAGGCGTTTGATGAAAAAATTACCGAAGCCGGTTTTGATCTGGCGATTACCGAATATCGGCTCGATTGGACAGACGGATTGACTTTATTTAAGGACATCCAATCTCGCTATGCCTGCCTGCCCGTCATCATGTTGACCGACTCCGGAAACGAGGACATAGCCGCCACTGCGATCAAGATCGGCATGGCCGATTATGTCGTCAAGCGCAATCGGCATTCTTTACCCGACGCCATAAAACAAAGCCTGTTTAAAACAAAAAAAGAGTATTGCAAAAACGACAACAAATTCCAGTTACATGAAAGAAGGGACCCTTTCATTTCCCGATTCACACGGGATTTCGCTTATTTCATACGCATTTCCCCGGAGGGCAAACCGGTATTCGAATGGGTCACGGAACCTTTAAAACGGCTTATCGGTGATGCAACATGTCATGGCGAGTCAAAACAACAGGCTCGCGATTGGGTATTGCCGATCCATCCCGACGATATACCGATTATTAAGGATCGATTTAACAAACTACTGACGGGGCGCGAAGATACCAGCGAGTACCGGGGCATTATTAATGGCAGTGAAGTTCGCTATTTTAGCGATCATTCCTTGCCGGTTCGTGATCTCATCAATGATAAAGTCACACAAATATACGGCGTCATGCAAGACATCACCGCCCGCCGCAAAGTTGAAGAAAAATTGTATTTGATGCAGCACGCCATTGATTCCAGTAGCAACGGCATTGTCATTACCGATCTGGCGGACGCGGACTATGCCATTATTTATGCCAATAAAGCCTTCCTGCGCATGACGGGGTATTCCCTGCAGGAACTGTTAGGCCATAATTGCCGCATTATGCAAAATAACGATAGCGATCAAGAAGATATTCATGAATTACGCGCCGCATTGCAAAGTAAGCGCGATGCCCATGCCATTTTACGTAACTATCGCAAAGACGGCAGTCTGTTCTGGAACGAGATCTATATTTCGCCTATACAGGATCAACAAGGCAGGATTACCCACTACGTCGGCGTACTGAACGACGTGACTCATCGCGTCGAAATGGAAGACGCGCTAGGTAAAAGCGAGGCGAGGATACGCTCTGTTTTCAATAATGTATCCGACGGCATTATCATTATTGATGAACATGGAATCATCGAGAAACTTAACCCGTCTGCCGAAAAGCTGTTCGGTTATGCTGCCGAGGAATTGATAGACCATAATATTAACAAGCTGATGCCTGAGCCTGACCGGAGTCGGCACGATGCCTATTTAAACAACTATCTGGGTAGCGGCAAAGCTAAAATACTCGACACCCGCCGCGAGGTGAACGGACTCAGAAAAGACGGCTCCATTTTTCCGATGGAATTGGGTGTTAGTCGGTTCTACGTTGATCAGCATCATTTTTTTATCGGCACGGTGCATGATATTACCGAACGCAAGAAGGCTGAAGCAGCGCTACGGGATTTATCCGGTCACCTGGAGGCGGCCAGGGAAGATGAGAGAACCCGGATCGCACGGGAAATTCATGATGAATTGGGCAGTCTTCTGACCGCGCAGAAAATGGATTTAAGCTGGTTGCAGAAACAGATACCGGCAGACTTGTCCTTATGCCATGAAAAAATTGCGATGATGAATCTGCATTTAAACGATGGCATTGGATCGGTCAGAAAAATCATTGCCGACCTTAGACCGAGCATTCTGGATCATCTCGGCTTATTAGCGGCCATCGACTGGAAGCTTGACGAGTTTAGACGGCAAAACGGCATTCAATGCGCTTTGACGGTGCAGGAAAATGATGTCGTCATGGACGAAGGCCGGGACATCGCAGTGTTCCGAATTATGCAGGAAGCATTAACCAATATTGCTCAACATTCCGGAGCAAGCCACGTAACGCTTGATGTTGAAACAGGTGCAAACACCCTGATGATGAAAATAACCGACAACGGCCGCGGCATGACTAAAGCGCAGATGCACAAAACCGGTAAATACGGCATTCTGGGCATGCATGAGCGCGCACGCCATTTTGGCGGGCAAGTCATTATTGCCAGTAATCCGGGCAAAGGCACCTCACTGGTCTTGAACATGCATTTAAAGTCATCCGAAAGCGACGGTTGCCATGATTAAAGTATTAATTGTCGACGATCATGCCATCGTCAGACGGGGACTGAAGCAAATCCTCGCCGACATTCCCGATATGGAGGTGTTCGGTGAAGCCGCTTCGGGCGATGAAGCTTTAAGGTTTATCCGCGACCAGGGCTGGAATATCATGCTGCTCGACATCGCCATGCCGGGTAAAAATGTGATGGAATTGATTAAGCTGGCGAAGCATCAATCTCCGCACCTACCCATCCTGATTCTGAGCATGTATCCGGAAGATCAATATGCGATCAGAATGCTGCGCGCCGGTGCTGACGGCTATCTCACCAAAGAAAGTGCGCCCGAGCAATTGGTGGAGGCGATTCGGAAAGTCGCCAAGGGAGGAAAATACATCAGCCCGGCGATGACCGAAAAACTGATCGCGGAATTGAATCCGAATCAGGAAATACCGCTGCATAACACGCTGACCGATCGCGAGTTTCAGGTTTTTTGCGGCATTTGCGCAGGTAAAAGCATTACTGACCTTGCCCAACAGATGACGCTCAGCATCAAGACTATCAGTACTTATAGAACCCGCCTCATGAAAAAAATGAACATGTCCAAAAACGCCGAAATTATCCATTACGCATTTAAGAATGATTTGCTTAAATAATTGATGTTACGCACATCCAACGAAAATCAGCCGTAGAGCATGGCATCCGCGTTCCATTATCAAACCAGCTTTTTGTGGCTTTCATGGACAATTCGTAACATCAGTATTTAAGTTCCATCTATTGAATTGCGACAAATTTAACCGGCTAGATACGTAGGAATAATCCTACACAATAACTCTTGTAAGTCTTATGAATTTGGAAGCGGTTGGCTGATTTCTAACGGCCTCTCTTTGGCGCATAATACCCAAGTCAAATATGAGGCGAGTAATTTATAGCTTACACTGCTGAAGCTTGACTAAGTTAGCAGGCCGTGTTACCAGATGATTACATCGTGAATAAACGCTTTTCAGCACTGCTTTTTTAACAAGACGAGCAAAATGAGGTATATGGCCTGCTTTAAATGTGTCGTATCCCCCAACATCAAATCCCATCCTGTTCTAATTTACGGGTATATTCAAAACCAGCTTTATCTCTGATAATGACCAACATTAATACATTGATTATAAAGGGAAAATTAATTAATAACGCCAGTTTTATAATTTTCGGTTCGGAACATGCTTTTTATTAGAGGCGCCGCGCATGCGCATTAATCGACTGTCTCCCCGGAATCGCCTGCTTTCAAGAATCAGCGGTAGCAATTATTTCGGCCAGTTACTTAATAAGTCGTTAAATCCAGAAATTAATAATCTACAACCAATAAAATCATTATGTGTATTTGTCTGTGTTTTGACGTTTCCAAGTCAGAATTAAAAAAGGCCATTAGAGAGGGTCACGATTCAATAGAAAAGCTGTCTGAGCATATTCAGGTTGGCAGCCATTGCGGGGGCTGTATTGGGCGTATCGAGGAAATTTTAGAGAAGAAAAACCGTAGTTTCTTGTGGCCATTGCAAACAATGTAATCGGCGCCAGGCAACGTTGAAAAATCTCCAATTAATGAGTGAATTTATTTTTACAGGCTGTTTAACCGATGTGATTTTGTGCCCGTATAAATATTGTCATATCGGTTACTGCCACGATGTCTGTTAATTCAGATACAGTGATGCCGATCGATAGAGATAAATCACTTAAATTAGAAGATTTTGATCAAGATGAGACAACAATAACAATATAACGAATGTATCAGTTCGTGAGGTGACGTTTAAATGAAAGTAAATATGCCGGTAACTAATCAAGAAATCCCAATGAAAAAAGGGGGGTTATTGGTTACACGAACCGATTTAAAGGGCGTTATTACTTACGTCAATGACGAGTTTATCAATATCAGCGGTTATAGCCGCGATGAATTGTTAGGCGCGGAACATAATATTGTCCGCCATCCCGACATGCCCCCAGCCGCTTTTGAAGACTTATGGATAACATTAAAATCGCTCAGACCTTGGAATGGCGTGGTAAAAAACAGAACTAAATCAGGCGATTATTACTGGGTAGACGCTAATGCAATGCCGGTCTTTAAAAACGGCAAGGTTCATGAATACCTTTCTGTCCGTCGCGCGCCAAGCCGGGAAAAGATTGAAAAGGCAGAACAGTTATACCGGCTGCTTAATGCCAATAAAGCAACAATAAGACCTACCGGTTTAGCCGCAATGGTTAAATCGATCAAGGAAATGGATGTCTGGAAAAAAATGGCTGTGGCTCTGGCCGTGCTGTTGATTCCCGTTTTCTATTTGATGTACCGGTTGTTTCTATCGCAGGATTATCTGTTGATGGCCGGTGTTGCGGCGTCAGTCATGATTGCGTCGGCGATAGGTTTTTATGTGATCAAAGGTTTCACTACGACGTTAAATAAGACCATCGGTATTTTTTATCGCCTGGCCGAGAAAAGGTTCGGCAATGTACAGGATTTAGCCCGGAATGACCTGATCGGTGATTTCCAGCGCGCCTTGTACTCGATGGAAGTGAATTTGAGTTTGGATTTATCGCAAGCCAGGGAAGATGCTGCAAAAGCCATGCGAATTAACCAAGCGCTGGATAACGTTCAATCCGGTGTCATGGTGGCCAATACCAATCTTGAAATTATTTATACCAACGATAGTGTTGAGCGCATGTTCAAGGCCGCCGAACATGATATTCGACAACAGCTGCCGAATTTCGATGTCGATAAATTGCTGGGCGCAAATATCGACAGTTTTCACAAGGATCCTGCGCATCAGCGCCGCTTGTTGGAAAGCCTGAAAGAAGCGTACAATTCAGATCTGCTTATTGCCGGTCAACATATGAATGTTATCGCCAGCCCTGTTATCAATGCTGAAGGCGAACGTATCGGTTTTGTTGCCGAATGGCAAAATAGAACCCACGAGGTTCTAATCGAACAAGAAATTGGGCAATTGGTTCAGGATGTTAAAGCGGGCGATCTGGGTAGCCGCATTAACATGAGCGATAAACAAGGCTTTGCCAAAACCTTGTCGTCCGGCATCAACGAATTAACGGATGTCATAGAAAGCGCCTTTAATGACATTAACAGGGTTATGGAAAGCATGTCCCAAGGCGATTTAACCAGCACTATTACTAATGACTATCAAGGTGTCTACGCCGAGTGCAAGAATAATATCAACGGCACCCTGGCAAAATTGAGCGACTTTATTATTCAAATCAGGGATGCGGCTGATTTCATAGACAGCTCATCCCAGGAAATGGCCAGCGGCAATAACAATCTTTCCAGTCGTGCCGAACAGCAAGCGGCCAGCCTGGAAGAAACCGCTGCGAGTATGGAGCAGCTTGCCAGCACCGTAAGAAATAATGCCGATAACACCCAACAGGCCAATCAGGTTGTTAACTCGGCCAGTCGATTAGCGCAAAAAGGCGGCGATGTCGTTCAGTCTGCTATAACTGCGATGCAGGAAATTAATGACAGCAGCAATAAGATTGCCGAGATTATTAGCGTCATCGATGAAATCGCCTTCCAGACTAATTTACTGGCGTTGAATGCGTCCGTAGAAGCGGCCAGGGCGGGAGAACAGGGCCGCGGCTTCTCTGTTGTTGCAACTGAAGTACGTAACCTGGCTCAGCGAAGCGCCAATGCCGCTAAACAAAGTAATGACCTGATTCAGAACAGCGTACAAAAAGTGCGTGCGGGAACAGCGTTTGTCAATGAAACAGGCGCGGCGCTAACTGAAATTGTGAATAGTGTCGCCCAAGTAGGAGAAATTGTTTCCCAAATTGCAAGCGCCAGCGCCGAGCAAACGGCGGGCATTGACCAGGTCAATCAGGCGGTTTCTCAAATGGATGATATTACTCAACAAAATGCAGCCTTGGCGGAACAAGCGGCAGCGGGCAGTATTGCTATGAGTGAACAGTCTGCAAGTATGTCCAAGTTACTCAATTTCTTTAAAGTGAGTTCGAAGGGTACTTCCGCCCCCGTTAAAACAACCGTGCGAAGTAAAGCGCCTGCAGCTCCCATAGTGGCGCCAAAGCCTATGAAAACCGCTTCGTATAGCAAGCCCAAAAACGATGATACCGAGTGGGAAGAGTTTTGATCTGAGGCATAAGCCCTCCCGTCAAATTGGTTGCGGCGCTGTCCATTTATATTGGATGGCGCCGATGATTATTTCAGCGCCATAAGTCCTCCGCCACAACCCCCTGCCCCAACAGTACTCGCAATATCTAAAAAACGACCCTCGCCAAAAGGCTGAGGTCATTCTCCAGATATATCGACGCCCTGACTTGCAACATTCCCCCTCCCCGGCGATATAAATATCAAAGGATAACCGGCCGCTATAGCCTATTCAGCCAGCGTGTATTGTTAATTCCAAGTCACCGCCAAAAATATATTTTTCATATATTTATCAATAAAGTGTGAAGCACTTCTCTTTTTTTAATCATGTACGGAAATATTCATGTCATCATGAAGAAATATCCTCGTAATAAAAGCCCTTTATTCTGCTGTTAACCTCAACATGCATAGGGGCTCTACCAGATGCCGGATCTACGCAAAGAAATAATCAATATCCTTGACGGCAAATTATTAACGCCGCATTTTCAACCTATCGTTTCCTTGGCTCAAAAGAAAATCATGGGCTACGAAGCGCTAATTCGCGGCCCATCCGATAGTCCGCTGCATAGTCCGTTCAACCTGTTTACCACGGCCGAGCAATTTAATTTAAGCACCAGGCTCGAGTTTCTCTGCCGGGAGATAACCATACAACGTTACGCCGATCTGAACATTAAAGAAAAGCTGTTTATTAACGCGAGTCCTTTAGTGTTGCTGCAACCGGAATTTAAAAAGGGCGAAACACTCAGGTTATTAGACCAATACGGCGTTAACCCGCGCTCTGTGGTCATTGAATTAACCGAGCATAAGCCTGCCGATAACTACGAAATAATGCGCGCCTCGGCCAAACACTACCGCGGCATGGGTTTTGAGATCGCTCTCGATGACTTGGGCGCCGGATATTCAGGATTAAGGCTCTGGGCGGAACTGCTGCCCGAATACGTAAAAATAGACAAACACTTTATCCACGGCCTGCATGACGACCCGGTCAAACTTAATTTTGTCCGCTCCATTCAAAGTATGGCGGTCTCTCTTAATTGCGGCGTCATTGCTGAAGGCATTGAAACAGAAGGCGAATTTAAGGCTATAGAAAAACTCGGCATTACGCATGCCCAGGGCTATTTTTTTGCCAGGCCGACGATTATTCCCGCAGAGAAAATCGACAATTCAATATTTACTACCGAACACACTAAGGATTACAAAACGGTTCCATTTAATAACGCCACAACGGCGATTGATATTATCAGGGACATCACGCCTATCTCGGCAAAAACCCTCATCAGCGACGTCATGAATCTGTTTCATCATAACGGCGAACTCACCATGCTGCCGTTGGTTGACGACAATATGGCATCAGGCATTATTTTTCGGGACAAGTTTCTTACCAAGCTGTTTTCCAGCCGGTACGGCATCGACCTGCATGGGAAAAACCCGATAAAAACCTTTATCGAAAATACCCCGTTATGTATCGATAAAAACATGCCGATCGATTTGGTCAGTAAGCAGCTGACGTCATTAATGAGCAGTGACCCGGCTTTTATCATTACCAGTAACGGGGAGTATATGGGCATAGGCACGCTGCTGGACTTGCTCGCCGAATTTACCCGCCAGCAAATCGATAATGCCAAACACGCCAATCCCCTTACGCTATTGCCGGGCAGCGTTCCGATCAACAAGCAGGTCAATCAATTGCTGGCTGACAAAACACCGTTCAGTTTCGGCTACTTCGATCTTGATAACTTCAAGCCTTTTAACGATGTTTACAGCTACGATGCGGGCGACGACATCATCAAGGCCGTTGCCAACACCTTGACCAACCACATCCCGGCCAATAGCGGCGTGGTCGGCCATATAGGCGGCGACGATTTCATTGTGATCTTCACCTGCGACGACTGGCTGATGCGTTGCGAAAATATACTGGAAACCTTTAAAAATACCGTCCCGGCCTATTACAGCGACAACGATATAAAAGCCGGCGGCATTCATACTGAAAACAGGACGGGGGAAAAATGCTTTTTCCCACTGGTCAGCCTGTCCATCGGCTTGGTAGACCCTGCATCAACCAATCTATGCCAGTCTCATGTCGATATAGCCGATTTAGCCTCCGAGGCGAAAAAAATGGCTAAAAAAACCGTCGGCAACAGCCTGTTTATTAACCAACGCATAAGCGCAAAAAACTCAGAAATACTTCAACCCGCAGTACGAAATCCAGCAACCAAACTGCATGCCGTTAATTAAGCGTCACTTTAACTAAACCGCACCCTAAAGAGGTTCAAAATGCTTAAATATATTAATTTCAAAAACCGTATGCTACTCGGCTTTCTTTCCATCATCAGCCTGATGAGTGTCATTTCTGCATCGAGTTTAATTAACTTATCCAATACCAAGCGCGACCTGACCGAAATCAACAACACCCTGTTACCCAATGCGCTACTGATGGGACAGATGGCGCGTGACATCGTGCTGGTGCATCAGTTTTTATCCGACGTTTCAGCCTCCCATTCTGCTGCCGGATATGACGATGCGGAAAAATCCGTTCAGGATTTCAAACAGGGCTTACTACAATTTCGCCAACATATCGTGGGCAATACCGCAAAGCTAAAAGAAGTGGATATATTGGAGGTGAACTTCGACAGGTTTTACCAGGACGGCAAGCACATGGCCTTGGCTTATACCAACGAAGGCCTGGAAACCGGCAATGCTATCATGCAGGACTTCGATCACGAGTCGTACAAATTGTCCTCGCAAATGATCAAACTCAGGAATGCCGAAGTCAACGCCGCCAAATTTCACGTCAACAGCATTACCGAAACCACGCATCAGGTATCTGCCGTGTTATGGACGATGTCGCTGGCAATCATCACCCTGGCATTGGGTATCGCTTTCTTTTTAACCCGCCATCTCAGCAAGCAAATCGGCATCGACCCCCTCTATGCTAAAGGCATCGCCAAGGAAATTGCCGCAGGCGATTTGTCCCGGTCTATCCAACTGGATGAGGGCGACAAAGACAGCCTGTTGCATGCGATTAAAAACATGCAACAAAAGTTACTTGCCCGCAGAACGGCAGAACATAAAGCGGCTGAAGAAATCCTGCGTATTAAAATGGCCCTGGACAGCATCAATACTGGAGTAATGATCGCTGATAACGACCGCAACATTATTTATGTAAACAGTTCGGCGGTTGATATTCTTGGAAAAACTGAAGCGGAGATTCATGAACAATTGCCGAGTTTCTCCATTGCCAATTTGGTAGGCACTAATATTGATAATTTGCATAAAAATCCAACGCATCAGGCTCGGTTACTCTCATCCTTAACAGGCACCTATAAAGCCGGTATGCTGTTGGGCAACCGTTCCATGATAGTGACAGCCAATCCGATAGTTAACGAACAAGGCCAACGACTGGGCACTGTGGCTGAATGGTATGACCGCACCGCCGAAGTCGCCGTAGAAAAAGAAGTGTCCGCCTTTGTGGTTGCCGCGACTATGGGCGACTTTAGCAAACGTTTCGATTTACGGGGCAAGGAAGGTTTCTTACGCGAACTAGGCGAAGGCCTCAACCAGCTTCTACACGCCAGCGAAACCGGCCTAAATGAAGTAGCACACATACTCGAAGCCTTATCCCGTAGCGATCTAACCAAATCCATAACTAATGACTATCAAGGCACTTTCGGACAACTTAAAGATAACACCAATACCACGGTAGCAAATCTCAAAAATATCATTCATCAAATCAAAGATGCCACTGACTGCATCAGCTCCGGGGCAAAAGAAATCGCTTCCGGCAACAATGATTTGTCGCACCGCACCGAAGAGCAAGCTGCCAGTCTGGAACAAACCGCTGCCAGCATGGAAGAACTTACTTCCAGCGTGCAACATAATACCGAAAATGCCAAACAGACCAATTTGCTTGCCATTAGCGCTGCCGAAACAGCCGGGCTGGGCGGCGTGGTGGTCGGTCAAGTCATCGCCACCATGAATGATATAAAAGGGTCTTCACAGAAAATTGAGGAGATCATTTCGGTGATCGACGACATTGCCTTCCAGACCAATATCCTCGCATTCAACGCCGCCATTCAGGCCGCTCATGCAGGCATACACGGACAAGGTTTTGCCGTCGTAGCCAGCGAAGTGCGCAATCTTGCGCAACGCGCCGCCGCATCCGCCGAGGAAATCAAAAGCCTGATTCAAGACTCGGTAGAAAAGATCGATGACGGCAGTAGACTGGCCGCCCAGGCAGGTTCTACCATGCAAGACATCCTCGGTGCCATCCGTGGCGTCTCCGGCATGATGTCGGAAATAACCGCCGCCTCTGTTGAACAAAGTGCCGGTATCGGTCAGGTCAATCAAGCCATCAGCCAGATGGATGATGTGACCCAGCAAAACGCCGCATTGGTGGAACAGGCCGCCGCTGCTGCCGAATCGCTGGAAGAGCAGGCGCAAAACCTAGCTGTTACGGTAAGCGGATTTAAAATAGACGACAAACCGGTCTCCCTCAACATTATTGACAACGCCGTTACGGTGCTGCCTGAATTCCACCCATCGCACCACCATCATCATCGTGGGCATAAAGAGAATATCGTCTGGGATGCCAGAAGAATTAGCAGCAATGCACAGCACAATCATGGCAACGTAGCGTCGTCGGCCAAACCGCAACCGCTGGCTGTTGTGAATGGCGATTGGGAGGAATTTTAATTTGCGACAGATTCAAATTTGCCACAGATTCACAGATTAAGCTTATGGCACTTCAAAAGTAACAAAAAAGAGTCGTTTTATAATCTGTGAATCTGTGGCGTTTTATTTTTGCTGTGCGCACCCCACACCCGCACACCGCACGGCTTTGCGAAACTCTGCTGTTATAAAGCCGCGCAAGTTGGAAGGGCTTTTAATCATGAACACTTTTGATGCTACACAAGCTACCGATGACCCCCCTATTCCTGGTAAAAAAGTTATGATAAAAAAACCGAAAAAAAAGAGTCAAGCGGTCAGGCAAGATCAATATGCCTTAATTAAACAAAGCAGCGCCCTGCAAACATTGCAAAAGAATGAGATCGAATTATATATTTTTAGTACACAACTTACCCGCCTGATCAATGCGATTCCTGATGTTACCCTGCTCAAAGATAAAGACGGACGCAAATTGATCACCAACAAGCTGACCAAGCATCTTTTTAAACTGCACGGCCTTGATTGGTACGGCAAGATAGACTCAGTGCACCAAGAGATAAGCGCCAACCATGGGCATGGCCGTATGCCGCTAAAATATGAGCTAGACCTTGCATTAGCAAGGCGCCAGCTCAAGCTTTACTACCAAATTCAGGTAGACAGCGCCCGTCAAATGCTCGGCGCAGAAGTCCTGCTACGCTGGGAGCACCCGCAATACGGACTGGTTGCCCCGGATCAGTTCATCCCCATAGCGGAACAAACAGGCCTGACTCTGCCCATAGGCGCATGGGTGTTGCAAACCGCCTGTGAACAACTCAAACTGTGGCAGTCCGACCCGATTAAAAAAGATTTATCGCTTGCCGTCAACATCAGCCCCCGCCAATTTAGCCAACCCGAATTCGTTGAACAGCTGCGGCAGATACTGGAGCAAACCGGCATCAACACAACACAGCTTAAACTGGAACTGACCGAAAGCCTGATGTTGCGCGATATCTCCGACACCATAGAAAAAATGGAAGCGCTGAAATTGCTCGGTATCCGATGTTCAATGGACAACTTCGGCACGGGGTTTTCTTCATTGAGCCAGCTAAGGACATTACCCATCGACCAGTTAAAGACCGATCAGTTTCTGGTACGCGACATCGTCATCGACAATCGCGATGCAATGATTGTGAAAACCATCATCGACATGACCCATAAACTGGGCGTCGATGTGGTTGCCGAAGGCGTGGAAACCGAACAACAATTTGCCTGCCTAAAACAGCTGGGTTGCACCGCTTATCAAGGTCACCTGTTTGGCAAGCCGATGCCGTTAAATGAGTTTGAAAAAATGATTAGCTAAGCCGACCTACAGAACTTTCCACACCGAATTCCCAAGCTGGAGCTTGGGAACCCGCATAAATTTCAGGACCCAATAATGCCCACCAACAAATTTGTAATCAGCAAACCCAAGCCATCAATCACCAAGCTCCCCGAGCAGGGTCGAAAAAAAACGGATTTTATTGACGACTTCAAACAATATTATGTCCATTTACTGGGCCGGGATGAAAACTGCCGGTCGCCGTATTATGCCGGGGAAGCCTTATCGCAGGCGATTCGCGACCGCTTGATGGAGCGCTGGAAGGCTACCCATCAAACCTATAAAAGCAATGACTGCCGACGCGGATATTATCTGTCGATGGAATTTCTGATGGGCCGGACGTTGAGCAATGCCCTGCTTAATCTGGGCGTAACCGAACCCGTTACCCAGGCCATGTACGATCTCGGCATTGCCATCGAAGAGTTGATCAGCAGCGAGCAGGATGCAGGGCTGGGCAATGGCGGTCTCGGCCGCCTCGCAGCTTGCTTTATAGACAGTTGCGCGACCTTGCAACTGCCGATCATAGGTTACGGTTTACGTTACGAGTACGGCATGTTTACCCAGACTATCGTCAATGGCGAACAGGTCGAAAAGCCCGATCATTGGCTGCGTCACGGCAACGTCTGGGAAATCGAGCGGTTGGAATACTCGCATTCCATTAAATTCGGCGGTCATACCGAAATCCAAACCGATGAAAACGGCAAGCAACGGCATTGCTGGGTAGGCTCCTCTAACGTGCTGGCCGTGCCTTTCGATACACCGATCCCCGGCTATCAAAACGGCACCGTTAATTCATTGCGGCTCTGGAAGGCGGTGGCTACCGAAGAATTCAACCTGGACGAGTTTAATGCCGGCGATTATGCCGAAGCGGTCGCGGCAAAAATTACCGCCGAAAATATTACTATGGTGTTGTATCCGAACGATGCCAACGAAAACGGTAAAGAGTTGAGATTACGGCAACAATATTTCCTGGCTTCCGCCAGTTTGCAGGATGTTATCGCCCACTGGACAGGCGGCATGCACGGCAATGATTTCAGCCGCTTTGCCGAAAAAAGCTGCTTCCAGTTAAACGACACCCACCCGAGTATTGCGATTGCCGAACTGATGCGCCTGCTGATGGACATGCACGGCTTGAGCTGGGATCAAGCCTGGGCCATCACCAAAAATACCATGGCCTACACTAACCACACTTTGTTACCCGAGGCGCTGGAAAAATGGCCGGTTAGCTTGATGCAACGGTTACTGCCGCGGCTAATGGAGATTATTTTCGAAATCAATGCCCGCTTCATGGCTGAAGTGGCGATGCGCTGGCCCGCCGACAGCGAACGCTTAAGCAGGATGTCTATCATCGAAGAAGGCGATCAGCAACGGGTAAGGATGGCCCATCTGGCTATCGTCGGCAGTTTTTCCGTGAACGGCGTTGCCCAATTGCATTCCCAATTATTACAGCAAGACTTATTCAGTGACTTTTACGCCTTATGGCCGCAAAAATTTAACAATAAAACCAATGGCGTGACGCCACGGCGCTGGTTAGCCGCCTGCAACCCGGAATTGGCAAGCCTGATAACGGAAACCATAGGCGACCGCTGGATTACAGATTTGTCGCAACTGAAAAGACTGGAACCCTATGCCGAGAATGCCCAATTCAGGCAACGCTGGCATGCCATCAAACAGGCCGCAAAACAGCGTTTGATCGACTATAAAAAAACCAAACACAGTACGGAACTGCGTTTTAGCGTCGATGCCTTGTTCGATGTGCAGGTTAAGCGCATTCATGAATACAAGCGCCAACTGCTCAATGTCTTGCATGTTATTCATCTTTATAACTGCATTAAAAAAGGCGATGCTGACCGGGTGCCACGCTGCGTATTAATCGGCGGCAAAGCGGCTCCCGGCTATCGCATGGCGAAAAAAACCATCAAACTGATCAACAATGTCGCACAGGTTATTAATTCGGATCCCGAGGTAGGCGATAAATTGACCTTGCTGTTTTTGCCGGATTACCGCGTTTCGGCAATGGAAAAAATCTGCCCCGGCGCCGATTTGTCCGAACAAATATCCACCGCAGGCAAGGAAGCGTCAGGTACCGGCAACATGAAGCTGATGATGAACGGCGCAATCACCATCGGCACATTGGACGGCGCGAACATTGAAATACGCGAAGAAGTAGGCGATGAAAACTTCTTTCTGTTCGGCTTGACCGAAGAGCAAATCGAAGCCAGACGAGCCCACTACGATCCGCTCGAAATGATCGACCAGGATGAAGACTTGCAACGGGTCATGCATCTGCTGGAATCCGGCTATTTCAACCAGTTCGAACCGGGCATATTCGACGACCTGATCAACTCGATAAAAAGCCCGCACGACCCCTGGATGACGATTGCCGATTTTAGGAGTTTTATCGATGCCCAAAAACGCGTTGAAGATGCCTATCGGGATAAAGACCATTGGACCAAAATGAGCATCTTGAATTGCGCGAACAGCGGCAAGTTTTCCACCGACAGAACGATTGGCGAATACAACCGGGATATATGGAAATTAGAACCGCAGCCGGTAAAGGGCAAATAATCTTAACCAACGCAGCTGTCTCTCGTTCCCACGCGTTGCATCACTGCCATTAAGTTAAGAAGCTTCGTAAGCGCTAGTTCCCAAGCTCCAGCTTGGGAATTCAGTGCGGGAAGCTCCAGCTTCCAGTCTCGCGAAGCTGGAGCTTGGGAACCAGCGTAAATCACCAATGCAATCAACGATGCATGCTTCGAACGGCTAACTTCGCCGGAATCCCACCCTTCGGCTTCAAAGTTACCGCCATTTCAATTTCGGCTTCATCCGTACTAAGCAACTGCCAATCAAAATGCTGAATGATCATGCTCAACAAAAGTTGGCTTTCCAGTAACGCAAAATGATTGCCGATACAGATGCGCTCGCCTGTTCCAAACGGCATGAATGAAAACCTGCGATTTTCAGTATTTAAAAAGCGGTCGGGATCAAACTGTTCAGGCTGTTGCCAGAAATCCGGGTGATGGTGAAGATTGTAAATACTGAACATCGCCAGCCTGCCTTGTTTTAATAAATGGCCGTCAAGCTCGGTATCTTTTTTAATCCGGCGCATCATAATGCCGACCGGCGGACGCAGGCGCATCGATTCATTCAGCACAGCTCTGGTATAGACAAGCTGCTGCAAGTCTTCCGCCGTTGGGATTTTGCCTTGCACAAATGTATCGAGTTCTTGATGCAGTTTAGCCAGTACATCCGGATGCCGGGCCAGTAAATACAGCGTCCAGCTTAACAAATTGGCAGTGGTTTCATGACCGGCGGTAAAAATGGTAATGACTTCATCGCGAACCTGTTTGTCGGACATAAGTTCGCCGTTGTCATCGCTTGCGTTCAGCAACATATCCAATAAATCGTTGTGTGCTGCTGGTTGGGCGCGGCGTTGCTCGATGATCCCGTAAATGACCTCATCTACTACCGCGCGTGCCGTATTAAATTCCCGATTGGCCTGAGTGGGTATGAATAACGGGATGCGCAAAGGATTCATGACCGATTTGGCAGCATACCGGAGCAGCGTGTCTAAAGCAGGCGCAATGCGTTCGATTTTATCGAGGACGCTGGTGCTGAACATGGTTTGCGTGATCACTTCAAGCGTTACCTGCATCATTTCATCAGCGAGATTAACTTGCGCGCCATCGCCTAATAGCCGCCATCTAGCTAATAAGTTATTGCCGGCGGTGACAATTTGCGGAAGTAAAGATGCCAAATTACTTCTCTGGAAAACCGGCTGCATTAACCGCCGCTGTCTTTGCCATAAATCACCCTGACTGGTCACCAAGCCTTGCCCTAACACCAATGCCAGACCGGTCGGCTTTTTAGGATCATACATTTTGACAAAGATATCGCTTTGTTTGATTAAAGCCTGTTCGATCAGCTTTGGGTGGCTGATTAAATAAAAATGGCGAATCGCCAATCTGAAACTTACCAAATCGCCATAATCACGCTGCCAGTCGCAAAGTGCTTGGAACGGATTAGCCTTCATCTGGTGTAAATTGCCTAATAGAAATTCTCCTTTGATTTTTGGGATTGTTTTGTTTTGTGGCATGGGCAACACGGTTAGTTTCGTAGGTCGGGTTAGCGGTAGCGTAACCCGACATTTTACGCGAATGTGTCGGGTTACGGCTATCGCCTAACCCGACCTACTTGGCTAAACAACGTTATTCCGATCCATGTGGATAGTCATGATGAGGTCTAGACCATTACAATCCCCTATACTACACCGATACGCCACTGTCCACCGGTAACCGATATTGTTCCCGCATAACTTCAAATTGGCTACGGATTTCCTTGACGGTTTCTTCCAATTCCGGCCCCATTCGTAAAGCATCGTCCCTGCGGGATTCTCCGATTTCATGGAGGATGGCATAATAGAAAGGCTTGAATCGCTCCTTGAAATTTAAGTTCTGGTAACGCTCATCTTCGAACAACTTCAAGGCAAAAGCGGTTTGGCCTTTGGCGACAAGCATGACAATCGGAAAGAAAATTAATACATCCCCTATGATTTCGATTTCCGCCGCAAACTCGGTCAATGCAGCATCAATAGCGGAGAAAGCCTCATGATACTCTTCGTTCCATAAAGCAATCACACCGAAATGCAAATTCCCTTTCGCAGAGGGATCTACTACAACCCCTTTGCGACTAAGTTCCAAAGCCTCACGGGGCAACTTTGCCTGTGCGCAATAGAGCGTTGCAAGGTTACGCATAACGTCAATATCGCCTTCTTCCACTACCATCAAATAATAATGTTCGGCCCGTTCCACATTACCCTGCTCATGATACAGAATAGCCAAATTGCACATGGCGCCAGCATCACCTTTTTCCGCAGCCATCAAATAATAATGTTCAGCCAGTTCCAGCTTGCCCTGCTGATGATACAGAATAGCCAAGTTGCACATAGCATCGAGATCACCTTTTTCCACTGCCATTAGGTAATAATGTTCAGCCCGTTCCAACTTACCTTGTTGCTCATAGAGTAAAGCCGTCTTAAACATAGCATCTGGGTAGCCCTTATCAGCCAGCGGCTGGATATATTTAGAAGCATTTTTCAAATCCCCTCGCGCATAAGCCTCATCAGCTTTGCCAAACAAACTGTAATCCGATTCCGGCAAACTCTCCGACACCTGCGGCAGCACCTCTCGGGTAGCATCCAACACGCGTTGTTGCAGATCAGGATCGCGCAAGCTCTGCGCCAACGCTTGGCTCCACAATAGCGCGTGCCGTGGCTCCAGTTTGCCTTCCCGCAACATGCCCAAATGACGTTCGGCGCGGCCAGCCAATTCCTGTTCGTCGCACCAGATTTCCAAAAAACGCACCAGCCAAGTGGCGCGTCGACGGTCGTTTTTACGGCCCAAACGCATCAAACACCAAATATTGAAAAAACGCTCTTCCAGTTGGTACAGGTGATTTTTGGTGGAGGTGGGAATGCGCCGTACGACGAAGTTTCTTTCCAGCTGGGTTAGCTGGGCCGACACCTGCTTGCTGGGCAATCGTGTTTTCTGGGCGATTTCCTTGGTAGACATAGCATCCCAACCCAAGGCGATAGCGGTAACTATGGCTTGTTGTTGGGTGGGCAAGTCGTCCAAGCGATGTTTGTACAGCGGAGTGACGCGATCCAGCAGCATGTCCAGGTCGTGAAGGGCGCTGCCGTGGTCGTCCAGAAAAATTTCGAACAATAAAATCAAGGTACGCGGTACACCGGCTGTGAGGCGGCGCAAGGCTTCCACCTTGCCTGGCCGGGTATGCAAAATTTCCGCCATTTTCTTGGTCTGCTCTTCGTCGCCCAAGCCCAATAACAATTCGCGGGTTTCTTCTGCATTAAGGCCGTCCAGACTCTTCATGGTGAAGAAATGAAAAAAAGGTTTGCCATGGTCGTAGTGCTGTTCCAGCGTTATGGCCGAAGCGCCGACAATGAGAATACGACGACTGGTTGTCAGAATTTCCCGCAGGCGCTGTTGATCTCGAATACCGAACTTGCCCAGCATTTCCCCTAAATTGTCGATTAGCAGCAGCAGCGTTTTATCAGTTTTTTCCAGAGCATCAGCCAAAATGGAAAAACAGTCTTTTTCATAATGCGGAGACTGATAAGCCTCTTCGTATTGATCCGGCAGCCCTTCAAATTCCGGTCGCTCAGCTAGATGCTCTGCCGCCAGTTCCCATAAGCGACATAGAGTGGTTACCGAATACTCTTCCTCGCGAAATAAAATGGGAATAAGCCACGGTGATAATTCGGTATCGTCACGCACACAAATGGATAATTTTCGCAACAAGGTAGTTTTGCCCTGCCCGCGCAGCCCCTGAATAATGGTGTGTTTAAAAGACTGTCCGGGAGCGGCTAGTCGGATTTGTTCCAACAACGCTTTCAAGGTATCGCGACGCACCACAAAGCGCTCCACAAACTGGTCTTCCGGCATTTCCTGGGGGTTATAAACAGATGCGATTTTCATGGGTATGTCCTTTTAGTTAGCGATTTCTTTCCACCACCAAGCGCGCAGCACTGGGGAAATAAAGCGAAAATGGTTTTGATCATCACGGGCCAAATAGCCGTCGTGCTGCAAAATGTTCATTAAACGGGACAGTTCGTCCATGACATCATGTTGCACGGCTAGATTGCAGGCTTCGCCATAATCAATGCCCTCGCGCTGTGGATCGGCGGCTAGGCTGAGTAGTGTTTTGCAGAAGCGGTATTCAGGTCGCGCCAAGGCTTGAGGTTTCAGTCGCCCATGCCAATGTTCGAAGTTCTGGCGGTGACTCAGCATAGCTTCGAAGGCTTCATCAATGTGACTTTCTTGCAGTGGAGAAGCATGGAGTTCATCCACCAACAAGCTGATATAGAATGGAGCCAACCAAGCAATACGGTTCAATAGAGTTTCCACCCATTCGTCGCTGGCTTGCAGGCTTTTTTTCTCAAGCAACCGGGCTGTGTAACCTGACGCCTCATCAATCCGAAACGGACGCATTTTGACTTCGCGTAAGTCGTTGATGTGCTTGGTATAGCCCATACCTTCCACCACGTTCTGTAAACCGATGGAGCCAGCATAAAGGAACTGAATTTTGCCTTGGTAGCGCGGTTCTTGACGTAACTCGCGTTGAGTTGTTAGCAATTTTCGCACTTGCTGTGTACCTTCGTTTTCGCGGATGTTTTCCAGAACCTGGGGAAACTCGTCCAGCATCAATACAATGGGACGGCCCGGCTCCAAGCTTTCCAGCAAACGGCAAAACTCGGCGTGATAATCCAGAGACTTGGCATCTCCAAAACGGACGCTTTTGCCCAACTCTTGTATGTTGATGCTTTTAAACCTGCTCGTGATGCTCCAGCCTAGAGCATCCCAGCGATTCAGAAAACTCTGATCAAGCAAATGAGAAATTAGTTTGCGGTAAAACTCATCTACCGTGTCCAACGACTCGACGATCAGATAGGTGGGCAAGAATGCGGCAGGGGCATTAGCCTCCAGATGTTGCATTAACTGGGTTTTACCAATACGTCGATGGCCGCTAAGAATAACGTGTTCGCCGTTCGTCAACTGGTTTGTAAGGTTTTCGATGACATCGTGTAAAGGTTGATATTGAGACATGACCATCTCCAGGCAATAAAGTTATTGCCAGTATATTCAACAATAACTTTATTGTCAAAAGTAATGACAATAAAGTTATTGCTATCTCGATCTAAGATACGCAAAAAGGCTCCAGGCCTTAATCAATGGGTCAGCATGGTTGATTTTAGAAAAACGCGAGGGGCAATGATTGTACTGTGCGGGCTGCCGCCGGTTTGTTTACCGCAGCTAAAAACTCATAAAGTCGCGCTAGATCGTCCAGCGCTTTGCTAGTCTACTTCAACTGCATATCGGAGCGGCGTCGGTATCGAGGCTATTGGCCCAGGCTTGCACGGCTTGGTGGTCGATGACGTGTCCGGTGTCAACATCTGCCAGTGCTTCCAACGTCAGACGCCTGCGCTCTTCTTCTTGTCCGAGCCAATCCGTCAACGCCTGTTTGATAATCCAACCGCGTGAGCGATCCAAGCGAGCGGCTATTTGGTCAACCTTGTCGGCCAGTTCTTCCGGAACATGTGCGCTAATCACTTTGGTGTTCATGGTTCACTCCTTTAAAATCGAATTTCATCATATAGAGTAAATTTGGTTATTTCAATATTTGTTGGGGAGCTAATCGGTTGCAAATATAAGCACAAAATTGTCGGGGCTTGCATTGTGCATTTGCACACTTCCTGAATTTAAACCTGCCGCACCGGTCCTGGATACTTCGCCACCAAAGCATCTGCTGTCAGCAAAGTGATTCCCTCGACGGTAGCCTGGGCAACAAGGATGCGATCGAATGGGTCTTTATGAATGGGTGGCAAACTGTCGATAGAAACAGCATGCTCGGCGGTAATAGCCAATTCTTGATAGCCGTTGTCCAGCAACCCACGACGTAGCACTCTTGCATCGACCTGAAAATCGGAACGTCCAAGCCCGCGCTTGATGGCAATTTCCCAAAGGCTGGCCGCACTGAAAAGCAGTTCGTTCGACGGGTCTTCCAGCAATGGGCGTGCAACCGCTGACAATTGGTCAGGCGAGCCAGCCGCCCATAATAACAAGTGGGTATCCAGTAGCAGCTTCATTCTTCATCGCCAAAAAGCAGCTCGATTTCCTTGCTGCCCATGCTGTCGAAATCGTCAGGAACGGTGATCTGTCCTTCCATGAATCCTAGTCTTCGGATTTGTCCGGCTGATGGAGCATCCAGCCGAGTCACTTTGACCAGCGGCTTTCCAGCTTTGGCGATGATGAAAGACTCGCCTTTTACCGCTTGATCTATCAACCGAGACAGCTGGGTTTTAGCTTCGTGGATATTGACTGTCTGCATGATAAACCTCATTGAGTTAAGTTCAGTTAGTTTAGTCTATGATATATGATTTAGAAAACCATCGACACGATGATTACGACCTTCTGTATTGAAAGCGGATTGCCGTTATTGCATTCAGACAAGGATTTTCAACCCTTTCAACAGTTTTTGGGTTTGCAGGTTTTATAGAATACCTGTCGGAATGTCTATTCCGTCCTGGAAGTTTGAATATCTATGGATAAACACTTAAGCAAAGATTGCGAATCATCACCTCCTCATCAGCGGGGACAATCAGCACAGGTTTATGACCGGCAAGACCGATTTCATTCTTCCCGGCGCGGTTGGAATACTTATCCAACGCAAACCCCAAAAAAGCCAAGGGATCGCAGATTTTTTCACGAACTTCGGCAGAATGCTCACCTATGCCGCCGGTAAAAACCAGCGCATCGATACCGCCCGCCTTGGCCGCAAAGCCGCCGATCGCCGCCCTAACCTGACGGCAAAAATAGTCGACGGCGAATTGGGCGTTTTCACTGTTACTCGAAAGCAACTCATTCATTTCCGAACTTTCACCCGCAGACAAAGCCATCAGCCCCATCTGGTGAAACACCATGTCGCTCAATTGTTCGGGATTGTAGCGTTTCGCCAGCTCCAGCATCACGCCGGGATCGAGGTCACCGCTACGGGTTCCCATCGGGATGCCGCCCGCCGGGGTATAACCCATCGTGGTATCCACGGATTTCAGGTTTTCCATCAGGCAAAGGCTGGCGCCGCTGCCCAAATGGGCGACGACCACTTTTTTATAAGCCACGTCGCCCAAAACTCCCGCAAGCATTTTGGCGATGTAGGCGTAATTGAGCCCATGAAAACCGAAGCGGCGCAGCCCAAGCTCGATCGGAATCGGCAGGCGTTTAGCCAACTCGGGCATCGTGGCATGAAAAGCCGTATCGAAACAAACGACTTGCGGCGCATTGAAACGCTGCAGGCACAAATCCAGCCCCAGCAGGTTGCCCGGCAGATGCAGCGGGGCAAGATGGATCAGTTCTTCCAGTCGGCAACGCTCGGCCGCATCGACCCGCCTTGCCGGATCGACAATATCGCCGCCATGGACAAAGCGATGCCCGACCCGCTCCGGCATATCGCCTTCCAGATCGTGCAGGAGTTGATCGAACGCTTCCCGTTGGTCATGCACTCGCTCATAGCGGAAATCGCGCCGCGCCCCGTCAGCGGAAAACAGGCTCGCCTTGATCGAAGACGAGCCGCTGTTGATGGTTAGAACCGAGTGCTTCAATACGGCCACACCCAGTTGTCAACCTCGGGCAAATCGGTGCCGTGTTCGTAAGCGTAGTTGCGGCATTCGATCTGCATATCGCGCATGCTTTCTTTGACATGCGCACCCGCTACTCGCAAAGCCGGAACGCGGTTAATCGCATCGATCACCAGGCTGAAACGGTCGATCTCGTTCTGGATCGCGAGTTCCAGCGGCGTATTGATACTGCCTTTTTCCTTGTAGCCGCGTACATGCAGGTTCTTGTGGTTGTTGCGACGATAAGCCAAACGATGGATCAACCAGGGATAGCCGTGGAAGTTGAACAAAATAGGCTTGTCCAGCGTGAACAGGCTGTCGAAATCCTTATCCGATAAACCGTGCGGATGTTCTGATTCAGGCGTCAGCTTGTAAAGGTCAACCACGTTGATAAAGCGAATCTTGAGTTCCGGGAAGTTCTCGCGCAGCAACACCACTGCGGCCAGCGCTTCCTTGGTAGGAATGTCGCCCGCGCTGGCGATAACCAGATCCGGCTCGAACCCTTGATCGTTACTCGCCCAGCCCCAGATGCCGATACCCTTGGTGCAATGCTTGATCGCCGCATCCATATCCAAAAATTGCAGATGCTTTTGTTTGTCGCAAACGATCACGTTGATGTAATCGGTGCTATTCAAACAATGGTTGGCAACCGTCAGCAGGCAGTTTACATCGGGCGGCAGGTAGATGCGCGTCACCGCCGGGCTTTTGTTGACCACCACGTCGAGAAAGCCGGGGTCCTGATGGGTGAAGCCGTTGTGATCCTGACGCCATACGGTGGAGGTAATCAACAGATTCAATGACGAAACCGGCGCGCGCCACGCGACTTCCTTGGACATGGCCAGCCACTTGGCATGCTGGTTGAACATCGAATCGATCACATGTACGAAAGCTTCGTAGGTGGAGAAAAAACCGTGGCGGCCGGTCAGCAGATAGCCCTCCAGCCAGCCTTCCAGCGTGTGCTCGGAGAGCATTTCCATGACCCGTCCGTCCGGCGACAGTTCGCCGCCATCGGCGTCTTCCGGCAAATAGTCGGCCAGCCAGGTTTTTTTGCTGACTTCGTACACGTTGTCCAGCTTGTTCGAGCTGTTTTCGTCGGGGCCGAACACGCGGAAATTGTGCATATTCAGACTCATGATGTCGCGCAGGAACTTGCCCAGCGGACGCGTATTTTCAGCAGTGGTGGTGCCCGGTTTGGTCACGACGGCGGCATATTCGCGGCAATCCGGCAAGTGCAGGGCTTTGCGCAACAGGCCGCCGTTGGCGTGGGGGTTGGCGCTCATGCGCCGCGCGCCCTTCGGTGCCAAAGCTTTAAGTTCGGGCAGCAAGCGTCCGTCCCGGTCGAACAACTCTTCCGGCTTGTAGCTGCGCAGCCAGTCTTCCAGCTGCTTGAAATGCTCAGGCGTGTCGCGCACATTGCCCAGCGGCACTTGGTGAGCGCGCCAGAAGCCTTCCACTTTCTTGCCGTCAACCTCTTTCGGGCCGGTCCAACCTTTGGGCGAACGCAATACGATCATCGGCCAGCGCGGGCGGACAGGCTTGCCACTACTGCGCGCTTCCTGTTGGATGCGGCGGATTTCCAGAACGCATTGTTCCATCGTAACGGCCATGGCTTGATGCATGGTGTCCGGATCGCTGCCCTCGACGAAATAAGGCGTCCAGCCGTAACCCTTGAACAGGTTTTCCAGCTCTTCGTGCGGGATACGCGACAGGATCGTGGGGTTGTTGATCTTGTAACCGTTCAGATGCAGGATCGGCAACACCGCGCCATCGCGGATCGGGTTCAGAAATTTGTTGGAATGCCAGGAAGTCGCCAGCGGCGCGGTTTCGGATTCGCCATCGCCGACCACCACCGCAACGATCAAATCGGGATTGTCGTAAGCTGCGCCGAACGCATGCGAGACGCTGTAACCGAGTTCGCCACCTTCATGAATCGAGCCCGGCGTTTCCGGTGTGCAGTGGCTGCCGATGCCGCCCGGAAAGGAAAATTCCTTGAAGAACTGGCGCATGCCGTGTTCGTCTTCGCTCTTGTTCGGATAGGTTTCGCTGTAAGCGCCTTCCAGATAGACCGGGCCTAGTACGCCCGGCGCGCCATGTCCCGGCCCGGCCAGGAAAATGGCATTCAGATCGTACTTGTTGATCAACCGGTTGAGGTGGATATAAGTGAAAGACAATCCCGGACTGGATCCCCAGTGCCCCAGCAAGCGGCTCTTCACATGCTCTATCTTGAGCGGTTCGCGCAGTAGCGGATTGTCGCGCAGATAAATCATGCCCGCAGCCAGATAGTTGCAGGCTCGCCAATAGGCGTCAATATTACTGATTTCTTCTGAGGTTAGCTGGGTCGGTTGGGTGGTCATGTTTATATATCCGGGTTTGGTTTCATAGGAGACAATTGACTTTCGATATTAGACATTCTCATTATGACGCCTGTATGACAGACTGGCTAACAATACAAGTTAATCGCTCTTGAATGGCCTAACGACGATGAAGAACACCTGAAATGAAAGTATTTGGGCGAAGGGTGAATAAGCTCAGCGCCTCCATTCCAACACTGAATTGACATCAATACCCGCTTGAACATGCTCTGTGCCAATAGATAATTGCACCCTGACTTTTGAGTAATTTAGCAAAAGAGAACAACAAGTGTTGACTCGCCAAATGATAATCATTATTATTTAAACCCATGAACAAACAACTACCCGACTCTATCGAACCTCCGGACTTAACGCTGTCTACAAAGCAGGACACAACGCCGGCTTTACGACAACGGTTAAACAGCGCCGAGCTATTTAGTGAGAGCCGCGAAGTTATCATCGAACACGCCGGTGAGGAATACCGCTTACGTTTAACGCGCCAGGACAAATTAATCCTGACCAAATAATTTGTAAAAAATAGCCAGCCATCATCCAACACTTTCAACTGTTGGTAGCCAGCCAATGTCAAAGACACGCTACAACTGTAGCTTCGGCAGACTCCATTCTGCCTAATATTGGGATGGTGAAATCAATGAACTCAAATAAACAACACAAGAAAGTCAGCCTTGCCGGTAACGCCGATTGTCGCGTGGTATTTTGTCCTGATTGCGGCACATTAGAGATAACTTTGGGCGCAACAAAGATACACACCAATTGTGAATCGTTACACATACTCAGCTCAGTCTTAAACCATGCCAAGGTACGGATCGCCCAGATGCAAGATGCGTCGACGGCAAATCGCAATACCCAGCCAACAATAAGCCGTATTCACTAAAGGTCATCCGGAAAAACCCTGTCACCTAGCCAAAGTGGAAGTTACGCGCGCCAATAACCGCCACGCTACGCGCTATCGGTCAGGATTATAGATGAAACATCGGTTTCATCTCCGAGCCAGCTAAATCTATTGCACAAAAAAACAGCCACCCAGCTTTCTTGCCAGGCAGCCATCACTCTAATTATTAAAGGGGAAAGGCATGTCGAAAAGAAAGATGACATCAAAAAGAACAAACAACGCAAACTGGCGGCAGGCGGCATTATTGCCGCTGGGAGCCGCGTTGAACGGCATGGCAATGGCCGCCGACCAACCGACCAAAGTACAGACTGCTGAAAAAAAAGAAATCACCCTGCCGGCCGTAAAGATTAAAGCGACACGCGATAATAAACCCGGCAATTACAAAGCAGGCACCTCGACGGTCGGCACCAAAACCGACACTCCGCTGATAGAAACACCCCAATCGATCTCGGTGATTACCAACGATCAAATGGAAGCACAAAATGTCAGCACCATGGCCTAAGCCTTGCGCTACACGCCCGGCGTATAAAGCGAGACGTTCGGTTTTGAGCCGCGCACCACCTTCATCAAAATTCGCGGCTTCGATGCGACGGAAACCGAACTTTACCGCGACGGCCTCAAACTCAGCAATCCGGGATTCGCGGTAGGCTACAGCCTGGAGCCTTATGGCGCGGAGCGCGTCGAAGTACCGCGCGGGCCCGTTTCGGTTCTTTACGGACAAGCCCAGCCCCGGCGGCTTGGTTAACTACGTGTCCAAGCGGCCGACATTCGACCCGTTCCGGGAAATTAAATTTGAAGCGGGGACTTACGACCGTTTCCAAGGCGAACTCGATGTCGGCGGCGCGCTTGATGAACGAAAAACGCTGGCCTATCGCGTCACCGGACTGGTGCGCGACAGTGAAACCCAGGTCGATTTCATCAAAGACAACCGTATTTATGTCGCAGGCACTGACCTGGAAACCCAGCGACGATACGACGCTGACCTTTTTAAGTCATTACCAAAAGGATGACACCAAGCCCTCGCAACGTTTACCGGCCGAAGGTACGTTGCGCTCCAATGCCAACGGCAAAATCCCGACCAACCGTTTCACCGGCGAGGCGAATGTCGATCAATACAGCTGAGAAGAGTTTGCTGTCGGTTACGCCTTGGAGCATCGCGTCAACGATGCGGTAACGCTGCGCCAAAACACCCGTTACTACAACAACGAAGTCGATGACCGCTCCATTTATACGACCGCATTGCTGGCCGACCAAAGCACGATCAGCCGCGCGTTGTATGTAAGTTTCGGCAAAGTACACGGCTTCAATCTCGACAACCAGGCCCAATTTAAATTCTCGACAGCAATGCTGGATCACACCTTGCTATCGGGCCTCGATTTTCAACATGTCGGCTCCAATTCGCTGCAAACTTACGGCGCCGCGCCGAACCTCGACATTTTCAACCCGGTCTACGGCTCAACCGTTGCATCCGCTCCGGTCTTTAAAAACGAGGATGTGACCCAGAACCAGATCGGCCTTTATCTTCAAGACCAGGTCAAATTCGGCGAGCACTGGCGAGCGACATTGGGCGGGCGCTATGACCGCGCGGATAGCATGACCAAGAACCAGCTCACCGGTTTAAGCACAACGCAGGACGACCATGCACTTACCGGCCGCGTCGGCCTGGTGTACGTGGACGACAACGGCCTGGCGCCATACTTCAGTTATACGCAATCCTTTCTTCCCGCTCTGTGCACCGATGCGGGCGGCAAAGCCCTTAAACCTGAAACGGGCGAACAATATGAGTGGCGTCAAATTCCAGCCGAAAAATCAAAACAGCTTCATCACACTGGCGTATTTCGACCTTACGCGCACAGACTTCCTGACCCCCGACCCCATCACTTATGCGAATGTACAGCGAGGCGAAGCGAATTCCCGCGGCGTCGAGCTGGAAGGCGTCGCCAGTTTGGATAACGGCTTAAACCTGACGGCCAACTATACCTACCTGAATACCAACGTGACCAAGAGTTCCTTTGCCGCCGAAGTGGGTGAGCCGCTTGAATATACGCCCGAGCACAAAGCTTCGGCATGGGCCGATTACACCGTGCTGACCGGCATCGCCAAAGGTTGGGGCGTGGGCGGCGGCGCACGCTTTATCGGCACATCGTTCGGCAACAGCTATGCCGCCAAAAACACGATCGAAGTGCCCTGCATAGTGTTGTTCGACGCCTCGACGCATTACAACTGGAAGCAATTTCAATTCTCCCTCAATTTGCAAAATGCGCTTGATAAAGAATACATACCGACGCCCTGGGTACGGCCTTGTTGCCCGAATTAATCAAATCGTCCGGCATCGATACCACAAGCTGGCTGCGGCATTATTTGAATTGCTATTTGAGCCCCCCCCTGCTGCATTGTTTCTACGCCTACGATCTGGTGTTTATGCCGCACGGCGAAAACCTGATCCTGGTCTTGGAAAACAATGTCCCGGTAAGAGCCATCATGAAAGACATTGCCGAAGAGGCCACGATCATGAACAAGGAAGTCGTGCTGTCCGAGAAAGTGCAGCGCCTGTCGGTATTCGTGCCGGAAGAATTGAAGACATTGTCGATCTTCACGGACTTTTTTGATTTGATTTTTCGTTATATGTCCCACATTCTGGTTGAGCACGGCGGTTATTCCGAACACCGGTTTTGGCAACTGGTCGCCGAGTGCGTACTGGACTATCAACGCACGCATCCCGAACTGGCGGATAAGTTCGAACAGCACGACCTGTTCGCGCCTGAATTTATCCGCTCCTGTCTGAACCGGCTGCAACTGGGCAATAATCAGCAAATGATCGATCTCGCCGACCCGGCCAAAAACCTGAAATTTGTCGGCACGTTGAAAAATCCGATAGCCGTCTTTAAAACCAGGGCTAGCGCGTCTGACATAGCGGAGGCGTGCGTATGAGCCACAGGGTTTTATATCGCGCGTCGGCGTTTTCGCTGTAACGCTTATGTTGATGCACAGCTCTATCAAGCAATGGTACCTGGTCCACAAATGGACGAGCCTGATTTGCACCGCGTTCATGCTGCTGCTGTGCCTGACCGGGCTGCCGCTGATTTTCGCCGATGAAATCGATCGCGCGCTCGGCTATAGCATGGCGCCGCCGGACTTGCCTGAAACGGCGGAGCGGGCCGATCTGGACACGATCATCTCGGCCGCCAAAGCGCGGAGGCCCGGCGATGCCGTGCAATTTATCGTGACCGACCCGGACGAGCCTGATCTATGGTTTGTGCGCATGGCCGAGAGCGTGGCGGCGGCAAAGCCCTCGGCGTTTTACGCATTCCCCGGCAGTCGCTATTTTTGCGAAAGCTTTTATGGGCATCCCTGCCCAACAAGCGGCAAAAGCTACGCGACCGCTAATGCCTGCGGCTGCCCCAGCCGTCCTGCTTCATTCGTTGGATACCCAGCAAGGGGTATCCAACATCATTCTCGCAATGACTTGATGCGATGTCGGAAAGCCTGCATTTTCACTACGCAAAAAGCGCTTCGTGAAAACACATGCGCTATCGCTTCTGGGGACTACTCGACTCCTGTCTCGCAGCGGACGCCCGCACCGGCGATTATCTGTATCAGTATCCGCTGGACCAGGGCATCATGAATGTTGTGCTGCGGCTGCATGCCGATATGTTCGCAGGCCTGTGGGGGACTCTGTTTCTAGGGTTTATGGGGCTGCTGTTGGGCGCGTCGCTGGTATCGGGCGTCGTACTGTATGGCCCGTTCATGCGCAAGCTTGCATTCGGAACGGTGCGGCGCAAGCAATCGGCGCCTTTAAAGTGGCTGGATCTGCACAACCTGCTCGGCATCGTGACATTGGTCTGGTTTCTTGTCGTCGGCGCTACCGGCGTAATCAATACCCTGGCGACGCCGATATTCGGGCAATGGCAATCCGGCGAATTGGCCGATATGATCGCTCCCTACCGCGATAGGCCTCCGGTTCAGGAACTCGGCTCGGTGCAGAAAGCGCTGGATGCCGCACGCACGGTTGCGCCCGATATGTCGCTCAGTTTTATGGCGTTTCCCGGCAGCAGCTTTGCCGGGCCGGGCCATTTTGTCGCCTTCATGCAAGGCAATTCGCCGCTGACATCCAAGCTGCTCAAACCGGTCTTGATCGATGCGCAAACAGGACTGGTCGTTGAAACGCGCGAATTGCCCTGGTACGTCACCGCGCTTTTGATCTCCAAACCGCTGCATTTCGGCGAGCACGGCGGCCTGCCGCTGAAGATTATCTGGGCGCTGCTCGATATACTCAGCATTGCGGTACTCGGCAGCGGCTTGTATCTGTGGCTAAAAAAACGCAATGTCTCATTGGAAGCACGGCTGGGCGCGCTGCTGAACGAAAAGGAAAAAGATTCCGCATGAAAACATCACTGACGGGGATACAAATATGGGGCATGCCGGTCTTGCTGGGCTTAGTCAGCGCCGGCGGTCTTATCGCCGCCCTGCTATTCGATGGTATCGGCGATGCAGTGTCATGGCTTGCCCTTGCCGCGCCGGTCATGACCGCTCTTTGGTATGGCGTCCGGCGTACCTGATCGCCAGTTGGTGAGCGGGTTAAACCCCATACACGCCGCTGTAAATGTGCATTTCGGCTTCGGCCAGCGGCTTTGCTTTTTTCAGATAACAGCCAAACCATGAGCTAGCCTGGTTGACATAGTTGGTTTTATTGCTGCTTTCAGCGCTGGATTCGGCCAACAGGCGATAATGCCTCGAAATGACCAGTGCAAGGCAAGGCGATTGTCCCATTGCATACTGGATTTTTAAATAATCTATCGCGCTGATCAGCAGCTCATGTTTCTTATCGTCTTGCATCGTGGTTATTCCTTACCCAGCTGGACGGGAAGCCGGTTCATTTTTGATTTTGCCAAAGAGAGAAATATCTTCCAGACAATCTGCTTTGAGCCAAAATCCAGGCATCTAAAATCTGTTGCATGGATTTGCCCTTTTTCAACAAGAGCCGTCAATACCTCAGGCGCTATAGCCAGTTTCACAGACGGAGCGGGACGAAAAAAAGAAAGAAATGTTTTCATGACTAGACCGGGTATTTATTGCTCTGATACAAATGATAATCGTTCTTATTTAAAAGTAAAGTGTTTTTCTTCCCCTCGTTTGCTTATTCCTATACATCTTACTTTGAATATGCCGCGCATAACTTTTTCATTAAAAGCTCGCCATAACCAAAACTTACTTCCTTTCAGGCTGAATGGATGATTCGGCTTTCCTGCGTAAAATACGGGCAACGGCTCAACCCCATCTCTTTTTGGCTCTGAGTAACTAACCTTCTTCACTGCACATACTCATTAGTTGCCGTTGATAAAAGTTGCATAACATCAGTTAAGTATTTGTCAGAAAAAAACCAACAAGTGTTGACTCGCCAAATGATAATCATTATTATTTATATCCATGAACAAACAACTTCTCCCCTCACCTGAATCTTTAGACTTAACGCTGTCTACAAAGCAGGACATAACGCCCGTTTTACGGCAGCGGTTAAACAGCGCAGAGCTATTTGGTACGGGAAACGAAGTTGTCATCGAACATGCGGGTGAAGAATACCGATTACGTTTGACTCGTCACGGCAAATTAATCCTGACTAAATGATTTATCTCTTGACCTAGTTATTACGCTTTATTGTCGGCAGGTTATTTTCCTCCTACCTACCGGCCTCTCTCCTAATAATGATATGGGGAATGAACATGCCGACAATAAAGTGCAATGCATATAAGTCAAGAGCAGCCAGCCATCCGACACTCAGGTGCCCGGTAGCCGGCCAATATCAAAGAAACGCTGCCTATTGCAGCTTCGGCAGACGTTATCCTGCCTAACATTTGGATGGCAAAAATCAATGAACTCAAATAAACGACACAAGAAAGCAGGACTATCCGGTAACGACAATTGTCGCGTGGTATTTCGCCCGGATTGCGGCACATTAAAGATACATTTTGGCGCATCAACAATGCGCACCCATTGTGAATCATTACACATACTCAACAAATAAGGAGCGGCCATGTTCACTAAAATGATCTTCCCAATAGCCACCTTCTATTTCCTGGAAAATCGTCCCGCCCTCATGTTAGGAAATATTAATCATAACAGCGTTACGCGAAGCAAGGACCGCCCATGGATCGCGTTGGTTTTGGTGCTATGCGCGCACCTGGCGATGTTTGCGGCATTACGTCCACAATCGCAGTCTTTGCCACTTGAGACGCCCCCCGAGCCCATCATGATTAGCTTGCTGAGCGCGCCAGAGGCAACGCCGCAAAAACCGATGCCGCCCGTCCAGCCAATAGCAAAAGAGCAAAAACCAGTCAAGAAAAAAGTCAAACCGATCACTAAACCTGTTGTGCCACTGATAAAGCAAACAAATCAGCCGGTAACCCCGCCTGTGGAACAAACATCCACGCCAGTAGCGACAACAGATTCGCCGATTGCCGAACAGCAGACAAAGACAACAACCAACAAGCCCGCAGACGACACACAGCCATACCAGTCACCCAACTTCAATGCGGCTTATTTAAATAACCCGGCACCGAATTACCCATCAATCTCGCGGCGACTGGGCGAACAAGGCTTGGTGTTGCTACGCGTACAGGTAACAGTAGACGGCACAGCCGGCTCCGTAGAAGTGCAAACCGGTAGCGGCTCAAGCCGACTCGATGAGGCTGCGCTGGAAGCGGTCAAGAAATGGCAATTTGTTCCAGCCAAACGTGGCGAACAATCGGTTAGTGCATCGGTCGTTGTACCGGTCAGATTTTCAATAGAAGAAGGATAAAATCATCATGCAAGCAGAATATCTCTTAGACAACCTGAAATTCATCAGCCAAGGCGGTGCAGTATCTATCGCCGTAGCAGCGATGCTGCTGGCCATGTCCATCGGAAGCTGGACTTTAATGGTCATCAAAGCGATACAGGCGCGGCGTTTAAGAAGCAGCAGCGCCCGTTTTTTAGAACGCTTTTGGCAAGCCTCGTCGACAACCCTATCATCAATGGTGACTGTCATGAGCGAGGATTTGAATAAAGCGGAAAACCCGTTCGCGCGTCTTGCGATACAAGGCATCAATGCTGCCAACCATCACAAGCGTTACACTGCGCAACTTTTTGCGGAGCACGCAGTTATCGCCAATGAAGGTGGAAGTGGCGCCCTTCAAGAACATTCGCGACATGATGAGTTTATTGCCCAGGCGCTACGTCGCGTTATCGGCCAGGAAGCCATGCACCTGGAAACGGGGCTTACCTTATTGGCTTCGGTGGGTAGTATCGCCCCTTTCATTGGGTTATTCGGCACAGTCTGGGGCATCTATCATGCGCTCGGCGCCATCGCCGTCGGCGGCCAAGCCTCTGTAGACAAAGTAGCGGGACCGGTCGGCGAAGCATTGATCATGACCGCATTCGGTCTGGCCGTTGCCATACCCGCGGTGCTGGCCTATAACGCCCTGGTACGCGACAACCGCCTGTTAATGGGTCAATTGGAAACGTTTGCCCACGATCTGCATACCTACCTGACCACCGGCGTACCATTGGCAGCTGGGGAAGTTACCGAAATGACACCCATGGCGGTGTCATTATGATGGGCTCAGGCGGATTCGGCGGCGATAATCACCATACCCAGCCGATGGCGGAAATCAACACGACGCCGATGGTGGACGTGATGCTGGTGTTGCTGGTCATTTTCATCATTACCGCACCGCTGCTCACCCACTCAATCAAAATCGACCTGCCGCAAGCCGGCAGCCAGTCCAATCCGGAAAAACCCGATATTGTGACCCTGTCGATTAATGGAGAAGGCAAACTGTTTTGGAACGATGCGCCATTTGAAGAGGCGGAACTCGCCTCAAGGCTGGGGACAGAAGCGCAGAAAAGGCCCCAACCCGAAGTGCATTTACGTGCCGATAAACAAACCAACTATCAGCAATTGGCAATGGTTATGTCCGCCGCACAAAGCGCAGGAATAGAAAAACTTGGATTTGTTACCGAACCGAATTCAAAAAAATAACACAACCGGTTTACGCCGCAGTGCGTCGATCCCGAATATTCAGCCAGCCATCGCCCTGAGTGACTAGCCAGCCAACAAGCTAACCATAACAAGTAAGGCTATTTATGAAAAATCACAAAAACCGACCGCTAATACCGGCTATTGCCCCATTATTGAACGCATCGCATACTTTAATGAAATGGCAACTGGGAGCGCTATTACCGCTAGGATTGGCATTAAGCACAGTGACCATGGCTGCCGATCCTGTTTCGAAAACACCCGCAACTGAAGGTAAAGAACTAACCTTGCCTACCGTTAAAGTAAAGGCGTCGCGCGAGAAAACGCCCAATGTTACGAAGGGCTATCAAGCCAAAAGCAACTCAACGGCAGTCAAGACCGATACGGCCCTGATCGACCTTCCGCAATCAATCACCGTTATCACGCAAGAATTGATCAAGGACCAAAATATGCAGAGCATAGCCGATACGACTCGCTATGTACCCGGTGTCGGCACCGCCCAAGGGGAAGGCAATCGGGATAACCCGATTTTTCGCGGCAACAGTTCGAACTCGGATATGTATGTCGACGGCATACGCGACGACGTGCAGTATTTTCGCGATCTTTACAACATCGAAAGGGTCGACGTGCTGAAAGGCCCTAACGCGATGGTTTTCGGTCGCGGCGGTTCAGGCGGCTTGATTAACCGCGCCACCAAGCAGGCCAACTGGAGCAATTTACGCGAAATGAATTTCCAGATCGGTTCCTTCGATAAATATCGGGGCACAGGGGACGTCAACCAAGCCATTAACGACAACGTTGCCGTGCGCCTCACGGGCATGTGGGAGAATTCCCGCAGCTACCGCGACGGCTTCGATGCCGGACGCTGGGGCGTTAATCCCACTTTAACCTGGCAGCCCAGCGAGCAGACCAAAGTATCGCTGGGCTATGAGCATTACGACGATAAAAGAACTGCGGATCGAGGCATTTCCTCGTTTGCGGGCCGCCCGGTCAACACCGATGTCTCTACTTTTTTCGGCGATCCGGAGCGCAGCCCGACCACGGCAACGGTCGATTCTTTCAAGGCAGTGCTAGACCACGACTTCGGCGGAGGCGTCTCGGTTCGCAACAGCAGCCGTTACGCCAGCTATGATAAGTTCTACCAAAACATCTTTCCGGGCGCGGTCAATGCCGCCGGCAACCAAGTCGCGATTTCGGCCTACAATGACGCTAACCAGCGCGAAAATTTATTTAACCAAACCGACCTGACTTTTTCGTTGAACACCGGGCCTCTTAAGCACAAGTTTCTGACGGGTATGGAATTCGGCCGGCAGGAAAACGATAACTTCCGGAATACCGGTTATTTTACCAATGTGGGCGCTAACGCTACGTCAGTCAATGTTTCGTTGGCAGATCCCAGGTATCGCGGCGCCGTCGCTTTCCGGCAATCCGCCACGGACGCGAACAATCACGGAGTGACAACCATTAAGGCCGGTTATGTGCAGGATCAGATCGACTTAACGGAACATTGGAAGGCCATCATGGGGGTTCGCTTCGATCGCTTCGAAGTCGATTTCACCAATAACCGCAATGGTCAAAACTTTGCTACTAATGACAATCTGGTGTCCCCACGCGGCGGTTTGATCTACAAACCGTTTGACAACTTCTCCTTGTATAGCAACTACAGCATCGCCTATGTACCGAGGGCGGGCGACCAGCTGGCGTCGCTTACATTGACTAATGCAGCGTTGAAACCGGAAGAATTCAGGAATTACGAAGTGGGAGCAAAATGGGATATTCGACCCGACCTGTCGGCAACGCTGGCCTTGTATCAACTTGACCGGCTCAATGCCCTTGCCACCGATCCCAATAATCCGGCGCTGTCGTTTTTAGTCGACGGCCAGCGCACGCGCGGCATAGAACTGGGTTTGAGCGGCAACATTACCGATGCATGGAAGGTCATGGGCGGCTATGCCTTTCAAAACGGCGAAATCACCAAAAGCATTTCAAGCACCGCATTGGCCGGCGCCACCCTGGCACAGGTACCGGAACATACCTTCTCGCTGTGGAACCGTTATGACATTACCCAGCAATGGGGCGTAGGCCTGGGCTCGATATACCGCAGCAAAATATTTGCGGCCACCGATAACCTGGTCACCCTGCCCGGCTTCCTGCGCTTCGATGCGGCCGTCTACTTCAAGGCTACTAAAAATATCCAATTGCAAGTCAATGTCGAAAACCTGTTCGATAAGAAGTATTACGCTAATGCGCACAACAACACCAATATCACACCGGGTTCGCCGATCGCCGTTAATGCGGGAATTACTGTAAAGTTTTAAACTATTGTCGTCCCTAACGCATGAAAAACAAGCGGGATGAATTATAAAGTAAATTCTGCTATTTTCTTGAGGTAGGCCGGGTTGCTCGATAAAGCGACCAACCCGCCGACTCCTATCTTTGTCGCACTACCAGATTTAACGGTCATAGTCAGCCCAACATCGACTAAGGTAGCGTTTCGGAATGGCATCAACGCAACGCACAAAGCGACTTTGGGGCTCTATGAGATGCATCCCGCTTTCGCCGCTTTCCGTGATGAAGCATTTAAAAAATACTACCGCACCGACGAACAAAACAGACAAGGATAAATAATGCTACAAACACAAAACCCGGAGGCACCATTGAACCGGAAATCGAAACGTATTCAATGGCTCAAATGGTTACGCCGTATCCATGCCTGGGTCGGGCTTTGGGGAGCCGCATTGGGTCTGTTGTTCGGCGTGAGCGGAATTTTGCTCAATCACCGTATGGTGATGAAAATTCCGGCGGTGCAAATGGAACAGTCGCACATTGAAATGGCCTTACCCCAGCCGCTTCCAGTCGATGCAAAAGCCTTGGCCTTATGGCTGCAAGTACAGCTAAGCATCGACCGGGAGGCCAGTAAAATTTCCATTGATCCGGAAAAAACCGTGACCTGGGCCGATCGGAACCTCCAGCAACCCAGTCAGTGGCGGGTGGATTTTCACAGTCCGCAGCAGTCTGTTACCGCCGAATACTGGGTAGGCAATACTTATGTTTCGATAAAGCGTCAGGACGCAAACGCCTTCGCCTTCATCACCCGATTGCACAAGGGCGTCGGCATGGGAACGGCCTGGGTACTGCTGGCGGATACGCTGGCCGGCGGCCTGGTATTTCTTTCTTTGACCGGCCTTTTGTTGTGGACCAAGCTGCACGGTTCACGTCTGGCTATGGCTGGCTTAGGCCTGACCTCGCTTGGGTCGATGGTGTTTATTACACTAAACTCGCTGTAAACTCAGCATTGAATTCCTGTTCAACGGGTGGCATACACTGCGCCCGTCCCCTCATTTGTGTTCTTCGTAGTGCTTTAAATCCTGCTTTAATCAATCAGCATCCGGGCCAAGGGACTGTTGCTGTCTATTGACGATTGTCGACCGGCATCGGCTACACCGCAAAGCTCAATAATTCCGTCTAGCTGCTTGATCTGCTCGGCATGTTGATGGCCGATGTTTTCTATCGCCAGCAACACTTCGCCGTCGATCATGCTGATAGCGCTGTTTAAGCCTTTATTAAGGCCTCTTAAAGCGCTTTTTTCCAATGACGGCTTTAATTTTTTCAATATAAAAAACGGTGTCAACCAGGTAATAGCGATTAACAGGCTGCTATGTACCGCAAAATCCACACCCAAATAATCCACGTCGGTCATGTTGCTGGTGTAATAGCCGATAAAAACCTGATAGCCGACCCAGCAAATGGCCGCAAGCGGCAGGATGATTTCGCATAAACGCATAATCTTTAAAAAGGCGCGATGCAATACATTGCCGGGGTTCACCAATGCTTGCCTGGCGGCCAGTTCGGTTTGCGCCTGGATGATTTTAGGCGCTTTTTCGCGTAGCGCGGACAACTGCTGCTTAAGCGGATTGACCGGAATGCCTAGCTGGTCGGCATTGATAACGAATTCATCCAGCGCATCGTCAAAACGGGCTTCGGCCCAATCATCCCACAAGTTGAATCTAGCGCCGCTTGTTGCATATCTGGCTGTCGCCGGATTGCTTAATAAATCGGCCGCGTGGTCGGCATAGTGCCGCGCCAACTGCTGGATGGGCCATGCAAAACCCTGTTGCAGCACTTGGACTGACCGTTGCCATTGGTCTTGCCACAGCTCCGGCAATTGCTGAAAAGCTGCTTCGGAGCCCAGCAACCGGCCGGTGCTTTGCAGGGTTTGCTTTAACTCGTCTTTTTTAATCTGCGTACTTCGTTGCTCCAGTTGCGCAACGATATGCTCGGTCGCCAGCGAGCTAATGGTCGATTCCAATATTGCAAACTCATCGACTTGCAGGCCTTCGGCGCAGGCGGTCTTGAATACGATCGGCTCGGCAAAGCCCGCTTTATGCAGTTGCCGTTTGAAATCCTCGTACTGCTCTGTCAGGCCCCTGTCCCATTGGTTCAGCACAAACAGCCAGGCATGCCTGCCGCCTTCCGCGAGCAATAAACGCCAGGCTTTTTCATCGCGATAGCGTTCGGGGCTGACCACATAGATCAGCACATCGATATGCGGCAACCATTCCAACACCTGATGCTTGTTGCTTTGTTCGGTGCTGTCGAAATCAGGCATATCGATCCAGACCACATGTTTCCTGGACTCGTTGTCATGCTCGGCGGTTTTGATTTGCGCCAGCGGCAGTTGCTCGGGCAAATGCTTTATCGCAACGCTATGGTGATGATAGAGCGTGACTTCCCGCGAAGTGGGTCGCTCGACTCCGGCTCGGGCGATGGCTTTGCCTGCCAGACGGTTCAGCAAGGAACTCTTGCCCACGCCGGTACCGCCCATGAAGGCGACAATCAGAGGCCTGGAGCCGTTATGGTTAAACAGGGTTTCGGGCGATCTGGCATCGACATCGCTCAACTGCTGCGCGGCGTCCGCATTGATCCAGCCAGCGGCCAGCGCCTGCTCCGCCCAGCGTTTTGTTGTTTGTACCAAACTAGAGTAATCGTAAGCCATGGCGCTTTTCTGTCAGTTGAAGCTCTGCCGCACGCAGCTGGTCAGGGGAGATATTAAAATGAGGAGTCATCGATAATTGCTCAGGCAGCTGCAAGAGTTTAAGGCGCAGGCTCTCGACAAATAATGCCTGTTTGACGGTATTGAATTGGTTTTGTTTTAGATCGGCTTCCACTTTGTGCATATAGCCGCCGACCGCGCTTTCCGCCAGCAACGAAGTCAGAGTCAGCATCGCTGGGGCAATGACCAAGTCATGCAGGCCGATGCCGCCCATTTGCAAGGTCAGCGCAATAACGGCGGCATCGGCAGTCGCTCGGGTTGCGCGCAAGCTGTTTAAAACCACCGGCTGTTCTTGCAGCTTGTAATACAAACGATGCGCGGCGCTGTCTACATCCTGCTGAAAAGACAGATGATAATTTTTTGCCGCCAGGGCAAAATCCTGTAACGCATCCTGTCGCTGGTTGCGCAACATGCTGTTTAGTTGCCGCCACCACGGGCCCTGATCACCTTGCTCGGCCTTATCCAACAACTTGTCGGCCAGCTGGATCAGCGTATGTTCGGCTATTTGATTTAACAAGGCTATTTCGTAACTGCTGTCTGAAACATGCAGTCTTTTGCGTCCCAGTTTCATGACCTGCCTGACCGGCCAAGTCAAGACCTGGCGGGTTCCCGCTAGAATGCGGGCTAATCCGGGGATTTCCATTAAATTCAGCAATTCGGTCATCGCAAGCTGAAAGGTTTCGTAATGATGCGGATGATTCAGGTAATCGCGCTGGTAACTTTCCATCGCCTGATTGATCATCAGATCGACTAATTCATGCCAATCGTTTAACGCCTGATGTTCGGCAACAACCGGTTCCAGCCAGGTTTGCCAGTGCCTTTTCAATAACTCCTGTTCAAAACGCGGGTGTTTGTTCAAACGTACTTTATTCGCCAGTTGCTTAAGCAACGGTTGCCTGAACTCGGGCCAATCCGGCAGCCCGCCCGGCTTTTGGTAATACAGCGAAACGACCTCGGGAAATTCGTCGGTTCTCGCTTGCCGCCACTTTTCTTTTAATGACTGGATGATGATCGACTCGGAACCTTCAACCAGTTTATTCAGGCAAATAAGGGTCGGCTGATGCAATTCTTCAACAGCGGCCATGATGTCCCAGACCGATTGATCGGCATATTTTTCCTTGCTGACCACCAGAATCACCAGATCCGCCAAGGCAATCGCCCTGATGACACCTTCACGGTAAGTCGCTGAATCTATCGAATCGAAATCGGGCGTGTCCCACAAAACGCCATGCGGCAAAAGTCCTGAATCCTTGGCGTTTTCGGTTAGCGAATAGCAATCGTGCCGGTCTTTGCTTAGCTGCGTTTGTTGCAACTGTTGAAATCGGCCGAAATAACGTTGCAGGCCGCTACAGTCGGCAAGACTTACGCCATTGCAAAAACCCTGTGGATGTATGGTGTAACCCGCTAATGGGCTGATCCCGGCAGCATTACTGTTCAATAACACGTTGACCAGCGAGCTTTTTCCGGCCTGCGTCGGCCCTACCACAGCCATGTGCAACAACGGCTGCTGCGACGCATCGATCAGCTGCCCCTTGCGTATGAAGGCTTCCGCCAAAATAAGCTGATCGATCCGCTGCTGATAGCTTGTTTTAACCGACTCATTGCCCTGCTGAGCCAAAACCGCCTGGTAACGTTGTTTTAATAATTGGATAAATTCCAGCATGAAAAACCAGCTCAGGATTATAATGACTGACTATTTTACTTCGTTTGACGATCCTGCGTTATATAATCACAAACCCTGTAAATAGCATGACATGCGTCCCTACTTAAACCTGAGGTTATCTTTATGAAGAAATTACCTGTTCTTCTGCTCATTCTCTGCTGCACATCGTTAATGGGGTGCAGTAAGGGCCAACAAATTAACGGTCATAATACCCGCACTGTCTTTAGGTCAGTTAAGGCGCTAAAAAACCGCTTATCTCCCGATGCGCGTATTGAATTTGAAGTCTCTTTCTGGATGCTTCGCGATTCCATTAAAAGCGAACAAGACTTTCTTAACGCGGTTGACGGTAAAAAACCCGAAGAAATCATTGCATTGGGCAAAGAACTTTATCAGCAACGGAAAAATAACGGCTTTGCAGGCTATGAAAAGTACACAGGCTGGGATGATATGATCGCCAAATTCGGCAAAGAAAGAATCGATCAGGATAACCGTAAAGGTAAAAAAGAAGATCCTAAAGACAAAGCCAACGACGTTTTGTACAAGCTCTAATGTTACCGGCTGGGCAAGGCTTTTTGATCGGTTAATACTGCAACAAATTGACTTGCCTCAGCGATGGTCTGCTCCATGGCATTGATCAACTGAGAAATATCAATGCCTATCTCAATAAATTCATGCCTTAATGCCGCGATAGCCTGGGCATTAAGGTTATGTTTCAAATACAACACCTGATCTTTGAAGGCCGCCAGTACCGGCTGAATTTTCGCTTCGGCTTTTTGCATGGACCGGATCAGCCGGGCGTAATTTTGCCTGGCTACCTTTAGCTGCTGCTTACTGTGGGCGCGCAAGTTACGGTTAGTGTATTCATTGAGTTCGCTTTCCCATTCTTTGAACAGCGCCTCGCTGACCTGTTCAATCGCCCTGATTCTGTTGCTGACCGCATCGGATTTAGCACAACAAAACTGATACTGTCTGTTGAGCAGGTTGTATTTATGGTCCAACGTGGTTTCATTGACGCAGACCAAGTTCTTAAACCGCTGCAGCGCATCTTCAAACTCATCCCTGGTTTCCCGCAAACCCAAACAAGCCTGTTCAATATGGGTGACGACTATATCGCGCTTATGTTCGCCGATGGATTCCCTGGCGCTGTAAATAGCGGTGCGGATTTTTTTTGAGAGAAAATTGCTGATTAAATTTAACACTTTTTGTGCCATATCGTTTGTTGGCGGTTTGTGATGATCGGCCATTGGAACCTTGGTGTATTTATCATTTAAAATCTTTTTATTCACCACGAAGACACGAAGTTTATTTCTTCGCGTCCTTCGTGTCTTCGTGGTGATATTTTTTACAACTTAACATTGCACCTTTTCCATGACTCCCGTGGAAATACCGTTATTCAACCGATTATTCGCGCCGCCAGCTGGTTGTGCCGTCGGGCGAATCCTCCAGAATCACGCCCTGCTCTTTCAGGTCGTTGCGGATTTTATCGGCCAATGCCCAGTCTTTGGCTTTTTTTGCATCCAGACGCGCCTGGATTTGTTGCTCAACTGTTTCCTCCCCAAGTACAGCAGCATCCCCGCTACCTTTAAGAAAAGCATCCGGATCATCCTGTAAAATTCCCAGTAAGCCGCTTAAATATTGCAGCGTAGCCGCTAACGCGCAAGCTTTCTGCTGATCTAATTCTTTGGCTTTATTCAGGTCTCTGGCCAAATCAAATAACACTGCCAGTGCAACCGGCGTATTAAAGTCATCATCCATCGCCTGTTCAAAACGGTTTTTATAAGCTTCCTCAATCGCCGCCTCGGCTGTAGTTTCCACGCCTCGCAGGGCGGTATAAAGGCGCGTTAAAGCCGCTTTTGCGTCATTGAGCTGTTCATCGGAATAATTCAGCGGGCTGCGGTAATGGCTTGAAAGAATGAAAAAGCGAATGATCTCCGGTTTATACTGATTCAACACTTCACGCACGGTAAAGAAATTACCCAACGACTTGGACATTTTTTCATCGTCAACACGTACAAAACCGTTGTGCATCCATACGTTAACAAATTTCTCGCCGGTCGCGCCTTCCGACTGGGCAATCTCATTTTCATGGTGCGGAAACTGCAAATCCATGCCGCCGCCATGGATGTCGAAATGATTGCCCAAACAACAGGTAGACATCGCCGAACACTCGATGTGCCAGCCGGGACGACCCAAGCCCCACGGCGAATCCCAGGCAGGCTCGTTAGCCTTAGCCATCTTCCACAGCACAAAATCCATCGGGTTGCGCTTTGCCAGATCGACATCAACGCGCTCACCGGCCTGTAAATCGTCCAGGTTTTTGCCCGATAACCGGCCATAATCTTTAAACTTTGTCACCGCGTAAAACACATCGCCATTGCTGCCGACATACGCCAAGTCTTTGTCCACCAAGGTTTTAATCATTGAGATAATATCAGCGATGGACTGCGTTGCCCTCGGCTCAAGATCGGGCGGCAAAACAGCCAGCGCCCGCTCATCCTCGTGCATCGCGTCAATAAACCGCTCAGTCAATTTGCCGTAGTCTTCGCCGTTTTCGATGGCGCGCTGGATGATTTTGTCGTCAATATCGGTAATGTTGCGCACGTAGGTCAATTCATAGCCCTGATGGCGAAAATAACGCGCAACCGTATCGAACACCACCATGACCCGCGCATGACCGATATGACAGTAATCGTAAACCGTCATGCCGCAGACATACATGCCGACTTTACCCGCGACACGCGGCTGAAACGGTTCTTTTTTTCGGGTCAGGGTGTTATATATTTTCAACATGTCATTAAATAATTCAGTTAGACAACATTTCCCATTGCCGATAAGTCGAGGCAGCAGGTTAAACAAAACTGTACAATCTACCAAGCACATGCTTCTCTTTCAAGACAAAAACACTTAAAATTTGTTCTTTGCATCACTCTATAAGGAAAAACAATGCGTGCTTTCATTTTCTCCATGATGCTGCTTTTAACCACAACACTCTCATTTGCAACGGAAAACAAAATGTCTGATACACCATCAAAAGTTAAATTAACAACCTCGCTGGGTGAAATTATTATTCAGTTGAATCCTGAAAAAGCGCCTATTTCATCGGCAAATTTTTTAACTTACGTTAATGAAGGCTTTTACAACAACACCATTTTCCATCGCGTAATCCCCGGATTTATGGCGCAAGGCGGCGGCTTTGATACTGACTTTAACCAAAAAGCGGTTCATGACCCTATCAAAAACGAAGCTAATAACGGCTTGCCAAACAAACGCGGTTCGATAGCCATGGCGCGCACCAATGTGCCTGATTCGGCAACGGCCCAGTTTTTTATCAACTATAAAGATAACGCCTCGCTGAATCATACCAGCCCAACGCCAAGCGGCTGGGGTTATGCGGTATTTGGCGAAGTCATTGAAGGCATGGATGTTGTCGATGCCATGGCTAAACAACCCACCGGCAACCGCGGCGGACATCAGGACGTGCCTAAAACCGACATCATCGTAGAAAAAGCTGAAGTTATACAATAGACGAAAGGCGCAAGGCTAAGGGCGAAAGAATCGATCGCGCCCTTAGCCCTTAGCCCTTAGCCCTTAGCCCTTAGTCTTTCACTCGCCCTTGAATCAAGAAATCCTGTTCATCTCAGACCTGCATATTTCCCTGGAAAAACCTGAAATCACCCGTCGGTTTCTTTCATTCCTGAGCGATAGAGCCCCCAAAGCCGCCGCCGTTTATATACTGGGCGATCTTTTCGATGCGTGGATAGGCGACGATGATCCTACTCCCCCCAACAATACAATCCGAAAGCAGCTTAAGCAACTGACCGGTTCGGGCACACTGGTTTATTTACAGCAAGGCAACCGTGATTTTCTGCTGGGCAAACAATTTTCCGAAGATACCGGCGTAACGCTTATCGATGAGTATGCTGTCATCGATTTACATGGCACGCCGACGCTGCTCACACACGGCGATTTACTGTGTACCGATGACCTGCCCTATCAGGCATTTCGCGCCAAATCGCATACGCCTGAATGGCAACAAGCCGTATTATCCAAACCCTTACTTTTGCGCTTGCTGGCGGCGCGCTGGTATCGCGTCCGTAGTTATTTCCACAAACGCAAAAAATCCCAGGACATTATGGATGTTAACCAGGACACGGTCGTTAACATCATGCGTGAACGGCACTGCCTGCGCTTGATCCACGGGCATACCCACCGCCCTGCCATCCATAACTTTAAAATAGACGACCAAACTGCCCAGCGTTTTGTACTTGCCGCATGGAGCAAGACTGCAGCCGAAATATTATGCTGGGATAGCAACGATTACCGAATTGAAGCCCTGTGATTTATCCATTCGTTTTTCAGTAGCAAAAAGTTAAATTTATACTCAACCCCCTTCATTTCAATCAGCCACATCTGAAACGAAATATCTTAAAAATCTTAAATCGCTCTTAAACACCCTGAGTTTTATCAAAACGTTACAGGAAATCGTTTTACACCAAAGCCTATAAAAGTTGACTTTTGGGGCAAAATCATTAAATTTAGGCTCCTAGAGTGAAAATTTCCTGTATCCATGGAACATGAAAACCACCCTAAAAACTAATATTAGTCATAAAAACATAATCACTATTCTGTCAAATTAACAGAATACCAGGAGAAATATAATATGAAGAAGCCTTTGAAAAGTTGGCTGCTTGCTTCCAGTGTGGCTGCTTTATTAGCTGCACCAGCAGTTTCAACTGCTAACAGCGATGTTGAGAAACTCACCCAAAACCCAGCCAACTGGGCGACTTGGGGTGGTGATTACGCAGGTACTCGTTACAGTAAACTAAGTGAAATCAACGCCACTAACGTAAAGAATCTGCAACCAGCCTGGTCTTTTTCTACAGGCGTCTTGCGTGGACACGAAGGCGGTCCGTTGGTTGTTAATGATGTTCTTTACATTCACACACCATTTCCTAACACTGTTTACGCAATCGACCAAAAAACTCAATCTGTAATCTGGGAATTCACGCCAACACAAGATGCTGATGTGACTATTCCGGTTATGTGTTGCGATACTGTCAACCGTGGTTTAGCTTATGGTGACGGCAAAATCTTCTTGCAACAATCCGATACCGTTTTAACTGCGTTAGACGCTAAAACCGGTAAACGCGTATGGAGCGTACAAAACGGCGACCCTAAATTGGGCATGACCAACACAGCAGCGCCATTAGTTGTTAAAGATAAAGTTTTGACGGGTATTTCCGGTGGTGAATTTGGTGTTCGCGGTTTCTTAGCGGCTTATGACATCAACACTGGCGAGTTAGCTTGGAAAGGCTACAGCATGGGTCCTGATAAAGACACCCTGATTGACGCCAAGAAAACAACTACCTGGAAAGACGGCAAAGTCACTCCAGTTGGCGAAAACTCAAGCTTAAGCACTTGGGAAGGCGACCAATGGAAAATCGGCGGCGGTACTACTTGGGGCTGGACCAGTTACGATCCTAAATTGAACCTGATCTATTACGGATCCGGCAACCCATCTACTTGGAACCCTGTACAACGTCCAGGCGACAACAAGTGGTCTATGTCATTGTGGGCACGTGACGCTGACACCGGTGCTGTTAAATGGGTTTACCAAATGACTCCGCACGACGAGTGGGATTTTGACGGTATCAACGAAACTGTCCTGGTTGACCAAGACGTTAAAGGCAAAATGCACAAAACTATCGTGCATTTCGACCGTAACGGTTTTGGCTACACTTTAGATCGTGAAACCGGTGAACTGCTTGTTGCTGAAAAATTCGACAAATCAGTTAACTGGGCAACTCATGTCGACATGAACACCGGTCGTCCACAAGTTGTAGCTAAGTACAGTACTCAGCAAAACGGCGAAGACGTTAACACAAAAGGCGTTTGCCCTGCTGCGTTAGGAAGTAAAAACCAACAACCGGTTTCTTACTCTCCACAAACCGGCTTGTTCTACATCTCCGGTAACCACTTGTGCATGGACTACGAACCATTCGAAGTTTCATACACAGCGGGCCAACCTTACGTTGGTGCTACATTAACCATGATGCCTGCCGGCGCTGATGTATTGACTGGTAAACCGGACAATTCAACTAACCTGGGTCAGTTCACTGCTTACGATGCCAAAACAGGCAAAATCGCCTGGTCTAACAAAGAACAATTCTCTGTTTGGTCCGGTTCTGTTGCAACTGCGGGCGGCGTAGTATTCTACGGTACTCTGGAAGGCTATCTGAAAGCGGTTGATGCTAAAACAGGTAAAGAACTGTACAAATTCAAAACACCTTCCGGCATCATCGGCAACGTTAATACTTGGGAATATAACGGCAAGCAATATGTTGGCGTTCTTTCCGGTATCGGCGGTTGGGCGGGTATCGGTATCGCTGCGGGTCTTGACAGCGGTGAAGAAGGTTCAAACTCAGAAGGTTTGGGAGCGGTTGGCGCGTATAGAAGCCTAAGCTCTTACACTAAACTGGGCGGTACATTAACTGTATTCGCATTACCCAGTAACTAAATCGATCTGATTTTTTAGATTGTATTAAAAGCCCTGGTTGATTTATCAACCAGGGCTTTTTTTTTGCCCTTTATGCAGTAAACTATTGTCCGGCAATTGCTTTACCTCCTGCATCCATGCAGTAGTCCTTATCGTTTGATATACCCAAGGAGATTTTAATGAGGCCCTTACCTCACATTAACACCACACTCGCTATCCTGTTCCTAGCCGCCTTCAGCTTTAACGCCTCATCCGAAGAAAAATTCAAGGTCTGTGCCGACCCATTGAATCCTCCTTATTCCACAAAAAACAAAGACGGCTTTGAAAACAAAATCGCCGAACTGTTTGCCAAAGAACTGGGACAGACCATTGAGTACTACTGGCTTCCCCAACGAATCGGCTTTATCCGCAACAGCTTAAATGCACCGTTAAAAGACAGCGATGTGGAAAGCAACGAATATAAATGCGACGTGATTATGGGCGTTCCGGCAGGTTACGACCTCACCTTAACAACCGTACCCTACTACCAATCGACTTATGTACTTTTGATCGCCAAAGGACGCGGCTGGGACGATATTACCGATGCGGCCCAATTAGTCGACCTACCTTTGCAAAGACAAGAATCATTAAAAATTGCGATGTTCGACCGCGGCCCAGGCACAACCTGGATGCAAAAAAACGGACTACTCGACGTGGGCATCCCCTATCAATCAATGTCAGGCGACGGTGAAAATAATGTGGCGATGCAGATAGAAAAAGATCTTAAAGCGAAGAAAATTGATATGGTTATTCTGTGGGGGCCTATGGCCGGCTATGTCGCCGCGCAAAGTCCAAAAAACAGTTACTCAATGATTCCGATGAAATCGACTCCTGACATGAAATTTGATTTTGCTATGGCGATGGGCGTTCGTAATGGCGACAAAGCAAGGAAAGAAACCCTTAACAAGCTGATAGCGGCCAAAGCAGACGCGATTCGCTCCATCATGGCCGGTTACCATATCCCTTTGCTGCCACTGCCTAAACAGGCTGTTCGCGAAGACAACGATTAATCTTAACTGCTCTCATCCAGGGCGACCGCCCGGTCAGTCGCCCTACAAGGCATTATTTACGATTAAACAATCCAACCAGATACGCAAATCTGACCGACCGCTCATGTGACAATTGATTCCACTGAAAGCGCCACTTCCAGTTACCCACCGTCGTACCTGGAGTATTCATTCGATGCTCAGAACCCAGCTCCAAAATATCCTGCATGGGGATTACCGCAAGATTTGCAACCGATGCCAATGCGGCATGGATTAGCGCACAATGCAATGGCATTGCCGGATTGCCGAGATAATTGTAAATGTAGTTTCTCTCATCACTGCTAATGCCCTGCAACCAACCCAAAGTCGTGTCATTGTCATGAGTACCGGTATAAACAACGCAGTTTTTTTCATAATTGTCAGGTAAATAAGGATTATCAGGGCCGCCGCCAAATGCAAACTGCAAAATCTTCATACCGGGCAAATCAAACTCATCCCTTAACGCTTCGACTTCAGGCGTAATAATGCCCAGATCTTCAGCAACCAGCGGAATCGACCCATGTTCTGCGTTTATTGCATTCAATAATGCCTTGCCTGGCGCCTTAACCCATAATCCATTAATTGCAGTATCTTCATTTGCCGGTATTTCCCAAGCCGCTTCAAGTCCCCGGAAATGATCGATCCGGATAATGTCGAACATCTCAAGCTGGGTTTTCATCCTTTCAACCCACCAATGAAATCCGGTTTTCTTCAGGTAATTCCAGTTATAGTGCGGATTGCCCCAGCGCTGCCCTGTTTCAGAAAAATAATCGGGCGGCACCCCCGTCACGACAGACATTTCACCTGATTCATCGAGCTTAAAAACATCGCGATGAGCCCAGACATCAGAACTGTCGTAAGATACGAAAATAGGAATATCGCCAAACAAAAACACGCCATACCGGTTGGCATAAGCTTTCAATTCCAACCATTGCCGGAAAAATACATATTGCTCAAATTTAATACATTCGATTTGTGCTTTTAACCGGCGACGCGCCTCTTTTATTGCTTTTGCATCCCTTTCCTTAAAATGCTCGGGCCATTGATTCCAACATTGTTGATTAAACTCAACTCTAAGAGCCATAAATAAAGCAAAATCATCAAGCCAAAATGCTTTTTCCTGGCAAAACTGTTCAAAATCGTGCCGATCCTTTTGCTCGGCGCGCGCCAAAAAACCATCATAGGCCTTTGCCACCAGACACCTAACGGCGCAGTCACCGGCACATTCTTCACATTTTTCAGAGCGCTGTAGCCAACCCTTCTTCACCAACCCATCAATGTTAATTAATTCAGGATTACCGGCATGAGCAGACAGGCACTGATAAGGGGAACCATCCGCATGGGTCATGCCTAACGGCAAAACCTGCCATACGCTAACCCCGGAATCATGCAGGAATTTTACGAAATGATAAGCCTCCTGCCCTAAATTGCCTTGTCTACCCGCACCCGGTAGCGATGTAATATGCAACAGAATCCCGGCGCGGCGTTTATTTAAGATGTCATTCACACTTAGTGATCTCTCGTTTATGTTTTCAGTTGTTAGTTTTTATTAAATGCGGAGGACTAAATACTAATAATCATCAATTATGTAAGTTCGACGCCTGGGCGCATTGCGCCACCCATAGCCGGAGCACCGGATCCCTGCGTAAATGACATCGCCAGATAAGCGGGCGGCTCTTCGCCCAGCAGTCTATACAAATTAGCCAAATTAAGCCGGAATTGTTTTTCAAAGTTACTGACCGCTTCACCGGGATTATAATCACCAAACCACCAAAACCAGTCGGAACCTTCACAGACAGCCAGCTGAAGCTCAGCCTGTTGCATTTGTTTGTCCGTTAATCTGCCGACCGAAATCACCTTGTCAAATGTCCATTTGGCATCGCCGAGCATGTCCCAGCCGCGATTCTTGTCCGCATCGCCTATCCAGGTCGAAAAAGTACCGTAGACCCAGCTGCCCGCAACCATTTTTACCAGTGGTTTAACATCTACCTTATTTTGCAAACATTCCGAAAAAGTCGTTAGTTCAATATGCGGATGGCTGGCCAGTCGTTGATACAAGGCGCTGAGAAAGTAATAACCGTTAGCGGGGTAATATTCCCAGGCATTTTCGCCATCCATGATGATTGAAACCACCTTGTCGCCGGACTCATGTACAGCGATATTTTCGAGATGATGGATCAAATCGCCGACGGCATCATCGGCATGCCATTTTGAATACTCAAAACCGATAAGGTCGGATAGGCCGTCATCCCGGAAAAAACAGGCTATATCGGTTTTGTTAAGCCTGAAAGGATGATGGATTCCCAATTGTTTGGTGTTTTCAGCAAGGTTCAAACTATTATGCAGCACAGAACCGCCGCTTGCGGTCCAGTCAAAGCCGAAATCACCCAATATTTTTAGTGTCTGACCGCTAACACCGCCTTCCGAAGGCCAGCATCCCTTCGGTTTAAAGCCGAATAATCGCTTAAAAGTCTGCACCCCCTTGTCAAGATGCCACTTTACGCGCTCTTCTCCGCCCGGATAGGTATCCAACTCCGGCAAAGGAGCATCAGGCATAGCCTCATGGGTAGAATTCAAATCCAGCAAAAGCGGCATGATTGGATGGGCGTAAGGCGTCACTGAAAGCTCAACCTGCCCTTTTCTGGCTAATGCCTTATATCGACAAATAACACTGGTCAATTGCTCGGCAATGACCTCTATAATTTCGATCCTGTCGTGTAACGTATAACCGGAGCCTTTCTCTATCAGGCGTTTTACTCGGCTATCCGTTAACTTTATTGTTTCTCCCATCCAAATCAGATGATACCAAGCCAGAACATCACTGATAAATTGAGAGTTGACATAAGTTAAGGAATCGTAATGATGTTCAAGCCAATCGGCCATCTCAATCAATCTCTTGAACGTCGGATAACGATCTATTTGCCTTTCCCTATTCGCTCGCATACAGTCTTTAACCAACCTCATGCGTTGTTCAGGATCTGCCGGGATACTGGGATCAACCAGTGCCGCTAACAAAGGATCGGTAATCGAAATGCGATCATGCAAATAGCCGTTGACTTGCCTGGCATATTCCTCAATTTGCTCCAGCAGTATCGGCGCAAAATTCACGACCGCCTTAGCCTTAGGTACCGCTTCCAGATGCGCCACCATGTCTACATAGTCTTTAATAACATGTAGATACGTCCATGGCAGCTTAAATTCTCCTGTTTGCAAATCCCTGTATTCCGGCTGATGCATATGCCAGCACAAGACTAATTTCAATTTCCTTTTATCTGACATAGTGTCTTTTTTGCCCCAGCATATCAGGCGTAACCAAAACGACTCCGCCAGGACTCACATGAAATCTCTTCTCGTCTTCCGCTCTATTTTCACCAATCACCGTACCTTCCGGGATTTCACAGCCTTTTTCTATAATCGCCTTGGTAATGCGGCAATGACGGCCGATATTAACTTCCGGCAAAACGATCGTATCTTGCAACGTCGTATACGAATTAACGCGGACATTCGAAAATAACAGGGAATGCCTGACTTTCGCTCCGGAAATCACACAGCCTCCTGAAACCATGGAGTCGACTGCCAAACCGCGTCTTTTGTCGCTATCAAAAACAAATTTGGCCGGAGGCGTTTGCGCCTGATAAGTCCATATAGGCCAGGTCTTATCATATAAATTCAAATCCGGTTTTACGCCAATCAATTCCATATTGGCAGACCAGTACGCATCAATGGTACCTACATCGCGCCAGTAACTTTGTTCCCCGCTTTGTAAATCCAGAAAAGGATAAGCATTGACGATATATTTATCGATAACGGCGGGAATAATATCTTTACCGAAATCACGGGTTGAACCTTTGGTGTCGGCATCTTTCAGCAATTGTTCAAACAGGAATGCGGCATTAAAAATATAAATCCCCATGGACGCCAATGCAGTGTCGGTTCTGCCCGGCATAAGCGGGGGATGCTCAGGCTTTTCCACAAAAGCCCTGACGCGCCGGTTTTCATCGACATCCATCACACCAAAAGCCGTTGCATCCTGTAGCGAGACTTCTATACAGCCTATCGTTAAATCGGCATTTTTTTCAACGTGATCGGCAAGCATCGCACCGTAGTCCATTTTATAAATATGATCGCCGGCCAGTACTAAAATATGTTCAGGATGGCGACTGCGCAAAATGTCGATATTCTGGAAAATGGCGTCAGCGGTCCCTTCATACCAGGAGTTCTCGTCGTGCCGTTGCTGGGCCGGCATCAAGTCGACATATTCGCCGAATTCGCCGCGTAAAAACCCCCAGCCCTGCTGAATGTGCCTGATCAGTGAATCCGACTTGTATTGGGTCAAAACGCCTATCTTGCGTATACCGGAATTCATGCAGTTCGACAGCGGAAAATCGATGATCCGAAACTTGCCTCCAAAGGGCACAGCCGGCTTGGCGCGCCAATCGGTCATATTCATTAACCGTGAACCGCGGCCACCGGCCAATATTAACGCAATGGTATTACGGGTTAAATGACTGATATTATGATCATGCTTTTGATTACTTGACGCTGACATTTTTCATCTCCATGTGGAATAGACTGACAACTCTTGATGTGTTTGGTAACATTCACCTAACTATTATTCCACTACGCCGAGGCTATTCATAGTGAAAAAGCAATCTAAAAACGCACTTGATTCCGATGCTCTAAAAATCATGGAAGCCAGACATCATGATCCTTTTTCAATTTTAGGTCGCCATCTCAAGAACAATCACATTCAAGTTAAGGTGTATCTGCCTTATGCAGAAACAGTGTGCTTTAGCCATAACGGCGCGGCTTTAAACCGGGTACCCGATACGGACTTTTTCGAATATAACGCCGAACATGAACAATTGCCAGAACATTATCAATTGTCCTGGGTAGACAAGAGCGGCTACAGCCACGAAAACCATGACCCGTATGATTTCGGCACTCAACTGCCGGAGTTCGACCAGCACTTATTCGGCGAAGGCAAACACTGGCATATTTATCAAAAACTGGGCGGACATCTGCACAAGGCCGATGGTATTAACGGTGTTTTGTTTACGATCTGGGCGCCCAATGCCGGACGCGTCAGCGTGGTGGGCGATTTTAATCATTGGGACGGACGTTGCAACCCAATGCGCAGCTTGGGCGGCAGCGGCATCTGGGAACTGTTCATGCCGGATTTGCAAGCCGGCTGTTACTATAAATTCGAGATATTAAACCGCAACACCAACGAGGTTCTGTTAAAAACCGACCCTTACGGCCAGCAGTTCGAGTTCCGCCCCAATACCTCCTCCATTGTCGTCCATGAAAACAACTATGCTTGGCGGGATCAGCAATGGATGGGGGAGCGTGTCCGTCACAATTGGCTGCATGAACCCATGTCTATCTATGAGGTTCACCTGGGTTCCTGGCGACGCGATCATCTGGGCAATTTCCTCAATTACCGTGAATTGGCCGTGCAGCTGGTCGACTATGTCAAAGAGATGGGCTTCACCCATGTTGAATTATTGCCGGTGACCGAGCATCCGCTGGATGCCTCCTGGGGTTATCAAACCACCGGTTATTTTGCCCCGACCAGCCGTCACGGCACACCGGACGATTTTCGCTATTTTATCGACACCTGCCATCAAAACGGCATCGGCGTGATTCTGGACTGGGTGCCCGCGCATTTTCCCAAAGACAGCTTTGCGCTGGCCCGCTTCGACGGCAGCGCGCTTTATGAGCACGAAGATCCGCGCAAAGGCGAACACCGCGACTGGGGCACATTAATCTATAACTTTGGCCGCAATGAAGTTAAAAACTTTTTGCTGTCCAGCGCCATCTTTTGGCTGGAGGAATTCCATCTTGACGGCTTGCGTGTCGATGCCGTCGCCTCAATGTTGTATCTGGATTATTCCCGCAACGATAATGACTGGATTCCCAATATGTACGGCGGCAACGAGAATCTGGAAGCGATCGACTTTCTGAGAGAACTCAATTCTGTCACCCATCAACAGCATCCCGGCACGGTGATGATGGCTGAAGAATCCACGTCCTGGCCGCAAGTAACCCGTCCGACCTGGACCGGCGGGCTGGGCTTTTCGATGAAATGGAATATGGGCTGGATGCACGACACGCTGGCTTACATGAGCCAGGAGCCGATCCACCGCAAGTATCATCATGACCAGCTTACTTTCGGTATGCTCTATGCCTTTACCGAAAACTTCTGCCTGCCCTTTTCCCACGACGAAGTGGTCCATGGCAAAGGCTCGCTGGTCAGCAAAATGCCGGGGGATGAATGGCAACGCTTCGCCAACCTTCGACTGCTGTACACCTTGATGTACACCTATCCCGGCAAAAAGCTGCTGTTTATGGGCTGCGAATTCGGTCAAGGCACCGAATGGAATTTCAACAAGGCCTTGGATTGGTATGTACTCGACTATCCGCATCACCAAGGCGTGCAAGCGCTGGTAAAAGACCTGAATCACCTTTATAAAAAACACCCGGCCTTATACCAGCATGATTTCGATCATCAGGGTTTTGACTGGATCGATTGTCATGATGTGCAACAATCCATCATCAGTTATCGACGCAAAACCGAGCATGAAGACTTGATTGTCGTGCTCAACTTTACCCCGGTAACCCGTGAGCAATACCGGATCGGCGTACCCTTGGCAGGCACTTATACGGAAATATTCAATTCCGACTCCGGTTACTACGACGGCAGCAATGTCGGCAACGGCGCAGCCTTGTCTGAACCTACCGCATGGATGAATCAACCTCACTCAATCAGCCTTAATTTGCCGCCTCTGGGGGCCGTAATCTTAAAACTATAGCTATCGGTATAACTAATCAGCTATCAAATAAAATGGAACGCTGATGACGCTGATAATTATGATGATGTGTAAGATTTTTTATTAAATTATCCGCGTTCATCATATTCATCTGCGTCATCAGCGTTCCATCTTTTTAACTTCTGAGTAGCTACCCACTTGATAAAAACTCAACAACCGAGACAATGAAAAAAATACTTTTTGTCACCAGTGAAGCCCATCCGCTGATTAAAACCGGAGGCTTGGCTGATGTTTCCGGCAGCTTGCCCAAGGCGTTGTCGGAGCTGGGTGAAGATGTGCGCATTATCATGCCCAATTATCAGGCCATCAAAACAACCGAAGAAGTTCGCTACCTAAGCACGGTCTATGTCAATAATTATGCTGTGAACATTCTGGAAACCCGGCTGCCGGGTACCGGCGTCATCGTGTGGCTGGTTGATTGCCCGGAATTCTTTAATTTTCCGGGCAATCCCTATGTTGACGAACACGGCAAGCCTTGGGCGAACAGCGCTGAACGTTTTGCCCTGTTTTGCCGGGTCACGGTAGAAGTTGCGATGAACCGGAGCTGGCTGGATTGGAAACCCGACATCGTCCACTGCAACGATTGGCAAAGCGGACTGGTGCCTGCGCTGCTATCCCTGGAATACAGCCGCCCCGCTGTCGTTTTCACCATACACAACATGGCTTATCAGGGCATATTCCCAAGCTCAACTTATCTTTCTTTAAACTTGCCCGGCCAACTTTGGAATCCAGGCGGTATAGAATTCCATGACATGCTGTCATTTCTTAAAGGCGGCCTGATCTATTCCGACCGCATCACCACCGTAAGCCCGACCTATGCCAAGGAAATCCAAACCGCCGAGTTCGGCTATGGTCTGGAAGGCCTGTTAAGTCACCGAAAAGACTTCCTGAGCGGCATCATCAACGGCATCGACACCGACCACTGGAATCCGGAAACCGACACCAACATCAGCCAAACGTTTAATCGCTTTACGATACACAAAAAACTGCTTAATAAAGCAGCGCTACAGGAACAATTATCCCTGCCCGTTGACAAAAACATTCCCGTATTCGGGCTGATCAGTCGTTTGGTGGAACAAAAAGGCATCGACCTGATCTTGGAATGCCTCCCCGAGATGTTGACCCACCCGCTGCAATTTGTACTGCTCGGCAGCGGTAACAAAGGTTTTGAACAGCGCTTGCATAATTTTGCCGAAAGCCACCCCGATAAAATATCGATCACCATCGGTTATGACGAAACACTGGCGCATTTGATTGAAGCGGGCGCGGATATTTTCCTGATGCCATCGCGCTTTGAACCCTGCGGCTTAAACCAGATCTACAGCCAACGCTACGGCACCATTCCCGTCGTCAGAAAAACAGGGGGACTGGCCGATACCGTTGTCGACACCCTTCCAGACTCGCTGAAAAACAACACCGCAACGGGCCTTGTTTTCAATGAAGCGACTCCCGGCGCGTTAATGGAAGCCATTAAACGCGCGCTTATCTTGTACAGCCATCCGAAAACCTGGAAACAGCTACAAACCAATGGCATGCAAAAAGACTACTCATGGAGCAAAAGCGCCAAACAATACATGACCTTGTACAGTCATCTGTAGCGGCAACCATACCATGCCCCATCAACTTAGGAACTGTTGAAATAACGTGAACAAGTTGCCAATAGCCGGAGTGCAGGCTTCGCCTGCAAACGCAAGCAAAGCTTGCACTCCGGCCACAAACTTACAGTGCGAGTCGTCCACATTATTTCATGCTCAATCCCTAAACATAAACCCACAAAAAACCAAGGCGGTAACCCACGGCCTTGGTTTGTCCCGTTAAGCCACGCTAACCTGATCCATTCCCTTGCAAGATCAGCAATCATATCAAATGACATTTAAATCAACCCGCAACAGCTTCATCATCGCCATCAGCGTTGTTGGCTTGTTACACCTATTTTTTGGGATCAGTCTAGGATGGCTGGTATTGCCAGGCACAGTTTATCTGGCATTAATCATTTACGGTTCGGCGATCATTCAATCCAATTTCTTCGCCTACGCTTATTGTCATGCTAATGTCTCAGAAAAAGAAATTGCCCTGTCGTTTGACGATGGGCCCAACCGGGAATACACCCCGCAAGTACTCTCAACATTAGCGCAGCACAATGCTCCGGCAACTTTTTTTGTCATCGGAAAAAACATCCAGGGCAATGAAAGCATTTTGAAACAAATCGATGCAGAAGGGCACAGCATCGGCAACCACAGCTACACGCATTCTTTTTATGTGGATTTTAAGAACCTGCAAGGCTTCAAGAATGAACTAAACCAGACCGCAGAGAGCGTCTTTAAAGTCATCGGCAAACGCATGAAACTGTTCCGGCCGCCCTATGGAGTGACCACGCCCAATCTTGTAAAAGCCTCAAATAGTCTGAATTACAGCATCATCGGCTGGACCATCCGCTCGTTCGATACGACATCCGACAGCGCACAAGTCATAACCCGGCGCGTACAGACACAAATAAAACCGGGCGCGATTATCCTGTTTCATGACACTTCAGATAAAACCATCCAGGTCTTAAAACAAACGCTTAATTTTGCGAAAGAAAATGGCTATAAAATTGTCAGTGTGGAGCGGCTTTTGAAGATTGAAGCTTATGAATAATTTTAATAATACACCCTGAACGATCGCTGTATCTGCTCAAACTCATACAGATAAGGCTGTGCCACTTCGTAATTGGCCGCCACGACCAACAGGTCGTGCGAAAAAACCGAGGTGTTGTACCAGTTGAAACTGCCTTCTATGACGATGTAGTCGTCGATAATGCAATACTTGGAATGAATCGGGGAATAAGGCACCGGATGATCGTCTTGCCCGTAAACCAGGCCTACCGCAATACCGGCATACCTTAGCCGGTCTACTGTCGGCAGCAATGGACGGGCCAGCTCTTCCGTCATCGGCCGTTCCACACCGATACGCCCTTGTCTGGCCAGATGCCCGTTAAGCAGGATATGCACGTTGACGCCCCGGTTCTTGGCATTGATCAGCGCATTGACCACGCTGTCATGATGATCGCCCAACAAGTCACCGATCAGGAATAACGACACTTTTATCGAATATCGGGCGCGATTGATTTCGGCCAATATGGCGTGGTGGGGGCGATAGGGCTTGCCGTTCAGCATGACGTGCCGACCGAAGGTATAGAGCAGGTTGAAATGACTCAACGGATCGATGCCGTATTTTTGATTAACGCCGCCGCGCTGGCTTTGGAAGATGTTATCCAGCAGTCGGCAAATACCTTTGGAATGAAAAGTCATCCCCGATTCCCAATTGGCCCACCAGCGATCGAAGGTGATATTGAATGAACCCAGTATGCTGTCCTCGTCATTAAAAATAATGAACTTGGTGTGCATATCCGGTTCCACTTCGATCAGGTGATGCTTGGGACTGCAAAACACGCCGATCAGCTCAATCCGAGAACGCTTTAACCGGGCGTAGTTTTGGCTGTTGGTCAGGGTCATTTTCCGCCAATCGACGATGCACTGCACCAAAACCCCCTGATCGCTGGCGCTTAGCAAATGGGTCGTAAAATCATGGTCGTCAATGCAGTCCACGCTGATTTTTATCGTGCATAAGCGCCCCGGATTCTCATGCTTGCAGCGGATCACCTTGTCGATCAGGTCGTGAATATAACGCTTGGGATGATAAGGATGATGCTGCTGCCCTTTGGTGAATTTGGGCACCAGTTGCAAGGCTTCGAAATGATGATTATACCAATCGACATCGCTCTGCAATTCGCCGGCATTCAGCTCGTAGGTTCGATAGCTGCTGGCTGTCGCCCAATCCCCGGTGATCCTCCGGTACTGCGGATGGTCGCCCTGAAGTTGGTGCCAATCCATAAAGATATATTCGTTCTGGGAAGCAATGGAGTGTTCATCCAGATGCACAATAAAAGCGAACTTAATGCAGTTGATCTGGCCGAAGTTACTGGAAAACGGGTGTATGTAAAAATCCCGCGTACAGCGCTTGTGACGGTCCCACTGAATATCATAGGCATCGGTATCGACAATATAGGTTTCACAGACCGCATCGCGGTAGACTTTTAAGATAACCTTTACGTTAGCCTGAACGCCGTAAAACACATCAAAATCTATTTTTCCCCAGCGGATATAGAATTTGTCATTGAAGTCATTCACTCTTTGAAAAGAACCGCCCAGGTTTCCATGAGTCGGCGAGGCATAGTGTTCAGCTATCTGCATAGGTTTATCTCCATGATCAACAGGGCATAGGCATCTAAACAACGCGTCATCCCGGCAGGGATTGCCGGGATCCAGAAGCCATGGATGGCAATGTCAAAATTCGCAACCGTTTTTTTAGCTACATGAAACCACGTTATAATTTGTTTTTTACATCCCTGTACTCTGGATCCCGGCAATCCCTGCCGGGATGACGAAAATACAATTTGCGTGAAGACCTTAAAAAGGTGCTTACAATTTCTCATTTGGGCTCAAAAGTCATAAAATAACCGCAATGATCAGAAACCCTTCCATAATCCTGCTCGGTAAACAAGACCTTCGCTGAAACAACCTGCAGCTCGCTGGTTTTATTCAAGAAAATATAATCGATACGATAATCGTCGCTCAAATAATTTTGCCAGTACGGATCGTTAACCCTGAAGATTTTTTCAAACACGCCCTGCGCATTGGCCGCTAAGTACTGGTCGTCATATTGGTGTCCATCGACCACCAGATGATAGCCCGTTGATCCTGCTGCAATATTAAAATCGCCGCACAGCAGCGTGGCGTTAACATGCGCCGACTGCTTAGCCTCGGCCCACTCGCACAAGCGTTGAAATTGCCCGGAAAACCCGTCTTCCCACCAACTTAAATGCGCCGAAAAAACATTCACCCGCCCCATGTAAGGCACCTTGACTTGAGCCATGACCACTTTTCGGGAGTGAATACTGTGGACATCATGGCTGTCCGACACATACTTGGCGTCCTGTTTGAGCAGCGGATATTTGCTTAAAATGGCAACGCCTTCGCGGTACTTGTCGAAACCCAGATGCGACCAGTCGGTGTGAATATGATAGGGTGTAGCGAGGCGGTCATTAATGATTTTGGCGGAATTCGACTCCCAGTCCCCTGCCCCGTCATTCCAAAGTTCCGCCACTTCCTGAAGACAAACAACATCAACATTCAGATCGTTAATCGCCTTGGCTATTTGGGAAAATTTATAATCCTGGTTATCTTCCTGATAACAATGCAGATTAAGAATCAAGACCTTTAGCGGCTCGCGGCTAAGCGAGTAATTTTTGCCGTAGTTATTGTCCCAAAAAATCTGTCCGTTGCGTTCGACAGAGATACTGTATTGCAAGCGGAACGCCTGGCCGATCCTAAGCCAGCCTTTCCAGATTGCAACGCCGTACTGATTGGGATTTCTGGCATTGCTGAGCGCCACTTTGTCCCAGTAATTTCTTTTGAAATGACAAGAGGTTTTATGAGCGTGCCGCCAGTTATCCGTCGTCCAGTGTACGGTCACTTTGTCGGCATCGTTAAACTGGTCCACCGCTACCGTGATCGGAACGTTTTTTTGTCCGTCGTCCAGCTTGCCTGCAAAGTCGATGTTCAAAACCGGGACTGCGCCGGCCACCTTGATGCCTGAATCGGCCTGACTGGAATAATTTAAGCCTTGATTGTTATCCCAGTATTCGGCGGCAGAAGTCTGATAGCACAATCCGAAGCGGATATTGCCGGGCAGCGATTTATCCGGGGTGAGCTGAAAATGTATCCGGGCCTGCCAGTACTCCTTATCGTGCTCCAACTTGCTGTGATAGCTTGCAGGTAAAGTTTGCCAAACGCCGTCTTCACCCGACCAAACGACATCAATCCGTTTGTCGTAACTGATGCTTTCCACCTGCATAAAAAAACTCAGCGTCTGCTGAGCGCCCGCTTTTTTTCGGGTAATCACATTTTCAACATACAGCAGTTGGATTTTGTTCATCCGTTGTCTCCGGTGATTGCTGCCCTGAAATACAGGTCAGCAGGAACGATAAATCATCTAACGCACATTGAACCGACCGGGTTTGGAACTCACCCCTGCGCTTGGAGGACTGTAATCCCGGAAATCGATGTCCGGGAAAATGTTATCCATGATCTCCAGAGCGGTCAGGTATCGCTCATTGATCCTGTTCTTGCGAATACTGTCGTGCAAATAGTTAAATCGGGCCAGATGATCGGTGACGCGCTTGTTCGCATAATCGATAGTGGTCCCCGATTTCAGGATAAACGGCCAATCGGAAGCCTGCGCAAGCAAAACCGATCTGGCCGCTTGATTCAAAGCCCGCGTCTGCAAAGGCGTGAGCGCCAATCCCCGCACATCGCGCGCCAGTTTTTCCATTTCCTGTTCGGCCTTGTGGAGCAAGGGGTAAATCCAGTCATTTGCTTCATTTATCCAGTAACTGGAATAACCTTGATCGCCCCAGGTTGATGCGGCAGGCGTAGCGACCTGGGGCGACGGCTGCTGTTTTAAATAATCGCCGCAACTGGCCAACTGAACGCCATGGGTGTGTTCGCTCGCCAGCCTCAATACGCATTCCAGCCAGTGAGTTCCTTCACACCACCAATGACCGAACAGTTCGGCATCGTAAGGCGCGACAATAATTGGAGGCCTGTCCATGGTAGCGCCAAGCCGATCAATTTGACGCTGCCGTTTATCGATAAAATCCTGGGCATGCTCATAGGCCTTTGCCAATGCCTGCCTCGGATTATAAATTTCCTTGGCCAGGTTATCGCCGGTCACGCGATGATACTTGATCCCGGTATTGATACGGGTTTTCCCGTCGAGAATATAGGGCGCTATATAATCCGCGTCCAGCTCGAAACCGATGTCGCTATAGTATTCGCGGTAGTTGAAATCCCCTGGATAGCCTTCCTTTGCGCTCCAGACCTGCTGCGACGATTCGGGATCGCGCGCAAACGCCGCAACGCCGTTGCCGCAATCGATCGGCGCATAAACGCCATTCCAAGGTTGCTGAGTTGCGTCCGTAACGCCGTGGGTATCGACAAAGAAATACTCAATACCGGCATCCGCCAACACGGCTTCCAGACCGGGATAATAGCCGCATTCAGGCAGCCAAAATCCGCTCGGGGCATCGCCGAAGTTGGCTTTAAACGTAGCGATACCGGTATTGACCTGATTGCGGACTGCGGTTTCGCTGACATTGAGCAGCGGCAGAAAACCGTGGGTCGCGGCAGTCGTTATCAATTCAAGTTTGCCGGTGGCCTGGTGCTTTTTAAAAGCCGCCAATAAATCGCCTTGATACTGCTCTTGGTAAGTGTTTAACGCGTTCAGAAAAAAACGGCGATAGAGCCGCGCTAATTTTTGATATTCCGGCTGCTTGCGGGTTCTGATGATTTCCTTTTCGGCCAATTCCAGCCGACTATGCAGATATTTCAGGTAACGCGTTTGCAACAACTCATCGCGCAGCATGGTCATCAGCGTCGGCGACAAGGACAGCGTCAATCGGTAGTCCACGTTGTCTGAGTGCAACCGGTCAAGCACGCCGATCAGCGGCAGATAGCATTCGGTCATGGCTTCGAACAGCCAGTTTTCCTCAAAAAAACTGTCATGCTCGGGGTGTCGCACATAAGGAAGATGTGCGTGGAGAATAATACTCAGGAATCCTTGCTTGTCATTAGAACGAGGTAGGCTTTTTGTCATCACGCTTATTTGCTGATTCCTTGACCTGAGGCGTTTTTGCTCAGGCAATCGGTGGAGTTTTGATGGTCTTGATGCCACGCCGCCCCTCCATGAGGGGCATGAATAATGTTCGAGTGAGCAAATTCAATAAAGCTGTCATCGGCGCAACATTTGCCAATAGCCGCTGAATAAGCCGTGTCATCAACCGGACTGGGTAAGGATACTTGTTGCTGGGTCTTGGGGCTATCAATGGCAACATCAAACCAGGATACCGTTTCGATTGCCGCGCCCTGTTCATCAGGTTGCGAATAGATTCTTAAAGTGAGCCGGTCCTTGCGCTCGTTATCGGGCGTAGTGATTTCCCGGCTGCTGCCAAGATTCCAATAGGCGTAGAGATGTCCGGGGTCGACGGGTAAAAGAGTGACTTCGGGAGTATTGCAGGACGCTTTGGGTGCGAAATCCCGGCCGATTTCCTCGCCTATATCCAACAGTTCCTTTGGCGAAAGCCTGATTTTTTCAACAAGCTCCGGCATCCAACTTGAAAAACATGGCGTAAAATTTCGACTGATTTCCTGACTTATTTCAAGCATATCTTTCGCCGATAGATTAATTTTGGAATTGTACCCTGAATGCAAAAACGTCATCACCAGCCTTAAACGTTACGATTACCTTATCTAAAATTCTTCCCTGCACCCGGCCTCGCTTTTTCTTGGCTTATAACCTTGAAAAGCAAGCCTATCCAAGTATACGTAGTAAATTCCGCAGGGTCTAGCTGCGGATTTAATCCCCCTGAACATACCGGCATTTTCCACAGTCGCAACCTCCATCGTCCGGTTGCCGCCAAAACAACAGTTGCCGATGAATGACAACATCAAATCGGCAATTCGCATTGTCAAAAACCGCTACAGTCCGGTATTTACCGGATAGCCGTTTGCGCGTACAGTGTTAGGGTTTTGTGGGCGCTATAAATTCAGCAAAGTGCGCCGTGCTCGACCGGCACTTGTCGGTCCGACATGTTCATTGCGCTATGCAAATCGGGCAGACATAGTGAATTGGCTGATTTTACTGATAATCTAAAATACCTGCTGAATGGCCTTAATGATGTGTAGGGCACTGCACAGCAAATATGCCTATAGCGGAACAAGACAATGATCTGTGATCTATCTTTTTCGCGGCTGTAATGGATTCAATACTCAACTCAAATGGTGCAACCTCGTGAACCAGACCAACTATGCCTTAGACAACGATAACTGCTTCGTCATTGATCAGTACAACGACCTTGCCCCTTTCGCCAGTTTTTTGCCCGGCATCGCCGGTACAATGGGCCGTCCGGCCTGGGCTTTTTATGTCAACCGAGGCCAGGCCATTGCCAGTTTTGGCGTGCGCAACAAAGACGGGGCCTTTTTGGAGTTTTTCCCTGCCGATAAAGCTTATCAACTCACGCCATCCCGGGGTTTTAGGACTTTCCTGAAAATTACCGATGGCGAGCAAATCCTGGCCCACGAGCCTTTCCAACGCGGGGCGGGGGCGGGGGCGGAGGTCAAGCAACGCCTTTACGTCACACCCCATGAGGTCGGCGTGGAAGAGATCAATCCGCAGTTGGGATTCAGCATTCGGGCCGATATGTTCACCTTGCCGGAGGCGCCCGTGGCCGGTTTACTGCGGCGGGTCACAATCACCAATACATCCAAGCAAACTAAAAAGATAGAGATCGTCGACGGTTTGCCGCAAGTGCTGCCCTTTGGCATGAACCAATGGATACTCAAGTTCATGAGCCGAACCTCGGAAGCCTTCATGCGGGTCGAAGGTGTGGAAGAAAATCTGCCTTTTTACCGGCTGAAAGTATGGCCCACCGACTCGCCGCAAGTAGAGCCGGTGATAGCCTGCAATTTCTTCGCCGGTTTTTTGAACGGCGGACGCACCCGCGTGCTGGTGGATGCGGAGAGGATTTTCGGCTTGGCCGGAGATTTCTCCAAACCGGAGCGATTTTTCTCCAATGACGACCTGAATTTCGCTGATCAAGTGGCGGGCAATCAAACGCCCTCAGCTTTCCAGGCCGTAACCCTCGAACTCCAACCGGGGCAAAGCCAGGTCTTTTACGGCTTTTACGGCCATGCCCAATCGCAATCGGTGCTTGAGCAATTCATCACAGAGGCTGACAAAGAAGGTTACTTCGAAGCCAAACGGAAGGTGAATCGCCGCTTGATTGAGGGAATCACACAACGGATTTTTACCGCGACGGCCAAGCCGCTGTTCGATGCCCATGCCCGGCAATGTTATCTGGACAACGGTTTGCGCGGCGGTTTTCCGATGCAGGTGCCGGGCGGCGCGCAACTGTATTTGTTCGGTCGCAAGCACGGCGATCTGGAAAGGGATTACAACGACTTCCTGTTGCAGGATACGCCGTATTCCGAAGGCAACGGCGATTTTCGCGACGTGCTGCAAAACCGCCGGATGGACGTGTTCTTCGATCCTGCGTTGGATGCCAAAAACATCCGTTATTTCTTCAACTTGGTTCAGACGGACGGCTACAATCCCTGCTCGTTGCGGAACTCGCGTTTTGTCGTGGACGCTCCACTAACCCTTTCGCATCATTTCGCCCGGTTTGCAGGTCTGGAACAACTGCTGTCCCGTGAGTTTAAATATGCGGAATTATGGCAGATACTTGAAGGCGCTACGGAAAACCCCGAACCGATCATCAAGGAAATTTTGGCGCAAGCGCAGGAAGTGGAGGATGCCGAATTCGACCGGGGCTATTGGTCGGATCACTGGACGTATTTGGTGGACTTGCTGATTAGCTACGCGGCCATTTTCCCGGATCGGCTGTCCGGCTTGTTTAAGGACAAGACCTACACCTTCTTTGATTCCACCCATTTTGTCGTTCCGCGCCACCAAAAATACGTGGTGACGCCCAACGGCGTTCGCCAATACGGCGCGGTGCAGGGCAGTCCTGAGAAAGAATCCCTGATCAACTCCCGCATCCGTCGCCGCCACCAAGTCCGCGCGCAAAGCGGCCACGGCGAGATTGTTTACACCTCGCTGCCCGGAAAAATTCTGACCTTGGTCGCCAACAAACTGGCTACGCTGGACCCGTTCGGCATAGGCATAGAAATGGAGGCGGATCGCCCAGGCTGGTGCGATGCGTTGAACGGCCTGCCCGGCATTTTTGGCTCCTCGGTCAACGAAACCATCGAACTTAAGCGCTTGGTGGACTTTACTTTAAAAGCCCTGGCCGATGTCGATGGAAACTTTCCCCTGCCGACTGAACTGACGGATTTTATAGCAGGATTGGAAGCGCTGTTAAATCGCCCCAACCTGACACCCGAGCTATTCTGGCGGGAAAGCGGAGTCCAAAAAGAAGCTTATCGGGAAAAGGTGTTCATGGGCTTTGACGGTGCCGAACAAGTCCTCTCTGTTGCAGCGGTGCAAAGCTTCCTGGCGACGGTTTCGAGCTATCTGGATGCTGCGATCGACAAAGCTCGGACGCCTGAAGGCATCGTCACCTATTTCTCCTATGAGGCCGAGCAGCATCAGGAAATCGCGGACGGTAAGGCGGCTGTGACCCGCTTCAAGCAAAAACCAATACCGCTGTTTCTGGAAGGTTTCGTCCATGCCCTGCGCATCGCCGAACCGAAGGAAGTTCGGCGCTTATACGACGCGGCGCGCAACTCCGAACTGTTCGATAAAAAACTGGGCATGTACAGGGTGAATGAGCCGCTGGGGGAAAATGCGCTGGATCTGGGACGGATCGGAGTTTTCAATTACGGCTGGCTGGAGAACGGTTCCATCTTCCTGCACATGCATTACAAGTTCGTGCTGGAAATGGTTCGGGCCGGGTTAATCGAGGAGTTTTACGGCCAAATCGAACAGCTGCTGGTGGCTTTTCGCGATCCTGCGGAATATGGACGCAACCCGGTCGAAAACTCCAGCTTCCTGGTCAGCAGTGGTTTTACCATCGATCCACGGCAACACGGACGGGGCTGCGTAGCCCGTCTTTCCGGTTCCACGGTAGAGTTTTTGCACCTTTGGACGCATCTTTTCTTGGGGGCGACGCCCTTTGTGTTCGAGGAAGGCAAGTTGCTGTTCAGGCCCGCGCCGGTGTTGTCGAAGACGTTTTTCTCAACGAACGAGCAATGCGTTAATCCGTTCGGTTTTGAAGAAACATTGCCGGTGGGCAGTGCGGCCTGCGCTTTATTGGGAACAACTTTGCTGGTCTACATCAACTCCGAGCGCCAAGATACTTTCGGCGATGCCGCCGTAAGACCCTCCCGCTACCAGTTGCATGGGCGGGACGGCATCACGCAGACCGTGGAAGGCCGGTACTTGGAGGGCCAAGCTGCTGAAGCGCTACGCCTCGGCCAGTTCAGACGGGTGGATGTGGTGCTTGGGTGATGTAGAAACTTTAGCTATATGATTGTTTATTACAATATGAGGCGCTTTCGCAACAGTCGAGAAGATACGTATATTTGCGTAATCTAGCGTTTGAAGTTAGCATCTTTTGCCGAGGATATTTATGGGTTGATTTACTCGTGTTTTTTGATGATGTCATCTGTATTTATTTCAAGACACGTTAAATTTACTCAATCGAATGAAAAAGTAATGATTTCTTAATCTATAAATATATTAGACATACACTAAATGTTAACAAAATTTAAGGACTGACCGATGACGGAAGAGACAAATACGGAAAATTTAGAGATGCCAGATGAGGCTGATACGAACAAGCCTAAAATGTCAAAGCCTAAACAATCAACACGTAAGCCAAAGCCTAAACGAGACTTTCCTTTATATAGCATTGAAGAGAGCAAAAAAGTTGTTGAAGCAATTAAAAATCTTAATGCAGGAAACCCTTGGGCACCTAGGGAAGCGCTGATTAAATCCCTCAGTATGGGATAATATTGCCATTACTCAAAACAACGCCAATGCCCCTATGTCATATCAAACCAGTTTTGCTGACCTCGACTATAACCACAAAAAACGCCTGACCCG